>Ga0335069_10012058_pt1 | contig 12174 bp, 11 predicted proteins | sample Lox_Sample_11_FD_206714 | JGI IMG/M metagenome (GOLD analysis project Ga0335069, IMG submission 206714) | Soil microbial communities from Loxahatchee National Wildlife Refuge, Florida, United States - Lox_Sample_1.1 | ecosystem: Environmental > Terrestrial > Soil > Wetlands | place: USA...
ATTAGACGTGACGGCATAGGGAACTCGCTGCTTGAGCCTGATGCGGATTCGAACAGGCAGGAGTCGAACGACCTGCTGGTTTCTCATTGGTTAAGTATAAGAAAATAAATCATTAAATTTGATCTACAACCGAAGTTTATTACCAAAGATTTGTTGACTTCGAAGTCTGCCTATCCTACATTTGGCTCTCCAAAAGTTTCAAATGGGACCGGTCAGAGTCCGATCGGCGAAGTCACGCACGGCTGCATCTTTCTGATATGCCTCCCGCCTCGTTTACCCGGCAGGACGGCAGATTCTTGAGTTTCCTTGAGGCTCCTGCCACACAAGGTTGGAAGCCTTGTTCTCATGTCGCCTTACAGGTAGACCCTGGAGCATGACCTGATTTGTGCGCCCTGCGGACGAAATGACGACATGATCATTTCGCGCAGAAAACTCCCCTAAGTGTGCGCAGCAGTGAGTTGTTGAGCGCATTTTCCGTGCAGAAGTCTTGAACCTCTTATGGGTGCCTTGTGAAGCCTCTTCTTCTCGTGATGAGCGTGGTTCGAAGCGCTGAAGTGCGCTCTTCCATCACCAAGATTCTCGAGGCGGCAGGCCACCGGGTGGTCCAGTCAAACGGATTCGCACAGGCTCACCTGCTCTTGGGCAACGGGCTTGGTCCTGATCTTGTTTTTGTTGAGCCACCTCCATCTGACTCACCGGATCTCAAAGAATATAAAGCGCTTCTCCACAGTGCCCGTTCTACCGCGATATGCCTCGTGTCGCGCAGCGACTTGCGGACCTACGAGGCGGTCGAATTCGGCATTCGCCACTTTCTTAAGTGGCCACCGTGCCGAAGGGATCTGGAGATGATCCTCGAGCGGGTAAAGCACTACCCTGAGGCACATTTCGTGATCGAATCGGAAGAAGCGACTTCAGATGCGGCGGATTTCTCATCCGACGTCCATCATCGGGCCACTGTGATGCCGTTGATCGAGGAGCTTGGCGATGGGCGGTACTTCCTGGCCGCTTCGCCCGCCATGCTCAAAATCTATCGCCAGGTTCAGTTGCTCGCCGATGTCGACGCACCCGTCTTGATTCTCGGCGAGAGCGGGACTGGCAAGGAAGTGATCGCGCACTTAATCCATCGTCATTCGCGGCGTTCATTGCATCGGTTCCTGAACGTAAACTGCGCGGCGCTGCCGTCGGATTTGCTGGAGAGCGAGCTCTTTGGATATCAGAAGGGAGCGTTCACGGGCGCGGTTATTGACAAGCCCGGAAAGTTCGAGCAGGCGAATCGAGGGACGCTCCTTCTGGACGAAATTGGGGAAATGAGCGCTCAGATGCAGGCCAAGCTTTTGCACGTTCTCCAGGATGGCCAGTTCACCCGGCTCGGCGCACGGGAGAACAGCAGGGTGGACGTTCGCGTGCTTGCCGCCACGAATGTGCAAGTCGAGAGCGCACTTGTCGGCAAGACTTTTCGCGAAGACCTGTACTATCGGTTGAATGTTTTCACCATCAATGTACCGCCGTTGCGAGAGCGTCGTGAAGAAATCCCGTACCTGATTGAGGAGATCGTTCGCAGGTCACCCCAGGAGTTTCGCAAAGGCTACGACGCGACTTTTTCATCGCGGTTGACAGACGCCGTTCTTCTTTACGACTGGCGCGGCAACGTGCGGGAACTGCGAAATTTCGTGACCCGCACGATGACAATGCGCGATTCTGACACCGCTGTCCGTGAACTGGAGACCAAGATCGCAGCTGGATATTCGGTAGCCCAGGAGGAGCCGAAACAAACACCGGAGTTGTCGATAGAAAACGCCGGGATGCGCTCTGTTGTGCGCGACATGAAGGATCGAGCCGAGGCTCAGATGATCCAGGATGCACTCGAGGAGTCGGGATGGAACCGCCGGCACGCCGCCAAGTATCTCAACATCAGCTATCGAGGCTTACTCTACAAAATTCAGCAGCATCGTCTTGTGCCGAGGTCCTCTGCATGGATCGGTCCGGCGACAAGTAAATAGAGCTGAGATCGTTGAGTGGCGCTTTCGCCGCGTCCCTTTTCACCGATGCCCAACTCTCAGGCTTCCGTTTAATCTGCGCCTCTACAGATCCAGTTGAGGTTCTGGATCGCTTATCGTGAGTAGTCATTTGAACAGATTGGGGTGGTGAAATCTCGTGTCGCAAACCGGAACGACCAAAGCAGGGCTGCTCAGTGCCGTTCTCTGCATAGAGCGCATCACACCGCGATTTCGCACGAGCGTCGTGTCCCTTTTAGTCGCAGCAACTCTAGGAGGCTTCAGCAGCTGCTCGTCGAATCGAACCGGGGCGCCGCCGCCTCCCATCGAAGCGGTCGCTTCTCAGCATGTCAAGACCTATGCAACGAACTTTCCTCTGACGGAGGATCCAATCTCCGAGGGAGGGCGCTGGATCGATGGCCGAGCAACGGGGCTCGATTGGGGACATGTTTCTACGGCACACGGAAGAGCGGTCGGCTATGCGGGGAAGGCTCCCTTCGCAGATTCGGTGGCGTTGCTGGCCGGAGACTGGGGTCCGAATCAGATGGTCGAGGTTGTCGTCGATAAGAGGAGAATCTATTCAGCGCCTGAGGTTTCAATGCGACTTCGCTCATCTTTATCACCCCACAGGTGTACTGGTTATGAGATTTCGAATTCACTCAGAGGTGATGACGCCTACCTGATTATCGTGCGATGGAATGGGCCGCTGGCGAATTTCACATATCTTCTCAATGTGTCGGGCCGCAAGTACGGAGCCACTACTGGCGACGTGTTGAAGGCGACCATCGTAGGGAATGTGATTACTGCCTACAAGAATGGGGTTGAAATGGGACGGGCAACCGACGACAGCTTTGCGGGTGGACAACCGGGCTTTGGATTCAATGAGAGCAGGAATGGCGATTACGGTATCACGCGCTTCAGCGCATCGGCTGCCGCCTCAAATTAGTTCCGCCGTCATCACAGCTTCGAGATAGCCGCAGTGCCTTTTGGTCTACAGCGAGCTTTCGGAGCCTGGAAAGCGCAAGGTCCTGCACACAGTTGTGCAACCTGTGTGCAAACTTTTGCACACACCCATTCTTGTCATAGCCCAAACGGCCCAGATCTGGCTGATTTCTTCCGAAAGCGGCCGAGAAATGAGCCATATGTTTTCTCGGTTTTCATCTTGGTCTGGTCATGCTTTTGCTAATGAGTAGGTGGAAAGGTCCGTGGAATGTCAGCAGAGGCAACTCAGAGTCTCCGAGTCGACACGGCAGAGATGCCCCGCGAGAGCGTGATCTTTGGATCAACGGCCTTGATGCGGAAGATCCGCGTAAAGGTTGAGGAGGCGCTTGGGAGCACTAAGCCTCTGCTGATCCAGGGAGAGAGTGGAACCGGCAAAGATTTGATCAGTCTCTTTGTCCACGCGCATTCGATCCTGTCTGCCGGTCCTTTTGTGAAGCTGAATTGTGCTGCGATGTCGAATGGATTGCTCGAAGCCGAGTTGTTTGGCGTCGAGAAGGACGCGTCAACCGGCGCCGCGGAATGCAGACGGGGTGCGTTGGAAGCTGCCGAGGGCGGGACCCTCTTTCTGGATGAAATTGGCGAGATGGATTTGGCGTCGCAAGCAAAGCTCCTCGGTGTTCTGGGTGACGGGCACTTTTCAAGAGTTGGAGGCAGGGGAGAATTGGTCGCGCATCTGCGCGTGATTTGTGCAACAAGATGCGACCTGGAAGCGGCGGTTGCCCGGCGCGCATTTCGACAAGACTTGTTTTCGAGTCTGAATTCAATCCGGATTCAATTGCCGCCGCTGCGGGAACGCCGGGAGGACATCCCGCTCATTTGTAATTACCTGTTGGGAAAGCTGTCTCACATCTATGGGAAACCGGAGCTGCAGCTGAGCGAGTCCGCTTTTGAGATTCTGCAGCAGTGGAGATGGCCTGGAAACACGCGAGAGCTCGAGAATTGGATTGCACGCATCGTCGTTTTTGGTACAGAAGAGGTTCTTGGCCTTGAGTTCGCAAGACAATTGGCATCGATGAGTACGATCGGTCAGCGAAAGCACCGCATCGTGCACCTGAGGGCAGGGGCAGCAAAGAGAACGCGGAGACCTCATGGGGGATAGCGCGAGGGAAAGAATCTGAAATGAAGAGAGCCATCCGCAAATGAGGCGTGTAATCCGACTCAAGTAATCAACCCGAATTACGCACGTGATGGCGGGCAGCGAGATTTGACGTGATTTATCCATTGTGAAATGAGAAGTTTGTGAGAGCACACAACGGAAGTTGTACCGGGTTACGATAGGTGACTCGACAACGTTACTGTAGGGGGACTTATGACAACCCTTATAGGGCATTGTCAGTAGCTGCCAGGTCCGCGAGGATTAGGCAGGAATTTTCCTCTCACGCCGTCAATCTGGAGCTTTGACACGGCCGGAGGTCGAGAAGCGCGGGCTGTTACAGCAATAAAAAAAAGCCCGGGGCTGTAGCCCACAGGGCGAAGCTACGCCTCGATGAGGTTCGAGCTTTCACGGCAAGATTTGGAAGTGAGGTTTCAGTGCCAGGACCGCAAAGCATTGATCGTGGTATTGAAATGACTTCCGCATGGTGGGCGATTTATACGCGCCATCAGCATGAAAAGACCGTCGAAGAGATCCTCCGAGCGAAGGGCTTTGAGGTCTTTCTTCCGCTTTACGAATCTGTGCGCAGGTGGAAAGACCGGCGGAAGCTGCTCGCGCTGCCGCTCTTTCCCTGTTACGTCTTTGTGAGAGGCGGACTCGACCGCCGCCTTCAGGTCGTTACAACCCCCGGTGTTCATATGGTCCTGACCCGGGGAGAAAAAGTCGCGATGATTCCGGACGGCGAGATCGAAGCTATTCGTCGGACAGTCGAAGGGCCGTTTCGTGTGGAACCGCACCCTTTCCTTCGCTGCGGTGAGCGAGTGAGGGTAATAAGAGGCTCGCTGGAAGGTGTGGAGGGAGTGCTTGTTCGCAAGAAGAATCTGTACCGCCTGGTTCTTTCGGTTGAAATGCTGGCTCAATCGGTTGCAGTGGAAATTGATGCTTCCGATGTCATTCCGTTGAATACCTACAAAGGGGTCCTCCCGGCTAACCAATTCGGTCCAAGCGAAGTGATGACGGACTCGGCATCTTATCGCATCGGCGGAACGATGTAAGCGCGCAATGATCGCGGCGCGCGACGAAGACGAGTAGAGCGAAAGGACGGATTGAAGGCTCTGTGCACAAAGTGCCGGTAAGGGGCTCTGGTCTGAAGTTTGCAGATGGCAGTAGGACGATTCGGGTTACGGCCTCCAAACTGCCAATCGAGAGGTGAGGGAATGAAGTGCAACGCAAGACGCCGAGTTCTCCTTGGACTCATTCTGGTTTTCGCGGCGGGTTCAAGCTTCGGGCAGTCCCGGTCCGGCTCGAGCAGCGATCAAGCGGTGCCAACGGCTGGTCCTCAGGTCCAGAACGCGGATGCTGCGAGCAGTAAGATGCAGGAAGCCACTTATGTCATCGGAGAAGGGGACGTTCTGGCCATCAACGTTTGGAAGGAGCCCGATCTCACAAAGACCGTTCCAGTTCGGTTCGATGGGAAGATTTCGCTTCCGTTGATCGGCGAAATGCAGGCAGGCGGCAGGACACCGAGCGAACTCGAGGGCGACATCTCCGAGAAGCTCAAAACCTACATCACTTCGCCGGTCGTTTCCGTACTTGTGCAGGAGGTCAACAGCAAGAAGTTCAACATCCTCGGAGAAGTGGCTAAACCTGGCTCCTATTCGGTCGCTGTAGCTCCCACGGTGATGGACGCGATCGCAGCGGCAGGCGGATTTCGTGATTTTGCGAAGAAGTCAGGCGTGTACATCCTCCGAGCGGGTCCGGATGGCCATCAGGTGCGTCTGGGCTTCAACTACAAGGAATTCGTCAAGGGCAAGAATCCCGAGCAGAACATCAAGCTCGAAGCGAACGACAGCATCATCGTGCCATGAAGATGAAAGTGTTCAAGATCGGCCTCTTTCTTTTTCTTCTTTCGGGAAGCTCGCAGATGTGGTCCCAGGTTGAGCCGAGCGCAACAGGCGGGGTTTATGACCCAGACTCTCAGACGCGTATGATGATGCCTCCTCCAGTCAGCGGCCAATCGTTTCCGACGACCGTTGGGTCGCAGGAACGTTCAAACTACTTCTCTGGGGGAATGGCATTTACTGCAGCGTACATCGACAATCTCCTAGACGCTCAATCACCGACGCCGGTCAGCGACGAGACATACGCAGCATTTCCAAATATCAGTATCCAGCGAAAGACTGCGCGCCAAATCCAGTCGTTGGGTTACAGAGCTGGATATGTGTTCTACCAGCACACGAGCGACCTGAACAATTTCACACAGGACGCGGACGCTGACTACGTGCTCAGGATGACCAAGTACTCGGCGATCAGCTTCCACGATTCCTTCAACCAGAACTCGAATTCTTTTAACAATCCGAATCCGCCTGGTGGAACTGCGGTGTCTGGATCTCCGCAGTCGCCAATTCCGGGCATTCTGGTCCCATTTCAAAGCCAGTTGTCGAACGCGGTTAGAGGCGACGTAGCCGTCCAATACGCGCGTAACGCAATGATTGGCGGCGGAGGGAACTACTCTTTCTTGCACTACGGCGACAACTCGACTGCGCAGCTGATCAACGACTCCGATACAACCGGCGGGTCGGCATTCTATAACCGCCGCATCGGACAAAGGAATTACCTGGGTGCGATTTATTCCTACTCGAGATTCAACACTCATCCACTAAACTCAACGATCGATACGCATGCGATCCTCGGCTTCTACACGATATTCCTGAACCGGACAGTCTCCATATCAGTCTCGGGCGGCCCGCAGCATTTCAAATCTAGTCAGCCGCCTTATCCTTCAAGCAGCGATTGGACGCCTGCGGGTGGGGCAAGCGTCGGCTGGCAGACGCAACGGGTGAACCTGGCGGCCAGCTATATGCGGTTGGTCACCACCGGCGGTGGCCTCGTCGGTGCCTTCTATACGAACACTGCAGATCTATCGTTGCAGTGGCTCCTGGCAGAAACATGGAGCATTAGAGGGGATGGACACTACTACAATTACCGAAGTGCGACACCGGTCTATACCCCTCTGAATCAAGGAGGGCACACACTGTTCGGAATCATATCGCTGCAGCACAAAATCACTGAGAGTCTGACCGCGGAACTGGGCTACGGCAACTTCGATCAGAGTTATAGCGCCATCACTTCGCTCTCCAATAACGCAAACAGCAACCGTGTTTACGGATCCATCAACTATCAGTTCTCTAGATCGCTGGGAAGATGACAATGCCAGAGCTGCCTGAAGAACAAGAAAATCCCGGCTTCGACTTCGCGCGGTACCTTGATGTTTTCCGCCGGCGCCACATCCATTTCCTGATCCCATTTTTCTTTGGGTGGCTCGTCGTTTGGGGAATCAGCTGGGTGCTTCCTGCGGAATACAAATCAACTACGCTCATTCTCGTAGAAGAGCCAACGATGCCCGAAAAATACGTTGCTCCGAACGTCAATGAGAATCTGCAGGACCGATTGCAGAGCATCACGCAGCAGATTTTGAGCCGCACACGTCTGCTGACGATTATCGAGGGATTGGAACTCTACAATGGTCGTCACATGCCGGTCGCTCCTGACGATAAGGTGGATCGGATGCGGAAGGACATCAGCGTCGATCTCGTGAAGGACGCCCGGAACAATGAGATCACCGCGTTCAAGATCAGTTATTCGGCGAGCAAGCCCAAGGTCGCGCAAGCGGTGACCAACGAACTCAGCCGGCTGTTCATCACTGAAAACCTGAAAGTGCGCCAGGCGCAATCGGAAGGCACGACCAAATTTATCGAGCGACAGCTCGAAGATGCTCATCAGGCCCTTTCGCTCCAGGAAGCGAGGGTTCGCGCTTTTCAAACAGCGCATGACAGCACATTGCCAAGCCAGCGGGCAAGTAATCTTCAGATTCTGAGCGGATTACAGGGACAACTGCAGAATGAGGAGGATTCACTCAATTCTGCAAAGCAGCAGAAGATCTACTTTCAGAGTCTTATTGAGCAATATCAAAACCTGCACGTAATCTCGCATACCCCCGATGGTGCGCCGTCGGACTTGGGAGCAATTGACCAGGAATTGGCCAAGCTGAGATCGCAGTTGGCGGAGCTTAGCTCCAAATACACAGATTCGTACCCTGATGTGCGGAAGTTGAAAGCACAGATCGCCAAGACAGAGAAAACGAGAGAAGATCTCGCCGCATCATTGAAGAGTGGGAGTGCGGTCAGGCAGTCGATCGAACCAGACAGCACCGTACAACCGATCTTGGTCCAGCTGCAGAGTCAATTGCGGGCCAATGAGGCAGAAATCTCAAACCGCGAGAGGGCTGTGGCTGCTTTGGAGGCGAGAATCAACGAGTATCAAGCCCGTCTAAACGAGTCGCCTGCAACCGACCAGCAGCTTGCAGAGTTGACGCGCGGATATGACCAGTCGAAGGCGAACTATGACGATCTGCTGAAGAAGAAGAACGAGTCGGTCATGGCGACCAGCATGGAGCAGATGCAGCAAGGTGAGCGATTCACCATCCTCGATCCGCCCAGTCTGCCAACGAAGCCCGACTTCCCCAATCGGCTCAAATTCTGCGGGATGGGATTGGCGGCGGGTCTCGCACTCGGACTGATCGTTGTTGTACTCTTTGAGATCGTTGACGATCGCATGCACAGTGAAAAGGAAATCAAGGCACTCCTGCCGATCGCTGTGCTGTCTGAGATTCCTGAAATCCGGGGAATCCTCGACGAGCAAAGAGAGAAGAGAAGGGTTGCATTTGGAGTGGCAGCAGCCATCTTCGTGGTCGCATCGATTCTGGCCGGATCGGCCTTCAGTTACCTGCGCGGATAGGACGCTCAATTCATGTACAAGAGCTTCTACAATCTTTCGCGAAACCCATTCGAGCTCACGCCCGACCCCACGTGCTTTGTTCCGACGATGCGGCACAATGAAGCACTGGCCGCGCTCTACTACGGGATCCGGCGTCACAAAGGCGTAGTCGTAGTGACAGGCGAGGTTGGCACGGGCAAGACCTTGTTGCTGCGGTGCCTGTTGCAGCTCTTCAAGCAGAGCAGCGAGATTTCATATGCATATCTGTACAACTGCAGGCTCACTCCTTTGGAGTTTCTCCATTACACGGTCTCTGATTTCGGACTGGCTGCCGCGGATGAGAACAAAAGCAAGTTGATCCTCGAACTCAGCAGGTATGTGACCAGTCGTGGTGTCAGGGGCCTCACAACGGTGCTCATCGTGGATGAAGCTCACAACCTGTCGCCCGAGCTGATCGAGGAGATCCGCTTGCTTTCAAATCTAGAAACGAACGATGACAAGCTTTTGCAGATCGTTCTTGTGGGTCAGCCGGAACTGGACGAGAAACTGGATTCCTTCGAACTCAGACCTATGAAGCAAAGAATTGCGCTTCGTGCTCACCTCGACACTCTCACGCCAGAGGAGACCGAGAGATACATCCTCGAACGGCTGACGATTGCCGGAGCTGAGTCGCGCAAGAGCGAGATTTTCTCTCCTGAAGCCATCAAAGCAATCCATTCGTTCTCGCGCGGAACGCCGCGATTGATCAACACCATCTGTGAGAATGCGCTGATAAACGGATACGCGAAGCAGATGGCAACCATTGGTCCGGATGTGATTGGCGAAGTCGCAAAGGATTTTCATCTCAACTCAAATGGTTGGAAACTGAGCAGGGGAATTCAGCCGGAGAGCCTGTTCCTTGATCGTTACAGCTCTATCCAGCGAACTCGGGAGAGTGATGCAGAAGTGAAGGCGCCGGTTGCAGTGGAAGCGGGGAAGCATGAGCCAGATATTTGACGCACTACAACGATCCGAAGCTGAGCGGTCTGGCAATGAACAAAATGGGTCCTCGCGGGCCACAGAGTTGCTTCGCCAGGCAGAGCGCTTCATGGAATCAAAGCGCGGGAACGGCAAGGCTCCTGAGAATTGGGAAGTTGCCGACAAGCCAAGCCAGATCGCGCTTGAAGAGCCACCGAAGCTGGCGCAGCCGCCCCTTAGCCTTCTGGATAAATCGGCAGCATTGCCTAGAGATCAGCATGCCGATGCGACACTACGGTTTGAGCCCATTCAGATTTCGGCTGCTGCGGACGGCCATCTCGTGTGCCTTCCTGATGCAGAGAGCCTTGCGGGGGAAGCATTTCATCTGCTTGGTGTGCGTTTGAGGCATGCGCGACGTCAGCAGCCGCTGAAGAAGCTGCTCATTACAAGCACGATTCCACAAGAGGGAAAGAGCGTGTGCGCTGCCAACCTGGCATGCGCTCTCGCGCTCAAGACACAACAGAGGATCCTGCTTCTCGAGGGCGATCTAAGGCGGCCCAGCCAGGCGAAGGTTTTCGGCATCCAGAGCCGGCCGGGGATCTGCGAGTGGTTGCGCGGCGAGCGGGACCTCGAACGATCGATCTATTATCTCGAAGGCGCGGGTATTTGGTTGCTTCCTGCCGGATTCGCGACAGGCAATTCACTGGAATTGTTACAGTCCGGCAAACTCTCACTGATGATGGATCAACTGGTCAAATGGTTCGACTGGGTGATCGCCGACTCTCCGCCGATACTTCCATTGGCCGACACGAGTGTATGGGTCAATCTTGTCGACGGGATCTTGCTGGTAGCTCGTCAGGGCACAACGCAGAGGCGCCACTTGAAGAAGGGGTTGGAAGCGCTTGGAACCCAGAAGCTCATTGGCGCGGTTTTGAACAGTTCGCAGGGCGTTGCGAACACTGACTATTACTATCGGCCGAGCGATCGGTTACGAAGTGATGATTCGGAAAACTGATTCTGCAGGTACCCTGTTCAGTAGCTGCGTATTCTCATTTTCAGTTTATCTGTGAGTGCTCTCAAGGCGGAGGCGCAAGCCTCAGCACTTTTGGAGCTTTTGCGGAGCCAATCATGGGGCCAATTGTCATGGGAGGTTTTCTGTGAACACCGGGCGACAAGATCGTATCAGCAACATACCGAATCCTCTCAGCGAACCGGCGCTGGAGCGCAAGCCCCTGGATGAAGAGAGCTTCAGGCGGATCATTGCGGTCGAGCGAAAGCGCACGGAACGCTCGAAGGCGCCTTTCGTGCTCATGCTGCTTGAGGTTGCAAATTACGCTGCGGACAAGGCGGGAACGGCGCTTGAATCTGTTATCTCGGTTCTGATGTCTTCGAGTCGAGAGACGGATCTCGTGGGATGGTACAAAGAGCGTACCACTGTTGGCGCGCTGTTCACCGGATTGATGGCCGGCGACAAGAACTCAATTCTCAACACGATTCTTTCGAGAGTAAGCTCCTCTCTTCGTGACGAATTGACGTTTGAACAATTCAACTTGGTGAGCATCTCCCTTCATTACTTCCCGGATGACTGGGATGATGACCGGCCAGGAAGGCCAAGCAACCCAGCGCTCTATCCGGATCTCACAAACCAGGATAAGGGAAGGCGTCCGCTGCTGATTATGAAGCGGGTGATTGACATCATAGGAGGCGTAGCCTTGTCGCTGCTCTGCCTTCCGCTTTGTCTGATCATCGCAGTGGTGGTCAGGGCGACATCGAGAGGGCCAATTCTCTTCAGACAGAAGAGGGTTGGGCAGCATGGAAGACAATTCGTATTCCTGAAATTTCGTTCGATGTTTGTGAACAATGACCACAGTGTTCACAGAGAATTTGTAACGAAGCTGATCAGAAGTGAGAACGATGCAAAGGAGTCGGATGGCGGCGACGGCAAAGTCTACAAACTCACTTCCGACAAGCGGATCACTCCGGTAGGGCGGTTCTTGCGGCGAACGAGCCTGGATGAGCTACCCCAGTTCTGGAATGTGATCGTAGGCGATATGTCCTTGGTCGGCCCTCGTCCGCCGATTCCGTACGAATTAGCTGCCTATCAAACCTGGCACCGGCGGAGGCTTCTGGAAGTGAAGCCCGGAATCACGGGCTTGTGGCAAGTCACGGCCAGAAGCAAGGTCGATTTTGATGAGATGGTGCGCCTAGATCTTCGTTATGCAATGGCTTGGACGCCCTGGCTGGATTTGAAGATCTTATTCCGTACTCCTCTTGCAGTGATCAAGGGCGCCGGCGCGGTCTAGCAGTCCTTCAATCCTGATTCCAATTTCACTCCCGCATAATGACTGACAA
>Ga0335069_10012059_pt1 | contig 12174 bp, 8 predicted proteins | sample Lox_Sample_11_FD_206714 | JGI IMG/M metagenome (GOLD analysis project Ga0335069, IMG submission 206714) | Soil microbial communities from Loxahatchee National Wildlife Refuge, Florida, United States - Lox_Sample_1.1 | ecosystem: Environmental > Terrestrial > Soil > Wetlands | place: USA: Florida...
CTGCTCGCCATCGCCGCCATCGCCGGCTGCACGTCCCCGGCCGCCCCGCATCCGAAGCCTCCGCGCCCGAAGCCTCCGCGCCCGTCCGCCATCCGCGACCGCTCGCGTCCGAACTTCGTCTTCGTGCTCACCGATGACCTGTCCTGGAACCTGGTCAGCCACATGCCGCACGTGCTGGCCCTGGAGCAGGCCGGGACGACGATGTCCCGCTACTACGTGGTGGACTCGCTGTGCTGCCCGTCGCGCTCGGCCATCTTCACCGGTGAGTACCCGCACGACGACGGGTCTTCACCAACGCCGGCGACGACGGCGGGTACCGCCGTCCGCGCAGGACGAGATCAGCCGCCGCCGAAGCACACGAACGGGCTGAACTGCTCCGCGGCCGTGGCCTCGGCGAGCGCCTCGGCAGGCCTGATCCCGGCCGCAAGCAGGCGGTGGTAGGCGGCCATCGTGCCGACGGCGTCGTCGTCGCCCACCCGGGTGACGCTGGATGTCACGGTCGCGGTGCCGATGTACAGCAGCGCCGCGGTGAAGCCGAGGATCTCCTCGCCGGGCCGCACCACGGTCCGCCCGACGTCGCACGAGGACAGCACCACGTGCCGGGGAGCGGCCGTGAGCTGCTGGATGTCGTAGGCCATCAGCGGTCCGTCGGCCAGGTCGACCCGGGAGAACAGGAAGTTCTCCTGGTCGTGGTGCCCGTGCGCGGCCAGGTGGGCGAGCGGGGCGCCGTCCAGGGCGCGCAGCGCCGCGCCGACGGTGGCCGTGCCTGAGAGCAGCGGGCGGCAGTCCGGGTAACACCTGGCGATCTCGGCGATCTCGAGGTCCGCATGCTCCAGATCCGGCCCGGCGACCAGCAACGGCGGGGTGTCCGGTGCCGTGGCCCGCGCGCGGCGCCAGGCGGTCAGCCAGGCGGACGCGGACGGGCACACGCTGACCGGGCGCCCGCGCAGGCCGGGCAGCACGCCCCAGGGAATGTCGGCCAGCGGGCCGGCCGGGACGATGACGAGACCGTCGTCGCCGATCGCCGATCGCAGCGGCGCGATGACCTCCGCCATGAGGATCCCGGCCTGATGCCGGACTGACTCCCCGATCACCGCCGCGAGCCGGGCCGGCAGCCGTCGCCCGGCCAGGGTGTCCAGGTCGGCGTTCAGCCGCCTGGCCGCCTCGGCGGTCGCCTCGAAGTCACCCAGCTGGACCAGCCGGGCCGATCCGCGCCGCACCACCACGGCGAGCATCCGGCCGGGCTGGACGATGATGCCGACCAGGGTCTGCCCGGCCTGCTCCAAGGTCGCCCCCACCTCGCTCAGGCTGGCCTGCACGATGACCTCGCCCAGGCCGCTGGCCTGCCAGTCATGTTCCCTGATCTCGCGTTGCAGCTCGGCTTGCCTGGCGACCAGGCGCGCGTCCCGGCCGCCGTTCAGCTCCGCCTCACGGATCAGGTAGCCGAGCTGGCGCAGCTCGGCCAGGACAGCCGCCGCCTGCGGGTCGGCGGGCGGGCGCACCGGCCGGGCCCGGAACGCCTGCGCCCGGGAGCGTTCCAGCCAGGCGAACACCAGCGCCGCCGATTCCCGCTCCAGCGCCAGCCGCAGGCCGGCCGCGGCCAGGTCCGCACCGAGGGCCGCGGTCCCGGTCCGCAGGTCGATGCTGCCGAGCCGCCCGCGCCGGGCTTGCACCAGGGACAGGCCCGCCCGGAGCTCGGTCAGCGCCGCCCCCGGCCGGCCCTCCCGCTCCGCCAGCTCGGCCCGGGCCAGCTTCCCGAGGAGCCGTGCCGTCAGCGGCGCCGCGGGCCCGGGCCGGCGCGCCGTCGCGATCTGCCGCCGGGCCTGGTCCGGGCGCCCGGCGGCGATCAGCGCCCGCGCCGCGAGCAGGTCCGCCAGGTCCGCGTCGTTGACGAGCCCGCGCTCGCGCAGCCGCCCGGCGAGCCCCAGCGCCGCGTCGGCGACAGTGGCCGGCCGGCCCGTCGCGCGGAACCGGGCCCGCAGCCGGGTGAGCTCCGCGAGGCAGGCGCAGGCCTCGTTGCCGTTCCGGCGGAAGTGCCGCTCGGCGGATCCGGCCCAGTGGCTGGCCACGGCCGGTTCCCCGGCCGCCAGCGCGGCCTCGGCCCGGGCCAGCTCGGCTTCGGCGAGGTCGTGGTCGAGCCGCTGCCGCCGGAACGCGGCCATCGCGCCGTCCAGCTCACGGGCCGCGTCACCGGCGAGCCCGGCCGCGAGCATCAACCGGGCCTTGTCCATGGCCAGGATCGGCAGGACGCCGGGCGCGCTCACCCGGTACGCGTCGGCGGCCGCGTTGAACAGCTGCAGCGCGCCGGGAATGTCACCGGCCAGCAGGTCGCAGTAGCCCAGGTTGTGCAGCACCTTGGCCGACTGCTGATCGTGGCCCCCGCCCGGCGCTATCTGCCGGCACCGGAGCAGGTCGGCACGCGCCTGCCGGACATCGCCGACGCTGAGGTGAACGACGCTGCGGTTGATGAGCGCCCAGGCCAGGTTGACCGTCTCCGCCGGGTTCTGCTCCAGCAGCGTCACCGCCTCGTCCAGCATCTCGAGCGCGTCGCTTCGCCGCCAGGTCCGCATGAAGATGAGCCCGCGCTGCAGGTGCACGATCCCCCGGTCATCCGCCGCCGCCAGGTCCTCGGCCCGGTTCAGGAGGCCCAGCCCGTACTCGGTGCGGCCCTGCTCGGCCTCCGCTTCCGCCAGGATGCCCAGCAGCCTGGCGGCCAGGCCGTGGTGCCCGGCGTCCACCTGCTCCGCGTCGGGCCTTCCCCCGTTCTCGGCCCAGCCCAGCTCCCGCAGGCCGGCCCGGACGTAGCGGGCGCCGGCCGCCGGGCGCCCGGCGTTGCCTTCCCGCAGGGCACGCTCGCGCGCCGCGCGGGCCCGGCTCTCGGCGCGGGCGCGCGGATCAGCGGAGCGATGTGAGCGCCGCTCGGCGCAGGGCATCGGGCAGGCGCCTCCTGGGTCGCCGGTCAGAGGATGAGCGCGGGAGTCACGACCGAGCGCCCGGCGGCCCCCGGCCCGATCACGGTCGGCCTGACGATGAGCTGGGCGGTCCCGCGGGGGACCCGGGCGAAGGCGAACCGGCCCTGCTCGTCGCTGGCCGTGGTCAGCGGATCCGCCACGGTCTTCATCTCGATCTCGCGACGCTGCGGCGGCGCCAGCCAGCCGTCGACCCGGGCCGTTCCGTCCTCGTTGGCGTCGATCCGGATCATGATGGTCAGGCTCTCGCTGTCGAAGGTGATCGTCCGGCTCTGCTCCGTTCCCCGGGCCGCCACGGCCAGCTGTTCCTCCTCGGCGAGCCGGGCCACCTCGACCTCCAGGTCACGCAGGGCCAGCCGGAAACGGATCCGCTCGGGCAGGTCCGCAGGCATCGGGTCAGCGTCCTGGAACAGGTCGCGGATGTCGTCGAGCAAGCCGAAGTCGACGTCGTCGAGCGGCTCGTCCGCCGACGGCAGCGGGCCGGAGCCGGGGGGCGTCACCGCAGCCCCCCCGGCTGGCCGGCCAGCAGCACCCGGAGCTTGGCCAGGCACCGGCCGCGCGTCGGGCCGATGCTCCCGACCGGCATCCCGAGGGCCGCCGCGACCGCCGCGTAGTCCGGGCGCGACGTGAAGGCGATGATCCGCAGCAGTTCCTGGCACCGCGCGGAGAGCTGACCGATGGCCTCCCACAGCGTGCGCCGCTGGTCATCCATGATGACCTGCTCCTCCGATCCAGGCCCCTGGTCGGGTAGTTCGGCGAATGAATCCTGGTCGGCGGGAAGCTGCCGGCGCTCCTCGGCGCGCACCCGCCACGCCTCCCGTTTCGCGGTGGTCACCAGCCAGCCGGTGAGCGCGGTCGAGTCATGAATGTCGCCCAGGTGCGCGACCAGGCGCATCCACGTCGTCTGCAGCACGTCTTCGGCGTCACCGGAACTCAGCCCGGCCGCGCGCGCGACCTGCCAGAGCAGCGGGCTGACCTCGCTCACGATCTGGCCGAGCGCGTCCTCGCTGCCCTCCCGGGCCGCGGCCAGCAGGCTGGCCATCCGCGCGCCGCGGCCTCGCTGGCTGGCCCGCACCGTGGCGGGCCGGTGGTCATTCATTGCGCTCAGCGAACCGGCGCCTTCCCTCCTCGCGCAGCCTCTCCTCCTCCTCGTGGAGCATTTCCATGGCGGCCGCTGAACGGTCAGCCGCCGCCTGCTCACCCAGGACGTCCAGCCGGAGCCCGCCGCTGTCGGCTGCCCGCCTCAGCAGCGCCCGCGTGATGAGCGCGGCCAGGTAGGGAGTCGAGAACGAGGTCCCGCTCCAGATCGCCCAGCCATCAGTGAAGTCGTCAGGATCCAGCGCCTCCCGGCCGGGCGGCAGGTCCCCCGGTGGCCTCCGGTTAACCGGGTCCCTGAGCTCCGGCGCGCGGCCGCCGTCGACATCGACGGGATAGGTGCTGACCACGCAGGCGCCCTGGGCCCAGGCCGTGACCCAGTCGGCGTCGTTGCTGAACATCGCCTTGGTCCCGTCCGGGTTGAGCGCGCCCACGCTGATCACGGGCACCTGGCCGTAGGGGACGGGCCGCCGCGCGAACGCCGCGGGGTAGAACTCGCGCCTGGTGGCGAAGTTCCCCGCCGCGGCCAGCACCACGACGCCCACGCTGAGCAGCGCCTGGATGGCCGTCCACAACCCGGAGGTCACGGTCGCGTCGTACGCTGACTCGCTGAAGTACCCCAACGACAGCGACACCACGTCGACCATCCGCGCCATGTCGCCTTCCTCGGCGTACGCGATCCGCAGGGCCAGCTCGCCGAGCGCGCAGATGATGTCGCCCTCGTAGGCGACGTCGTCGCTGTGCAGGACCCGGATGGCCAGCACCCGGGCGTCGGGGACGACCTGGCGCAGGATGCCGGCGATGAACGTGCTGTGCCCCAGGGCCTCGTTGCACTCCCTGATCAGCGGGTTCGCCGTCATCGGCCTGTCGAAGGCATCCCGGATCACCTGGCGCGGCCCGCCGCCAGTGGCCGACAGCCCGTCGGCGAGGATGGCCGCCTGGATGGCGTCGTCGGCCATGGTGAAGCCGTCCGGCGGCATCCTGTAACCGCCCGCCCCGTCCGGCGCCACGTCCAGGCACGGCTGAGCGCGCACGCCCGTATCCACCACGGCGACCACGGGGCGCCGTCCGAACTCGGATACGCACCAGTCGTCCGGCCGGCGCGCGGGCGGGTCGGCCAGGACCGCGACCGGGGCCCGCGGGTCGCCTCCGCTGAACAGGTAGGAGTCGTTGCTGCCCGGGCCTGGCCCGCCGCTGCCCGTGCCTGGTCCGCCGGCGATGCCGCCGCCCCAGCCGCCGACCGGGCTGCCGGTGACGGCCGAGCCGACCAGCAGGTGCTCCAGCGTGATCCGCCCGACCGCCTCGGCGAACCCCGCCGGCAGGTCCGGTCCGCCGGCGTTCGCGCGCAGCATCTGCAGCGCATACCACGCGTCCACCACTACCGGCTTCGGGAAGTCCGGTAGCGGGGCGAGGACCACGGTCCGGGGCAGCCGGCGCAGCAGGGCGAAGACCTGCCTGTCGTTGCGACCGGGAACCGGGCTCCGTTGTCCGCCGGGCGTGGTCAGCTGCAGCCCGATCTCGGCCAGGATCCCCCCGGCTTTATCGGCGAAGTCCTGCATCTCCAGCACGTCGCCCGGGATCAGCAGCGTATTGGCCCGGTAGACGGTGTGCCGGGGCGCCTCGTCCCCGCTGAGCAGCGCGGCCTTCCCCGGGTCGAGGACCATGGCGCCGTGCCGCTGCAGCAGCTCGTCCGGGAGGTCGAGCAGGCCGGGCGCATGGTTGTCGTCCTGCTGTCCTGATTCGTTGCGCTCAGCAGGCGGCGTGAAGAACCACTTCATGTCTGGCTCCTGCGGGTGCGGTACGTGTCATCCCGCGCACGTGGATCGCGAAGGATCAGGAGGAACGGGGCATTGAACTCCCCGATCGGTTAGAGGAGCGGGAACACCGCGAAATACACCGCTCTACATAACTAATCAATAACAGGTGGCGCCGGGGCCGGTGCTACCGCGGCACCGTCAGCAAGGTCTTGCCGACCGTGGCCCTGGCCTCGATCGCCGCGTGCGCGTCGGCCGCCGCGGGCAGCTCGAATTCCTGGCCGATGTTACGCGAACCGCTGGTCGCCGCGGTAACCGCGAGCCGCCCGGCCGGCAGCGAGTTGTCTGCGGTTTGCGGTGTTATCGGCCCCTGATAGCTGATCTCCGGCCCCTTCCGGCACGGCCAGATCGTGGTGTTCGCCCTGGCCGCCCTGGCATCGGCGCTGCGCGGTACCCGCGCGGGCTCAGGTCCGCACCAGGCGGCCCGTCCGTTCGTCATCAATAAGGCCGAACGAACGGGTTATCACCCGTCCCTTCCGCTCCTCAGTCCCCTGCGTTTCGCACCCCCCGCCTCTGCCGCCTCCCAGCCCTCCCGTGTTGCGGCCCAGCCGCTCCATCCGCTCGGACCTCGGCTAGGACCGCGTCCCCCGGCGCGGACGTGATCATGGCTCCATAATGGCGGGGTGAACGAGCCGGAGGTCAGGATCAGACCGGTCAGCGAGGGCGACCGCCCCATGCTCGCCTGGCTCATCACCGAACTCTGGGGGTCCGAGCTCGTCGCCGTGCACGGCACCGTGCTGCGGCCCGCTGAACTGCCCGGATTCATCGCCGAACGGTCCCGCCGGGTGGTCGGGCTGCTCACCTACCAGCTGGCAGGCGACACGATGGAGATCGTCACGCTCAACGCGATCGAGCGCCGGATCGGCATCGGGACCCTGCTCATCGAGGCCGCGGCCGGCGCGGCGCGGCACTACCGCTGCCGCGAGATCCGGCTCACCACCACCAACGACAACGTCGACGCGCTCCGGTTCTACCAGCGCCGCGGGTTCCGGCTCGCCGAGCTGCGGCCCGGCGCGGTCGACCGGTCCCGGCAGGAGAAACCCCAGATCCCGCTGGTCGGCGACTACGGCATCCCGCTGCACGACGAGATCGACCTCACCCTGCGCATCTAGCCGGGCTCCCCCCGCCGCCCTCGTAGGCCCGCGCCACCGCCCGGGCGTGAACATCGGCCAGAGCCTCCAGCTTGGCCATCGCGCAGCCGGGCACCGCCTCCCGGTACGTCAGCATGTCCTCGATGATCGTCCTGGTCGGGACCAGGATCGCGCCGGTCTCGCGCATCGCGTCGCAGCACTCGTCGTCGAGGTAGGTGCCGTGCTCGATGGTCCGCACGCCGGCCCGCAGCGCCTCGGGCTCGAGGGGAAGCTGCCCCAGGTCGAAGGTCCTGGTCCCGAGGAGATGCCCGTGGCATTCCCACATCCCCGGCATGACCGCCGTCACCCTGGTCGCCGGCGCCCCGGGAGTCGGCGGCGCCATCCCGGCCGGGCCGGCGTAGCCGATCCGGGTTCCGTCGAGGACGACCACCCCGCCGCGGATGGGAGCGCCGTGCCCGGGTATGAGCACCTCAGCCTCGATTCGGTGCATGCGTCCTCCTCGCCGGACGGCCTGGGCAGCGGAAGTGAGGGCGACCATCTTGACGTGCCGGCGACTGCGCGGTCCATCATGGATAACCGGTCGCGTTCCCCAGGGAGGCCTCAGGTTCAGGACCACCCAGCTCAACTTTTCACCGACAGTATCGAGGTGTGTGCTGTCGCGGGTGTGGGTCATACGCTATACAGGACATACGACTGTCCGGCAACCGGGTGCGGGGGCATGGGTCAGGCGATCAGCTCGCCGGGCTCGCGCGTCCCCCGAGGCAGGGTCTAGGGAGGCAGGGACATAGCTGCGAGGAAGCGTGATGCTGCCAAACGATAGAGCCCAGCCCGCCGCGCGAGACAAGCCGAGCTGGGGCACCCGGCTCATGCACGCGCACCGGCGGCTCCCGGCCTCGCTGAAGGTCGCCGCCGTCATCGCCGCCGTCCTGTTCTTCCCGGTCACGCTGGGCCTGATCATCCTGGCCGCGCTGATCTACGCGGTCGTCGCGGTGGTCCAGGGACGGCGCACCGCCGGCGCGTCCGCCTCGGTGGCGGTCTGGGGCCTGGCCGTGTTCTCCGGCCTGTCCAGCGGCAACCGGACCTGGCTCTACTCCCTGCTGCTGCTGCCCGTCGTGGTCGCGCTGGCCGCCCACGCCCGGCCGCTGGCCCGCTGGTTCGTGCCGTGCCGCACGGTCGCCTGGGTCCTGGTCTGGTCGGTGCCGGCCGGCGTCATCGCCCTGAAGCTGGCACCGGACCAGCCGTTTATCGGTACCATCGCCGCGTGGCTGCTGGCCGCGGCCGTGCTGGGCTGGCGAGTGGCCAAGGGCATCCAGGACGCCCGCATGTACGGCGGCCGGGTCCCGAATTCCCCGGACTTCCCGGATTCCGCGGCCGGCCTCGGCGGCCACCCCGGTGCCGCGCCCCGGGCCAACCCCGGCAGCCGCCCCGCCGGCCACCCGGGAGCGGGCCAGCCAGGCGCGGGCCAGCCGGGAGCCGCCCATTCCGGCTCGGGTGTCCGCGCCCAGGCCGCGGCGATGCCCTACGCCGAGTACGCGGCCCGCGACCACCAGGCCACGTCGACCCGGCCGCGGCCGCAGATCTCGGTCGAGGACGCCATGGCCGAACTGGACGCGATGATCGGCCTCACCTCGGTCAAGGAGCAGGTCCGCTCGATCGCCGCGTCCATCGAGGCCGCGCGGCGGCGCACGGTGGCCGGCATCACCACCGAACGGCCGATGCGGCACTTCGTGTTCCTCGGCCCGCCCGGCACCGGGAAGACCACGGTGGCCCGGGTGCTCGCCAAGATCTTCTACGCCTTCGGCCTGCTCCAGATGCCGGAGGTCATCGAGGCGCACCGGGCCGACCTGGTCGGCGAGTTCCTCGGCGCGACCGCGATCAAGACCAACGAGCTCGTCGATTCCGCGCTAGGCGGGGTGCTGTTCATCGACGAGGCGTACAGCCTGGTCAACGAGGGCGACGGGCAGGCCGACCGGTTCGGCGCCGAAGCGGTCCAGACGCTGCTCAAGCGGGCCGAGGACAACCGCGACAACCTCATCATCATCCTGGCCGGCTACGAGAAGCAGACGGAGTCGTTCCTGGCCTCCAACCCCGGGCTCGCCTCCCGCTTCGCGACCCGGCTGAAGTTCCCGAGCTACTCACCGGCGGAGATGATGGCGCTGGCCGAGTTCGGGCTCGACCGGCGCGGCGAGATGCTCGACCCGGACGCGCGCCCGGTGCTGTGGCGCACGCTGGAAGAGGTCGGCCGCCGCCGGATCGCCGACGAGCTCGGCAACGGCCGGTTCGTCCGCAGCCTGCTCGAGAAGGCCGGCCAGGCCCGCGATGTGCGGGTGATGACCGGCGCGGCCGAGCCAGCGCCCCGGGACCTGATCACCCTCCGCGGTGGCGACCTGGAGCAGGCCTACGCCGAGCTCACCAGCAGGCTGCGCGGCTACGAGGACACGCCCACGGTGGAAGGCGCCATCGCCGAGCTCAACGTGCTGATCGGGCTCGAGCCGGTGAAGCAGCAGGTGCGGGCGATCGCCGCGCAGCTGCGCGTGGCCAAGATGCGGGACATCCACGGGCTGGCCAGCCAGCCGCCGGCCAGGCACTTCGTGTTCACCGGGCCGCCGGGCACCGGCAAGACCACGGTCGCGCGCATCCTCGGCCGGATCTTCGCCGCGCACGGGCTGCTGGTCCGGCCCGAGGTGGTGGAGGCGCACCGGGCCGACCTGGTCGGCGAGCACCTCGGCTCGACCGCGATCAAGACCAACAAGCTCATCGACTCGGCCATCGGCGGCGTGCTGTTCATCGACGAGGCGTACTCGCTGCACAACGACGGCTACTCCGGCGGCGACGCGTTCGGCGCCGAGGCGGTGCAGACGCTGCTCAAGCGGGCCGAGGACGACCGCGACCGGCTGGTGATCGTGCTCGCCGGGTACCCGGACGACATGGACCGGTTCCTGCGCAGCAACCCCGGCCTGGCCTCCCGGTTCAGCACCCGGGTCACCTTCCCCAGCTACCATCCGGCCGAACTGACCGAGATCGCCAAGCAGCTCGCGAGCCACGCCGGGGACGTGTTCGACCCGGTGGCGGAAACGGTGCTCGACGTCATCTTCCGCCACGCGTACGAGTCGGGCCGGATCGACGAGCTGGGCAACGGCCGGTTCGCCCGGTCCCTGTTCGAGCGCGCCTGCGCCTGCCGGGACCTCCGCGTGGTCCGGCTGGGCGAGCAGGCGACCGCGGCCGACCTGACCACGGTGACCGCCGCGGACGTGCAGACCGCCTACCAGGAACTGGCCCCCAGGGATCCGATCCCCGTCCCGGACCAGGGCTAGGCCGCGGCCCCGAGACCCGGACGTGGACGGACGCTGGGAATTCTGGATCGACCGGGGCGGCACGTTCACCGATGTCGTCGCCCGGCCCCCCGACGGGCGCCTGGTCGCCCGCAAGCTGCTGTCCGACCATCCGGAAGCCTACAAAGACGCCGCGGTGGCCGGCATCAGGCAGCTGCTCGAGCTGGAACCCGGCCAGCCGATCCCCGCCGGGCGGATCGGCACGGTCCGGCTCGGCACCACGGTGGCCACCAACGCCCTGCTGGAGCGCAAGGGGGAGCCCACCGTCCTGGTCATCACCCGGGGCTTCGGCGACGCGCTGCGCATCGCCTACCAGAACCGGCCGCGGATCTTCGACCGCCGTATCCTGCTCCCCGAGGTGCTCTACGACCGGGTGATCGAGGCCGGCGAACGGGTCGACGCCAGCGGCACCGTACTCACCCCGCTGGACGAGGACGCCATCACGCACGAGCTCACCCAGGCCCGCCGGGACGGCTTCAGGGCCGTCGCCGTGGTCTGCATGCACGGCTACCGGTATCCCGCCCACGAGCAGCGCATCGGCGCCATCGCCCGGGCCGCCGGCTTCACCCAGGTATCCGAGTCGCACCGGACCAGCCCGCTGATGAAGCTGGTCTCCCGGGGCGACACCACGGTGGTGGACGCCTACCTGTCACCCATCCTGCAGCGGTACGTGACCGAGGTGGCCAGCGAGTTCCGGCACGTCAAGCTGCTGTTCATGCAGTCCAACGGCGGCCTGGCCGACGCGGCCAGCTTCCGCGGCAAGGACTCGATCCTGTCCGGCCCGGCCGGCGGCATCGTCGGTATGGCCCGGACCGCGCAGGACGCCGGCTATGCCAAGGTCATCGGCTTCGACATGGGCGGCACTTCCACCGACGTGTCGCACTTCGCGGGCGAGTTCGAGCGCGAGTACGAGACGCAGGTCGCCGGGGTGCGGATGCGCGCGCCGATGCTGTCCATCCATACCGTGGCCGCGGGCGGCGGCTCGGTGCTGCACTTCGACGGCAGCCGGTACCGGGCCGGGCCCGACTCGGCCGGCGCCGACCCCGGGCCCGCCTGCTACCGCAAGAACGGCCCGCTCACCGTCACCGACGCGAACGTGCTGCTCGGCCGCATCCAGCCGGACCATTTCCCGAAGGTCTTCGGCGAGCACGGCGACCAGCCGCTCGACGCCGGGACCACCAGAGCCAGGTTCGAAGAGCTCAGCGGTGAGATCACCGAGGCCACCGGCGACACCCGCGGCCCGGAGCAGGTGGCGGCCGGCTTCATCGATATCGCCGTGGCGAACATGGCCAACGCGATCAAGAAGATCTCGGTGCAGCGCGGCTACGACGTGACCGGGTACGTCCTGAACGTGTTCGGCGGGGCCGGCGGCCAGCACGCCTGCGCCGTGGCCGACGCGCTCGGCATGACCCGCGTGCTCATCCACCCGCTGGCCGGCGTGCTGTCCGCCTACGGGATCGGGCTGGCCGACGTCATCGCGATGCGCGAGCAGGCCGTCGAGGCGCCGCTGACCCCCGGCCTGCTCGAGACCCTCCCCGGCACCATAACGCCGCTCGAGCAGGACGCCCGGGCGGAACTGACCGCCGGGGGCGGCAGCGGCCGCCGGATCATCGCCGCGCACCGCGCGCACCTGCGCTACCAGGGCACCGACACCGCCGTCATCGTCCCGGTCGCCTCGCTCGAGGAGATGACCGCCGCGTTCGAGGCCGAATACTCCCGCCGCTTCTCCTTCCTCATGCGCGACAAGCCGGTGATCGTGGAAGCCGTGTCCGTCGAGGTCACCGCGGCGCAGGATCACGAGGATCATTACGCGGACGGGGAACACCCCGCCCGTCCGGCCAGTGTTGATCCGGGGGGGACCACCCCCCCCGGA
>Ga0335069_10012061_pt1 | contig 12170 bp, 11 predicted proteins | sample Lox_Sample_11_FD_206714 | JGI IMG/M metagenome (GOLD analysis project Ga0335069, IMG submission 206714) | Soil microbial communities from Loxahatchee National Wildlife Refuge, Florida, United States - Lox_Sample_1.1 | ecosystem: Environmental > Terrestrial > Soil > Wetlands | place: USA...
TTCCTTCCAGAATCCGACATAGTCTGCATCCTTGATCCCCGCAATCTCACGACTCAGGTCTCCTTTGAACTCGTAAATGTAGATGAGATCGTACATGCCGGGACAGTCAACAGTAAGCAGTGAGCGTAAGCAGTAAACCGCTTGAAGTATACTATAAATAACAGACGAGATCAGCTTCTAGCACTGCTTACTGCCTACTGCTCACTGCTCACGAGCACTTGTAACTGTTCTTTGACTTACCTCTCTCGTTGTGCTATCTAATTGCCAATGAAAGTGGCGTGGGAAGGGAAAATATACGAGGTTGATAAACCGCTGACTGCGGGTAAGCTTCTGGAAAAATTTTCGTTGAACCCTGAAGCCCATATTGTTGTGGCAAACGAGAGGCTGGTCACCGAAGACTCCAGGCTCTCTCACGAGGACAGCGTAAGAATAATCAGGGTGATATCAGGCGGATGAAGTGCAGGGTATGCGGCAAGGAAGCAAACATACGCCTGAGTGCCTACAATACAGCCCTCTGCGCTGAAGATTTCCTGGCCTTTTTTGAGAGGAGAGTTGCTCGCACCATCCAGAAGTATAAGCTGATCACGGAAGCAGATGTGCCTCTCGTAGCGGTGTCAGGGGGTAAGGACAGCCTCTCTCTCTGGTATATCCTCGACAGCGCGGGCTTCCCCGCCGACGGCATATACATCGATCTGGGTATCGACGAGTACTCACACATCTCTTTCGATAAGGCGAGGATGATGGCCGCCCGTCTGGGTAGAAAGCTCTACAGGTTTTCACTGCCCGCGCTCTTTCGCAAAGGCATCGGCGATCTTTCAAAGCTCATGAAGAGAGCGCCGTGTTCTCTGTGCGGCGTGTTGAAGAGATACCTTATGAACAAAGCGTGCCTCGATTGTGGTTACACAGTGCTTGCCACAGGCCACAATCTTGATGATGAAGCATCTGCGCTCTTCGGCAATCTTCTCTACTGGAAAGAAGAGTACCTCTTCAAGAAGGACGTCGCACTGCAGGGAAAGGGCGATTATCTCGCAAAAAAAGTGAAGCCGTTCTTCCTGTGCTCCGAGAGAGAGGCAGCAGCGTATGCCTTGCTTCGGCAAATAGATTATGTGTATGAAGAGTGCCCCTATTCGATCGGTGCGAAAAGCCTGCTCTACAAGGAGTTGCTCAACAAGATAGAAATGACCTCTCCTGCGACGAAGATCAGGTTCGTGAAAGGCTATCTCGATAGAGTGAAAGAACAGGAAGTGCGAGTCGATCCCAAAAGGTGCGCACGCTGTGGCTATCCTTCGTACACAGATATTTGCAATGTCTGCTCGCTTTTTGAGCGATTCGGGACGGGAGACGGGCTTCACGTAGAGTGTTATGGGCAGACGGGTGAAACCCCCGGGCAGGAGACTTCATTCGAGGCTGACCGCGTGTGATGAGCCTGATAGATAGTTTTACGGAACTTGTTTTTAACGTGTATGAGGCGTTCACTGTAGCCTTGCTCATCAAGCAGGAAGAGAATTTTCGCTGTTTTTCCTCGGTTACTTTTGCGAAAAGTTTTGACCGCAGTCGATCCATCCCCATCGAAAGCTCGCTTGCTGGCTGGGTGCTCAAGCATAATGAGCCTCTCATCATCCCCAACTTTGACAAGGACGAATCGACCCTTGGATACTATGGATCCGAGGAAGGCATAAAATCGTTTATGGCGTACCCCCTGAGCGCCCAGGGGGTCATCGTGGTGGACAGCAAAAAGCGCTACGTCTTCACCGATAAGGAAAAGAAGCTTCTTGGCCATTTCGTGACGATGATAGGAAAGGAACTGGAGAGGGAAAAGAGGTTGCAGGAACTTGAAGACAAGAACGAGGAACTTTCCATCGAGCGCAGGATTATCCGGTTCCTTCTGTCAACTGATCCTTCGGGAGTACTGCTCGAAGAGATACTGGACGAATGCCTCGCGCTGTGCCGTGCGGATTTCGCCTTTATCGGCCTGGAACGGAACGGCAAACTTGTGGTTGTCGACTGCGCAGGGAGTCAAGCCGCGAGCCTCCGGCGAAAGGAATGCCCGGTGACAGGGACCATCGCTTCCATGGTGCTGCAGGGAAAGAAGGAGCTTCTCCTTCCGCATGCGAGCGGTTACCTCAGGGAAAAACCACTCCTTTCAGCGGATGAAGATATGAAGGCAAAGCAATTCTTCGGGTTTCCCCTTCTCTTCGATGAAGAGGCATTCGGTCTTACCGGTTTTGCGACGCTCTCGGATGTGGTTTTAAGGGATAGCGTCATAGGCCTGCTGAGAGACATCTCTTCGCTACTGTCGCTCTATTTTATCCGGACGTGGACGAAGGGAACTCTCGAGAGAGGAAGGCACGTTGATCCGGTAACAGGTGCGCTGCTTTTTGCCTCATTCTTCAAGAGCGCTGAGGCGTGGATCGAAGAGCGAAAGGATTTCTCACTGGTCTCTGTGAATGTGCCGGGTTTCCATCACTACAACCGGATGCTCGGCGTAGAGGCTGCCGAGAGGGTGCTCAGGAGAATAGCGCAGAGCGTCAAGGAGTGTCTGGGCAAGGCAGCGCTTGTGACGAGGGACGGGGGAAGCCATTTCTACGCTGTCACCCGGGACCCTCACGCGCTGGAGCCGGAAAACCTTGCACGCGTGCTCAACTATACGATCCAGAGTGCTATGGCAGACAGCAGGATTGAACCAAAAGGGGCTTTGCAGATAGGCGTGGTCGAGTTTCCGGGAGATGGCTTGGACCTCTGGGGACTGCTTGACCGGGCGGATGAAAGAGGAGAACGACACTCTTATACCAATAAGGGGGCACACGTATGAGTTTTATTTCAAAGCTGATGAGCATGGTTTCTTCATTCTCTACACATTGCGCCATGGACCTCGGTACGGCCAACACGCTGATCTACCTCAAGGGAGAAGGTATCGTCCTGAACGAACCGTCTGTCGTCGCGCTCGAGAGGGACACCGGTAGAGTCATTGCCGTGGGGCGGGAGGCAAAGGAGTTCATTGGTAAGACCCCTCAGCACATCAGCGCTATACGGCCGCTGAAAGACGGCGTGATCGCCGACTTCGATGTGGCCAAAGCGATGATAAAGTATTTTCTGAATGTGGTCAAAGAAACCAGGAAGATTTCCAAGCCGAAGATGGTGGTCTGCGTACCGTCCGGAATCACGCAGGTCGAGAAAAAAGCGGTTGTCGATGCCTGTTTCCAGGTAGGCATCCGGGATATTCATCTTATCGAAGAGCCGATGGCGGCTGCGATCGGGGCCAGCCTGCCCATCGAGCTTCCGAAAGGTAACATGGTGTGTGATATCGGGGGTGGCACCACCGAGGTGGCCATCATCAGCCTTTCTGCGAATGCATATAGCGAGTCCCTGCGCGTCGCCGGTGATGAAATGGATGAAGCGATTGTGAGGCACCTCCAGAAAAAGTATCAGGTTGCGGTGGGTGTGAACGCTGCGGAGAGAATCAAAATGGAGGTCGGGTCTGCGTATCCGGGTAGTGCTTCCGGAACGACAAACGTGGTGGGCAAGGACCTTGTCAATGGTGTTCCCAAAACCATAGCGGTTACAGCCGACGACGTGAGGGAAGCTATAGAAGAACCAGTGGAGGCGATCATTGACTCGGTGAAAAGAGCGCTGGAGAAACTTCCCCCGGAGCTGGTGTCAGACCTGCAAGATTCGGGATTGGTCTTGACCGGCGGTGGCGCGCTTCTCAGAGGACTGGATAAGAGGATATCTGAACGCACAAGCCTTGTGGTTCACGTGCCGGAGGACCCCCTGATCTGCGTGGTGATGGGAAGCGGCAGGGCGTTGGAAGAGATACAGAGGTACAAAAAGGTGTTTATTAATTAGTCGTGCACGGGAGCCGGGCTGGCTTAACCCAAGGTACTAACCGGTTGTTCCTACAAAAAATAGCCTTCGGATCGGTTGACTTTTTTTATGGGGCTCTGATAACCTAGTATATGAAGGTTATGGAATGATGAAACAGCAATTCGAGCCAGTCTTTAATACCCCCAACAGTGCAGGCCAATCCAAAGCAACCTGCAAGATTCTGCCGTTCAGAAAGCCCGATTTTCGGCGGTCACCCGAGCACGATGAAGCGGTTTCCCCAGATTTGACAATAGAGCCTGAGAACGATTGCTGTCCGGTAGAAGAAAGGAGTTTTATTCCGGTCTTTTCCTCGGAGCATTCTAACGTAATTCCCTGCCACGCCTGGGTTGAGAGGGCGGAAGAGCCCTCTGAGACCGTTTCCCCTCACGCGCACAGGTGGTTTAAGAAGGCACTGCTGCTGGGTGCATTTACTGCGTGGACTGTGGCGGCCATCGCCATAAGTATCGCTCTCGGCTAATACTCGTACGGATTCAAGCGTATACCTTCGTTGCCCTTACAGGATGCTGCGCTATCGCTGCGTCGCTTTTCCTCGACGTACTTTAGTACGCCTCCGGCAAGCTCCTCGCTGCCGCCTCGGTCTCCATCCTGAACCCGTACGAGTATTAGGCCGGATTCCAAAGAGCGAAGGAGATTGCTGATTAGCTTCATTGCCGCAACTCTCTCAACAGCCAAACTGGCAAAGTGCTTATGTATGCTGGGAAACCGCCGATAATATAAGCTAGAGATACCAAAAGGTGGGGTATGAAGATAAGTAATCTGTCTGGAGGACTCGGGATTTTTGATATCATGGCTCGCCACGGTACTGCATTGATACCAAACAGACCAAGGGTTCAACGAGATCCGAAAATGGTCAAGGTGAATAATTCCGAAGCCAAAGAGAAGAGCGGGACCTCCACGGACAAAAACCAGGACTCAATCCGGAAGGTTAACAAAACTCAGACAGGCCGCTAAGTATAGGGCCGGCTTGTGAGCAAGCCCGAGCGTGTTTCACTCGCAGGCATTACGTAGACTCTGCTCCAGCGTCTCTCCTTGACACACAAATAACCTTTTTGTTATTCATAACATGTTCATTGCAGAACGTTTCTACTGAATACCAACGAGGTGTGAAGCATGGCGACAAAGCTTATTTACGATCCTTCTTCCGGGCCCATGAAGTATGCGTGCGGCGTTTCAGGGTCCGGTACGAATTACGACAGAATATATGAGCGGAATCCCGGCATCTACCATGTTGTCTTCAGCAATGCACCCGGTTGCGTAGCTGTGGCGAAAGCTGTGGAACGAGCGGTTCCCATCGCCTTGCTCGACTCACGGAAATATTTCAGAGAAATGTGGGCGCTCGAAAAGGTCCCGAGGTACGGTGTCGAGAGAAACAGCTATGACATGGCACTGATGACGCTTGTCGAACAGATACTCGATGGCCGCCCGGACCTGATCTGCCTGGCCGGTTACGATCTCTGGATAGGGGAATGGATGGCCAACAGATACTTTCCAACCATTCTTAACGTACATCCAGGTGACGCAAGAAAATATACGGGGCTGGGATGGAGGCCCACTGCCAAGGCAATACTCGCGGAAGAAACCGGTGTGCGATCGACGGTATTTTTTGTGGACAAGAGCGATGATGGTGGGCCCATACTGATCCAGTCAAAATCGTTGCCGCTATCAAGGTGGGACAATGAATTGCGTGACATAAGAAAATTTGCCGAACGATGCGATGCAAGGACGATCGAGCAATTTAGAACCGCAGCGCAGGAAGAGGCAAGTAATCTATTTAGAGCGCTGGAGCAGGTTTCTACATCTATTCAGGACGTGCTGAGGACGGAGGGAGATTGGGAGGTATATCCATTCGCGGTGCACGATCTTATAGCAAAAGGCAGAGTTGCGCTTGACGGCAGAACAGTCTACATCGACGGTGTGCAGATGCCTGATGAGGGATGGCAGGTGGACACGTACGGCTTCGCCCCGAGCATCCGCTAGATGCCAATTCGTATTCAAGCGTATACCGAGGCGGCAGCGATTGGACCTTCTGCTAGGCCAATGTGCAGCCAAGATGGAGGCCGAGGCGATCCGAGGACTGGGCTACGCAGGCGTACCGGGCGGTACGTCGAGTAGAACAGGCCGAAGGGTAACGAAGGCATACGCTTGAATGCACATTGGCATCAGTAGAGGAACATCGGCTTGCCCAACATATTCCGCACCTTGGGCCGGTAATTCTGTGAATCATAAAGCGCCGTGACGTCCACATGTTTTTTAGCGGCCGTGACCAGTTCCAGGGGAACCGTTGTGTAGATGCCCTGGTGGAGCGCGACCATGCGACCCATGTGGCCGGTGGCCACCTGGTCCAGAGCCAAATTGCCGTACGAAACAGCTACCATGCGGTCGAGGGAGTCGGGTGCTCCTGAACGCATGATGTAGGCGAGCTGCTGGTAGATTATATTTACACCGGTTCTTTTTTTGATCTCGTCGGCCACTATCGAACCAATGCCGCCGAGCTTCTTGTGACCATACGCATCTTCCTTCCCGGTCTCGATGATCATGCCGCCCACCGGATAAGCACCTTCCGATATGGTCAGCACTGCGTAATTCGAAGGATTCCTTTGGCGGTCCTCGACGAGAAATTTGCAGAGGCGGTCCAGGTCGAAGGGCACCTCAGAAATGACCGCGCGGTCCACGTCAGCAAGATATGCGGCAAAAAGGGAGGTCTCGCCTGAATTGCGTCCGAAAAGTTCGACGACGCCTATGCGCTCGTGTGAGCCCATGGTTGTGCGCAGCGCATGAATCGTGTCAACCGAACGGGTAACGGCTGTCGAGAAACCTATGCAAAAATCTGTGCCGAAGACATCATTGTCCATGGTCTTGGGGATAGCCACAATCTGCATACCCTGTTTGTGCAGGTGGCAGGCGAAGCTGAGCGTGTCATCGCCGCCGATAGGTATAATGGCATCCAGTTTAAGGGATTCAATGACTCTCAGTACATGACGGGTGCAATCAATCTTGCCTTTATCCGTCGGTGAGCGATCTTCCGCGCGGACAAACTCCGGCACTTCGTCTTGCGTCACGCTGCTTGGGTTGGTCCGGGAGGTGTGCAGAAATGTTCCACCCGTCCGATCGATGGTCCTCACGGTCTCAGTGGTTAGAGGATAGGTGTACCTTTTTGCTGTAATTGGATCGTCAGGATTGACGCATAACAGGCCCTGCCATCCGGTCCTGATGCCTACGATGTCGATATCATGCTGGGGCGCCTGAGTGACAACGGCCTTTATTGCTACGTTCAGGCCTGGGACGTCGCCTCCACCCGTAAGGATACCAACCCTTCTCCTTGCTCCCATGGTTCCCTCCCCTTTAGCGCTACGCCCGCGCTATCCCTGACTCGCTCACTCTGCCTTGCATGCGGTAAATTGCGTGAAAGTATGAGCCCCGGCGTATTTTTTGTCAAGCTCGTGCCCGGCTGGAATATCAGTCATGCCGATTCGTATGTTACGGGCTTTCCTTCCTCAAGATAGGCTCTTGCGGCCTCCCAACGCCCTTTAGATCTGTCCCCCAGCAGGGCCATGAAGCTGCTGAGGGGAACGTTTTCATCTTTGAGGAATAGCTGGATGTCTTCCAACAAACCGGCTGTGAGAAGCGTGTCAACCTCGGCGCCTTCATTGCAGTACAGTTCCTCTATAGCATCCAGTATCCTTTGCAGAACGTCCAAGTGCTTACCGAGGTATAGATTTACCATGTATCCTGCAAACGAGGTCATCAGAACAAGATAGGGCAGCCCTTTCTTGTCGTTAGACCACTCACCGTAGAAGTCGAGCCATATCTGCCTCATCGGTTCGGATGTTTCGATCAGCCTATCAACGGCTATCTGCATTACCCCTTTCATACCGTCGCCCAACGATTATGCAAGTCTGGTGCCGTTTTTGTCACGGTGACCGTACCGCGCGCTGAGTCCTGACCTCACGAGAACGGTCAGTGCAAGATTGGTCTGAGGCCAAGTTTTCTACTGAAGCACATCGTTAGCAGATTTTACGTAATGCAATTACCAGCCCCGAAGGGCGGCTCCGAGCCGTGGCGGACGCAGGCGTACCTTGCGGTACGTCGAGGACAGACGCGGTGACAGGCGACAAAGCAGATGGACCTTTAACTCATCGCCCCCTATCTGACGAGGTTAGACAAACACAGAACAGTCCAATACGGTGAAACCATCAAACATATGATTGACAGTAGATACGACGGTATGTAATAGAGGCCGCCTCTAAAAACCGTGCCCAGCGGAATATCTTTGGCCATGCCCGCGACGACATAGCAGCATATACCGATCGGCGGCATGATAGAGCCCATGGTGGTGACGATCGTAATCACCTGGCCGAACCAGACGGGGTCATAGCCCATATGCGTGACAATAGGATAAAAGATCGGAAGCGACACAAGCAGGAACGCAAGCGCGTCCATTACGCATCCGCCAATGATGTAGCAGAACAGGACCACCCAGAGAAGGATCCAGTTCGGAAGGGCAAGGCCGCTGATCCAGTCTGCTGCCTCGAAAGGAAGACGTGTCACGGTTAGAAAGCGTCCAAATACAACAGCGCCTGCCACTATCATGAACACGAGACAGGAGATACGTAAGGTATCGACGATTGAGAGGATGAAATGATTCCACGTCAGCTTCCGTCGCACGAGGCATATGATGAGGCCCAGAGCACAGCTCGCCGCGGCCGCTTCGGTTGCGGTGACAACGCCGGTAAAAAGCGCGTACATGATGATTGCAAAGAGTATGAGGATATCGATGATGTCAGGCAGTGCCTTGAACCTTTCACGCCACGTGCTTCTGGCGCCGGCGGGTCCCCAGTCAGGATGGCGCCAGCAGATATAGCCAACGGTTGCCGCAATCAGAACAGTGAGTATGGCGCTTGGTATCACATTGCCAAAGAAGAGCTTGCCTATGGATTGGCCCGTGTAAAGGCCGTAAACCACCAGAACGATGCTGGGCGGTATGAGCACGCCGAGTGTGGCGCCGGCAGCAACTGATCCTGCATTAAGCTGGGGGTGGTAATTATACTTCCGCATCGCAGGAATGGCCACCTGGCTCATGGTCGCAGCCGTCGCGGTATTGCTTCCGCTTATTGCCGAGAAGGCGGCACACGCCATAATCGTGGTGATCGCCAGACCGCCCTTGTAATGGCCGAACCATTTGTATGTCGCGAAATAGAGCCCGTCGTTGTAACCCGCGTAGTGGACAAATTCACCCACGAGGATAAACATGGGGATAACGGTGAGCCCGTAGTTTGAAAAAATGTTCCACATGTCCGTACCGATCATGCCGAGCGCTGCCTGAAAGGAGGTCACGTACGCAAAGCCGAGGAATCCCACGATGGCCATGGTGAAGCCCGCAGGTATTCTGAACAGGAAAAGCACGGCAAACATAATCACTATCCCGTACACGCCGACGATGGGACCTTGCATGATTACTCCTCTCCTGGGGCGAATATGTTTTTCAGGAAGTCAACAAAAGCGGTGAGAGCCATGATGGCGAACGCCAGGGCGACAAGAAATACAAAGGGATGGTAAATCACTTTCAGGGTCTCCGACACCTCGCGTGATTGATAGATCTTCATGGCCCAGACGAAAATCTGCCATGAAACGACCGCGAAAAATATGGTGATGACAAAGTACGCGAAGGTGTCAACGACCAGTTGCAGCTTCTTGGGGTACCGCTCCGCAAGAATTTCCACGATAATATGGTCTTTTCTTCTTTGCGTGTAGCCCAGGGCAAAGGCTATGACAATTGCACCCAGGAAAGAGACAATCTCGTACGCGCCCCGAAAAGGGAAGTGAAATATTCTGAGTACGACATTGCCGGTGGCAAGGACCATCAGCGCCAGCACCGCAACGCCGCCCATGATCATGAGGATCTTGTTGAGTACATTTGTCAGTGACACGAGAAACTTCATGCTGTCCTCCGTTGAAATACGCAGACCGTCGCACCGTTGGTGCGACTGGGACGACCGCTTCGCTAGGAAGACCGTCCGCCAAGGCGCGGACTACGAAGACCGCTTCCACCCTTGCGGGCACCTAGCGTGCTGGGAAGCAACTGCTAACATCGATGATTCTGATGTTGGGTCTTTTCCTCTTCCATCTTCCTCGTGACCCCGGACTCTGATCCGGGAGAACGATCTTCCCCCTTCGGGGACTTCGCCTCTTCCTAGTGAAGCGGTCCGGCTCGTTACTTAAACTGCTTTTCGTATTTTTCCTTGAGCTTGTAAAGCTCCGCGAGTACCTGTTCACCGGGTGTGCCCTGCGGGGTTACTCTCTTGACATACTCGTCCATCATCGGTTTGACGAGTTTCGGGATTTCAGCGTATTCCGCGGCAGGTAATTTGAGAACCTGGTGGTTATACTTCTCCTTTGACCATGCGAGTGCTTCCTTCACGTGGTCGTCCACGTACTTGCCGGTCCATTCCGCCTGCTCACGCCTCAGGTCATCCAGCACCTTCTTCACGTTTGCAGGCATTGCATTCCATTTATCCTTGTTCATCACAACGGCAAACGTCACCACGAAAAGGTTGGCTTCAGTCGCGTAAGGACAATATGCGGCAAAGTTGAAGTCTTTCAATATCTCCATCGAGGAGACGATGCCTTTTACCACGCCTTTCTGAATAGCCTCGGGTGTTTCAGACTGCGGCATGGCCACCGGAGTGCCGCCGAGACGGGTAATGACCTCTGCCCCGGTTCCGGAAACGCGAAGTTCCATCCCTTTGAGGTCTTTCAGGGATTTGACCGGGTTCTTCGTCATGAAGTCTGCGGGCGGGCAGGTAAAGAGCGTCAGAATCTTCACCTTGTCGAATTCCTTGGGATATTTCTCAACGATGTCATAAAGCGCTAAGCTCGCGGCCCTGGCGCTGTTGAATCCGACGGGAAGATCGACCGCCTCAGAGACCGGAAAGCGGCCCGGCTGGTAGCTCATTGCGAAGTTGCCGATGTCTGCGGTGCCGGTGATCACGCCGTCAAATATATTCTTGGCAGCCAGCAGCGTGCCTCCCGGGAAGGTCTTTACCGATACCGCATTGTTCGTTCTTTTTTCCACTTCTTTTGCCCATCTCTCCATTTGCACGCAGGGGAAGGTTGTGGCCGGAGGGAAGTTGGCGTAGGTCAGCGTTATTTTCTGCTGTGCGTCGGCTAGACGCGGCACCAACAGGCTCGCACCCACCAATAGACTGATCCCTAACATCACGACGAACATCTTCTTGATATACATGGCTAACCCCCTTTGCTTTAATCGGCCTCCCGGTGCCGTTCGATGTAGCGTGTCGACTAAAAAAAGACCATGGGCAGCCGGGAACCGCCCATGGTCTTTACCTGACCTGCTTCACGACTAAGAACGTGACCCTTATCATGTGCACTTCTATTCGCTGTCGTGAGCCCTGTGTCTCGGTACGCTCTTTTAACATAAGGAATTTTTTTCTGTCAAGCCTTCTTTCTCTTCAGCGCTTCCAGTATTTTGTCCGGTGTGATGGGAAAATCATTAATGTAAACGCCGATGGCGTTGCAAACGGCCGCCGCGTAGGCCTGTGCAGCCGACATGGCTATGGACATTGCTGCTTCTTTCGCGCCGTACGGACCGTTCGGATCAATTGTCTCCACAATGATGTTGTGTATCTTCGGCATGTCGCAGGCGAGCGGCAGTTTGTAGTCAAGCTGCGTGGGATTAAGGACCCGTCCACGGTCAAAGACATGGTACTCAGTGAGCATGCCTCCCTGGCCACCCATCGCCAGCCCCCCCTCAAACTGGCTCTCGATGATCTTCGGGTTCAGGGCGCGGCCAACGTCCTGGGCTGCCCACGTTTCGAGCACGGTCACCTGCCCCGTATCCGGGTCCACTTTTACTTCCACGATTGTTGTCCCGAATGAAAAAGCCTCTGAGAGCTGACCGGTTGGATTTTCCACCCATTCCCGTCTCGAATCAACCCTGGGCCAGTAAGCGCCTTCTCCGCTAATCGACTGACCGCGCGAAAGCCCCATGCGTACTACCTTGGTCAACGGCAGGCTCCGCTCCGGTTCTCCTTTAACCATGATCTTTCTGTCTTTCGCGATAAGGTCTTCCGGCTTTGCCTCCAGGGCCTTTGCCGCAATCACAAAAAGCTTCTTCTTTGCGTCCTGTGCCGCCAGCCGCACCGCGTTTCCGCCGACAAAGGTGGAGACCATGGAATAGGAACCGGGATCGCTCGGTGTAACTTCCGTATCAGCTGAGACGAGTTGCACGTCGTCGGATGAGAGCCCCAGTTCTTCTGCCGCAATCT
>Ga0335069_10012064_pt1 | contig 12169 bp, 8 predicted proteins | sample Lox_Sample_11_FD_206714 | JGI IMG/M metagenome (GOLD analysis project Ga0335069, IMG submission 206714) | Soil microbial communities from Loxahatchee National Wildlife Refuge, Florida, United States - Lox_Sample_1.1 | ecosystem: Environmental > Terrestrial > Soil > Wetlands | place: USA: Florida...
GCGAATGCTGAGGTTGTGCTTGCCGGCATTGTCCAGCTTGTAATCAAGCTTGGCGACCCATGACATGTCGTTTAGCTTGTCTGGCGCGTTGAAGCGATAGCCGCTGAAGTTGAGCCCGCCATCCTGCCCGAATGCCGGATCGTTGCCGACAGGATACTGGCTGAGGATCTTCTGATAGGGGACGTTCAGTCCGATGCCCAGCGGATCGACCTGCGGCAACTGCGACGGTCCGATCTGCTGCACGCTTCCGTCGGTCAATTGGGCCAGAAGAATGCCCTGCTTCAAGGTCTCGGACGGAACCGCGCGCACCTGCGCGACGCTGCTCGAATCGATCCGTTGCTCCCAGTTGACGAAGTAAAACAGTTTGTCCTTTTTGATCGGCCCGCCGATCGAGGCGCCGAACTGGTTTCGCACCAACTGCTGCACCGGTACGCCGGACTGATTGTTGAACCAAGTATTGGCTGAGGTAGCGGTATTGCGGTTGTACTCGTACAGCGACCCATGCAGTTGATTGGTACCGCTCTTGGTCACCAGTACCACCTGACCGCCTGAGGACCGGCCCTCCGCGACGCCTTCTCCGCCCACGGTCACTCGGAATTCCTGCACCGAATCGAGCGGAACGGGCAGCACTGAGTTGAACCCGGAGCTCACGTTCGAGTTGTTGCCGTTCACGCCCTGATAGGTCGTGCCGGTGGTGGTGTTTTGCGCGACCAGGCCGGCGTTCTGATTGTCGTTTACGTCCACGCCATCCAGAGTGATGTTGTTGGCGTCCCGGCGCGCGCCCATCACTTCGCCGTTCGTGGTGACGCCAGGCTGCAGGCTCAACAACTGAACTACATTCCGGGTTTCGAGTGGCAGCTCCCGCACCTGCTGCTCCGTGAACGCATTCCCGACCGACGCATCGACGGTATTGATCGTCGAAGCCTCCGCGGCAACGTCCACTGTCTCCGAGGTCTTGCCCAAGTCCATGCGCAAATCGAGTGTCGCGGGCGTATTCACCAGCAACTGCACACCGGTTTTCGTCAGCGAGGTAAAGCCAACCTTCTCGATCACGAGTTTGTACGTACCTGGCGCTATCTGGAGGAACTGATATTCGCCGTCGGCATCGGTAGTCGCGGCTCGAGTAAATCCGTTGGCTGCATCGCTGAGCGTGACGATCGCCCCAGCGATCACCGCGCCCTGCGGGTCCGTAACCCGGCCGCGAAGCTGCGTTGTCGATTGCGCGAAGGCCTGGAACCACCAAGCCGTCAAGAGAAGAGAATAGATGACACTTCGGACGCCACGTTGAATGGTCATGGCCACAACTCCTGTATTCGAAACTTGGGATTTGCGAGAAACAGGCTCGCGGGCTAGTGGCGGTACATCCCGTTACGACGGGGAGCCTGACGGGCTCGATGCACCAGAGACGGCTACCAACCGTTCATGGGTTGGTGTGACGATTATCGAGTCGGAACAGTGTGTGTGTCAATGCTCCGCCCCATAAAATTTTTAGATCCAGTCAAAAGCTTTAGCATTCCTAAAGCATTCCAAATTCAGGATTTCTGTCCGCGATTACGTTTAGAATTTCCGCTTTCCGGAGCGCGCGTTACGCGAGCGGCAGCGTGATCGTAAAGACCGATCCCTTACCGATTTGGCTAGTGGCCGAGACGCCGCCGTTCATCCGTTCCACGATGTGCCGGACAATCGATAACCCCAATCCGGTTCCGCCGACCTGCCGCGATCGCGCCTTATCGACGCGATAGAACCGCTCGAAAATCCGCGGCAGATCGCGCGAAGGAATCCCGACGCCCGTATCCGAAACCAGAATCCCGATAGTCGAGCCGTTGCGCCTGGTCTCAACGCGCACCTTGCCCTCGGGCCGATTGAACTTCACCGCGTTCGCCAGCAGGTTCACCAGCGCCTGCTCCAGCCGGTACCGCGATCCCATCACGACGAGATTATCGATGGGGCCTCTTTCCACCGACACCCCTCTCAGCGCTGCTTCCGCCGCGATCGTCGATAGCGCGCTGTCGATCGCCTCGCCAATCGGCACCTGTTCGGTGTTATGAAGCTGCTCGCGGGTTTGAAGCTCCGATAGCGTCAGCAGGTCCGCCGCGATGCTATTCAGCCGAATCGCATTGGAACGGATAATTTCGAGAAATCGCCGGTTGTTAGCCTGATCGTCGATCGCGCCATCCAGCAGCGTTTCCGCATAGCCGGCGATCGCGGCCAGCGGGGTGCGGAATTCGTGCGAGACATTTGCCACGAAATCCTTACGAACGTTTTCCAGCCGCTCCAGGTCTGTGATGTCGTGAAGAATCGCGATCGCGCCCGGCTTATCGCCCGGCTTGTTGCCCGAAATCAGGGGCGCGGTTTGCAATTCGAAGGATCGTCCTCCGCTAGCCGGGATCTGCAAGTTCAGCTTGGCCGGTTCACCGGTCCGAATTACCTGAGTCAGCGTATCCTGCAGCGTCGTGTCCCGGATAAGTTCCATCAGAGGCATGCCACTGATAGGCATTCGAGTCCCCGCCAGACGCGCCAGCGACTGGTTACAAAACGTCACTCGTAGGCTATCGTTGACCGCCAGCACGCCCTCGGTCATCGACGCCAGGATTGCCTCTCGCCGCGCGGCTTCCAGCTTAGCTCTCTCGACCAGCACTCGAGTTTGTCCCGCCATCCGCAACAACGACCGGTCTAGAGCCTCTAGCTGATCCACGCCCGTTAGGCTCAAGAGGTTAGAGCCGGATTCTTCGCTCGCCTCGAGCAAGCCCTCTGCGAACACCCGCATACGCTCAATCCGGCGATCGACCGGGCGCGAGAGCAAAAAAGACAACGCGAGAGAAATCCCCACGATTGCCACGGCCAACAGTACGTATAGCCCGAAGGAGGACCCACGCAAGGCGCCGGATAAGGCCAAGGTCAACGTCAGGGTGCTTGCAGCCAGAAAAGTACACCAGAACAGCCGCTGGAAGATGGTGCTGCGAAAATTTGGGCGCACGGGTGTTCCCTGGAACCCTAATGCTACCACCACTTCGCAACCATCCCATTACATTTAGATGGAGTTAACTAAACTGTAATCGTTTCGTAACTCATACTCGGTTACTCTTGGGTAGATGAAGAAAATTGTATTAATCGAAGACGACGCGGATCTTTACGCTCTGATTCAGTACAACCTGGAAAAAGAGGGGCTGGCGATGGTCGGATCCCAGACCGGCAAGGGTGCAATCGAGCTCTGCCGCCGCGAACGCCCGGATCTCATCATCCTGGATATCATGCTGCCGGATTCGGACGGCCTCGACATCTGCAAGGGGATCCGCGCGCATCCCGAACTTCAGCACATTCCAGTAATTTTCCTCACTGCGCGAGCCTCCGAGACAGACCGAATCGTCGGCCTGGAGCTGGGTGCGAACGACTATATCGTGAAACCCTTCTTCGTGCGGGAATTGATTGCGCGCATCAAGATCCATTTCCGCGGCCAGCCGCCCGCCACAAAGCTCCTCAAAGCCGGTGAACTTGAGCTTGATCGCCCGCGCTGCCAGGTGCGCCTGGGAGGAGCGGAGATCGCTCTTACCGCCACCGAATTCCGCCTGCTCGAGTTCCTGATGAGCCGACCCGGCGTCGTCTTTAGCCGCGAGCAGTTGCTCGATGCCGTTTGGGGCCACGACCGTGCCGTTACTGACCGGACGGTCGATGTCTACGTGCTTCGCCTGCGGCAGAAGATCGAGGCGGCGGAAGGCGTGTCCTACATCCGCAGCGTCCGTGGTTTCGGCTACAGCTTCAACATCGACGTGCCGGCCGCGCAAGCCCAATAACGCGCGACAATAGTCGAGCATCGGTCATTCCGTGTTCGACGCCATTCTTTTCGATTTCGACGGCGTGCTCGCCGATACCGAGCCTGTGCATTTCGAATGCTGGCGCGAGGTCCTGTCCGAATTCGGTATTTATCTCGAATGGTCGAGCTTCCAGCGCGAGTTCGTCGGCGTCTCGGATTGGAAGATGTTGGAACGCCTCGGCGCAGCGCGGAAACCGCCGATTTCCGTTGAAGAGCTTTGGCCGTCGTACACGCGGAAACGCGAGCTGTTTCAAGCCCGCGTCGCCGCCCAGCCCCCGTTCGAACAAGCAACGATCGATCTGCTTCGGGAGCTTCACGGGAACTACAAGCTGGCCGTTGTTTCTTCAAGCCATCGGCAGGAGATCGAGCCTCCGCTTGTCCGCTCCGGCATCCTGCCTTTTCTAGGCGCTCTGGTCTGCGGCAACGAGGTCCAGAACCTGAAACCCGCCCCCGAACCCTATTTGCGAGCAGCAGAACTGCTCGGCGCGAGCAATCCGCTGGTCATAGAGGATTCGGATCCGGGCGTCGCATCCGGCCGAGCCGCGGGATTCGAGGTTCTGCGCATTCCAAATGCGTCCGCGCTGGTGACCGCACTTGGTGAATATTTGAGCCAGAATTCCCCACATCAACGAAATTCGGCCCAACGAAATACCTCTTAAACTCGTCCTAGCCGGTATGAAGAGCCTGGCATCGTTATCGCTGCTCGCCGCGTTCGCCACGGCGGTTTACCCTCAGGCCAGCCCACCTAGCCCGGAGATCCAAGGCACCGTCGTCGAATACGGCACCCATCTTGGATTATCCGGCGTGCAGGTAATTCTCCTCAAGAATGGCGAAAAAGACCCGGTGACAACCACTGCTACCGATTCGCAGGGCGCCTTTAGCCTCCGTCCCGGCGACTTCGGCCACTATACGGTCAAGGTTGCGATGGACGGATACAACCTGGCTCCCCCTGATTTATCCAATATTTCCGCCTCCAGTGGAGCGGTCGTGCTCACAACCGGCAATCCCAAGGAGGAGCTTCATTTCACCCTGGTTCGCCCGGGCGAGATCACCGGACGCGTGGTCGATGAGGAGACCGGCGAGCCCGTGGCCAAGGTTCGCGTCAAGATTGTGCCTTCGAAGAGCAACACGCAGATCTTGGTCCTCGCAGGGGGGATTCCAATCTTGACCGATACCGAGGGGAAATTCGTCATCGCGAACGTGATACCGGGGAACTACGTCGTGGAAACCCTCCCCGCGGCTCTTGGAACAACCCAAATTTCAGCGGAATTCTCGGATCAAGAAGAAACTCAGGTAGACCGCGACATCGAACAGGCATTTTGGCCCGGCGGAGGCGATCTGGATTCCGCATCGCCCCTTCAAGTCGCTTCCGGCGGATCCGTGAGCGTCGGCACGCTGAAAATACGAACCGCGTCCTACTATCGCGCGCGTGTTCGATTCGTCCCAGCGAACTGCCCTGCTGGCGCGAAGGCTTTCGTTCGCCTCCGGCATGTATCTCGAAACACCGCAGATCAGATAAACGCCCAAGTTCCCTGCGGCTCGGACTTCCTGATTCGCGCCATCCCGCACGGATCTTACGATATCGCGATCTTCGCTGGCAGGGGAGAGACGCTGGCCCAAACCAGAATCCCCCTTGATATCGCGGACAAGAACGTAGAAGTCTCCGCCGCGCTGGAACGGGGAGTAGATGTAGATGTGCGCATCGCAGTGGCGGACGATGTAGCCCAGCCCGCCTCGGACCAGGTCACCGTGATCCTGAACGACCGCGATATGTTGAGTCCCAACGCGCCGTTCAATCCGGGTCAAGACGGCACGTTCCGGCTTCCGAATCAGCCCTTGGGCCGGAAATACGTCGAGCTTCTGCGAGCGCCCAATGGCCTCTACTTGCGCGAGGTCCGCTACAACGGGATCGCGCAGAACGAAGCCGCGTTCGATCTTGACGGCGGCTCGCAAGCGCATATCGTGGAATTGGTCCTCGACAACAAACCGGGCGCGATCAGAGGCGTCGTCCAAGAAGGCGACAAGCCGGTATATCAGCCGTATGTGGTCGCAGCGAGGTGGCCGCTATCATCCGACATGCTGACTTCGTCCGTTCACAAGCTCGAGGGAGGCGCGGATGGCAAGTTCACAATCGGCGGCCTCTCACCAGGCGAGTACAGAATCTTTGCGGTATCCCGCGCGGCCAGCGACAAGCTCTCGGATCCAAGTGTCCTGCAGCGCCTGCTCATGTCCGCGGAAAAAGTCACCCTCGATCGCGGCGGCATTCAAAATGTCGAGTTAAAGCCGGCCGATCCGTCGCGTTAGAGCGTGGCTTAATACCGTAGGGGTTACACTAGTCCGTGACCCTAAGAACCACCCGTGTAATCCTAGCCGGCTTGGCCCTTTTCTCCGCAACTTCGGCTGCCGCCGCAACCACCGGCCCCGGCATCGTTTACACTTGCGATCCCAGCGTCACAGCCTTAGCGCCCCATGTTTGCGATGTTCTGAATACGACCATCGCCGGGCTTTACAGCGCGGCATTCACGAATGCCAACGCTACGATCTACGTAACCATGGGATCGATTACCGGCTCCGACGTTTCGCAGAGTTATTACTGGACCAATTTCTACAGCTACAGTCAATTTCGGACCCAACTGGCCGCCTCCGTCTCCAGCTCCACCGACACCACCGCGCTCGCCGACAGCGTGCCTGCCACGAGCCCCTACGGGTCGAGCCAGGTCCAGATTCCGACCGCTCTCCAGCGCGCCCTTGGATTTTCCGCACCGAAGAATGGAGTTAACGCGTCCCACAGCAGTTGCAGCACCTTGGGCTCGAACGGCTGCTATGACGGGTTAATTACACTGAACACTACGTTTTCGCTGTATTTCCGGACTGGGCCGATCGCAAAAGGTCAGTACGATTTCTACACCGCGGTAGAGCACGAAACCGATGAAGTGTTGGGCACCGGTTCCTGCGCGTTCGGCTGCGGTGGCCGTCTTTACCCCACCGATTTTTTCCGGTATCACAGCGACGGAACCCGCAGCTTCGCCGCCGGCACCAATGACTCCTGCTCGTCATCGGACTCCACAAACGCTTGTCTCTCGATCGACGGCGTTCACATGCTTCAGCAGTACAACAACCTCAACAACGGCAACGACGCCGGTGACTGGCTTACCAACTGCCACGCGCAACAGGTCCAGGAGGCCGACTTTTGCCCCGGAACCACCGGAGTAGACCTCAACTTGAACGCTGAGATCATGCTGCTGGACGCCGTCGGCTATGCGGTGCAGCTGCAAATCGCGCCGAAAGGACCGTTCCCGTGTAACAATACAACGGCTCCAACGATTACCTCCGTCGACTCGGCCAGCGCGTATGGCGCATACGCCTATTTCGCGTCAGGATCGTGGCTGGAAATCAAGGGGGCCAATTTAGCCGATCCGAACGATCCGCGCCTGACGGCCGCCGTCAATCCGGGCCAGTGGACTTTGAGCGACTTCAGCGGAGTGAACGCTCCCACCGTGCTCGACGGTGTCAGCGTAACGATAAACGGAAAGCCGGCTTACGTTTGGTATCTGTCTCCGGGCCAACTGAACGTCCAAGCCCCGGAAGATGCAGTGACGGGGAATCTCGCGATCAACGTCACCAATTGCCTCGCGGAGAGCCCGGCCTATCCGTTCGCGCATCAGCCGCTCGCTCCCGGATTGCTCGCGCCTCCCAACTACACCGCTAACGGAAAACAATACATGGTCGCTCAGTTTTCCGATGGAACCTACGTCTTGAATACGAGTGTGGGAGCCTCGTTCGGCCTAAGCAGCCGGCCGGCCAAACCTGGCGACGTGATCATTGTTTACGGCGTCGGATTCGGCGATGTCACGCCCACGATTCCGCCCGGAACCATCGCGCAACAAGGCAATACCGTGGCGAATCCGGTCTCCTTTTCGTTCGGACAAACGCCGGCGACTCTGAACTACAGCGGCCTAGTCTCTAATTCCGTAGGACTCTACCAATTCAATATTCAAGTCCCCGCCGGGTTGGCGAACGGCGACTATCAAATCAACGTCACTCAAAACGGGACCGCGCTGCCGCAGAAGATGTACCTGACGGTACAAAACTGATATGGCGAAGCATGGCCGCGCCATGGTAAAGAATGGTTACTTCAGGACGTCGCTCGCCTCTGCTTGGGCGATCAATCGAACCGCGTCTTCCCTCAGCAGGAAGCGCTCACTGACCAGCTTCTCCGCGGCAGCCTTTACCGCCGCGACATAAGCATCGTGGCTCGCATAGCGCTCCTCGAGCGAAGGCCGCGGATCGCCGGATTGCATCCGCTCGGCTTTGGTTTTCGCGAACGGGATGTAGCCGCCGTTCAATCCGCAGATGCTCCCTTTGTTGAATCCACCGGCAGTCACGTTCCAACCCAGATATGTCCCGAGCGGAGCTTGCCGCAGCACCGAAGGCACTCCGCCGACGTCCGTTCCGTCCGAATCCGCCTTCACCACCAGCAGCGGAATCTGCCGCTTCACGTGCGGCGGTTCGACCGTGATGATGCCCGACAGATCGTTGTAGTTGAAGCTCGGCCCGAAGTCGTACTCCGGAAGTTTGTTGATCAGTCCATCCGGTCTCGGTGCACCGGGAATCTTAGGAAAGCCCACCGCCGCGCTCGTCGGCTGCACAAGCTGGCCTTTATCTAGGCGCGGATACTGGCTCTGCGGCGGCTCGGTTCCCTTGGTCACCCACTCGGTCAAATCGACCATCAGCGACCGCAGCGTCTCAGACTCGGGATTCGGATTCGCGGGCAGCACGCAATTGTTCGGAGGCGCGGGAGCCATGGTGCTGAATCCGCCTCTTCCGCCGCCATGCGTGGTTCCGGGCGAGTAGTAACGCCTGACGTTCGAAGGCAGCGGGATGTCCGCCTTCGCGTCGGTACCCACCAGATTCGGCGACATCCGCAGATCCCAGAACTCCAATCCACCGAATGTCTCAAAAATCTTCGGGCACGTCTTGGTCGCGCTGCACCGGTCGAGCAGGCTTGCCGTAGGCCGGCCACGCGTCTTGTCCTCGTATTTGCTCCACCACAACACGGCATCGCTTCCCGGTTCGTCCGGATTTGCCGCGCCGCCCGCGACCGCGAAGCGGAAATTCATCGCAAGCTGCCGTCCCGCGATATTCGGATTCGCGCCGTCCCACACGATTCGCCCCTTCTCGTCCTGATTGAATCCGAGATGAATATAACTGCGGATGAAATTACCGGATTGCGAATTGCCTTGGCTAATCTCCCACTTGATCGCTCCGGCCACGGGATTCGCGTTCCCAGCGTCGTCCTTGTCCGCGTAGCGCAGGAACGAATTCAGATCGCGCGTCGCCGCGAAGCCAATCCCGAGCACCAGCGGATCTTTGGCCGTGAACACCAGCTCATAAAGGTACTTGGGATCGAACCCTCCCTTGAGGCAAATCTTCGAAGGATCCGGCGTCCCCGGGAAAGGCGTGTTCCCGCAATCCGCGAAAGCCCAATCCGTGCTCGCGACCGGAATCGGTTTGCCGCCCTCCGTCTCGAATTTATTGAGCGTCGCCTTCGACGTATCCAGGCTCAGGGGCCGCTGATACACCAGCCCGCCCGTCGCCGACGTGAGCGCAAGCGTGGACGTGTTGGCAGCCATGTTGAGGAATCGCGCGATCACCGGCCCGGTCAGCGCTGACCCGTCCGCATTCTTTGCGACAGGCACCGTAAGCGTCTGCACGTTCGCTCTTGGCACGACATCGCCCTGCCATCCGCTCACCACGCTGACGTGGCCCTCGGCCGACCCGGACGTGTTTCCCGTCCCGCGATTCACTACGCTATACATCAACACGCCGCTCGCCTTGCTCATGTCCGCGGGTTTCGAAATCACGAACGTGCCGGAGTATTCCACCATGCCCTTCGCATTGCGAGGCGCGAACTGGATGTCCGTGATGATGGTGTTGTGCGGGTCCTTCGGGTCGAGCTCGCCGAAGAAATGGCCGCGCAGCGTCTCATACTGCCCGGCTTTCCCGAACGTCTGCCCGTTGAACGAGGGCGATTCGCGCTGTTCAATCACAATTCGCGTAATCCGTGCGTCTAACGTCGCTGCGCCCAACAAAATCGCCATCGCGATAAGCATCGGCCGGTGCGGAACACGTGTCGTCATGTCCGGTCATTATATTCGAAGAGAAAAGCACTAGCGATGCGCCTTATCGTCCCGGCTATGGTAAAGTTCGAATTCGCGGAGGCCTTGTCGCGCTTACACGAGCGGCTCGAGCGCTAACCTTCGTCCTTAAAGCATGCACGAACTCGATCTGCTGGCCAGAGGACTGATTGCAGGGTTCGTGATCGCCGCCCCGGTCGGCCCTGTGAATGTTCTCTGCATGCACCGGACGATCCTCGGCGGCTGGAAGCCAGGAGTGATCTCCGGCATCGGCGCGGCCGCAGCCGACATGCTGTACGGCGCGATCGCAGGGTTCAGCATCAGCTTCATCATCGGATTTCTCGAGCGGGAGCTGTATTGGGTCCGCTTGATCGGGGGGATTCTCCTTGTCGGTATCGGCGCGGTCTATTTTTTCAAATCACCCGGCTCGTTCGATTCACAAAAGGAAGAGAGGGAAGGATCTTACTCCGATTTCCACTCCACGTTTCTGCTGACTCTCACGAATCCTACGACGATCCTTTCGTTTCTAGCGCTCCTTACGGCGCTCGGCATGGCGCGTTCGAGAGCATGGTGGTTGACCCTCTTCCTCGTCGCCGGAATCTTTTGCGGTTCCATGCTGTGGTGGATTATTCTAAGCAGCATCGTGAGCCGCTTGCGCGACCGAGTGAACGATCGTGTCCTGCGATGGATGAATCGGGTTGCGGGGCTGGCGATCGGAGGATTTGGCGTGGCATCGTTCCTTCTGAGGCAAAGTCAGATCTAACCTAAGAGACAAAAAGATGAAAGCCTATGAGGTAGTCAAAGGTTGTACCAGCCTGGACGGACTTCGGCTAACCGAACGCGCCGATCCTAGACCCGGCCCCCACGAAGTTTTGATCCGCGTCCGCGCGGCTTCGCTGAACTACCGCGACCACATGGTGGTCATCGGCCGCTATTTTGGCGGAGCCGTGGACCGCGACACCATTCCTCTATCCGATGGCGCGGGCGAAGTCGTTGCCGTCGGCGACCGCGTCACGCGTTTCGGGGTGGGCGCCCGGGTGGCGGGGACTTTCTTTCAGGTATGGAAGGACGGGCCACGCTCCGGTTGGTCTCCTGCGCTGGGAGTCCCGCTTGACGGGATGCTGACGGAGCTCGTCGTGCTGCATGAAGACGGCGTCGTGGCGGTCCCGAGCCACCTGTCGTTCGAGGAAGCCGCGGCTTTGCCTTGCGCCGGCGTGACCGCCTGGAACGCGCTGATGGTTGCCGGCGGCTCGATTAAGCCGGGCAGCACGGTCCTATGCCTCGGAACAGGCGGCGTATCGACTTTCGGCGTGCAGTTTGCCAAAGCGGCCGGCGCGCGCGTGATCGTGATTTCATCGAGCGACGCGAAGCTTCAACGCGCGGTGCGCCTGGGCGCGTCCGACGGAATCAATTATCAGACGACACCGGAGTGGGATAAAGAAATCGCCAAGCTGACCGGCGGGCGCGGCGTGGATGCCGTGATCGAGATCGGTGGCGCGGGAACGCTTGCGCGCTCGTTTCAATCCATCGCCTTCGGCGGAAAGGTGTGTTTGATCGGTTTCCTGGCCGGCCCGGGCGACACCTCGCCTCAGGCGCTGATGATGCGAGGCGGTAGCCTTCAAGGCATCGGCGTCGGCAGCACGCGAATGTTCGAAGATATGAACCGCGCCATCGAAGTAAATGGGCTGAAACCGGCGATCGACCGCGTTTACCCCTTCGAACAGGCTCCTGACGCATTCCGGCAGCTCGAATCGCGGGATTTTGTCGGCAAGATCGTAATTTCGATCTGACTCTGCCTTACGGCCGTCCCTCGCTCGATGGCGGCACGATTCCCTTGATCCTTAGATAAGCCACTGCCGTGCCGTACATCTCGTTATCGTGCATTGTGTTGAAATTGAGCACGCCGAGCTTCGTCATATCGCGCCCGAACATCTTCACCTTGGTTGCGCCGGCGGAATCCGTCATGGAGTTATAGACGGCGTCGCAATAGTCGAACGATGCCCTGAGTGCGGCAATCAAGTCTGCTTTCGAGGTCATCTTGGCAGCGGTTCCGGGTTTCTGTTCGCCCTTTGCCATCCCGCACAGCAGAAGCTGCGTGTCGGCGATATGGCCGATGATCTCGCCATACGTCCGCACTTCCGGAACGGTTCGGAAGGAGTAATTCGCCTCGGGCATCTTGTCCGCCGCTTTCATAATGTTGTTCTTGATGCCGGTATAGCTG
>Ga0335069_10012065_pt1 | contig 12168 bp, 10 predicted proteins | sample Lox_Sample_11_FD_206714 | JGI IMG/M metagenome (GOLD analysis project Ga0335069, IMG submission 206714) | Soil microbial communities from Loxahatchee National Wildlife Refuge, Florida, United States - Lox_Sample_1.1 | ecosystem: Environmental > Terrestrial > Soil > Wetlands | place: USA...
AGGCGCTGCCTCCCTCGACGGTCGCCCGAGGCACAGGCCGAACGCGAACGCCGCAGGGAAGAGGAAGTAGCTGTACCAGAGCGGGTACTCGAGCAGGCTGTGCACGAGCACCATCAGCACCATCACGAGCGCGGCGCGAACCACGGGAGGCCCTTCGGTCAGGTCCCCGATCGCCTGGCGGATGGCCACTCGCAGCGCGAACGCAAGCAGCCCAAGCGTGAGCACGCCCAACGGAATCCCGAGCTCCACGATGAACTGCAGGACGATGTCGTGCGTGTGGTCGAAGAACTGCACCGGCCGGTCGGGGAACGGCGTGAGCGTCCACGCGAAGTTGAACTCGTCGAAGCCGACGCCTGCCCAGGGGTGCATCGCGATCAGCCGGAGCGTGTTGGACCAGATCGCGAAACGGGAGCTCGAGATGTCTCCGTGCGCGCTGAAGCGCGTTTCGCCGAGGAACACCCGATGCGTGAGATGCGAGATCTCGAGGGTGGTCAGCCACAGGACTGCATACGCCACGGGCGCCAGGATCAGGGCGATGCGCGCACGCCGCGAGAGTCGCCGGTCGAGCGCACCCCACAGCGCGAGCACGAAGCAGCCGACCGCCCCCGTGCGCGAACCGCTGAGCACGATGACGTCGACGAGCACGGCAGCCGCTATCCAGGCCACGCCGTCGGCCAGGCGCCCGCGCTCGCGCAGCCACACGACGGCCACGATCGACCAGAGCAGCAGGCTGCTGAGGTGGTTCGGCTGGCGCATGTTGCCGACGGCACGTCCGATCGTTGGCGAGCGCGCGATCCAGTCGCCGTCGGGCGCACCGGGTGCATACACCTGCAGCAGGCCGACCGCGGCGCTGGCGAGGCCCGCCACCACGAGGCCGATGCAGAAGGCGTCGAAGGCCGGACGTGACAAGCCGGCTTCGGAAATGCAAGCCGCGATCAGCAGGACCAACGCCGCACCGGCGATCACGCCGATGCTCGAAAGAGCCAGAGACGGCGGCAGCCCGGTCCACCATGGCGCCGCGGCGGCCGCGAGGATCAGCACCACGAAGCCCGCCAGCAGCGATGTGACGCCCGGGGACCGGGGCCACGTGTGCGGCGGCAGGCGAGCCGCGAGGCACAGCAAGAAGGCGCCCCAACCCGCGAACGCCGCCGCCTGGTTGAAGAACGTCGCCGACGGCGGGACGTTGTACGCGATCAGCGGTGGCCAGGCGACCGCGAGGCAGGCGGCGAGCACCCACACCCGATCGAGACTGCCTCCGTGCGGGGCGACCGATTCCGTGGTCGATAAACGAGGGGACGCCGTTCGGTTCATCTTGCCGGAGCTGCGGGGGTCGGAGCGCAACGTCGGCGATGCGGCTTCGGCCTTGAGGCGCTCAGGGCATGTCCAGACGACGTAGCACCGGATATTGTCCAGCCAAGTCGATCAACTCAGCCCTCGCAGATTCGTACGGTCGCCCGGGGTAGAAGAGCTTCAGCTGCAGCAGCGTCTGCTGTGCGCCGGCCATGTCGCCATTGAGTGCCTGGGCCAAGGCCCAGCGATAGAGGATCGGCGCATACGTATATCGGTGAGCAACCTTGCGCAGGATGTCGAGATCCTGCGTGCCCATCCCCGGCCGCGGGCTCGTGAGCATCGCATGGTGGTACGCGGCGAGTTGCCCGAACGGCGTGTCGAGCAGCGGCGGCGGGACCGCCGGCATCGACTGGCCGAAACGAGCCACTGCGAAGCGCATGTCCCGAAAGGCCGACTCCACTTTCAGATATTCCACGGCCACCGCGCCCATCACCACGGTGCAGGCGAGCGGAAGGGCAACGGACCACCGACGATCGAGAGTGGCGACCGGTGCGGCGGAGCGATCGGCCTCGACGATGCCGCATGCGATGGCGAATGGCACGAGGAAGTACAGGTAGTCCAGGGGATACTCGACCATCGCGTGCGCAACCAGCATCAGCATGACCAGAAGGGCGAACGCGCCCTCGCGGCTTGCGACCGATAGCGCAGCCCTGCGCAGCCAGACGAACGCGGTGGCCACGATCGCGACGGCGACCGGAACGCCGTTCCACAAGGCGAGGTCGAGGAGCAGGTTGTGCGCATGCTCGGTCGATCTCGCCAGCGCGTGACCTTGCGCGCCGACGATGCTCGCTTCGCTGATCTGGTTCCAGCCGTAGCCCACGAAAGGGTGCTGCGCGATCGCACTCAACGCCTGAGACCAGATCACCGGACGCGGGCCTGCGTGCAGACGGGAGTCCAGCGACGCGAGGGCGGGTGTCCCGGCCAGGTCGCGAACCTCGGACCACCCCACAAAGGCGATGCCCCACGTCAAGGCGAACAGGGCGAGCACGCGCCAGGAGAGGCCGGCCGTCGTGGCGCGGGGAAGCAGAAGCCGCCATGCAACGGCGACGACGAGGAACAGGGCGGGCGTTCTCGACTGGGTGGCGGCCATCGCGACGCAAAGGAGGAGGCCGACGATCAGCGCGACGTGCTTGCCGAGCCGGCTCTCACCCTGGAGCAGGAAGGCCGAGGCCATGCCCAGGCCCAGCAAGCTCGCCAGCTGGTTCGGCTGGCCGAGGTTGCCGAAGGAGCCGTAACCTGGGCGAACGGGCACGACGTAGAGCGCGAGCCAGCCGAGATCGAGCGGCCATGGCTGCAAGAGGGCGATGGCGCCGTTGAGAAGGGCGCCGGCGAGCAACGCGGCCGCGAACCAGCGGGGCCAGCGCGACCCGCCGAGCGACGCGGCGAGCGCCGAGGACGCCACCGCGCACGCTGCACAACCAAGGTAGAGAGAGGTGACCCAGGCGTCTCCGGCGAACACGATCTGTCCTGCCGCGAGCTGAACCAAAGGCACCAGGGCCAGAACGATGAAGAAGAGGGTCGCAGGCCCGATGGGGATGCGTTGCGTCCCCATGGCCCAGGCCGCCCACATGAGCGCGCAGGCGGCCGCCGCGGCCATGGCATCGCCGTGGAACGAGAGCCAGGGCGGGTAGTGATTCGAAAGCAGGTAGGCGGCAGCCAGCATCACCGCCGAAACGGCGCAGCCGAGCCGCGCTCCATCGGAGAGCGAACCCGGCAATTGAAAAGGGCGGCTGATCGCCGCCCTTTCCATCCGCATGAGCCGGATCAGCCGCGGCACGAACCGGGCAGGAACTTCGGCGCGATGCCGTTGACGGCAGCGGGACCGCACTTCCAGCTGCCCACTTGCTGGGACACGCCGGTGTAGGTCAACGCAGCGCCGGTCGGGTCGGTCGGGGTCAGCGTGATCGACTTGTTGTCGATCAGTGCATCGCCCACGCCCGTGGCCATCACCGTGACCACGCCGTTCGTGTCGGTATGGACCGACAGCACGTACTTCGACGTCTGGCTGGCCGATTCACAGCCCCAGTTGTCGGCCGCAACCGCGGACAGCGTGCCCGTCTGGTAGACCTCCGAGATCGTCGTCCGGCAGGCCGACGCCGCCAGCACGACTTCGGACAGCTTGGCCCGCTTCGTGTAGTCCTGATAGGCCGGTAGCGCAACCGCCGCCAAGATGCCGATGATCGCAACCACGATCATCAACTCGATGAGGGTGAAACCCTGCTGAACTCGCTTCATTCAATGCTCCTTGGCGGATTGGGGGGAAAGAGGACCACCTGTTCGATGCACGGGCCGTGCCATGGGCTCGCCGCCGCGGCATCGTGACTTGTGGCCCCGCCGATGACACAACGAGTCAGCGGGACGTCGCCATTCTCCCGGACGCGGGCATGGAGCGACCAATCGTGCGAGGCACCGACGTGATGTGCGCCACGAGCGGACATCCCGCGTGATCATGCCCATGAAAAAGGGCGGCTGATCGCCGCCCTTTCCATCCGCATGAGCCGGATCAGCCGCGGCACGAACCGGGCAGGAACTTCGGCGCGATGCCGTTGACGGCAGCGGGACCGCACTTCCAGCTGCCCACTTGCTGGGACACGCCGGTGTAGGTCATCGCAGCGCCGGCCGGGTCGGTCGGGGTCAGCGTGATCGACTTGTTGTCGATCAGTGCATCGCCCACGCCCGTGGCCATCACCGTGACCACGCCGTTCGTGTCCGTATGGACCGACAGCACGTACTTCGACGTCTGGCTGGCCGATTCACAGCCCCAGTTGTCGGCCGCAACCGCGGACAGCGTGCCCGTCTGGTAGACCTCCGAGATCGTCGTCCGGCAGGCCGACGCCGCCAGCACGACTTCGGACAGCTTGGCCCGCTTCGTGTAGTCCTGATAGGCCGGCAGCGCAACCGCCGCCAAGATGCCGATGATCGCAACCACGATCATCAACTCGATGAGGGTGAAACCCTGTTGAACTCGCTTCATTCAAGTGCTCCTTGGCGGATTTGGGGGGAAGAAGACGGTCTATTCAACGCAGACCCCGTGCCATGCGCCCGGCGCGCGAAAAACGTGACTTGTAGCCCAGGCAATGACACAAAGAGTCACGGTCACGCGCGCGGAGCCCGGGAAGCAGAAGCGTTCGGCGACCAAAAGCGTCACTTCAAGCGGAACGGGGACGCCCAAGCACCATCCGATCGCCGGCCTTGAGCGCGTGGATCCGATGCGGCGTCGTCAGGGCGCCGATCTCGCTCATCACGCTCTCGACCTCGCCCGGCTTGATATGCGTGATGTGCACATCGACGCTGCCGGCGAGCCCGGCGAGCTCCTGGCCGAGCGCCGACGGGCACAGGTGGCGGCTGATGCGCGCCAGTTGACGCTCCTCGTCGCCGAACGCCGTCTCGATCACGAGGTGCGCCACGCGCATGTCGTGCAGGCGTTGCCACAGCGCGGGGTTGGGGCCGGTGTCTCCGGTGTAGACCCACCACCCGTCGGAACCGCCGTCGACGGCAAAGCCGACGGCCGGCACGGTGTGCGCCGCGCTGAGCACCTCGATGCGCTTGCCCCCGAGATCGAGCACATCGCCGACCGCGAAGGGGGCGAAGCGCAGCACCGGTTGCTCGGCGCTCGGCAGGCGCGTGAAGTCGGGCCAGATGACGCCGTTGAAGATGTGGTCGCGCAGGGCCGCGAGCGTCTCGGGCAGCGCGTGCACCTCCACGGGCCCGCGCGCGTCGCGTCGTCGCATGACGCTGTCGGCCAGCAGCCCGATGGAGACCACGTGGTCGAGATGCGAATGGCTGAGCACGATGTGGTCGATGCGCGCGAGCGCATCGAGATCGAGGTCGCCGACGCCGGTGCCCGCATCGATGAGCACGTCGTCGTCGAGCAGGAAGGCGGTCGTCCTGCAGCCCGCCGCGATGGCTCCGGAGCAGCCGAGCACCTGGACGATCATGGGCGAGCGCGCTTGCGGGTCGGTGGGGTCGTCGTCGGGATCGCTGCGGCGGTCGCAGAGAGTGCGGCCGCGCACGTTCGGTTCAGGGTACGACGGCCGCGCCGTCCATGCGTCGAGGACGATGGTGGCAACCCGCGGGTGCGCGCGCAAGCGACGGATGTGGCAGATGGGCTGGTTGGCGCAGGGGGGCGTATCGCATCGGGGTGGCCCGCGGAATCCGTCACGAACCGCCGTTGCGCGCGGCTGCGCTGCTGCGAACGATGCAGTCTGGAGAAGCCGGGACGCAGGCGCTCAGGCCTGCACGAACTGCATCTGCGTCCCGGCGAGCTCGATCACGTCGCCGTTCTTCAGGCCGACCGTCTCGCCGACCAACGGATTGCCGTTCACGGCCGGACGCGCCGCACCCTCGACATGGGCCAGCACGTAGCCGGCCGGCCGCTTGGTGATCGAAGCGACCTGCACGCCGGGCTTGCCGACCGTCGTCACCACCTTCGTGAGGACCACCTCGCGGCCCGCGGCAGCGCCGTTCATCACACGGATGGTGGCCTGCGCGACGTTGCCGCTCGGAATTCCGAGCGCGCCGAAACCCGAGCTGCGCCCCGTCGCCGCCGCCGTGCCCGCCACCGGCGCCTGCGTACCCGGCCGCATGATCATCGTCTTCTCGTAGTCGGTGCCGTCTTCGACGAGGTACTTGATCTTGTACTTGCCGATCTCGACCGTGTCGTTGTGCGTCAGCAGCTGCTTCTTGACGGCCTTGCCGTTGATGTACGTGCCGTTGGTGCTGTTCAGGTCCTCGATGAAGACGTCGGACCCGACCATCTGCAACACGGCGTGCTCGCCGCTCACGGCGAGGTTGTCGATGACGATGTCGTTGTAGGGACGGCGGCCGAGCGTGGTCTTGTCCTTGGTGATCTGAACTTCCTTGATCACCACGCCATCGAGCGATACGACCAGTTTGCCCATTTGCTGCTTGCCTCTCGTGTCTTCCGCACGGTGCCTTCGGCCGGGCGCCTCCCGGGGCCTGCGTCAGGATCGCCGGAATGGCCACCACGAGCGAGCCGAAGCCGCTGCGCCGCGCACCCGTGCGAGCACCACGGAGATATTATCCTTTCCGCCCGCATCGTTGGCTGCATCGATGAGCGCCTTGGCCCCTTCCGGCAGTAAGTCGCAACCTTGCAACAGCTGCGCGATGCTCTCGTCGTCGAGCATGTCGGACAGGCCGTCCGAGCACGCCATGTAGAGGTCGCCCGGGAGCACCTCGTGCACGTGGGTCTCCAGCAGCACGGTGTCTTCCACGCCCACCGCGCGCGTCACGAGGTTCTTGTTCGCGGAGAACGCCGCCTGCTCGGCCGTGATGAGCCCCGCGTCGATCTGCTCCTGCAGCAGCGAGTGGTCGTGCGTGATCTGCACGAGGCGGCCGGCACGCAGCCGGTAGCAGCGGGAATCGCCGACGTGCCCGAGCAGCAACCGCGTGTCGCGGAACACGCCGACGACGAGCGTCGTCCCCATGCCCGCGTACTGCGGATTCGAGTTGGCGGCGTTGAAGATCGCGCGGTTCGCGTTGTCGACGCAGATTTCCATCGCGCGCCGCACATCGGCGTCGGTGGCGCTCTGCGACGCCTCGCCGAGCCAGCGGCCGAGCTCGGACGTGATGAACGTGGTGGCCATGCCGCTCGCCACTTCGCCGGCGTTGTAGCCACCCATGCCGTCGGCAAGCACGAACAATGACGTCTTCTCCTCGACCGCGGCCGAGTCTTCGTTGTTGGTGCGGGCTCGACCGGTGTCGGTCGCGACGTGGAATTCGAGGCTCATCACGGCCTCAGGAGCCACCGGCCGCCGGGGCGCGACGCTGCAGCGATTTTCCCGCCACCATGACGAGCAGCGCGCCCGCCGCACCCGCGAGCAGTTCGGCGTCGGAGTGCCTCGCCTCGAACCAGCGAGCCGTCACGGGGTCGGTGACGAACATCCCGCCGGCGAGGTAGCCGAGCAGCGCGGCGCCGAGCACGATGATGATGGGAAACCGGTCCATGACGTTCATCAGCAGCCGGCTGCCGGCGATGATGAGCGGGATCGACATCGCCAGCCCGATGACGATCAGGCCGATGCGCCACCGCTCGGGCGCCCTGTCGGCCGCGCCGGCCACGGCCATGACGTTGTCCGTGCTCATGACGAGATCGGCGACGAGGATCGTGCGGACGGCGGCAGGGAGGGTGCCATGGGCCTTCACCTCGCCACCGTCGCCGCCGTCGATCAGCAGCTGAACGCCGATCCACAGCAGCAGCGCGCCGCCGATGAGCTTCAGATAGGGCAGCTGCAGCAGGTTCACCGCCGCCATCGTGAGCAGCACCCGCATGACGATGGCCGCGGCACTGCCCCAGAAAATGACCTGCTTCTTCTGGCGCGGTTGCAGCGAACGCGCCGCCATCGCGATCACGATGGCGTTGTCCCCGGAGAGGAGGAGGTTCGCGATGACGATCGCGCCCAGCGCGCCCCAGACGGCGCCGGATGCGAGCTCGTCCATCACAGCAGGCCCTTCAGCACCCTGCCCATCTCCGACGGATTGCGGGTGACGGTGAATCCGCACTCCTCCATGACGGCGAGCTTGGCTTCGGCCGTGTCGGCGCCGCCGGAGATGAGCGCACCCGCATGCCCCATGCGCTTTCCGGGCGGCGCGGTCACGCCGGCGATGAACCCGACGACGGGCTTCTTCATGTGGTCCTTGCACCAGCGAGCAGCATCGGCCTCGTCGGGACCGCCGATCTCGCCGATCATGACCACCGCATCGGTGTCCGGGTCGGCGTTGAAAAGCTTCATGACATCGATGTGCTTGAGCCCGTTGATCGGATCGCCGCCGATGCCGACCGCGCTCGATTGGCCGAGCCCGACCTCGGTCAGCTGGGCCACCGCCTCGTACGTCAGCGTCCCCGAGCGACTGACCACCCCGATGCGGCCCTTGCGATGGATGTGCCCGGGCATGATGCCGATCTTGATCTCGTCGGGCGTGATCAGGCCCGGACAGTTCGGCCCGAGCAGCAGCGTCTTCTTGGATCCCGCGGCCTCGCGCGCGCGCATCTTCGCCTTCACCTCGAGCATGTCGCGCACCGGGATCCCCTCGGTGATGCAGACCACGAGGTCGAGTTCAGCCTCCACCGCCTCCCAGATCGCGGCTGCGGCGCCCGCGGGCGGCACGTAGATCACGCTCACCGTGGCGCCCGTGCGGCTCGCCGCCTCGCGCACGCTCGCGAAGATGGGGATGCCCTCGAAGTCCTCGCCTGCCCTCTTCGGGTTGACACCGGCGACGAAGCAGGCGCGGCCGTTCGCGTAGTCGCGGCACATGCGCGTGTGGAACTGCCCCGTCTTGCCGGTGATGCCCTGGGTGATGACCCGCGTGTTGTTGTCGATCAGGATGCTCATGGGGACCCCGGCGTCACTTGAGCGCGGCCAGCACCTTCTGTGCGGCCTCCGCCATCGTGTCGGCGCTGATGATGGGCAGGCCGCTCTCGGCGAGCAGCTTCTTGCCGAGCGCTTCGTTCGTGCCCTTCATGCGCACGACCAGCGGCACGGAGAGGTTCACGGCGCGGCACGCGGCGACGACGCCCTCGGCGATCGTGTCGCAGCGCATGATCCCGCCGAAGATGTTGACGAGGATCGCCTTCACCTTCGGGTTGGCGAGCATGATCTTGAACGCCTCGGTGACCTTCTCGGCGCTCGCTCCACCGCCGACGTCGAGGAAGTTGGCCGGCTCGCCGCCGAACAGCTTGATCGTGTCCATCGTCGCCATCGCGAGCCCGGCGCCGTTCACGAGGCAGCCGATGTTGCCGTCGAGCTGGATGTAGGCGAGGTCGAACTTGCTCGCCTGGATCTCGAGCGGATCCTCTTCGTCGAGGTCGCGCAGCGCGACGATCTCCGGATGGCGGAAGAGCGCGTTCGCGTCGAAGTTGAACTTCGCGTCCAGTGCCTTGATCCCGCCGTTGCCCTCGAGGATGAGCGGATTGATCTCGGCCAGCGACGCATCGGTCTGCCAATAGCAGGTGTAGAGCTTGCGAAACACGTCGACGGCCTGCGCCTGCGACGCCTCGGGGATGCCGATGCCGCGCGCGAGCTCGCTCGCCTGGGCCTCGGTCATGCCGACGAGCGGATCGATGAACACGCGGACGATCTTCTCGGGCGTGTCGTGCGCCACCTGCTCGATGTCCATCCCGCCTTCGCTCGAGGCCATCATCGCGACCTTCTGCGTGGCGCGATCGGTGACGCAGGCGACGTAGTACTCCTTGCGGATGTCGGCGCCTTCCTCGATGAGCAGGCGGCGCACCTTCTGGCCCTGCGGCCCGGTCTGATGCGTCTTGAGCTGCATGCCGAGAATTTGGCCCGCCAGCTTCTTCACCTCGTCGAGCGACTTCGCGACCTTGACGCCACCGCCCTTGCCGCGGCCACCCGCGTGGATCTGCGCCTTCACCACCCACACCGAGCCACCGAGCTTCTGGGCCGCTTCGCTGGCCTCGAGGACGCTGAAGGCGGGGTATCCACGCGGAACCGGGACGCCGAACTCGCGCAGGATCTCCTTGCCCTGGTACTCGTGGATCTTCATGGCGTCGGCACTCGCTCGGTTTGGCGCTCGCTGCCGGTCGAAGCCGGGGGCTTCTTCGGCCGGTACCAGCGCGGGTAGTGGGTGCGCACCGCCTCGCCGTCGGATCGCAGGGCGTGGCAGCGGTCGATCTGGAACGGTTGCGCACCCTGCGACGCATCGCCGCTCACGTCGATGACCTCGCCGGCGAACGCCTGCACCACCGCCGTCGGCAGGATCTGCGCGAGCTCCGTGAGGTGGGTGCACCCTTGCGTGCCGCCGAGCCGCTCGCGCAGCGCCGTGCGAAAGCCGTGCATGAGGTTGAGCCCGGCCAGACGGCCATAAGCGTCGCCATACGCGTCGCACGCGCCGGGGAAGGGCACGGCGTCGCTGCGCGCGCCGGCCTCGACGATGTCGAAGCGCTCGTTGACGACGAGGCGCAGCAGCATGTCATGGATCGGCTCGCCGGCCGGTCGCGGCCCGCTTGCCAGCGCCGCCATCTTCGTGCGGTCGTCGCGGATGTGGGCGTCGACTTCCCAGAGACCGTTGCCACGTGCATAGACGCGGACGTCGATGGAGCGGCGGTGTACGAGCGTGCGCTCGGTCGCGGCGATCGGCAGGGCCATGGCAGTCGCGTGCGGGAACGTCGGAGTTGCAGTCGGCGGCCGTCCGCCGGGAGCAGCGATCGGACCCGTCGGGATCGCGGGTGGCGGGGAAATGTAGCACGCAGGCGACGCCCCTCAGGCCCCCCAGGGAGGCGCCCGGAAGCCCGCGCGTCAACCGTCCGTCGGTCGCGCGCGCGCGGCCTCGCGCAGCACCCGCCGGATCACGTCGGCGGAAAAGCCTCGCGCGGCGAGAAAGCGCGCCTGGCGGGCCCGCTCTTGCGGCGTGTCGGGCGCCTGGGCGAAACGGCGCTCGCGCACCGCCCGCGCGCGCGCCGGCTCGCTGTCGTCGAGCGCACGGCGGATGTCTTCGCCGAGGTCGATGGCGTGCTGCGCGAGCTCCTGGCGGATGCGCAGGTTCCCGAAGCGCGGCGCGCGCGCATGCACGCGCGATTCGACGAACCGGTCGGCGGCAAGCAACCGGTGCTCCTCGAGCCAGTCGAGCAGAAGCTCGACGGCGCGACCGGTGGCCTCGGCGTCGAACGCTTCAGCGGCCGGCGAGCTTTCGGCCGCTGGCGCACGACCGCCCGAAGAGCGTTCGCGCGCGCCCTGCGCGGCACGGGCTGCGCGCATGAGCTTGCGCCGCAGCTCGAGCCGGCTGTGCTCGCGCTGCGCGAGCCACGCGAGCGCGTGCGCCTTCAACGAGCGCGGCGACCTCGGCGCGCCCATCGTGCGGTGTCAATCCTTCGCGACGACCTTCAGCTTGCCGCGGCGCGCCTCGTCTTCGTCGGCCGCGACGGGCAGCATGCGGATGCCGAGCGCCTCGCGCACCTTGTTCTCGATCTCGACGGCGAGCTCGGGGTTCTCCTTCAGGAATTCGCGCGCGTTGTCCTTGCCTTGGCCGATCTTCTCGCCCTGGTATGCGAACCACGAGCCGCTCTTCTCGAGCACCTTGGCCTCGACGCCCATGTCGATGATCTCGCCCTCGCGGCTGATCCCCTGCCCGTAGAGGATGTCGAACTCGGCGGTCTTGAAGGGCGGCGAGACCTTGTTCTTGACGACCTTCACCTTGGTCTCGTTGCCGATCACTTCTTCGCCCTTCTTGATCGAGCCGATGCGGCGGATGTCGAGACGCACCGACGCGTAGAACTTGAGCGCGTTGCCGCCGGTGGTCGTCTCGGGGTTGCCGAACATCACGCCGATCTTCATGCGGATCTGGTTGATGAAGATGACCATGGTGTTGGTCTTCTTGATCGTGGCCGTGAGCTTGCGCAGGGCCTGGCTCATGAGCCGCGCCTGCAGGCCGGGCAGCGAGTCGCCCATCTCGCCCTCGATCTCGGCCTTGGGCGTGAGTGCGGCCACCGAGTCGACCACCACGAGGTCGACGGATGCCGAGCGCACCAGGGCATCGACGATCTCGAGCGCCTGCTCGCCGGTGTCGGGCTGCGAGATGAGCAGCTCCTGCAGGTTCACGCCGAGCTTCTGCGCGTACTGGATGTCGAGCGCGTGCTCCGCGTCGATGAAGGCGCACGTGCCGCCCTGCTTCTGCATCTCGGCGATGACCTGCAGCGTGAGCGTCGTCTTGCCGCTCGACTCCGGACCGTAGATCTCGACCACGCGGCCGCGCGGCAGGCCGCCCACGCCGAGCGCGATGTCCAGTCCGAGCGACCCGGTGGAGACGACCTCGATCTCGTCGATCACCTCGCCCTCACCG
>Ga0335069_10012066_pt1 | contig 12167 bp, 10 predicted proteins | sample Lox_Sample_11_FD_206714 | JGI IMG/M metagenome (GOLD analysis project Ga0335069, IMG submission 206714) | Soil microbial communities from Loxahatchee National Wildlife Refuge, Florida, United States - Lox_Sample_1.1 | ecosystem: Environmental > Terrestrial > Soil > Wetlands | place: USA...
CCGGCGTCGCATGCGAATGATGCAAACAGATCGGACAAGAATCGTCGGCGCCGACCTGGGTGTGGCCGGCCGACGTGCCCAGCGGACGCATCGGATGGTAATGGCTTATCGACGCGAACTGGACGGCGGCGAAAATCGCGAGCGCGAACACGGCAACGATACGCGCAAAGCGATCGTTTCTATTTCGATGCCGGGCGAGCACGAGTCTAGATTATGCCTTCGGCCTTCAGCGACTCAAGATCGCTCGCGCCGAGGCCAAGCATGTCGCCGTACACTTCCGCATTATGCTGTCCGAGCAGCGGCGCGGATTTCACTTCGACCGGAGAATCCTCCAGCCGTACCGGACATCCCGGCATCGTGAACTCGCCGCGCTGCGGATGGTTGATCGTCACGACCATCCCGCGCTCACGCATATGCGGATTGTTGAGCAGCTCGACGCTGTCGAGCACGGCGCCGCACGGCACGCCCGCCTCGCCCAGGATCTTCATCACTTCGTGCTTGTTGCGCTGCATCGTCCAAGCCGTGATTTCCTCGGTGAGAGCGTCAACGTTTTGCGAGCGCGAGCGAGCGTCTTTGAAGCGATCGTCGAGAGCCAGTTCGGGCTTGCCCATCGCTTTGCACAGGCTCTCGAACATCTCGGGGCTGGTGCACAGGATATAGCAGAAGTCGTTCGGACCGCCCGGAGCGCATTTGAAGATGTCGCCCGGGGCGCTGATCCGATTCCCAGCCCGCCCCGTCGGTCGGCCGCTGATGTAAGTGCCCATCATCGGAACGCGGACGAAATTGTACACCGCCTCCTGCATCGCGACTTCGACCTTCTGTCCCTTGCCCGTGCGCTCGCGTTGGATATACGCGGCGAGGACGCCGCACGCCGCATGAATGCCGGTTCCGGTATCGCCGATCGTGGGCCCTGGCTTGAGAGGATCGGAGCCGGGGAAGCCCGTTAGCGCCATCGCGCCGCCCGACGCCTGCGCGATCATGTCGAAGCTCTTGTACTTGCTATACGGCCCCGACGTTCCAAAGCCTTTGATGGTTAGATAAATGAGGCGCGGATTTATCGGACGCAGAACTTCTTCGTAACCGAGTCCGAGGCTTTCGAGGGTTCCAAGCGAATAGTTCTCAGTCAGGATATCGACCTTTTTCACGAGGTCGAAAAACATCTTGCGTCCCTTGTCGCTCTTGAGGTTCAGCGTGATGCCGCGTTTATTGGCGTTGAGCAGCATGAAGTAATGCGAGTCGAAGCCGGGCTTTTCAGTGAGCATCCATCTGCCTTGTTCGCCCATCTTCGGCGGCTCGACCTTGATAACGTCGGCGCCCAGCCACGCCAGCATCTCAGTGCACGAAGTGCCCGCTTCGAATTGGGTGAGATCGAGAACCTTGACGCCCGCCAGCGCTTTTTCCATCGCCGCCCTCCGGCCAGTAGGGATTACAGTTGAGACTTGTAGCGCCCCGCTATCGGTGTCGGCAAGTTCCGATAACGGTTCGCGATACTCAGGCGAACTTCAGCACGATTTTGCCGAAGTGTTCGCTGGCCTGCATCATGCGATGCGCCTCGGCCGCCTGCGCCGCAGGAATCGTCGCATGAACAGGAGGCTTCAGCTTGCCCTCTTCGATAACCGCGCCGAAGCGCGCCACGAACGACGCGACGATCTTCGCCTTCTCGCTCTCCGGGCGGCTGCGCAGAGTCGAACCCATGATTTTGATATGGCGGCGCAGAACCGGGAGCAGATCGATTTCGGTCTTCGATCCCTTCATCAACCCGATCAGCACGAGGCGGCCATTCTGCGCGAGCGCCTCGATATTCTGCATCAGGTAGGCAGCGCCGATACTGTCGAGGATGATATCCGCGCCGCGTCCGAACGTTGCCGCGCGCACCTCGGGCGCGAACGGCCCTTTTTGGTAGTTGATCGCGACATCCGCGCCGAGCTTGAGGCATTGCTCGCACTTCGCATCGCTGCCCGCTGTGACGATCGCGCGGCCTCCCACTTCCTTGAGCAGGAGAATCGACGCCGTACCCACACCGCTACCGCCGCCATGGATGAGGACTGACTCTTCGGGCTCGTGGCGCGCGAGCTCGAAGATATTCAGATACGCGGTCAGGAAAACTTCCGGAAGCGCCGCGGCTTCAGCGTCGGAGAGCGCGCCGGGGACGTGCATCGCAGACCCGTGATGGACCGCCGCCTTCTCGGCGTATCCGCCGCCGGCCAGCAAGGCCATCGCACGGTCGCCGACGCGCCATCCGGAGACTTTCGATCCGACCTGGACCACCTCGCCAGCGCATTCGAGTCCTATAATCTCGGATGCGCCCGGCGGCGGCGGATAGAATCCCTGGCGCTGCATGATATCGGCGCGATTCACGCCGGCGTGGCTGACGCGAATCAGGATTTCTTCAGGCTTGAGGACGGGGGCCGGAACCTCGGCAAGCGTGAGGACGCTTTCGTCTCCTGGCTTTTTAGCGATAACGGCTTTCATGGCGGATATATAAGCGCGCGTCGGCGAAGTTTCACAAGGAACGAGTCGGCGATTCGATGCTTAGTAGATCATCGTGATCGTCAGCCACTGCTCGCCGCCTTTGTAATCGAACGCGCAATCGGAGAACTTGGGCGCGGAAAACGTCGGACGGAAATTGTTGGAAAACGCGTATCCTTCCTCCGGCATTCCCAGAATGTTCTCGTCGAATTTTCCGTTGCCGTTCTCGTCATGATAAACGACCATCGCGAATGTTCCCGGCGTGAGATCCTTGAAATTGCACCATCCCGAATCGTCCTTCACGGGACCGTCGATATCGCGCAGCGCGCCCTTGTCGTCGTCCGGAAACGCCCGCGGACTATCGAAGATCGTGCAATGGACCTGGCCGTTGGAGTTGCGAAGGCCGATCAGATGGACGTGCAAGACGTTGTCTGACGGCGTAGGCGATTCGGGCGCAGTTTGAGGCGGACCTGCGAGCGCGATCGATCCTGCGAGCACGACCATCGCCAACGACGTGACCACTGATGAAATCCGAGACACGGCGTTCAAGCGTAACGAAAAAAAAGAGGGCTCGCTAAGGGCCCTCTCTTTTTTCGGATCAAAAGCCGCTCTCAGTTGTAATTGTTGATCACCGTGACGCCGACGTTCTGGAAAGTGTTCATTTCCTCAAAGATTTTGTTGATCCCCTTCAGATCGCAGGTTCCGGTGACCATGTTTTTCGGCGTGCACTTGCCGGACTCGACCATCGCGAGCATCTGCGGATAATGCGAGGCCTGCATCCCGACCGATCCGATCAGCTCAAGCTCCATCGTGACAATACGATCGATCGGCATCGAGACCTCGCCGCCCTCGGCCTTGGTTGTCAGTCCGATCTGCAGATGGCGTCCCTGCTTGCGCAAGCTCATCACGGAGTTGCGACAAGTCGCGGCAACCCCGAGCGCGTCGACAGCGACGTGCGCGCCGCCCTTGCTGATATCGAGCACCGCCGCGACCGGCTCCGTCTTCGCACCATTGATGACGTGCGCCGCGCCGAGCCCTTTTGCCAGTTCAAGCTTGGCGGAATCGAGATCGATTCCGATCACGTTCGCGCCCATCGCAGCCGCAACGTTGATCGCCGACAGCCCGATACCGCCGCATCCGTAAACCGCGACCCATTCGCCGGGTTTCACCTTCGCGCGATCGACGATTCCGTGGAACGACGTCATGAACCGGCATCCCATCGAGGCGGCTGCAATAAAATCGATGCTCGGTGGAAGCGCGACGAGGTTCAGATCCGCAAACGGAACCGCGACCAGCCGCCCGAAGCCGCCGGGATAGGAAAATCCGGGCAGCATCGGCGTGAGGCATACATTCGATTGTCCGTTGCGACAGTATTCGCACGTTCCGTCGCCCTGGCTGAACGGCACGACGACGCGATCGCCCTTCTTGAAGTTCTTGACCTCCTTGCCGACCTCGACGACCACGCCACAGAACTCGTGTCCGAGCACCGCACCGGGCTGAGCGGCAAGGCCGAGCCAGGTCCAATCGCCCGACCACGCGTGCCAGTCGGATCGGCAGATACCGTTGGCTTCGACCTGGATGATCGCGCCGTTGGGGGCGCAGGTTGGATCGGGGAGGTCCTTTACGACGAGCGGTTTCCTCGTCGCCTCGAAAACGGCGGCTTTCATGTCCAATCTCCTTTTGAATCCGGCTTGAGACGCGCGAGATGGTTCCGGCGATCGCACGTCTCTCGGAATTTCTTAGACTGAAACCGCCACGACTGCAAAAGGAATCAGGATCGTCATCTTGAGCGGAGCGCGTCGCGTGCTAAGTCGAAAGATCTCGCCCGGTCCTCCGGGCGTAATCCGACAGCGACCTTGACGCGCGGAAGACCGCACGAGATCCTTCACTCCGGCCGCAACGGCCTTCGCTCAGGATGGCGTAATTTCTAACGAAGCCTACGCCAGCAGCGCCCCCACCGTCTTCTGGAACGATGCGGCGTCGGGCGCGTCGATCTCGACCGCGTGCATATCCGCGCCGGCTTCCTCATGCGCCTTGAGACGCTCGCGCGCGCCGGCGACATCGCCCACGTATCCCAGCTCTCCCAGCATCCTGGGCGATACCGCTTCAGTTCCGGCCTTCGAGCCGCCGCTGTCGAAGGCGGCGCGAATCTTCTTCACGTCATCGCCGAATCCGAATCGCGTCAGTTGCTCGGCATAGAAGGTCCCCATCCGTGCCGCATAGAACGCGACGTTGGCAGCCTGCGCGACGCGCGCCCGATCGGGATTACTCGTCACGACGATCGCGCCCGGAGCCTTGACCTCGACCGTGCGCGGATCGCGACCCGCCGCCGACGCGACGGCGCGGAATTCGGAAATCGCGCTCTTGAGTCCGCCGAGCGGAATCATCACAGGGAGCCATCCGTCAGCCTTCTTTGCCGTGAACTCGACGCTGTTTTTGTTCAATGATGCGATAAAAATCGGGATGTGCTTGCGCGGCGGTTCGAAGCGCAAAGTGAATCCGCGCTTGAGATTGAACACCTTGCCCTCGTAGTTGAGCGGCGCTCCCGCAACCAGAGTGTTGATGATGTCGACGTATTCGCGAAGGCGGGTCAGCGGAGGATTGAACTTGACGCCGTGGAAATGCTCGATAACCTGCGGGCCGCTGGTGCCGAGCCCGATTATCATCCGGCCTCCCGAAAGCTCGTCGAGCGTTGCGAAATGCTGCGCGAGCGCGGCGGGCGTGCGCGAATAGATATTCACGATCGAGGTCCCGAGCTGGACCTTCTTCGTATGCTCGGCCAGCAGCGTCAACAGCGTGAACGCGTCGCGTCCCCACGCTTCCGCCACCCAGATGGAGTGAATTCCGGCCTCATCGGCGAGCTTCGCGCGCTCGATAACGGCCTTGAAGTCGAGTTTCCCCTGCCAGTTGATTCCTATCGTCAGCTTGCGAGCCATTGTCGACGCCCTCCGTAATCTTGTTTAGCGAACCTAACGCGGGATCACCGGCAGCACGACGTGCGACGGCGTCGTCGCGCCGTGGAAGATGGTCTGTCGCGCAGTCTTGAGTTCCCGATCGATGCCAAATGCATTGCCGGTATTCGGATTTCTGTCGAAGCGCGGGAAGTTGCTCGAAGTCACCTCGAGGCGAATCCGGTGGCCGCGCTTAAACACGTGACTCGTCGCCCACAAATCGATCGAATACTCATAAGTTTTGCCGGGCGTGACCGGCGACGGCGCCGCGAGCGATTCGCGAAAGCGCGCGCGCACAACGCCTTCGACGAGATTCTGCGCGTATCCGTCGGGATGAACGTCGACGAGTTTCGTCATGAAGTCGGTGTCCGGTGCGGACGTCGCAGCGAACAGTTTCATCGTTATTGGTCCCGTCACTTCGAGGTCGGCGTTGAGCGCATCGCTGGTGTAGACGAGCACGTCGTCGCGATTTTCGATTGGGCGCTGATCGTATACGCCGGGCGGCAATCCAAGGGCGGTCCCGCCCGAGGTCGGCACGGGGTTGTGCGGATCATAAACGTATCCGTCGGATGGCTCGTCGGCGGTCGGCGCAGCCATGCTGAGCGATCCGTCGCCGCGAAGCGAATTCGCCTTGCCGCGGCTGTGCATATAGACCTTCGTCCACTTGGTGCGCGCAAGCGGCCATTCTGATTCGTCGCGCCACTTGTTGTCGCCCATCACGAAGATTCGGATTGGAGGCTCGGCGAGCAGCCCCGTATCGATGCCCTTGAGAAAATGCTCGAACCATCGCAGTTGAATCGCGTGAAGTTCGATCTTTGCCTCGGGTCCGAAATCGATCTCGCCGGTTCCGCGCGAGGTCGGGACCGCATAGGGCATCAGATGCGCCCAGGGCCCCATGAACAGTCGCTGACTCGCGCGCGCTTCGGGCGTCCCGGCATGATCGCGCATCCCTGTGTACATCATGAGCGTGTCGTACAGGAACGAGTCGTACCACGATCCGACGTGGAGAATCGGGACATTCACGTCTTTGATTCGTGGACGCAGATCCGTTTTCGCCCAGAACTCATCGGCGGTCGAGTGACGCAGGAAATCGGCAAAGTACGGAGCGCCGTCCTTGAGGCGATCGCCCCACTCGAGAATCGGCAGACGGTTGTATTCCTCGAGCTTGAGCGGCGAGATCGGTAGCTCGGGATTCGCGAGCAATCCGTCGAGGTAGGCGCGATGCTTCTCGTAGATGCCCTTGCGATCGAGCAGGTTGCGCGCCATGAAGACGAAGTACGCGAGCATCCATCCGTATTCGAACAAACCCTTGCGCCACACGCAGTCTTCGAAATACGTAACCGGTCCTGACACCGGGCACATCGCGCGCAGATGGGGCGGGCGAAGCGGGGCTGCGTAATACTGCGTCAGCGCGAGGTACGACTGCCCGATAGTGCCGACGATTCCGTTCGACCAAGGCAATGCCGCCGCCCATTCGATCGTGTCGTAGCCGTCGTTGGCCTCGTCGATAAACGGATAGAAATTGCCCTCCGAGCTGAAGCGTCCGCGCGTGTCCTGCACGACGACGATATAGCCGCGCGGCGGAAAGTAATCTTTTTCGCTGAGCGCAAGGTCCTGCGACTTGTCATACGGAGTGCGCATCACGAGCACGGGAAATTTGCCGGCGGCATCGGGACGATAGACGTCCGCGTAGAGCGTGATGCCGTCGCGCGCGCGCATCGCCTGATGGCGCTCGACTTTCACTTTGTAAACTGCTTCGGAGATTTTGCCTGCGCTCATGAGCGTGACCTCGGTCTGGAGATATCGGTGCATTTTCGCCGACCCCGCTTCAAAAAGTCCAACGCGGCGTTCCGGCCGGTTTGTGGTAAATCAGGGTTTTCGATTAGCTTTGTGCGCCGGAGTGTCTTTCCGAGGTCACGAACCCCGAGGATCACGAACATGGATCAGAAGTTGAAGATCGAGATGTACAAAACGATTCTGCTGAGCCGCAGGCTCGAAGAGCGGATCGCCGAATTGATCAAGGCCGGCCGCGTCGGCGGCTTCATGCACGCCGGCGTTGGACAGGAGGCGCTCCAAGTCGCTGCGATCGCGAACCTCCGGCCCGACGACTACCTGATGTACGCCCATCGCGGCGTCGCATACTGGGTCGCGCGCGGAGTCCCTCTCGAGGCGATCCTGTGCGACCTCGCCGGACGCGAGGGCGGCACCAATCGCGGCAAGGGAGGCGTGATGCGCGTGGTGTATCCCAAGCTGGGTGTGCTTGGAGAAAGCGGAACGCTAGGAGGATGCTTCCCAATCGCCACCGGCGCGGGGCTCTCGATCAAAGTCAGGGGCGGCGATCAGGTCGTGCTGTGCTTCTTTGGTGACGGAACCTCGAATCGCGGCACTTTCCACGAATCCTTGAACTTCTGCGCGGTGCGCAAGCTGCCGGTCGTGTTCTTTTGCGAGAACAACGGATGGGCAGTCTCGATGCCCACTGAGCGATCGACCGCCGTCAAAGACATCTCGGCGCGTGCGGCGGGATACAACGTTCCTGGCGTTACGGTCGACGGCAACGATCCCGAAGCCGTCTACGAAGCCGTCCGCGAGGCTGTCGCGCGCGCCCGTCGCGGCGAAGGCCCGTCGCTGCTCGAAGGCAAGACGTACAGGCTATGGGGCCACTGGGTGGGAGATCCCGAGAACTATCGCTCGCGCGAAGAGGTAGAGAAGCATTGGCGCCGCGATCCGCTGCCTCGCTACGAGCAGAAGTTGATGGGCGAAAATATCCTCACCGAAAAGATGAAGTCCGAGTTTGAGGCCGAGGTTAAGACCCGAATCGACAAGGCCGTCGATTTCATGCTCAAGCAGCCGTTCCCCGCACCCGAAACCGCGCTCGAAGACGTATTCGCCTAGTTGTGATGGCCCACGAATTCTTTAGAGCGGTTTCAGGTGGTCTGAGCTTCTTCGCTCCGCAGACTCCGCTCGGAATGACAAACAAAATCAAGCCTTTCTGTCATTCTGAGCGAAGCGAAGAATCTCATTCCACCTGCAGTGTTTTTCAACTTTCTTGTGCAACGCAAAACAGGCGCCGCGGCCATTTCCACGAAACGAGAGACTCCGATGCGAACAATTACTTACGCTGAGGCAATCAAAGAAGCGCTCGTCGAAGAGATGCGGCGCGACAAATCGGTCATCCTGTATGGCGAAGACGTCGCCAACTTCGGCGGCATCTTTCGTATCACCTTCGGGCTCAAGGACGAGTTCGGCGACCAGCGCGTATTCGACACTCCCATCTCCGAGAACGCGCTCGTGGGAGGCGGCGTCGGCGCTGCGCTCACCGGACTTCGTCCCGTGGTCGAACTTCAGTTCGCGGATTTTCTCTTCACCGCGTGCGACGAGGTCGTCCTCAAGGCAGGGATGTGGCGCTACGGACACGGCGGCGCATTCAAGATTCCGATGGTCGTGCGATGTCCCTCGGGAGCGACCGGAACCGGGCCCGAACATGGCGTATGCCCTGAGGCGTTTTTCATGCACTCGCCGGGGCTCAAGATCGCGTCGCCGTCGAATCCCGCCGACGCCAAGGGACTCCTGAAGACCGCGATTCGCGACGACAATCCCGTTTTGTACTTCGAGCACAAGATGCTTTACGCAACTCGCGGCGAAGTGCCCGAAGACGGCGACTATCTCGTTCCGTTCGGCAAGGCTGCGATCGCGCGCGAGGGGGACGCACTTACGCTGGTCGCCATCTCTGCGATGGTTCCCAAGGCGCTGAAGGTTGCAGACCGTCTCGCCAAGGAAGGTCACAACGTCGAGGTGATCGACCCGCGCACGCTGGTGCCTTTCGATCGCAAGACGATCATCGATTCCGTGAAAAAGACGGGCAAGATCGTTGTTGCGGAGGAAAGCTACAAGACGCTGGGAGTCGGCGCGGAAATCGGCGCGATGCTGATGGAAGAGGCGCTCGAATATCTCGATCGTCCATTGCGGCGGGTTGCGATGCCGAACGTGCCGATCCCGACCGTAGCGGTCCTCGAGCAATTCGTCATCCCGAACGAGGAAAAGATCTATCAGGCCTGCCGCGAGCTCCTGAGCTAGGATTCGGAAGGGTTTTGAATGGCGTTCGTACTTCAGATGCCGAAGCTCGGCCATACCACGACCGAGGGCACCGTAATTCAGTGGCACAAACGCGAGGGCGAGAGCATCCGCGAGGGCGAGCCCGTCCTGACGGTCGAGACCGACAAAGCTCAAGTAGAAGTCGAAGCTCCCGTCGCGGGCGTACTCGGACGGCGCTTGGTCGGAGAAGGCGAAGTCGCGCCGGTCGGCGCTACCTTGGGCGTGATAACCGCAGCGGGCGAGGCGGTGCCTGCGGAGTACGCGTCTGCAGCTTCGAACGCCCGTGTCGAGGCTGCGTCGGCGCGAGCGGCGACCGTCGCTTCGGCGCCGATTTCGCGCCCGGCCCCGTCGGGTCGCGTCGCAGCGTCGCCGCGCGCGAAGCGACTCGCCGCGGACAGTGGGATCGATCTCGGCTCGATACGCGGAACGGGCAACGACGGCCTCATCACCGAGGATGACGTAAAAAAGGCAATCGCCTCGAAGTCATCGGTAACTGCCGCTGCACCGCCGTCGGTTGCGCCCTCTCATGTGGAGAAGCTGACGCGGATTCAGGCCGCAGGCGCGCGCAATGTCACGACGAGCTGGCAGAACGTTCCCCATTTCGTGCAGATGGTGCGCGTCGATATGAGCCGCGCGATGGCGGCGCGCAACGCGATCAATGCGTCGGGCGCGAAGCTAACCGTCACCGACGTGATCCTTGCCGCGACGGTTCGGACGCTCAAGGAAAATCCGCGCGTCAACGCGACGTATCGCGACGGCGAGATGCTCATCTACGACCGCGTCAACCTGGGCGTCGCGATTGATACGCCTGACGGATTGGTTGTCGCCGTGGCCCATAACGCTGACGGTCTGGACGTGAAAGCGTTAAGCTCCCGCGTCTCCGAGATCGCTGAGCGCGCGCGAAATCGCCAGTTGCGCCCCGAAGATGTCGAAGGCGCGACGTTCACAGTTTCGAATCTCGGCGCTTACGGCGTTGAAAACGGCACTCCCGTCATCTTCTCTCCGCTGGCGGCCCTGATGTTCGTTGGCGCGATTCGCGACGAAGTTCTCGCCGTCGATGGCAAGCCGGAGGTGCGCCCTGCGATGCATCTCGCGATCGCCTACGACCATCGCGGAATCGACGGCGCAACCGCGTCGCGCTTCACCACTGGAATGAAGAAGATACTCGAAGCGCCCGATTTCCTTGGCGCTCCTGCAACGCAGCAGCCCGCGGCGAAACCTTCGCGCGCGACGACGAAGCCGCGCGAGGTCATCGTTGAATCGATCGGCGAAACGCTCGAAACGAGCGTTCAGACCGGATCGCTATCGTGGAGACTTTCAGGCGATGACGCTTCAATAGGTCCCGATCCTGTGACTATGTTTCTTTCTGCACTGGGCGGATGCCTCTTGATGTCACTTCGGGTCGCAGCCCGTGTTCGCAAGGCGAATCTCGGACACGCTGCGATCGTCGCGCGCGCAAACGAAAAGGGCCACGTTAAGGAAATTGATGTGGAACTTGAGGTCGAGAGCTCGGAGGACGATGAGCGGCTTCACAAGCTCATCGAGGTTGCTGAGCGGGGATGCCATATCCGCCAACTCATCAGGGAGGATGTCGAGGTTCGGCTCAAAGTGAACCGAATCCAGTAGTCGCGGGAAGGTTCGGGATCGGTCTAGGATTGAATTGGGCCGCCAAAGCATCCGTTAGCGTCGATTAGCTGCTGCTCATTTGGGTTCGTTTCGTTTTTTCATAGATTTTCGAGCGCCCCTGACGACACCCGCATCCGTGGCGCCGACGACTGCTCATTTGGGTTCGTTTCGTTTTTTCGTACAAAAGGCGAAACCATCCTCCGCGACATCGAGGGCTTTCCGGAACGGCCGGTGAATAGCCGCCCACTGAGCGTTTGTGAAGAAATCAAAGGCCGTCATTCCGAACGGAGTCTGCATAGGGAGGAATCCCGGATCCACGGCGTTGGGTTTCCGGGATTCCTCGCTTCGGCAACCCTGAGCTCGGAATGACGGCCTTGGCTTAAGCGACTCAATTTCTTGACAAACTCCGAGCACGATCCTTACACAAGGCTCAAGCGCCGCAAAGCCTTAAACCGGCCACGATTCGCGATGCCATCCCATATCCCAGAACATCCATTCGTAGCGGCTGGTCGTAACGAAACAGCGGCGCATCGCCTCGCGCTCCGCCGGCTGGATTCGCGCCGCCGTGATATCAGTCACATCGATAACGGCCTTCACGACTGCGGCGAACTCCTCCGACGCGTACGTCGCGATCCATCGCTGAAACAGAGCATCGGGCGATCCCTTGCGCTCGAGTTCCTTTCCGACCTCCCAATAAATCCAGTAGCAGGGCAGCAGCGCGCCGAGCGCTTCGTGATACGCGCCTCCGTAAGCGGTGGCAAGCAGGAAGCTCGTGTATGCCAGATTCGCGGGCGCGGGCGGCGTCGCGGCGACCTGCTCGGCCGTCAGATTCCATTCCTTGAAAAACCCCTCGTGAAGCAACCGCTCGACGCGAATCGCGTTGGCTGCGTGCTCGTTGAACATCACGATCCAGTCGTCCTCGGGCGCACGCGCCGCCGCGATCGATAGCGCCCGCCCGAACTCGCGCAGGTAGAGGGCGTCCTGGATTACGTAAAACTTGAACGCCTCGCGATCGAGGGAACCGTCGCC
>Ga0335069_10012067_pt1 | contig 12166 bp, 16 predicted proteins | sample Lox_Sample_11_FD_206714 | JGI IMG/M metagenome (GOLD analysis project Ga0335069, IMG submission 206714) | Soil microbial communities from Loxahatchee National Wildlife Refuge, Florida, United States - Lox_Sample_1.1 | ecosystem: Environmental > Terrestrial > Soil > Wetlands | place: USA...
GAGAGCAGCCTTCATAAGTGACTCGCGAGTCTTCTCCTGCCGGTACAACTGGACGTGTGCCGGCAGACCTCCTGTGTGAGTAAGCAGATGCCGGACGGTTACCCTTGCTCGATCGCCCTCAAAACCGAACTCCGGCAAGTATTCGCATATGGGCTGGTCTAGCCGTAAACGGTCTGACTTGCACAAAGACGCAATCACGGGCACACAAGCAACAATCTTAGTGAGAGAAGCGATGTCGTAAATCGTATCTCGTTTGACTTCGATTTGATCCGTTAAGTACCCCCCTTGCGAGAGGCAGCCATATGCCCCTTGGACAACGGTCTTGCCGCAATGCCAGAAATAAACAGTTGCACCCGGAAACATTCCGATATCGATATGCCTTGGTGTTTTCGGGGAATGCCTCACTGAACATCAAGGCGATTCCTTTTCCCATGACGCCGACTTCGTTGACAGTGTTCACTAACGCTTCAGTCGGCGCTTCCAGAAGATTGCCATGGACGTATTTGATCATCAGAAATACCACCCTGGCTTGCACAATACCTGCGGGCTAAGCTTTAGAGTAGCACAAGTAGTTTCGATTTTTCTTTGCTCCTCTGCCGTATAACAAACAATACCGAGGATAGCGCCCACGGGTCTTCCTCGACCCGTGGACCGGCAACGAACTCGGCCGACGCATGAATGGTGATCTCCGCCAGGGCCTTATCAACTTCATGCCATTTCTCTACCGAGTCCACTGGACGCTCGCCATGGGGGAATTCGGCCACTGGCTCTTCGGGATCGTAGCTCTGATGTGGAGCCTCGACTGTTTCGTTGGTTTTTATCTCACGCTGCCTCGCGGCAACGGAGGGTTTTGGCGCCGCTGGAAGTACGCCTGGTTCGTGAAATGGAAGGCCAGCGCATTTCGTGTCAATTTCGATCTCCACCGTGCCGGTGGCCTCTGGCTGTGGCCCATGCTTTTCATTCTTGCGTGGTCGAGCGTGATGATGAATCTCCGGCCCGTCTATGAGCGGGTCATGAGCACAGTGTTCGCATACGAGTCACCGGGAGAGGAATTCTTCCCAAAGGCTCGGCCCACGGAACATCCCATTCTCGATTGGCATGCCGCCGCCATTGCGGGGCAGAAACTCATCGCGGAACAGGCACGCCTGAAAGGCTTCACTATCGAACAGCCGCTCGGACTTTGGTATGGCCCCGAGTCCGGAGCGTACTTCTATGAGGTGCGCAGCAACCACGACATCTTTAGGAGGTCGCCGAAAGGCGGGAGTACTCATGTCGTTTTGGATGGAAATACCGGCGCATTTCTCTCGCTCTTTCAGCCTACGGGCCAACGTACAGGGAACACTGTCGAAAGCTGGCTCTACGCTTTGCACATGGCGCGCGTCTTCGGCCGTCCATACCAGATCTTCGTGTGCGCCGTCGGGTTTGTGGTCCCCCTGCTCTCCGCTACCGGCGTCTACATCTGGTGGAAAAAACGCAGGGGACGACAGCTCGCCGCCTCCCGGGCGATTTCCTCAACCGGGGAGACCGTTACTTTCGTGCCGCAGGGGGATTGAACGGCGAGTAATCTACAAACCGCTGTTCCAGCCGTACCGGCAGCGTCGTCTCGCGCCAAGCGTCCACGCGGTATTCCACCACTCGATGCGTTTCGCCCGTCCTGTATTCGCATTCTCGCGCGTGCCAGTCGACCTTCGCCGTACCGGTCAACTGCAATAGGTGTCCGCGCGCAAAGTCGGGAATCAGCATCCCGAAATGCGGGTCCACCAGCAGGTTTCCAATCGTGTTGAACATGCTGTTTCCAACGTAATCTGGAACGCGCAGCGTCTTCGCATCCACAACCTCGACGAACCCTGGATTCCCGCCGCGATGCGAAGCGTCCGCTCCGCGCTCCGGATGTCCCGTCGCCAGGATCAGCACGTCCGTTTCGCTCAGCAGTTTTTTCTGCGTCTCATGCAAGACCGTGCCGCGCTCTTCCTCCGCGCCCTTGTTGCCATCCAGCGGCCCACTAACCCGTACCTCGCGCCGCGTAATGTATTTCGGGCAGTTTGCGTATGTCTCTTCCACTCGAATAGCTAGCGAACTCTCGTCTACCTGTCCCTCGCCGTTCACCCTCAGCCGGCGCCGTGTCTCCAACTCGATGATCAGCACGCCGATATGCTTGTTCGCTTTGACGTTTTCCCACAGCGGATCCGTCGCGTCGTTTTTCTCCGCGTCGAAACCAATCCACAGCGTCCGCCGGTCTTCGCTGACGTGTAAGAACCCCGGCTCCCCGAACAGCACGGAAGCCCATCGCTGCCCCTGCGCGTCTGTGCTGCTCACGAACACCATCCGCTGCGCCTTCAGGAACGCCAGCGCCCCGGCCATGATCTTCTCTCCGATGGCCGCCCCGTTTGATTCTCCGGCCTGCCGCTCGGCCGCCAGTTCCTGCGCTCGAATCTCGCCTTCGTGGTACACGCCCTTTGCCTTCACGGCGCCCTCCTACGCTCCGGCGCGGGCCAAATTTCACCCGCGCCGCCCTCTTTACTGCAACTATGTTTTGTGAAACTTCTTTTATTGGACATTCTTCTCGAGGAAGGCCCGGATCAGTTGCGCGATCTGCGCTCCTTCTTCCTCTAGTGCGAAGTGGCCGGTGTCGAGCGGATGAATTTCGGCGTTCGGGACATCCTTCAGGAACGCTTCGGCGCCGGGATAAATGAAGATCGGGTCATTCTTGCCCCATACGATCAGCACCGGCGGTTGCTTCTCACGCAGGTACTTGTGCCAGGCCGGGTAGAGCGGCGGGTTCTTCCGGTAGTCGTAGAAAAGCGCCAGTTGGATCTTATCGTTGCCCGGACGGTCGAGAGTCATTTGGTCAAAGGTGTAGGCGTCCGGATTCACGTTCTCCGGGTTCCGGAAACCTTGCGTGTACTGGAATTTGGTCGTGTCCAGGCTCAGCAAGCCGCGCACCTTGGCCTCATTTGTCGGATTGGGATCTTTCCAGTAGGGATATAGGGTTTCCGCCCAGAACGGTGCCAGCCCTTCGTCATACGCATTTCCATTCTGCGTGATGATCGCCTGGATGCGCTCCGGGTGACGCGTCGCAAGCCGGAAACCTACCGGCGCCCCGTAGTCTTGAATGTAAATCGAAAATTTCGTGATGCCTTGCTGGTCGAGGAAGTGATCCACCACATCGGCCAGATGATCGAAGGTGTATGCAAAGTTGTCGGTCGAAGGCGCGTCGCTGTAGCCGAAGCCGGGATAATCCGGCGCCACCACGTGATACTTGTCGCTCAACCGCGGAATCAACTCGCGGAACATATGGGAAGAGCTCGGGAAGCCGTGCAGAAGAACTACTGTCGGCGCATTCTTCGGTCCCGCCTCGCGATAGAAAATCTTCAAGCCATCCACCTGCGTAGTGTGATAAGTCACGCGGGTCGCGTCGGATTTCATCGCATCCTTCATCTGCCCGTGTACTGCGTTCGTGCCTGTTAACAGCCCAACCGCCAATACAGCCACTTGCCACCATCTGCGATTCACTTTTGTTCTCCTTTTTTTCCGATTCCTGATCGGGCCGCCCCGTAAGGCGGCCCCCCATCCGCCGGTCCGTCGCGCTTTCTTAGAAGCTCAGGACGGTGTACCCCTCACTCACGAGCCGGCGCAGGCTCGGCAGTCCTGTCGTGCCGGGAACCGGATTGTCCTTCACCAGTTCGTACCCGGCCTGCTCCGCGGACTCCGCCGCGCCGAACACGCTTGCGCAAGCGCACGAAACACCCGCCACCTTGTCCTTCACCGTCTCGAATAGCGCGTGAAACGCGTGCTCTTTTTTTGTCAGCTCGCCGATCCACCTGGTTGCCGCGCCCTGGAACAGTACCGTCACCTCGTCCCCGTTACGCTTGAAGTCGTACGCCGCCGAAAGCGCGTTGAACGCCCGGCCCGCTGCGTCTTCCGTGCCGGCTTTGGGATCGGAAAGAACCACGATTGCTGCCTTCATCTCATCCTCCTTGATTATATTAGACCATTCGGTCTATTTGTATCGTTCGATGCTGTTTTCCTCAAAAGGTTTCAGGAAAAATCCGCTAGAGTGGGCCGGGACGGATTAGAATTAGACCGGATGGTCTAACCCGCGGCTCCTCAGCGATATCCAATACCTGGGAGGTTCACCCCATGCGGCCCGCAAAGGTTTCGGAAGAACAGTTGATGAAGGATCTATCGGCGGTGTTTCGGCGCAAGGGCTACGACGGAGCTTCGTTCGCCGATCTGATGGACGCCACCGGACTGGTCAAGGCCAGCCTCTATCACCGGTTTCCAAACGGAAAGGCGGGGGTCGCCGACGCGGTCCTCTCCAGTGTCGACGCCCGTTTCGCCGATTACGTGCTGAAGCCCGCGTTTGACCCGGGCGCGCCCGTAAGCCGCGCCCGCCAGATCGCCCGCCGCCTCCGCGAGTTCTACGCGGACGGCGCCCAGTGGTGCCTCCTGGACACGCTCAGCCTCGCAAACACCCCGTCCGTCCTCCGCCACGCGAGCCGCAGCATGGATTTCTGGATCGAGTCCTTCGCCCGCTTGAGCAGGGAAGCGGGCATCCCCGCGACGCTGGCCCGCCGCCGCGCCGAACAGGCCGTCGCCGCCATTGAAGGCGGCTTGATCGTCTCCCGTGTCACGAAGAACCGCCGCCCCTTCCTGCGCACCCTCGCGGGTCTCCCCAGACACCTCACCGCTCCCCGCGGCTGAACTGCGCCGGGTATCACTCCGCGCGATGTTTCGCAGCGTATTGTTAAGCAAGCTTTGCGTGTTCCCCGCTTGTCAAAACGGAACCGTCAGATTGCAGCACACGAAGAAGCCATCCAGTCATTCCCGGACCAACAATGCGTGGACTGGCACAATGCCCGGAGTTCATACAAGACATCGTCATTTGTGGGTTGGGAATCGGGACTCACAGAAGACTGCTCAGTTCCCGTTCAATCACGGACCAATCCCGGTACTGTGCAATGTCGCTGCGAATCCTGCTAATCAGACTCCTTTGTTCCGCGAGTGTGAGTTTTTCGTAGCTGGTTTCCCGCACATAAGGTTGGCCTATATGGCGCGAAGCTCCTGGGCCGGGAACTCCGATTTTGCTGTTCACAATCATGACTTGAATCGGAGGAATCCGTTTTCGGCGAGTGGCTGCGTACTCATTCAGGGTCTCGCTGAGGTGATCCATCGGAACGCGCAGGGCGCAATTCGCGATACCTGTTCTTCTGGCCAATTCGCCGTAGGTCACTAAGCCGTCCGGCCGCGCAGCTTCTTCGACCAGGATGCGCAAGATGTTTCTGGCCTGCTCGCTCAAAGACATTCGTTTCTTTGGTCGCGGCTTCATCTTCATTTCCTGCCCTCCAGAAGCGCAACTGTCGCCCACACCAGCGCAGAGGCAGGGCCAGTCGGTCCGCCCAGGACCTGACTGCTGGCATAAGCCCCGTCAATGAGAAGGAGTAGAGCATCGGTCAGCTTCTCGGGCTCCGCAGCGTTCAATGCCGTGGCCCAATGCAATACCCGCTGCCGCATTTCTTTTCGATTGGCCTCCGCAATCTTGTGTCCGGGATGCGAAGGATCGGGAAATTCAGCCGCGTAATTTATGAATGGACAGCCACGGTATCCCGGTGTCGTTGCGCTTTCCATGATGTACGCCATGTACGCCTGCAGTTGCGAGCGTGGATCGCGGTCGTGCCGAGCAAGGTGTTCATCCACATTGCGCCAATACGTGGCGTTCATATTTGTCAGATAGGCGAGGATCAGTTCGTCCTTTGACGCGAAACTGCGATAGAGACTGATCTTCGCAATTCCCGCCGTCTTGACGATCGTCTCGACGCCGACCGCCCGAATACTGTGCTGACGGAACAAATCGGTTGCCGCTTCAAACACGCGCTCGGCCGCGCGCTTTTGTCCGGATCGGCTCTTACCAGTTGCAGACACCGAGGAAGTCATCGTGAAGTCTCCTCTCGTTAGTTCCAATCCCTGTCACCCTATGCACCCCTTCTGAATCTCTGCCCCATTTCGCGCTCGCGGGACTGTGCGTTTTCTGTTGCCTCCTACCTTATTACTGCATTCCATTTCTTTACCTCTTGACATGTGACCGACCGGTTCGTAACATCTGCCCTAGAGTATCACTGACGGCCAGCCAAGGCAAATTTGTTTCTCCGGCTGGACGACACAAGTTCGAAGGAGAGTGAGCCGATGAAGCATTTTCTTCTGGAGGGACAGCACCTTGTGCCCTTTTCCGAGATGGCGCACCTGGTGGATGAACATCGCGCATTTCTGGATAGGGGATACAAAGAAGGCGTCTTCTTGTTCTCCGGCCCGCAAGTTCCGCCGCACGGAGGGTTTCTGGTTGCGCGGGCGGAATCCGTGGATGCGCTTAACGCCTATTTAGCGAACGAACCTTTCGTAAAAGCGAAAGCCATGCGCTTCAGCCGGGTGACTGAATTCAATGCTGCTCAATGCCAAGGCTTCCTCAACGAATGGTTCGAAGGCGTCCAGGCGGACTCGTCCTCTTAGCCGGGCCGCGACCGGGCGAGCTTGAAACAGTTCGCGCAATGCGAAAACAGAACATGAACGGCAATCCCAATAAGGAGCAACGTGATGAGCAGTCTTAAAGGCAAAGTTGCGCTGGTGACCGGCGCTTCCAAAGGTATCGGCGCAGGTATAGCCCGCGAACTCGGCAAACGGGGAGCCGCAGTGGCAGTGAATTATTTCCGCGACAGAGTTGGAGCGGAAAAAGTCGTCGGGCAAATCGCATCTGCGGGCAGTAGAGCGATCGCCGTACAGGCGGATCTTTCCGATCCAGCTTCGGCCGATCCCCTGGTCGAAACAGTGGCAACGCAACTGGGACCGATCGATGTTCTGGTCAACAATGCGGGAATATATGAGTTTGCCCCGCTTGACCAAATCACCCCGGAGCATTTCCACAGGCAGGTCAATCTCAACATGCTTGGCTTGCTGATGGTGACTCAGGCGGCAGTCAAACGCTTCAATCCCTCGGGCGGAAGCATCATCAATATCGGCGCAAGCGGCGTCAAGAAAACTAATCCCCAAATGATCGTATACCAGTTCATTAAAGGAGGGCTTAATACCATCACCGGCGCGCTCGCCAAGCAACTGGGTCCACGCAACATTCGCGTCAATGTTCTCAGTCCGGGGCTCGTCGAGACGGAGGGCTCACGCGCTATAGGAGCAATCGGCAGCGAGTTCCAGAAAATCATTGAAGGGGATACGCCCCTAGATCGTATCGGGGAGATGCGGGAAATCACGAATGTCGCGGCGTTCCTGGCTTCCACCGATTCAGAATGGGTCAACGGTCAGGTTCTTTTTGTTGACGGCGGCTACGCCTGCTAAGCCAGCACTTCCCCGAATCGCGGTTCCGGCGCCCTGTCCGCCCCTCTTGACTCAACCTACTAGCAAAAGCGTAGCGCAGCTCTACTCCGGATCGGGATTCGGCCGACTCGGAGCCACTTCAGGACAACACGCTGCTGGAGAACCCTGCCTCGGCTCACCGGCAAACAGACGAAGCAGGCTCTGTGCTTTCGAGGAACGGATAGTCTGTGTATCCCCGTTCGTCACCCCCATAGAAGGTACTCCGGTCGTAGGTGTTCAGGGGCGCACCGGCTTCGAACCGATGGGGCAGGTCGGGGTTCGAAACGAAAAGGCGGCCGAAGGCCACGAGATCGGCGCTGCCGGACTCCACCGCGGCTTCCGCGGATGCGAGATTGTGACCACCCGCGGATATCAATTGCGTGGGCGGATTGATGAATTGCCTAAAACAGGTGGAAGCTAACCGAAGGTCCGGGTTCTCGATGTCCTGGCTGTCGTCAACACGGGGCTCTACCAAGTGGATGTACGCCAATCGGAGGGGAGCAAGCTGTGCAATGAGGTGTGACCAGGTTCCCCAGCGGTCGGCATCTTCGATGTTTCCGTGCCGGTTGGCGGGAGAGAGGCGAATGCCGACGCGATCAGGTCCCCACACTCCGGCTACAGCCTCGGTCACTTCCAGAATCAGGCGTGCTCGATTCTGGACGGGGCCACCGTATTCGTCTTCGCGATGGTTCGATCCGCTCGCTACAAATTGCTCCAAGAGATAGCCGTTCGCACCGTGAATCTCCACACCGTCGAACCCCGCGTCCAACGCGAGCTCGGCACCGAGCCGGAACTCTCGCACAATGTCCCGAACTTCTTCCGTTCGGAGTGGACGGGGAACCGGATGGGGTTTAGGTCCCTCCTTTGTGTACGCATAGTCGTTCGAGGCCAGGGGGGATGGGCCGACAGGCGAAACACGGCCTGGCTGCAGGTCCGGATGAGACATGCGGCCTACGTGCCAAAGTTGCAAGAACATCTTCGCGCCCTTTTCATGAACCGCGCGCACCACTTGCTTCCATCCCTCCGCTTGTTCTTTGGTGTGAATCCCGGGAGTGTCGTAGTATCCGTGTCCAAACGGCGATACCGGCGTGGCTTCGGAGATGATCAACCCAGCCGAAGCCCGCTGCGCGTAGTACATGGCGTTGAGAGCGCGAGGGACGTTGCCCGGACCCGAACGCATGCGAGTCAACGGAGCCATCACCACGCGGTTCCTGAGGGTATATGGCCCGAGATGCACTGGCGTCATCAACTTCAACGTCCCGCTGCTCATAACGTTCAGCCTCCGAGCTCGCCCGAGAATCGCAGTATGCCGCGGCCAGTGCTCGGCTCCGCAACTCCCCAGCTTTCGAACTTACCGCTAAGGCCCTCAAACGCTCCGGTCGTCTTCACCACGTTGTAGAATGCGTTGACATACACGCGCTCGTGGCCCGCGATGGTCTGGAGGACGGCCTTGTCGCGGGTTTGGATGGTGCTGCCATCCTTTCGGGTAAAGAAGTGCTCCAGTTCCAACTCGGACCGGCCGTTGCCCTTGTCTACAGGTTCCCCGACAATGCGCGCGAAAACGCCACCGTCGAAGTCTCCGCTCATAGCTACCACCCAGCCGTTGAGATCGGGAACGAACTGGGTGAGGGCGGTGCCGCCCATCGTCAGTTTCTTGCTTGCTGCCATTTGATTTCCTTCCTTTCCCAGCCGGCGTATGCCGGACTTGACTTCATGGTAGGAGGACAGGTACGATTTGTACAGTACGCACCTTTTTGTAACTATGAAAATTCATGAATAGGAAAACACCAAATCCGTGGGACAGCAAGTGCCCTTCGCGAAGCGTGGTGGACCTGCTTGCCAGCAAATGGGTCCTCCTCCTGTTTCCGTTATTGGACAAGGGGCCGCAACGGAACGCGGAATTACTGCGCTCGATCGACGGCGTTTCGCAAAAAATGCTGACGGAGACCCTTCGCGAGCTGGAGGCCCATGGCCTGGTTGCGCGGCACGACTATCAAACCGTGCCGCCTAAGGTCGACTACCGGCTCACCGACCTTGGAAAGAGCCTTGCGCGGACTATCTCGGCATTGGATCGTTGGGTTGTTGACCACTACTACGAGGTCGCGGAGGCGCGTACGCGGTTTCGGACTAGACGCCAAAAGGCAGGCAATCAACCCGCCTGACTGACGAGCCTGCCTCCGCCGTCTCGCTCGGACCTCTCTTACGAGACATGCGCTGGGAGCCCTGAAACTTCCGGAGCAATGTGAGAAGCAAGTGTGTGCCTGTCCAGATAGTCCCCGCCGTTCTGGCGGCGGAACCGAATCGGTTCATCGACGAACAATCGTTTCAGGCGCTGCTCCAGGGCAAGCTTTGCATTCGCCACTCCTGCCTCATCAAGCCTCATGGCGCCATAGACCGTAAACAGCGGAAGCACGTCCATGCCTGGATAGAATAGTGCTCCGTGGGTGAGTGGAAACAACAACTGATCCAAAGATCCGTTGATTCCTCTTGGGCCATAGTCCGCCTCAGGTCCTCCGGTCGTCACCGAAACGAGCGCCCGCTTCCCCGACAGGATTCCTTCACCGTAACGGTAGGCGTTGGTCCCATCCTTGTATCCATAGGCAAACCGGTATGCATAGACCCGTTCGATCCAACCCTTCAGGATCGCCGGGACTCCAAACCACCAGAGAGGGAACTGGAACACGATGGCGTCAGCCCAGAGGAGTTTCTCTTGCTCGGCTGCTATGTCTTTCGCCTGTGTGCCACTTCCGTAGGCTTCTCCCTGCGCCATGATGACATTCAAAGGCGAAGAATCCATGCGCGATGGAAAATCGTCGGCGTCGAGCACCGCTTTCCATTTCATCCCGTAAAGATCAGACACCTGCACCTCATGCCCCTCTTTCCGCAACACTCCAAAAGCGTGGTCTTTGAGGGCTGCGTTCAGCGAGGATGGATTCGGATGCGCAAAGACGATCAGGACCTTCATTGAACCGCTCCTTTACAAGAAATTGCAAAGTTCAGTCATGAATAAAAATGCCAGGGCGGGAGCGGCGTTGCGCAGTACGCCCCGGCCACTGATTACCGCCGGTTTCGTTCGCGCGGGTGCACCCACGCGTGTGGCTTCGACACGTCATCCAGTTCCGTCTTCGCGAGCGAATTCGTAAAGTTCGAGATCAGCTTCGAGGCGAGCCCCACGAGGACTTCCAGAGCTTGCCGCTCGCTGTATCCCGCGGAGAGGAAGGCCTGGAGTTCCTTGTCCTCCAGATGACCGCGTTTCTCAATCAGAAGGCGCGCGTAGGTTCTTAATGCCTCAAGCTTTTCATCTTTGATGGGCTTGCCTTCGCGGAGCGCTTCGATGACGTCGGCCGGCATTTTCTTGTACGTCATGAGGAATGAATGGCCGGGGACACAATAATGGCAGTTGTTCTCGAAGTTCGCCGTCATAAACACGACCTGCTGCTCCAACGGAGTGAAGCTTGTGTTGTGTTCAAACAGGGCAAACGTGTCCAGATAGGCTTGGTAGGCGGCCGGGGCTACCGCCAGAATGGCGTGCAACTTCGGCAAGAAGCCATAATTTTTGAGCGATCGCTCAATGAGCGGTCCCGCATCCTTTGGCGCATCATCTTTGGTGTAGTACTTCAACATGAATTTGTCCTTTCGAATTTGTTTGCTCCCCATAGGCGCATCATGGACTCTTAGTGATATATTGACAAGTAGACACAATTATTGTGTATAGTGTTCTCAATGATACTAATGTAGGATTAAGGCGGTTACGATGAAGGCAAACGCATACGGATGCCCCTATGGATGCCCGGTCGAGGCGACCCTGGACGTTGTCGGGGGGCGCTGGAAGGCTGTGATTTTGTTCCATCTGATGGACGGAACCAAACGTTTCGGTGATTTGAAACGCTTCCTGTCGAAGGTGACGCAACGGATGCTCACGCTGCAGCTGCGGCAGCTGGAGCGGGACGGTGTGGTCCGCCGGAAAGTTTACGCGGAAGTCCCCCCGCGTGTTGAATACTCACTGACCGATTTCGGCCGCACCCTCGAGCCAATCCTCCGAGCGATGCTCGACTGGGGTGAAGCCTACGAGAAGCGCATCGAAGCCGAATCTCATGATAAGTGAGGGGGAGCGCGAACGGCACTGGCGAAATTTGACGGCAAGGTGGCACTCAATTGTCTCACGCTTCAGGAAGGAGAAATCCAGGTCGGCGACTGGTTGCAGTGGAGCGCATTCGCTGAATACTTCCGTTCAGCGTTCGGGTTCACCATCGTTTTGTGAGTATCTCGACATGCGGGAGAAAGCCAGTGCCGAGGTATAGCTTTCTCGCACTGTGGTTGCTTGCCAGCACACCGATGCGCAACTCGGTAGCCCCTGCCTCCCTGGCGTAGCTCTCTGCCTGCTCCAAAAGCCTGCGTCCTACTCCCCGACCGCGATAGGGCTCCAGCACCACGAGATCCGTGATCAACGCATGGTAACCGGGCGGTTCGTCCAACTCGGTGAACGGTTGTCGTGCAAGCACCGCGACAAAGCCCGCGACTTCCGACTCCACGTCAGCGATATAGACTCGGCCCACCGACGCCCGGCATCGCGCATGAATCTGTTCGCAGTATCGATCCGCCATGATTTCGCCGGGAAGTATGCGCGTATCAATCCTTCGCTCAAAGTCCTGAAGAACGACGACGCAGCGTCGAAGTGCGGCAGCGTCGTGATCTTGGTATTCCCGTATCAGCATCGGCTTCACATCGTTACCCTACCGGAAAGAACAGTCGAAATGAAGTTCCCAATGCGAGCCGCCTGTCCTCCACCCCGTCGAGATCAGGATTG
>Ga0335069_10012068_pt1 | contig 12165 bp, 8 predicted proteins | sample Lox_Sample_11_FD_206714 | JGI IMG/M metagenome (GOLD analysis project Ga0335069, IMG submission 206714) | Soil microbial communities from Loxahatchee National Wildlife Refuge, Florida, United States - Lox_Sample_1.1 | ecosystem: Environmental > Terrestrial > Soil > Wetlands | place: USA: Florida...
CCTTCGGGGTCTCGTCTTTCTGGCGGGGGCCCCCCCGCGCCCCCGCGAGGCGGGAGAGGGGTGGGGGAGAGGGCAGTCCCCATCACCCCACCGCCTCCAACACGAGCGTCGCGAGCCTCTCCAGCACCGCCGGATCGAACGGATCCACGGTCGCCTCCACCGGCAGCGATCGCAACCAGGTCATCTGCCGCTTCGCGAGGCGACGCGTCGCGGCGATCGCGGCAGCGCGGAACTCCGCAAGCGGCGTCGCTGCGGCGATGTGCTGCCACGCCTGCCGGTAACCGACGCTGCGCTGGCTCGGCAGGTCGGGATCCAGGTCGCCGCGCTTGACGAGCGCCCGGACCTCGTCGAGGAAACCCGCCGCGAGCATCGCATCGAAGCGCTGCTCGATCAGTCGGTGCAGCACGCCGCGATCCGGCGGCACGAGCGCGATGGCACGAAAGCGCGGGCGCCTCGCGTCGTCCGCGGTCGCGGACCGGTCCGTCCCGGCCAGGTGCTGCGACAGCGTGGCGCCGCTGAGTCGGTGGACCTCCAGCGCGCGCTGGATGCGTTGCGCATCGTTCGGCGCCAGTCGCTGCGCCGTCGCCGGATCGATCCGCGCCAGTCGCGCGTGCAGCGTCGGCCAGCCGTGGCGCGCGGCTTCCGCCTCGAGTTCGCGCCGCACCTGCGGATCGGCCGACGGCAGGCGGGCCAGCCCCTCGCGCAGCGCCTTGGCGTAGAGCATCGTTCCGCCGACGAGCAGCGGCAGGCGCCCGCGCGCCGATATCTCGCCGACCAGGCGGCGCGCGTCGCGCTCGAACTCCGCGGCGCTGTAGGCATCGGCCGGGTCGCGGATGTCGATCAGGTGATGCGGAACCTTCGCTCGCTCGGCGATGCCCGGCTTCGCCGTCCCGATGTCCATGCCGCGGTAGACGAGCGCGGAGTCGACGGAAACGATCTCGAGCGGAATGCGCCGCGCGAGATCGAGCGCCAGGCGCGATTTCCCGGTTGCCGTCGGACCCAGCAGCAGCACGGCGTCCGCACGCCGCGCCTGCGCATGCCTCATCGGATCCTGCCGCGCCGGCGCACGAGCGTGGCGCCGATCGTCCAGCTCGCGGCGCCCCCGGCCGCGACGAGCATCGCCATCGGGTAGGGCGTGCCATTCCAGGTCGCGCCGACGACCATGCCAACGGCCGCGGCGCTGACCTGGATCATGAATCCCATCAGCGCGGCGGCGGCCCCGGCCGCGCGCGGGAACGGCCCGACGCAACCGGCCTGGGCCACCGGCTGCACGATGCCGTGCCCGGCGGAGTACAGGCATTGCGACAGCAGGATCGCGAGCGGCCCGAGGTGCGTCGCGCCCGCGAGCGTCACGACGACGACCATCGCGGCGCCGGCAAGGACCTGCATCAGCGCGCCCGCGCGAAGCGTGTCGACCAGATCGGTCTCCGCCATCAGTCGCCGGCAGATGATCGTCCCCATCATGTAGCTGGCGCCGTTGAGCGCCAGCCCGCCGGCATAGGCGAACGGCGACAGCCCCATCACGCGGATCAGCACGAAGGACGACGCCGAGAGGAACGCGAAAAGTCCGGCGTAGCTTGCCGTGTTGGCGAGCGCGTAGGCGCGGAACGTCGCCGAACGTCCGACTTCGGCATAGGTGCCCGCGAGGCGCGCCCCCTGCAGCGCCGCCGGATCGCGGTGCCGGTTCGTCTCCGCGAGGCGCCACGCGGTGAACGCGACGACCACGGTGCCGACGACCGTCAGGAACGCGAATACCGCGCGCCAGCCCACCGTCACGTTGAGGGCCGCGCCGGCCAGCGGGCCGAGCATCGGCGCGAACCCCATGATCGTGCCGGCGGCCGCCAGCGTGCGCGCCCCATGCTGGGGTTCGTAGAGGTCGCGGACGACGGCGCGCGCGGCCACGACGCAGGTGCATGCCCCGGCCGCCTGCAGCGCGCGCCCGGCGATCATCGTCGCGATGGCGGGCGCCAGCAGGCAGACGAGGCTTCCGGCCGTGTACAGCGCCGCGCCGCCGACGATCAGCGGGCGGCGGCCGAAGCGGTCCGACAGCGGTCCGGCGATCAGCTGCACGAGGCCGAACGTGCCGATGAATACCGACAGCGTCCATTGCACCGTGCCGACGCCGCCGCTGCCGCCGCCGCCACCGAATTCGCGCGCCATCGAAGGCAGCGTCGGCAGGTAGAGGTCGGTGCACAGGGGTTGCAGCGCCAGCAGCGTGCCGATCAGCCACGCCGAGCCGGCGATGCCGATGGCCGGCGTGGCGCGCGGGGGCGTCGCGGCGGTCATCGCTCAGCGTCCGCGCAGGAACATCCGGTCCAGTTCGCCCAGGCTCAACTGCAGCCACGTCGGTCGACCGTGGTTGCACTGGTCGGCGCGCTCGGTCGCCTCCATCTCGCGCAACAGCGCGTTCATCTCGTCCAGCGTCAGGCTGCGGTTCGCGCGCACGGCGCCGTGGCACGCTAGCGTGGCCAGCAGCTCGTTGCGGTGTTCGCCCAGCGCGCGGGCCGCGTCGTGGGCGCCGAACTGCCGCAGGTCGCGCAGCACGTCGCGCGCCAACGTCGCGCCGTCGGCTCCGGCGAGGATGGCCGGCACGGCGCGCAGCGCGAGCTGCGCCGGCCCGGCGGCGGCCAGATCGAGGCCGAGGCGTTCGAGCTCCGCGCCGAATTCCTCGACGGCCGCCATCTCGAGGGCGTCGGCCGCAAACACCTGCGGCAGCAGCAGCGCCTGTCGCGCCAGGCCCTGGCGGTCGAGCTGCGCCTTCAGGCGCTCGTAGACGACGCGTTCGTGCGCCGCGTGCATGTCGACGATGACGAGGCCGTGGCGGTTGCGGGCGAGGATGTAGATGCCGGCCAGTTGCGCGAGCGCGTAGCCGAGCGGCGGGATGCTCGCGGCGGGGTCGCTGGCCGCTGTCGCGGGGCCGTCCGGCGACGCCGGGCGCGAGGACCTGTCCGGTCCGGCCGATGTCGAGCCCGCCGCCATCGAGTCGGCCGCCATCCTGCCGGACGCCATGAAGGCGAGGTAATCGGCGACCGGCTGCGCGACGCCGAGCGTCGCCTGCTCGCCCGATCCCGCCCGCCACGCGGGCCGCGATGCCGTGGCGCCCTCCGGCAGGTCGTCGGGCGCGGCTGCCGGCGTGCCCGACGGTGGTGCGGCAGCCGCCGCGGCGGGAGGCGCGAGCGCGGCCTGCACCGCGTGCAGGACGAACTGGTGGACCGCGTTGGCCTCGCGAAAGCGCACTTCGATCTTCGTCGGGTGCACGTTCACGTCCACGCGCGTCGGATCGATGTCCAGGAACAGGCAGTATGCCGGCTGCGAATGGCCGTGCAGCACGTCCGCGTAGGCGGCGCGGACTGCGTGCGAAAGCACGCGGTCCCGGACGTAGCGACCGTTGACGTAGAAATACTGCGCATCGGCGCGCGGCCGCGCGGCCGTCGGCAGGCCGACCCAACCCTGCAGCGAAATCGGCGCCGACAGCGCTTCGACGCGGCGCCGTGCCTGCGCGAAGCCCTCCGGCATCAGCGCCGCGATGCGCTTGTCTTCATTCGCGGCCGGCAGCGACAGCGCCGGGCGCCCCGCATGAATCACGAGGAATTCGACCGCCGGGAACGCGGCCGCGATCCGTTCGACCTGGGCGATGCAGTGTCCCAGCTCCGTGGTCTCGGAGCGGAGGAACTTGCGCCGCGCCGGCGTCCGATAGAAGAGATCGGCGACCTCGACGCGGGTCCCGACCTGCCCGGCCGCGGGCTCGACGTCGCCGACCGTGGCATCGATCCGCCACGCGCTCGTCGACTCCGGCGTGCGCGACGTGATCCGGAGGTCGGCCACCGCGGCAATGGCCGCCAGGGCCTCCCCGCGGAACCCCAGTGACGCCACGGCCTCCAGGTCCGCCAGGTCGCCGATCTTGCTCGTCGCGTGGCGCGTGACCGCAAGGGGCAGTTCCGCGGCGTCGATGCCGCCGGCGTCGTCGGCCACCACGATGCGGCGCACGCCGCCGCCTTCGAGGCGGATCTCGATGCGCCGCGCACCGGCGTCGAGTGCGTTCTCGACGAGTTCCTTGACGACCGAGGCGGGGCGTTCCACGACTTCGCCGGCCGCGATCTGGCTGACGAGGAGGTCCGGCAGCGGCCGGATGGCGCGCCGCGCCCTCGGTGCGGTCCTGGCATCGGTCGCCGGGTCGGCGGCCGCCGCGGGCTGAGGTAGGGGCGACATCCGGACGATTATATGGATCACCTCCGGGCGGGCTCGCGTATCATCCGTGGCGGGACGGGCAGCGGCGGACGCCGAACCGCGACATGTCGGATGGCTGCCCGCCCCTCCGCCACGCAGGTCCTCCGGGTTCCGGTCTCAGGCCGCATCGTGCCGCGGCGCCGGCGCACGCTCCTCACGGGTTTCCGATTCCATGCAAGGCATCAACTGGCTCGACCTGTTCCGCGCGGCGGATCACTTCCTGCTGTCGCTGGTCCAGAACAACGGCAGCCTCGCTTACGCCGTCCTCTTCACGATTTTCTTCTGCGAGACGGGCGTCGTCTTCATGGCCTTCCTGCCGGGCGATTCGCTGGTATTCGTGACCGGCGCCGTTTCGGCGACAGGCAGCCTGGACATCGTCGCCGCGGTCGCCGCGATGCTCGTCGGCGCGGTCGGCGGCAATGCCGCGAACTACGCGCTCGGCACCTGGCTCGGGCGCAAGATCTACGACGGATCGATCGGCTGGATCGACCGCGGCGCGTTGATGCGCACCCACAACTTCTTCGAGCGGCATGGCGGCAAGACCGTCGTGCTGGCGCGCTTCGTCCCGGTCGTTCGCACGTTCGCGCCGCTCGTGGCCGGCGCTTCCACGATGGACAGCCGGCGCTTCCACGCTTTCAATGTCGTCGGCGCGCTGGCGTGGGTCGTGCTGTTCGCGGGCGCCGGCTACCTGTTCGGCAACGTGCCGCTGGTCCGCGATCACCTGGGCGTCGTGCTGATCGTCGGGTTGGCCGCGGCCCTCGGCCCGGTCCTGCTGGCGACCGCCGTGCGCCTGGTGCGGGGGCGGTCGGTCGGCTGACGGCGCGCCGCGCAGCCGAACGCGTTGCGCGGCAGCGGCGGGTGATTGGCGAAGTAGTGCGTGATGCCGCTCAGGATCGCGCGTGCCATCTGGTCCTGGTAGCCGACCTCCTTGAGCCGCATCTCCTCGTCCGGATTGCTGATGAACGCAGTCTCGACGAGTATCGACGGGATGTCGGGCGCCTTCAGCACCGCGAACGAGGCCTGCTCGACCTGGTCCTTGTGCAGCCGGTTGACGTGCTGCAGTTCGCGCAGCACCGCGGCGCCGAACCGCAGGCTGTCGTTGATCTGTGCCGTCGTCGACAGGTCGAGCAGCACGCGCGCGATGTTCTCGTCGTGCGTGCCGATGTTGACGCCGCCGATGACGTCGGCCTCGTTCTGCCGCTGCGCGAGCCACGCCGCGGCGCTGCTGGTGGCGCCGCGCTCCGAGAGCGCGAAGACCGACGAGCCGCTGGCCGTCGGCTTGATCCACGCATCGGCATGGATCGAGACGAACAGGTCGGCCTGGACGCGACGTGCCTTCTGCACGCGCATCCCCAGCGGGACGAAGAAGTCGGCGTCCCGGGTCAGCAGCACGCGCAGGCCGGACTGCTGCTCGATGAGACCCGCGAGACGTTGTCCGATCGACAGCGTCACCGACTTCTCGAACGTTCCGCGCCGGCCGACGGCGCCCGGATCCTCGCCGCCATGGCCCGGATCGATCGCCACCGTCAGCACGCGGGTCAGCCGATTGCGCGATTTCGCCGGCGCGCCGCTGCCCGCGGCGGCAGACGGGGCGGGCAGCGTTGCGGGCGGCGCCGTTTCTTCGGCGGCGTGCGCGCCGGTTGCGGCGCGTCCGGCATCGAGCTGCGCGGCGATCGGATCGGCGGGCGCCGCCGTCGCGCCAGCCGCCTCGCTGCGTGCCGGCGCGGCCGCTGGCGTCGATGGCGTTGGAGCGAGTTCGGCCGGATCCGCCTGCGCCATCTGCGTCGGGATCGGCGTTGGCGCCGGCGCGGGCTGCGGCTGCAGCAGCGCGGCGATCGGGTCCGGCGGACTGGCGGGGAAGAGGTCGAGGACGAGCCGGCGCTGGTACGGGCCGACGGCGTCGACCGCGAAGATCTGCGGCTTCACGTCGACCTTCAGTTCGAGAACCAGCCGCACGACCTTCGGGCGGTTCTGTCCGATCCGCACGATCTTGATGTACGGATCGTTCGGTTCGATCTTGCCGACCAGTTCCTTCAGGGTCGGCGTCAGGTCGATGCCGTCGATGTCCAGCACCAGCCGCAACGGGCCGGAATCGCGCACCATGAACTGGTTGAAGGTGAGCGGCTCGTCGTGCTCCAACGTCACGCGGGTGTAGTCGGCCGCAGGCCAGACGCGCACGCCCAGCAGCGTCGCGCCGCGCGCGACCTGCAGCGGCGCCAGCGCCGCGACCGCAACGCCGGCGGCGCCGCCGATCAGGCGCCGGCGTTGGGTATTGGCTGGCTCGGCGCCAGCAGCAGGTCGGGCAGTTCGGCGGTCAGATGCTTCAGGCACGATTCACCCAGCGACGACGTGTGACTGACGGCGGCCTGACGACCGGCGCCCCGGACGGACAGTTCGATCGTCACGTCGGGTTCCGGCAGGTAGCCGTCGGCTCGTTCCGGCCATTCGATCGCGCAGACCGCACCCGGGCCGAAGTGCTCCCGGAAGCCGGCCAACGCAAATTCCGAAGGTTCTTTGAGTCTATAAAAATCAAAGTGATAGAAGTTTAATCTCGAAACTACATAAACTTCAAGTAGAGAAAAGCTGGGGCTTTTCACCGGTCCCAGGATTCCCAGCGCTCGGAGCGCCGCCCGGACCCAGGCGGTCTTGCCGGCGCCGAGGTCGCCCGATAGCCCGATGACGAGGCCGTCGCGCTCGATCGTCGTCTCGAGCGCGGCGATCGCGCCGCCGAGCGCGCGCCCGGCCCGCTCGGTCGCGCCTTCGTCAGGCAGTTCAAAGTGAGCGCACGCTACCATTTTTTGCCATAAAGCGGCACGCTTGGAATCGGAGGCGCCGGGTCGCAACGCCCCACCACCACACTCGCCGCGCCCGCCACGACACGCACCGCGCGAAATCTACAATGCCCCCATGACCCGTGCGTCGCTGCACGACCTCGCCAACTCGATCAAGCGTTGGGGCCGCGAGCTGGGATTCGACGACGTCGCGATCGCCGACGTCGACGTCAGCGAGGCGACGAAGCGCCTCGACGACTGGCTGTCGCTGGGACGCCACGGCGAGATGTCGTACCTCGCGCGCCACCGCGACCTGCGCGCCAGTCCTCCTGCGCTCTCCCCGGGTGCGATACGCGCGATCTGCGTCCGCATCGACTACCTGCCGCGCGCCACGCCCTCGGACTGGCGGGCGCGTGAATGGTCCCGGATCGCGGCGGGCGATGCCGCGGCCGTCGCGACGTACGCCCGCGGCCGCGACTACCACAAGGTCGTGCGACAGCGTCTGCAGCAACTGGCGTCGCGGATCGTCGAGGAGGTCGGGCCATTGCGCTATCGTGTCTGCACGGATTCGGCGCCGGTGCTCGAGGTCGAACTCGCGCGCAAGGCGGGGCTCGGCTGGCGCGGGAAGCACACGCTGCTCCTGTCGACCGCGGCCGGATCGATGTTCTTCCTCGGGGAACTTCTGGTCGACCTGCCGTTGCCCGCCGATGCGCCGCAGGCGGATCGCTGCGGAACCTGTCGTCGCTGCCTCGACGCTTGTCCGACGCGCGCGATCACCGGCCCCTACCGTCTCGACGCCCGCCGCTGCATCTCCTACCTGACGATCGAGCATCGCGGCCCGATACCCACCGCGTGGCGCGCGGCGATCGGAAACCGTGTCTACGGCTGCGACGACTGCCAGCTCGCCTGTCCCTGGAACAAGTTTGCGCGTCCCGCGACGCTGGCCGACTTCGACGTGCGCCACGGGCTCGACCGCGCGACGCTGGTGGAGCTTTTCGGCTGGAGCGAGACGGAATTCGGCGAGCGGCACGCCGGCTCGGCCATCCTTCGCCTGGGCTATGCGGGCTGGTTGCGCAACCTGGCCGTCGGGCTGGGCAACGCGGCGACGACCCCGGGGGTCGTCGCCGCGCTACGGGCTCGATCCGATGACGCGTCGGCCCTCGTTCGGGAGCACGTGGCCTGGGCGCTGGCGCGCCACGGCGCGGCCGGCTTGCCCGAATCCGGTCAGGATCTATAATCTCCGGCTTCCCTCCAGTGGCCTGCGCGCATGACTTCGTCCTGGCGCGTCGCGCAGTGGATCGCGGAACGCTGCTGTAGCTCAGCTGGTAGAGCAACTGATTCGTAATCAGTAGGTCGGTGGTTCGAGTCCACTCAGCAGCACCAACGAAGCAGCACCAACGAACAGCACCAACGCGGGCATCGCCGACGCGATCCGGTCCGGCGCGCATGAACGACGCGGCGGTCTCCTCGCGAATAGGTCAGAGCGGGTCCGGGATTTTGTCGCGGCCCCGGGTCACCGGATGCGGTCGAATCGCGGCGCTTGACGTCGCCGCGCCAGCGTCATAGTCTTCGCCTCAAGTAACTACCGCTTATGCGTGGCGCGGAAATGTGTGACCGCGTGCCGGTGGTGTCCGAGACGCGTCGCAACCGCTTCGTGCCATTCGATCCGGACCGGTTCGGAAGGGAGATGCCATGTTGGGTCAGCGCTTGACGCCACGGCAGGTTCGAGATCTCCACGAGCGTGCCGCGACACGTGGCGCCACTCGCGCCGCGCCATGGCTGCAGTTCGATCCGGGCGAGATGGAGGCGATGTACAACCGCCGGCCATTCATCGTGAGGCATCGGTTGCCGGAGCATCCGATGTTCCAACTGGAGCCCCTTGTCCGGTTGTGCCGGCGCTGTCCGTCGGATGCCATCAATTACCGCATCGGCCGGATTCCGATCGACAGCCACTTCGACGCCTCGTTCACGAAGCGCGACCTTTCGCTTGCCGAGGCGTTGGACCGGATCGAGGAGACCCAGGCCTGGATCGCGATCTTCAATCCGGAGCGCGACCCGGAATACCGGCCGGTGATCGAGGGCCTCGTCGGCGAGGTTGCGCTGCAGACCGAGCGGTTGGACCCCGGAATGAATTGGTATTCCACCTACATCTTCATTTCCGCGAAGGATTCCGTCACCCCGTACCACATGGACCGGGAGATGAACTTCCTGTTGCAGGTCCGCGGCACGAAGCTCGTTCAGTTGTGGGACCCGGCGGACGACGACATCATGAGTCCCGCCGATCGCGACCGCCTGATGGCGACGCCGACGCGTCCGGGCTATCGGGAGGAGTTCGCCTCCAAGGCGATGAACTTCAGCCTGGAACCCGGCCTCGGCGTTCATCATCCGTTCATTGCACCGCACGCCGTGCACACGGGCGCCGAACTCTCGATCTCGCTTGCCGTGACGTTCCGAACGAAGGCGTCGGACGTCTGGAGCGATGCGCACCGCCTGAACCACCGCCTGCGCAGCGTCGGGCTCGATCCGACCCGCGTCGGGCGCAACTCGGCGATCGACTACGGGAAGGCCCTGGTGCTGCGAACGGTGCGCGGCGCGCGGTCGCTGCTCGACCGTGATCCGAATACCGGTGCGGCGGGTGAGCCGGCTTGACGCAGGGTGCCGCGTCCGCGGGCATCGCGCCTCGTCGAGCCTCGGGTCGCGTCGGGGCAACCGGGCGACCGCGGTCCTGGTCGTCGTGGTGGCGATGCACGCGCCGGACTCCACGCGTGCCGGCAATGCCTTTCGAACTCACGCGACGACATTCATGGCGGCATTCCTGCCGCGGTGATTCGAGCGAAACGCAATGAGCCCCGCAGGGCTCATTGCGTCGAAGCGGCGGGCTCCTCGTCGCGCGCCAGGGCACGCCCCCGGAGCCGCGCGTGCGAATCAGAACTTGAAGATCGTGCCGTAGCCCACGGCCCCGCCGGCCGTCGTCGTCCCGTAGAGATTGCCGTCGGTGGCCTGGATCAGGTCGGACTGCGGCTGCCCGCCGCTTTGGGCGCTGTCGTCGAACGAGAACAGCACGGACTCGACGGCGGCCGACTGGGTGGTTGCGGGCGTGAACTTGAAGAGGGTACCCACGCCGTGGGATCCGCCCCATAGCGTCGTGCCGTAGAAGCTGCCGTCGGAAGCCAGGACCAGCTCGCCGTAGGGCGTCGAGCCATCGTTGCCGTGGAAGGACCAGATCGCGGTTTCACCGGCCGCCGTCAGCTGGAAGATCGTGCCCAGGCCGACCGCTCCTCCGGTCTCCGTGGTCCCATAGAGGTTGCCATCGGCACCCTGGATCAGTCCGGCGACGGGTTGGCTGCCATCGCCGTTGGACCCGCTGAAGGGCCAGAGTGCCGTCTCGACCCCGATCGTCGTGATGCTGACGAGACCCGTTGCGGCGATCGTCGGCATCGGCACCGGGAGCACGGCGAATATCGTCCCCATGCCGTTCGGGCCGCCGCCGAACGTCGTGCCGAAGAGTCGTCCGTCCGCACTTTGCAGCAGCGCGGCTTGCGGATACTGCCCGTCGTTCGTCCCGCCGAAGGACCAGATCACGGTCTCGACGCCCGCCGGCGAGACCTGGAAGACGGTGCCGGCATTGTTCGCGCCGCCCGTTTGGGTCGTCCCGTAGAACTGGCCGTCGGCACCCTGGATCAGCCGGGCCATGGGTTGCGAACCGTCCGGCTGGCCGCCGAAGGCGTGCAGCACCGTAAGTTGGCCGCCCGGCGTCAGCTGGAAGACCGTCCCGCGGCCGGCGGAACCTCCGCCCATCGTGACGCCGTAGAAGTTCCCGTCGGTTCCCTGGACCAGGCCGTCGACGGGATTGACGCCGTCGGTTCCGCCCTGGGCTCCGAAGTTGTACACGACAACGATCGTGCCGTCGGCATTGAGCTTGTAGACCGTCCCGGCGCTATTCTGTCCATCGTTCTGCGTGACGCCCCAGAGCGAGCCGTCGGCCGCCTGGAGCAGCTTGCCGGTCGAATGGCCGCGGCCCGTGTACGACGCCACCGTCGACATCACGTCGGGGGTGATGTCCAGCAGCGCCGGTGGCGAGACCACGTTGCCCAGCGTCGCGGAGACGATCGTCGGTCCCAGCGCCAGCGCGCTCGCGACGCCGTTCGAATTCGTCGCGTTGCTGACCGTCGCGTTGCCCGCATTGGACGATGACCAGGTCGCGACGGACGTGACGTCCTGCGTCGAGCCGTCGGTGAACGTCGCCACGGCCGTGAACTTCTGCCGGCCAAGCAGCATCAACGACGACGCCGGCGGCGACACGGCGACGGACACCGGCGTGGCGGCCGTCACGCCAAGCGAGGTCGACCCGGCGATCCCGACGCAGGCGCTGGACGCGCTGCAGGCTGCCTGGATCGTTGCCGTGCCGGCGGCGACGCCGGTGGCGAGCCCGCCGCTGGCGACGGTCGCTGCCGCCGCGGACGACGTCCAGGTCAGCGTGCTCGTCAGGTCCTGTTGCGAGTTGTCGGAGAACGTCCCGGTCGCCCTGAACGCCTGCTGCGTTCCGGCGGCGATGCTCGGATTCGGCGGCGAGATCGCGATCGACACCAGGTACGCGGGCGTGACGTTGAGCGTGGCGCTGCCGAAGATCGAGCCGCAGACGCGGGTGACGCTGCAGGTCGCGACGATCGTCGCGTTGCCGGGACCCGCGCCGATCGCCTGGCCGGCGCCGAGGACGGTGGCGGCGCCGCTCGCGGAGGACCAGGTCATGTCGGCGGTCACGTCCTGGCGCGAATGATCGGAAAACGTGCCGGTGGCCGTGAAGGCCTGCGAGGTGCCGGCGGCGATGCTGGCGGTCGGCGGGTTGATCGCGATCGACACCAGCGTCGCGGAGGTCACGGTCAGCGCGGCCGAACCGCTTTGACCCTGAAGACGGGCGGTCAGCGTCGCCGAACCGGGACTCACGCCGGCCGCCTGCCCCGCGGTGGCCCCGAAGTTTGCGACCGCCGGGTTCGACGAACTCCACGCCACCTGCGAGGTCACGTCGGCGTGGCTGTTGTCGCTGTAGATGCCGGTGGCCACGAGCTGCTCCGAGGTTCCGGCGGCGAGTTGCGGGCTCGCCTCGGTGACCTGGATCGCCTGCAGCGTCGGCGCAGCCTGCGCCGCCGGCGCTGCGGAACCGGCGTCG
>Ga0335069_10012069_pt1 | contig 12165 bp, 9 predicted proteins | sample Lox_Sample_11_FD_206714 | JGI IMG/M metagenome (GOLD analysis project Ga0335069, IMG submission 206714) | Soil microbial communities from Loxahatchee National Wildlife Refuge, Florida, United States - Lox_Sample_1.1 | ecosystem: Environmental > Terrestrial > Soil > Wetlands | place: USA: Florida...
CGGAAAAGCCTTGTAAAAGCCCTGCCTGTCGAGCTGGGCGTTGAGCTCGCCGAGCGGACGCGACTGATCGTGCTTCAGAAAGATCGTGACCATGACCGCGTTGTCGGGCGTCGGCGTGGCGGCCGCGCCGGGGGCGGTCTGCGCCGCCGCGCCGGTCGCAAGCAGCAGCGTGCCGGCCAGCGCCGCCGCGGTCATCAGGGAAACCATCGCCTGTCTCATCATCTGCTCTCCTGTCTTGTCGTGGGGTCACGCCGCATGCGGCCGCATCCGCAGGATTCAAGAACGGCAATCATCAGCGCGATACCGTTGCCTGTAAACGGCAAAGCGCCGATGACGCACAGATGTGAAGCACGTCACACGCGCTGCGAAAATTCGGCGCTATCGCTGCCGGTCTCCGGAACAAAGGTTTTGAGCGATGTCGACGCGACGGCTGGCTTATTGGTGGCTGCGACTCGTGTTCTCCGGACGCTTCCTGGCGCACTTTTTGACCGTCGCGCGCGCGGAGCAGCAGGAAGCGCCGTCGGATCAGGATCCCCCTGTGACGCCGCGCTGATCGGCGGTGCGGGGCACGGCGATGGATCAGCTCTGGCCGATCAGCCCCTTGCAGAACGACACGCTGTCGGTGATTGCGTCGCGTCCCTTCCAGGCGAGATAGGTCAGGCGGCGGCCGAGCGACTGATGATGGCGCAGGCTGCGCGATCCCAGGACGTGGCCGACCTCGTCCGGAAACCGGGCGATCTCGGCCTCGACCAGCGCCGCGATCGTATCCATGATGTCGTGCAGCCGCTGGCCCCATTCGGAGCCGTCGAGCTCGTCGATCCGCACCCGCAGGGCATATTCGGTGTCGTAGATTTCAGTCAGCGTGTCGCGCGCGATCAGGACGCGGTTGTGCTTCAGCGCGAGCAGAAGCACCAGGCGCTTGTCCTCGAGCCGGTCGAGCACCATCGCGACGGCGACGGCGTACGGCGTGGCGGCGACGTCGGCGGCCTTCTTGCTGCGCGCGGCCTTGGTGGCGAGGCGGATCAGCTGCCATGGCGTCTTGAGACGCAAGGCGACCAGCGCCAGCGCGAAGGCAACCGCGTCGGCGTTCTTCTTGGCGAAGGAATCGAGCAGCGCCATCACCTTGGTGACCTGCGCGTCGTCGAATTTCGCCAGCTTGGTCGGCAACGCTTCATTGAATTTCGTCAGCGCCTCGCGTGCGCGCAGCGCGACGACGATCTTGGTCAGATCGCGATACACCGCCGGCGAGGCCGTGTAGGCCGCGAGCTTGGCGCGCGCCTGCGCCGCGCCGTCGGGAGTGCCGAGCGTGCCCTCGAGCGATTTGATGACCTTGATCTGAAATGCCGTGGCGGCCTGTTGCGCCTCGCGCTGCCGGTCGCCGGCAATCAGGTCCTTCATCTGCGCGTTGTAGTCGCGCGCCATCGTTCGCAGCAGGTCGTGACAGATCCATTCCCAGATCGGTGTCAGCGAGCCGCGCGAGATCCGTCCCGAATTGGCGTGCGCCGGTGCGCCATCGACCAGCAGCGGTTCGAGCGGCGCAAAGAAGCAGCGCGACGGCGTGACGCGGTTCTGGCTCGAGCCGTCCTTGCGGAACTCGGCGCGCAGCTTGGCCTGGATATCCGACGTGTTGGGCATATCGACGCCGCACAGCTCGAGCCGCTCGAGCTCGGCGAGCAGACAGCTCCGCGTCAGCGGCGACAGCCGCTGCAGGAAGTCCCATATCAGGTCGGCTCGCGCCATCGGTATCATGGTCCGCGGTTGGCGAAATGGCGTTGTCACGCCAGCCCCATAATTTCACGGAAACCGTTGGCAGCTGATTAAGCCGGTCGCATGAATAACGCTAAAATGCGTCATTCGCGCAAGAAAACCCAGGTATTTTCGCGAGTTGGATGAACTGCGCCGGATGATTCAACTTGAGGGATATGGCGTGGCCGCTGGCGCGATGTCGCGGTTTCAGGATCGATCCGTCAGCGGCGCGACAGGGCGCCGGCGGATTCGTCAACGGCTGGCGTTCTGCGACCAGCCCCGGCCTGCGGCGGCCGCGGTGCGCGGCATCTCGGTCTTGTCCTTTGGCGGGGTCGGAATGATGGTGATCGTCCAGCGTGGCGGATCGCTGGCCTCGATCTCCTGCACGGCACGCACGAGCCCGGTGACGGTCGCGGCGCCCGACTTCACGGTCGCGGGCCTGCCGTTGAACTGCGCGATGCGGAAACGCCGGACTTCCTTCTGGTTGGCCGTTTCGTACTTGAACATGGAGCGCTCCTGTGCCCTGGTGCCGCGCCGATCTGAAGTCCCTGAAGCGATCGGGCGCGGACGTCGGAAAGCGGGCACACGCCACTCTCCCAATTCATCATTAGCCGTGTGTGAAAATCGAGCGCCGTAGAAGTACGGCCGCACCATCGCGGCAGGCGCGTGCCGCCGCTCGATTGCAAGGAGGCTCGTTGCGCTAAGGGCGTCTCACTCCGCGGCGATCGTGCTCGTTTGCTCCTCGTATTGCCGGTCCAGCGCGCGGCCCGCGGCATAGGCGCGATCGACGTCGTCGAGCAGTTCCAGATATCTTTCGCGGGACAGCTGCTCCGCGCTCTTCTCGATTTGCTGCGCGAAGCTTGCGAGGCTGCGATAGCCGAAAGTGGCCGCCGCGCTCTTCAGCGAGTGGGCCTCGCGGCCGATCCGCGCGCGGTCTGTCTCGAGCGAAAGCCGGCGCAGCAGTTTCAGCCTGGCCTCGGTCTCGGCGAAGAACACTGCGCGAATTTCGCACGCACCGTCGCGTCCGATTTCCTCGGCCAATTCCTCGAACGCGGCGCGATCGAGTTCCTCTTCCGCCGACCGGGCCATCATCGGCTCCGTCTCGGCGATCATCAGCGGCGGCGCCGCGTGTTCGGCGATCCGTTCCGTGGCGACGGGGTCGGGGAGGGTGCGAAGGATGGCATCGACCAGCGCCTTCTTGCGTGCCGGCTTGACCACCAGATCGTCCATCCCCGCGTCGTGGCAGGCCTGGATGTCCTCGGGAAAGGCGTTGGCGGTGAAAGCGATGACGGGAATCTCGGCGAGCCGTCCGCCGCGCGCGCGGATCGTCCGCGTGGCCTGAAAACCGTCCATCTCCGGCATCCGCACGTCCATCAGGATCAGGTCGTAGCTGAAGCGGTTCGCGGCCGTGACGGCCTCCGCGCCGTCGCAGGCGATGTCGGTCTGGATGTCGAACTCCCTGAGCATTCTGGCGGCGACCAGCCGATTGGTCGGGTTGTCGTCCACGATCAGCGTCCGCAGCGGGCGACCGATGGCCGCGATCCGCGCGCGCAGCGCCGCATAGGCGGCTTCGTCGTTCTGCTCCGGCACCGCGATGGCCTCCGCCACCGGCAGCGTCAGGCGGAAGCTGAACACCGAGCCCTTGCCCGGCGTGGACGTCACGCCGATCTCGCCGCCCATCTGCTCGATGAGGCGCTTGCAGATGGCGAGCCCGAGGCCCGAGCCTCCGAAGCGACGGTTGATCGAATTGTCGGCCTGCACGAAATTGCCGAAGAGCGCGCCGATCTTCTCCGGCGCGATGCCGATCCCGCTATCGCTCACCGTCCACTCGATGGTCGCCGCCGCGTCGTTGATGGCGACGCATCGCGTCGCGACGACGATCTCGCCCGCCGCGGTGAACTTCACCGCATTGGAAACCAGGTTGAGCAGCACCTGGCGGATACGGCCGGCATCGCCGACCAGCGCCGGCGGCAGCGTCGGATCAACGATGCTCCTGATCGCCAGATTTTTCGCGGTTGCGCGCGGGCCGATGATGCTCAGCATGTTCTGCACCAGCGCCTCGGCCGAGAAGGGGATGTGCTCCAGGGTCAGCTGGCCTGATTCGAGCTTGGAGAAATCGAGAATGTCGTTGAGGATTTCGAGCAGGCTGTCGCCGGCATTGTGGATCGCCACGACATAGCGCCGCTGCTCGGCGTTCAGATGCGTCTCGAGCAGCGTCGTCGCCATGCCGAGCACGGCGTTCATCGGCGTCCGGATCTCGTGGCTCATCATGGCAAGGAACGTCGTCTTGGCGGCGTTCGCGCCTTCGGCGGCGCGGATGAGATGCTCGTGCCGGTTCCAGCGGCGCGCAATCATCGCTGCGGCGACGATCACGGCGATCACGCTGATCAGCGACATCGCGGTCATCAGCGTCGCCATGCCGCGCCAGCTCTGCAGCGCATTGTCCTCCGATTGCGAGACCACCACCAGCGCCGGGTAGCCCGGCAGCATCCTGGCGGCGCGCAGGCGCATCGTGCCGTCCTTGCGGCCGATCTCGCGAATCGTTCCGCCCGCGGCAAGCGCGCGCTGGCCGAAACCCGAGGACAGGCTGCCGATCTCGTTGTTCGGCGGAAAATGCGCCAGCAGCAGGCCGTCTTCGCGCACCAGCGAGATGGTGGTGTCGAGGCCGAGCGAGGTCGAGCCGAAGAAATTCTCGAAATAGGGCACCGAGATCGCGCCGAGCAGAAGCCCCATGAAATGGCCCTGCGGATCGTTCAGCCGCCGCGCCAGATAGACGTTCCAGGTGCCGTTGCCGCGGTTCTGCACCGGTTCGCTGACGAAGCTCTGCGGCCCGTCATCCGCCTTCAGCGCCTTGAAATAGTCGCGGTCGGAAACGTTGACGTCGGGGATCGGCCAATAGCGCGAGAAGTTGAGCAGCTTGCCCCGCGCGTCGATGACGGTCAGGGCGTCGATCTGAGGCAGGCCCGCGATCTTCTCGCGCAGCAGGAAGTGCGTCTCGCGGTCGGAGACCGCCACACGGTAGCTGTCGCCGTCGAGCGCGCCCTTGCGGGCGATGTAGTCGGCAATGCTCGACAGCACGAGATCGACCGACTTGAACGAGCGGTCCGCGTTCTCGGCGAGCGTCAGGCTGTAGCGGGCGAGGTTGGTCTCGGCGGTCTGCAGCGTGCTCTCGCGCAGGTTGCCGAGAAAAAGCAGGCTGGTGCCGGCGATCGTCGCGATCAGCGCGAGCGCGATGGCGCCGACGGCTCCGAACAGGCGTTTACGCGGGGGCGTCTGCATCACGCCTCGCCCGCCGCCACGAGGCCGTGCGGCGCAGCGTCGCCGCCGATCCGAAGCAGCGCCTGCCGAAGCGCGGCAAGGTTGATCGGCTTCGGGATCGGCGGATGGAGATTCAGGTTGAAGCCGTTGCCGATCCGGACGATGTCCTTGAGCACGTCGTCGTCGGAGGCACTGATGACCAGCACCGGAGTGCCGCATTTCATCCGCGCAAGTAGTTCCAGGACCTCGATGCCGGACTCCTGGCCGAGCGAAAGATCGAGCGTGATGACGTCAAACGAGCGTTGCTCCAGCAGGCGTGCGGCGACGTCGAGCGAGTTTGCGCTTGTCGTGGTGAAGCCGGCCTGCGCGGCGATCTTGCGCAGGATCGACAGATGCAGTTCGGCGTCCTCGATGGCGAGAAGTTCGTTGCGCATGCTGGTGTCCGCTTTCGGCCTCTCCCGCGCGTTCTGCTCTTGCCGAAGCCGACGTTATGGGGCGCGAGCCTCTACCCCGGCGTAAACATCGTGTTCCGTAGAACTACGGCGCGACTCGCCGGCGGCGGCGTTACGGCGGATTCGGGGACAAGGCGGCGGTCCGGCGCGAATGATCGGCGAGCCTTGAGGAGGCTGGCGGAGCGGGATGCGGCGTGCGGAAGGCAGCGCAGGCACCGGACGAACGCCTGATGGCGACGACCGGTTGGCGGCGCGTGCCGGCTTTGCTACTCGGCGGGACCGAATACCGCCTCGAGCTTGGTCTTCAGCGTCGCGGCGTTGAACGGCTTGACGATATAGTTGCTGACGCCGGCCTTCTTGGCGGCGATGACGTTCTCGGTCTTCGACTCCGCCGTGATCATGATGAATGGAGTCTTCGAAAGTTCGGGGCTGGCGCGAACCTCGCGTAGCAGGTCGTAGCCGGTCATCGGTTCCATGTTCCAGTCCGAGATGACCAGGCCGTATTTCTTGGCCTGCATCTTGGCCAGCGCAGCCGATCCATCATTGGCATCGTCGACGTTCTCGAATCCGAGCTGCTTGAGCAGGTTGCGGATGATCCGGATCATGGTGCTGTAGTCATCGACCACCAGGATCGGCATCGACAGATCGAAAGCCATCTCTTCAAGCTCCGCGCAGTTCTCAGGCGGCCGAACACGGGCGAGATCGCGGCACACGGGAAATCGTTCTGCCGGGGTTACGGGATTCGCGCTCGTCAGCGTCGAAACGAATATCAGAGCTCCTTGAAGAGCGGGTTAACTCGGCCCCAGGCCGGCGCCGCGCGTGGCGGGACCGTAGTAATACGGCCGGTCCGCGCGACGGCGCGGCAGCTGACATGTCGGCAGGTTCCCGCGCTCTCATCAACCTGAATAGAGCCCGCCACCTATGCTCCTCGCGACGGCCTGCTAGGCGGAAGCGCGCAGGCGCAGCAGCCGCTCGTAATGCGACTTGACGATCGCATAGCATTCGCAGGCAGTCTTGGTCAGTCCGTCCATATTGGTGATCTCGATATGGCCGCGGCTATAGTGGATGAAATTGGATTGCTGCAGCATGCTGGCCACGAGGGAAACGCTGTTGCGCCGCGCGCCGATCATCTGGGCCAGCGATTCCTGGGTCAGGTCGAGCCGAGTATGGCCGGACAGGTCGCAGGTCTGCGCCAGACAGCGCGCCAGCCGCGATTCCACCGTATGCGCCGCGTTGCATCCCGCTGTTTGCTGCACCTGGACATGGACTGCAAGCCCGTGCCGGATCAGCAGCGAGCGGAAGGTCACGCTTTGCTCGGCCGCGGCGTGAAGGCGGTCGAGGTCGAGCGTCGAAGCGACGCCAGGTATGAGCACGACCGCGCTGTTCAGCGCGACCGGATCGCCCAGCGCTGCGAAGGCGCCATAGAGGCTGTCACGGCCGATGATCGCCACCTGGACCCGCTCTCCCTTCGCCAGGTTGACCACCAGCGAAATGATGCCGCGGTGAGGCAGGTATGCGCGCTTGAGCGTTTCACCAGCCTCGATCAGGACCAGTTCCTGAGTGAGTTCGACCGTTCGCAGATGAGGGCGGACCAATTCGAAATCGTCCGCACTCAAGGCCGACAGAAATCCGTTCGGAGAACGAGAGATCATGTCCAAAGCCCGTCTCCTGTCTTCTGGATCCGGTAGCTGCACTTGCCGTCCACGGTGCTGAGGCGAGCGAGCAGCCAATGCACGGCAACCACCATATGAGCTTTCGACGGATCGGGAGCAAGAATCAATTGGGAGAATTTCCAGTTGCGTCCTGCGTGATCCGGGATCCCACGGGTACGCCATCGTGAAGCTGACGCGCTCCGGGCTTGTCAACCGCCATAAATGCTCCGTCTGTGGAGTGTCGACCCGCTATACACCTTAACGGGCAGACAGAATCAGGTGTTTACCGCCGAAGTAATGGCGCTGGATGGTTCGCGTGGCCCCGGCTCGTGTCCCGATTCTGACGTTCGCATCACTTTGCCGCGAACTCGTTTACGAACGTGAGAACCGGGAAGACAGTGGGAAATTCAGGATTCGCGTGTGGCTCATGTCGGACATTTGCCTGGCCGTCCGTGCTGGAGCAGATGTCAGAAACACCACACGAGGGGCGACCGATCCGGATCGGTGATTGCTTGTCAGACAAAGCGGAAGCCTCCGTGGGAAAGACGCAAGACAGCCATTGGACTTCGGGTGCGACCGTGCCGAGCCGTTCGGGCACTGCGGCGCAGTCGGTGCGACGTCAGCTACGACCGATCCAGGATCGCGCGCAGCGGATCGCGATGATGGGAGAGCTTGCAGGAGGCATCCTGCACGAGTTCAACAACATTCTGACGGTCGTGAGCGGCACAATCGATATCCTCGCGCTGGCTGCCGTCGAACGCCCGCAGCTCGCCGCCGTCGTCAGGCTGGTCGATGAGGCGGCCAGCCGCGGTGCGCGCCTGACATCGTATTTTCAGACCTTCGAACGTGGTCAGCCGCCGCAATGCCGCGCGGTGGATATCGGCGCACTGGTGTCGGATGCGGAGCGTCTGCTGCGGCCCGCTCTCGAAGGACGAACCGAGATCAGGTCCTTGGCTCCCACGGACCTGCCAGCGGCTGCGGCCGATCCCGGCTTGCTCCTGGTTGCGCTGCTCAGCCTTGCCATCGCGGTGCACGGCGCCATGCCGCAGGGAGGGGCAATTGCGCTCGACGCCGGAGACCTCGCAGGGGACGAGAATGACAGCGGGCATATCGCGATCATGCTGGACGCCACCAGCCGCGGCAGCGTCGACAATTTCGCGAAGAAGATTGTCGATGGTCTGGGGATGGCCGAAGATTGGATCGAACAATCGGGCGCCCAGTTACGGATCGTCCGCGAGGCAGGCCGCAACGTCGCATTCGAACTTCACCTCCCGAAAGCCAGCCTCGATTCAGGGTTAGCAGAACGCTAATTGCGATCGCCCTCGCGGACATGCTGCAGCGAATGTCCGCCAGCCAGGCCGCACGCGCGCCTTCGTCGCCGACCGAATCGATGCGCCGCCTCAGCCTCTTGTTTGATGCGCCGTCCACCTGCCAACCGCTGCGTTTCGCTCGAAAGCGCCCCCGTGCGAGCCCCTCGGAACCCCGGGCTTGATACTTCGATTTTACCGAAGCAGTTAGGACGCAGTTAGTATTAACATCGCAGGCCCGCTCATTTCGCGCAAATCCGGGCGATCGATTTAACGGACAGGTAGTGACCTCGGAGCCAGTGTCGCGGCGTTGCGCATAGAAAAAGCGCAAGCAAGCGTCAATTGTGTCCAATCCAGAAGGGAAACCTACCATGTCCGGTATCGTTCTTTCGGCGTCCGTGCGCCAGAACCTGCTGTCGTTGCAGTCCACCGCCGATCTGCTCGCCACCACCCAGAATGACCTCGCCACCGGCAAGAAGGTCAACTCGGCCCTCGACAACCCGACCAACTTCTTCACCGCGCAGTCGCTCGACAACCGCGCCAGCGACATCGGCAACCTGCTCGATGGCATCGGCAACGGTGTGCAGGTGCTGCAGGCCGCCAACACCGGCATCACCTCGCTGCAGTCGCTGATCAGCTCCGCCCAGTCGATCGCCAACCAGGCGCTGCAGACCACGGTCGGCTACTCGACCAAGTCCAACGTCTCGACCACGATCTCCGGCGCCACCGCCGCCGACCTGCGCGGCACCACCACCTTCACCTCGGCCACCGCGTCCGGCAACGTGCTCTACACCGGCGCCGCCGGCGGCACCACGGCTGCGACCTCCGCCAAGACCATCGGCGGCACCTCGGGCGCGTTCACCGGCACCGTCGTGAGTGACAACTCGGCGACCTCGGTTGCAATCACCACCGCGACCAAGATCTATGGCGCCAGCGCCGCGCTGACCACGTCGGGCAGCACCAAGTTTGCCGATGGCGACGTCTTCACCATCAACGGCAAGACCGTCACCGTGAAGGCGGCCACGACCCCGACCACGGCCAGCCTGTCCTCGGGCACCACCGGCGTCAGCGGCAACGTCGTCACCGACGGCAGCGGCAACTCCACCGTGTACCTCAACGCCAACACCACGGTCGGCGACTTCCTCACCGCCTTCGACCTCGCAAGCGGCGTCAGGACTTCGGCGAACTCGGGCGGCGTGGCGACGGTGACGACGGCGAGCGGCCAGACCGCCTCGACGATCAGCGCCGGCGCGCTCGTGTTGCAGAGCACGACGGGCCAGGATCTCACCGTGACCGGCAAGGCCGACGATCTCGCAGCGCTCGGGCTTACAACTTCGACCGGTGCCGGCAATGCGACCGTGCAGGCGTTCCGCACCACCAGCGCCACCAGCCTGAACACCTTCATCCAGGCGGGTTCGACCCTCAATGTCGACGGCCACGTCATCACCTTCAAGGACGCGGCGACGCCGGCGACGGCGGCAGTGGCCTCCGGCTCCGGGGTCAGCGGCAACGTCGTCACCGACGGCAGCGGCAACTCCACCGTCTATCTGCAGAGCGCGACGCTGGCCGACGTGTTGAACGCGATCGACCTTGCGACCGGCGTGCAGACCACGAGCAACTCGGGCGGCGTGGCGACGTTGTCGACCGCGAGCGGCCAGACCGTCTCCTCGGTCAACGCGTCCGGCCAGCTCAAGATCTCGACGGGCGTCAATGCCGACCTGTCGGTCACCGGCACCGGCAATGCGCTGCAGGTGCTCGGGCTCGCCGGCAACACCGGAACAGCGACGGCGTTCACCGCTGCGCGCAACTCCGGCGTCGGCGGCATCAACGGCAAGACCTTGACCTTCTCGTCCTTCAACGGCGGTACGGCGGTCAACGTCACGTTCGGCGACGGCACCAACGGCACGGTCAAGACGCTGGATCAGCTCAACACCGCGCTGCAGGCCAACAACCTGACCGCCACGCTCGACGCCAAGGGCAACCTGACGATCTCGACCAGCAACGACTACGCGTCCTCGACGCTGGGGTCTGCGGCGGCCGGGGGCGCCATCGGCGGCACCGTCACGAGCGCACTGACCTTCTCGACCGCTTCCGCGCCCATCTCGGACGCGAATGCGCAGGCGACGCGTGCGGGCCTGGTTGCGCAGTACAACAACATCCTGCAGCAGATCAATACGACCGCGCAGGACTCCTCGTTCAACGGCGTCAACCTGCTGAACGGCGATCAGCTCAAGCTGGTGTTCGACGAGACCGGCAAGTCCAGCCTCAACATCACCGGCGTGACCTACAACTCCACGGGCCTTGGCCTCGCCGGGTTGACCAGCGGCGTCGACTTCATCGACAACGCTGCGACCAACAAGGTGCTGGCGAACCTGAACTCGGCGTCGAGCACGCTGCGCTCGGAGGCCTCGTCGCTCGGTTCGAACCTGTCGATCGTGCAGGTGCGTCAGGACTTCAACAAGAGCCTGATCAACGTGCTGCAGACCGGCTCGTCCAACCTGACGCTGGCCGACACCAACGCGGAAGCGGCCAACAGCCAGGCGCTGTCGACCCGCCAGTCGATCGCGGTCTCCGCGCTGTCGCTGGCCAACCAGTCGCAGCAGAGCGTGCTGCAGCTGCTGCGCTGAGGCCGACGGCTCGAGCACAAGCAAGGCGGCGGGGGCAACCCCGCCGCTTCCTCCCTGATCTCTGATCGTGGCCCGACCGCGCCTTTGCGCCGGCCGCAGCCACAGACAAGTCTGCCGTATCCTGAAAGGAGACGACGACATGCCTCTGAGAGTCGAACTGAAGCCGTTCGAGCGCATCGTCATCGGCGAGAGCGTTATCATCAATTCGGGCCATCGCACCTCCTTCCTGATCGACGGCGAAGTGCCAATCCTGCGCGACAAGGACACCGTCACCGCCGAGACGGCCAACACACCGGCCAAGCGGCTCTATCACTGCGTGCAGGTGATGTATCTCAAGAACGACGCGGTGCGGTACCGCGCCTCCTATCTGTCCGCGGTCGATGAGTTGCGTCGTGCCGTTCCGAGCAGCGATGACGTGATCGAAATGGTCGAGCGTCACATTTCGGAAGGAGCGCTCTATAAGGCGCTCAAGGAGATCCGGAAGCTGATCAGACACGAAGAGGAACTGGTCGCGGTCTGACCGCTGTCCGGCTCCGCCGCAGACGCCGACGCAACCAATCCGGCCGGCGGCGCCGCTTTTCGAATCTCAACATCGAATGCCGGTGCTCGCCGGCGCGCTCGTCCCGCACGACCGCGAGCCGACGATTGGCTCGCTCTGGCTGGCATGGTGAAGGTCCCGTAATCGCGCCGCCATCGTCCCCGTATTAGCACGGAGGACTTTGTTAACGGGAAAAACAAGCCGCCACAGCTATCGCTAGTACGAAGGATTCCGTTGACGTTCCGAGCGACCCATCGCGCGATTTGATCCGCGTGTCCTTGGATGCGGCGCGGTCATGTCCAAAGACTCGGCTGCAACACCAATTTCGAGGGTGGTTTTTTTCATGGATGATCTGTTGCGGGAGTTTTTGACGGAGACCAGCGAGAGCCTGGACACCGTCGACAATCAGCTGGTTCGGTTCGAGCAGGAGCCGAACAACGCAAAAATCCTGGATAACATTTTCCGGCTCGTCCACACCATCAAGGGCACCTGCGGATTCCTGGGGCTGCCGCGCCTGGAAGCGCTGGCGCATGCCGCCGAGACGCTGATGGGCAAGTTCCGCGACGGCATGCCGGTCACCGGACA
>Ga0335069_10012070_pt1 | contig 12164 bp, 8 predicted proteins | sample Lox_Sample_11_FD_206714 | JGI IMG/M metagenome (GOLD analysis project Ga0335069, IMG submission 206714) | Soil microbial communities from Loxahatchee National Wildlife Refuge, Florida, United States - Lox_Sample_1.1 | ecosystem: Environmental > Terrestrial > Soil > Wetlands | place: USA: Florida...
CGAAGGACTCCGCCCACCAATCTACCCGGATCTTCGTGCCGCGAAGACCCAGGGTTTCCAATTCTGCGGCGAAAGCCTGAAGGCTCGAAGCGATTGCGGGGTGGCAATCGTGCAGGAAGCTCTCATCGACTAACGCGAATCGCTTGAATCCGAGGGCAGGGAATCGCTCGTTTGATGCAAAGAACTCGGCTAGTAGTGGCCCGTCTTCAAGATCACGGTAAAGCCACCCTATGGTGTCGAATGATTGCGCCAGGTGCCCGGCCCCGCGCCAATCTCCCCGGCCGATGGAGGCGCGATATCCAACGAGGCCGCATAGCGCCGCCGGAACGCGAATCGAGCCACCCGTGTCGGTTCCGATTGCGGCAACGGCAGAGCTCTCGAGAATGCTGGCTGCCGCGCCGCTCGATGACCCGCCCGTAAGCAAGCCAGGGTTTCCGGGTTGTCGGCAATCGCCAAATTCCGGATTCTCGCCCGTGATCCCGTAAGCGAGCGGATGCAAATGAGTCTTGCCCGTAATGATGGCTCCCTGCGCGCGCAGCTTCTCAGCGGTCCACGAATCGTGTGCGGCGGGTCCATGGTATTCGCGGTAGAAGCGCACACCGCAGCTGGTGGGTGCTCCGGCAAGATCAAAGCAATCCTTGAGCGAGATGGGCAGACCCCACAGTGGGCGTCGTCCATCACTGAATTCGCCGCCTTCGCCCAACTGGACAGCTTCTGACTGCGCGGCCTCCCGCATGGTCCAGTCCGGATCACGCCAGAGATAGGTGTTCTTACCAGCATTGCGATTTGCTTGTGAGAGTGCCTGCCTGGCCAACGCCGTCGGCGTCGTGGAGCCGTAGGCAAGGGCTGTGCGCAGACCGCGAATCGTCCACTGAGTCGGAGTCATAGGCAAGATTCTAAGGCGCGTCTGACCGCTTCGAATCGCCAAATAAAGACCGCATAAGGAAAGCTCATTTTCTGAGGCGAACAAGCAATGCAAAATGCTAAGTTCGGGTATGGGAGTCATCTCGAGCAGGTCGCGCCCCCATGGAAGGAAGCGCGAGTCCCGCCATGAGCGGGATACTGAACACATGAAGGCCTTGGTAGCCTTCACGTCGCGATCTCTCCGCACCCATATTCCGCGTCCCTTTGGCGCGGCCATCGTCCACACGAAAACCGGAAGCGTGCTGTTGCGTTCCCTGAATCGAGTTGCACAGGAGTTCGATCCGAGTTCGCATGCCGAGGTGAAGGCAATTCGTCTCGCGGCAAAGCGCTTGAAGAAGGTTTCTCTGACAGGCTACACGCTCTACACCACGTGCGAGCCGTGCCCGATGTGTATGAGCGCGGCCCTTTGGGCGCGCATTGACCGAGTGGTATTTGGCGCAACGATCGGCGATGCAAACCGGCACTGCAACCAGATCAGGATTCCGGCAACCGAAGTCACAGCGCGCAGCGACATGGTGTGTGTTGTGGAGGGTCCCGTTCTGCGCGACGAATGCTATGCGCTGTTTACTCACCCCAACATGGTGCGGGCATTTCGGCGATGGTCGACCCGCAGGCGCAACTAGACAGGCCCGCAGTATTGTCTTCTTCCCCGAGAGGTCACCCCGATGCACGAGAAGCTTGCCGCAGAACTCGCCCGGATTGTCGCTGATCCTGCGCGCGTGTTGACTGCGCCGGCTGTGCTCGATCGGCTGTCCCACGATTTTTACTGGTATTCACCGATCTTGCGCCCCCGCCTGGCGGACAAGACGGCCGACGTCGCAGTGCAGCCGTCAAGCGTTGAAGAGGTGCTGGCAATCCTTTGTTTCGCCTCGGAGCGCGAGATTCCGGTAACGACGCGCGGCGCTGGGACTGGGAACTACGGACAATGTGTTCCTCTTGAAGGCGGAATTGTGCTTGATCTCTCGCTCATGGACAAACTCGAAGAGATTACGCAGGACGGCGTTGCCGTCTGCCAGCCGGGACTGCGGCTTGGAGTTCTCGAAACAGAGGCTCGCAAGATTGGATGGGAACTGCGCATGTATCCCTCAACACTGGTGAAGGCATCCGTGGGCGGGTTTCTTGCCGGAGGATCCGGTGGCATTGGGTCTGTTGCGCACGGTGGGCTGCGTGACTTCGACACTGTGCGAGGATTCGAAGTCGTGACCATGGAAGATGAGCCTCGCGTCGTCTTGCATGAGGGCACGGCCGTGCACGAGATCTTGCATGCTTGGGGCACCAACGGAGTTTTGACGCGCATCTGGTTTGCACTGGCACCGGCCGTGGAATGGACGCAATCTACTGCGGTGTTCGACACCTACGACGAGGCGTTTCGTTTCGCGGAATCTGTTGCTGTCGACTCAACCTGGACAAAAAGGCTCGTGACGGTATTTGAGTGGCCGATTCCTTCGTTCTTTACGCCGGTCCAGCCCATTGTCCGTGCAGGCAAGTCGCTCGTGCTGGTTATGGTTGAGAATGCGCAGGCATCGAAATGGCGAGCCGCCGCTGAAGCTTCAGGCGGAGAGGTCACGTTTATCGGTCCCTACACCGGGCCGCGCACGCAGCCGCTTCTGAGCGATTACACATGGAATCACACAACACTTTGGGCCATAAAGGCCAACCCGGCGTACACCTATTTGCAGTGTGGTTTTTCGGCAACAGATTGCCGCGAACAATTCCGTCAGCTTCGAGATCGCTTTGGCGACGAGATTCTGTTTCACATTGAATTCATGAAGAACGGAGAGGGAACCGTTTTCCCCGGTGCGATTCCCGTGGTTCGATTCAGCACCGAGGAACGGCTCAACGACATGATTGCTTTCTGCCGGTCGATTGGGGTCTACGTAGCCAATCCACATGTGAACTACCTTGAAGACGCTGGCCGCTTTCGGGCAGACAATATTCAATTGCTGGCAAAGCAGAGGTACGATCCACGCGGGCTGCTGAACCCCGGCAAGATGATCAGCTTTCACCGGCAGGAGGTGGCCCGTTGAAGACGTGGATTCCGGATGCGCGAAACTTTGCCTATCTGACCTGGAAGCAGGTCGACGATCTGCCGCGTGATCGAACGCTGCTAGTGTTGCCGACGGCGGCCATCGAGCAGCACGGGCATCATCTTCCACTCGCAACGGACACACTCATCAACAATCTCCTGCTCGGGAAGGCTCTGGAGAAACTTCCCGAAGCACTGCCGGTCTTTGCGCTGCCGCCTGTCTGGTACGGCAAGAGCAACGAGCACCTCGGGTTTCCGGGCACACTCTCAGTGAGTGCGCAGACATTCCTTGCCGTCGTGCGCGACCTCGGGGCAAGCGTCGCCGCCGGCGGGTTTCAGAAGCTCGTCCTTTACAACACGCACGGTGGAAACACGTCGCTCGTTGACGTGCTGGCCCGGGATCTACGGGCAGAGTTCGGGCTGCGCACGTTTTCACTGTTTGGCTCCGCAGGCGCGAGATTTGACGGAGTGAGCGATCAGGAGCGCGTGTACGGCTTCCATGCCGGTGAAATCGAGACCGCGTACCTGCTGCATGCCGCCCCCGCGCTCGTGCACGCTGAGGCCTTCACGTCAAACTACATCGCTCGAATCGACAAGCCGGAACCTCTCAAGCCCGAGGGCTCATCAGCAAACTTCGCATGGCTGACACGAGATATCGCTCCCAGTGGAGTGCTGGGGGATCCTTCAGCAGCCACGGCCGAGAATGGGGAACGCTGGTTAAATGAAGCTGCAGAGCGCATCGCCGAGCTGCTCATCGCCATGTACAACTTCGAGCCGAGGCACGGAGCCTGAGCATGGCCCTGGTTGACTGTGGCGGTGGCGTCCGTCTCGAACGCGGGGTTGAGTGCCGCCTCCATGATGGAGTGACGCTGGTCTCGGATCACTACTATCCCGGGGGACCGGGCCCGTGGCCGACGCTACTGATGCGCCAGCCATACGGGCGCGACATCGCGTCAACTGTCGTTTATGCGCATCCAGCCTGGTTTGCGCGGCATGGATATCACGTTGTCATTCAGGACGTGCGGGGACGCGGCGGGTCAGGGGGAGAGTTTTATCCGTTTCGCAACGAGGGGCGGGACGGCTTCGAGACGATCGTGTGGCTTCGAAATCACTCTGCATCGAACGGCCGCTTGGGGATGTACGGCTTCTCCTATCAGGGAGCGACGCAGTTGCTTGCAGCCGCGGAGCAGCCCGAGGGGCTGATGTGCATCGCGCCGCACATGACAGCGACGGACCTGTATCACGGCTGGTTTTACCATCAGGGCGCTTTGAAGCTGAGTTCGAGCCTGGGATGGGGTATTCAGATGTTGCGCGAAGATGCGCGCCGCAAGGGGCTGCGCGAAGCCAGCGATCGGTTGGAACATGCGTGGGCGAACATTCGGTCTCAGGCAATGCACGTACCGTATGCAGCACACCCTGCAATTGCTGATCCGCCGTTGCCCGGCTACGTTCGCGACTGGTTTGCGCATCGCATGCCAGGGGACTACTGGACTGAGCAAGACGTAAGCAAGCGCCTGGATCGCATCAGCGTTCCGGTCTTGCATCTTGCGGGATGGTTTGACACCTATCTTGAGGGAACCATCGCAGGTTATCGGGATCTGCGCGAAAAGGCCGGAACAGAATTCGCACGCGAGAACCAATATCTGGTCGCAGGACCCTGGGTTCATATTCCATGGGGAGATCGTGCGGGCGACACAGCATTTGGTGAATCGGCAAATCTCGATACCGATCATCTTCTGCTTCAGTGGTTCAACCATTGGCTCAAAGATTCTGGGGAATTTACCGATCAGCCGCGCATCCGCTACTTCGCGTTAGGGCCAAATGAATGGCTGGAAGCGAGAGAGTGGCCCGAAACGGCAGACTATGCGCTCTACCTGCACAGCACTGGCCATGCGAATTCACGGAAAGGAGACGGAAGGCTTGCCCCGGAATTTCCGGAGGCTGATGAGCCTCGTGATCTCTTCATCTATGACCCCGAGGTTCCTGTGCCTGCTCCTGGAGGTATTCAGGCCGCCAACGGGCCCGGCGATCAGTCTGCCCTCGAGCTGGGAAACAATCTGCTGGTTTACACATCGGAACCTGCCTTGCGGCAGACGGAGATCTTCGGGCAACCACGCGTGAGGCTCTTCGCAGCAACCTCCGCGCCAGCTGCCGATTTCACCGCGAAGATCGCGCGAGTCACGAAGTCCGGGATTGCCGAGTTCCTCTCCATCGGGATCGCGCGCAGTTCCTGGCTGTTTCGCGAAGAGGGTTACGCGTCAAACACAGTCCAGCAATGGGACTTTACGTTGGAGCCAATTGCTTTCGTGCTGGCTCAGGGTGAGAGGCTTCGGCTGGAGGTGGCGAGTTCTGCATTTCCTCTCTACGATCGGAATCCGTCGTGCGATGTGCCCCCGCAGACGGCCGATCCTTGGAGTTGGAGACGTTCGACTCAGCAAATCCTGCACTCAAAGGAATGCGCCTCGGCCCTCTTTCTGCCCTTGAGCGGAGCGCACGGATGGTAACGCAGGCGAGCCAGGCTGTTGCCGAAGTGTCGCTTCGGGGCATTTCGAAGCGATACCGTAACGCCGCGGTGGCACTTGAGAATATTTCGTTGACGATTGATCGGGGTGAGTTTGTTACATTTCTTGGCCCTTCGGGATGCGGAAAATCAACCCTTCTGCGCGTGATTTCCGGGTTGACTCCAGCGAGTAAAGGCTCAGTGGCTGTCAACGGCATGACGCCTGAAGCGGCGCGGGAGATGATGAGCTTTATCTTCCAGGACGCGACCTTGCTTCCCTGGCGAACGGTGGAACAGAATGTTGGTCTTGGGCTCGAACTGGAGTATGCGGCCCGCAGCCTTCGCAGGGAGAGAGTTGGAGCGATGCTCGACCTTGTCGGCCTGCGCGATGTGGGCAAGCGCTATCCTCGGCAGCTGTCAGGCGGCATGAAGATGCGCGTCTCCATTGCCCGCGCGCTTGTGAGCAGGCCGCGCATTCTGCTCATGGATGAGCCTTTTGCCGCTCTTGATGAAATGACGCGCGACCGGATGAATGAGGAACTGCTCAGACTGTATACGGAGCAGAAGTGGACGGTGCTTTTCGTGACGCATTCCGTTGCGGAGGCGGTGTTCCTGTCCTCCCGCATTGTAATTCTCGGTGCGCATCCGGGACGGATTGTGCATGAGCTTCCAATTGGCCTTCGCTGGCCGCGGACTGCGAAGACTCGAGAGTCTGCAGAATTTGAAGCAGCGGTTACGAGGGCATCGAGACTGCTGCGCGGAGCTTATCTCCCATGAAAAGGCCATGGCTGGTTGCGATCAACAGCGTAGTCGTGCTCTTTGTCCTTCTCGCACTCTGGCAGGTCGTCGTAGCGCTCTACCGGATTCCGCCTTATCTCCTGCCCGGTCCGCTAACCGTCTTTACAGCGTTGCTCGACCGGCTTCCTTCGTTGCTGAACTCGTTGCGCATTACCGCGATTGAAGCGGCCGGTGGTCTGCTTGCAAGCATCGTCGTCGGTGTCGGGGTGGCGCTGATTTTTGCGCAATGGACCTGGCTGCGGCAGTTGCTGTATCCGTACACAATTCTTCTTCAGACCGTGCCGATCGTTGCGATTGCGCCTCTGATCATCAACTGGGCCGGTGCAGGAATCCTCTCGGTAGGGGTGGTTACGTTCATCATTTGTCTCGCCCCGGTGATCGCGAATACCACGCAGGGATTAATCAGCGTCGAAGAGAATCTGATCCATCTTTTTCTGATGCACAAGGCACGGCCTTCGCAGATCCTCTTCAAGTTGCGATTGCCCCATGCGCTGCCCAGCTTCTTCACGGGTGTTCGCATTTCGGCGGGCATCAGCGTGATCGGCGGAATTACCGGAGAATTGTTTGCCGGATCGACGCGCGTGGGGGAGGGTGGTCTGGGTTATGCCATCATCTACGCGAACAATCAAATGGAAACAGGGTATTTGTTCGCGCTGGTGTTTGCCGCAACCATGCTTGGTTTTTCATTCTTTTTCGTCGTGATGATCTTCGAGTGGCTGGCTCTGCACAATTGGCACGAGTCGAACCGGCTTCAACTAAACGAGTAGGAGTCAGAGCGAGATGCTGCGTACCGAGACAGAAGACGGATGGTGGTTGATCACGCATCCCGACCATGCGCGCCTGGCGGGAGACTTTGCAGCGGCATGGGGCAACGAGAAGTTCAGAAGGCCGGAACCACGTGCCCGGGTCCTGCGCGGCATCTCATGCCACGACGACGGTTGGGCCGTTCGCGACGCGCACCCGACGATCACCCGCGCAGGCAAGCCCTCTGCATTTTCGACTGAACTCGTGGGAAAGTACGCCGCATTCGAGGAAATTGACCTTGAGGACTACCTTGCCGTGCGCGAAAGGGCAGTACGCATCATTGCAGAGGACGACGCCTATGCGGGGGTGCTCATCTCGATGCACACCCATAACCTGCTGGCCGAGCATGCTGATCTGTCCACGATCGAACCGCAAGGGATCGTCCTGCTTAATGCATTTCTCGAAAAGCAGCGCGCGTACCAGCAGCAGTTGCGAGCGAAGATCGCAGACGATAAGTCGCTTGCGGCAACTGACAAGTCAGCAGAGACGATTCAGCAGCATTTTCGGCTGCTGCAGGCTTGCGACAATCTCTCGCTCCTGACATGCGTTGCCTTTGCGTCGCCAGCGCATCTGTTGCATCCCCTGCCGCTGAATGACGGGTCGCACTCCCGTGTAGATGTGGAGCCGCTTGGTGCGAGAGAGTTCCGTCTTTCCCCCTGGCCGTTTGCCGAAGAGAAGCTCAGCTTTCAGTTTCCGGCGCGTCATGTTCAGGGGAAGTGGTTCGAATCGCCGGCTGAGCTCGAAAGAGCCTTTTCGGTGGCTCCAGTTGAACAGTTGACGGCGTCGCTGCTGTGTTAACTGCGCGACGCAAAGAAAATGGGCGGCCGCCGAAGCGACCGCCCTGTCAGTTGGCCTCCCCATGTTAGAAATCGAATCTCAGCGACATCTGGATCTGACGCGGGCTGCCGATGGTATGGGTGACGATTCCGAGGCCTGAGGGGCAGGCGTAGAAACTTTCATTGCTCTGCGACCCGTCAGCCTGGCAATTTGCGGGTAACGGCGCGAGACTTCCATCCGGGAAGGGATTGTAGTCCGCATTCTGCGTGACTTCGTTTCCTGGGACGTCGAAGCTCGTACTGTTGGTCAGGTTGTAGACGTCGAAGGTGAACCGGAGATTGTACTTCTCTTTGATCTGCACTTCTTTTACGAGCGAAGCGTCTGCGCGCTTCTGGAACGATTGCCGGAAGATGTTGCGCTGTCCATCGGTAAAAGTAGTTTCGAATGGGTCGGAACTCGGGATTGCCCCGTCAAGACCGCCAGCGGGAAGCAGTGGAAGAGTGAAGCACTCCGGCTTGAGTGCAGAGTGTCCTGTAACCGGGAACCATGCACCCGACGCGCCGGTGAGTGCGCTCTTGGCCGTGCATCCCTTAGCCAGCGGCACAATCGGGTTGGTGATGCCGTTCGAGGTCGAGTAATAAATGCTGGCAATGGCGCCGGAGAAGTCGATGATGCTGTAGGGCTGGCCGCTCTGCAGCACCGTCAGGCCAACAAGTGACCATCCGTTTGCAAAGTAGCCCAGGAGCGATCCTTTGCTGGCGAGGTTAGGCGCGCGGAAAACGTAGTTGAAGTTGATCACGTGGGTACGGTCAAAGTCGGCGGAGCCGTAGCCGCTTCGAAGATTAAGCGGATTGTTTCCGTTGTAAAAGAGGCCCATTCCACTCTGTTCGTCGAGCGCGTGCGAGTAGGTGTACGAGGCGCCGATCTGGATGCCGTGGCTCATCCGCTTGTCGAGATGGGCCTGAAGCGCGTTGTATGACGAGACGCCTGCGGCTCTGTATGCAATGGACTCCGCGGCATAGCCCATGTAGGGCACACGCAAATCAACGTTGCCGCCTTCGTAGTTGGCCTGGTAGGGGCTTCCGTCGTCCAGAGTCGCGCCCAGCACGTTGTATCCATAGGTGTAGTTCTGCTGGTACGCACCGCCACCGAGAGTTGGATGCGTGGGCGAAGCAATGACAGGCTGATTGAACGGAACGGGGATCACTTGGTGCCGGCCGAGATTGCCAATATAGCCGACCTCCACGGCAAGGTCGTTGCGAGGTTGCCACTGAATGTCCAGTGCGTAATTGAATGAGTAGGGCAGCTTGTTCGCGCGGTCATATACGCCAAGCGAGATCGGCTGTCCGTTGTTGATGAGCCCGTCAATCCCAGTGCCGGTATTCACGATGCTGAACGCGTTCGGAAGGTAGTTCGCCAGGTCCGAAGCCTTGGGATTATTTGGCGCGGCGTGCTGAAGAACCGTGCCGTAGGGGTTCGAAAGATTGCCCTCTTCATCTGTGGGCTTGCCCGTCGGCGGGCTAAAGCCGCCGTTGCCGCCGCAGGTTGGAATGTAGTACTCGTACAGAGACTGAGAGACTGACGGGCAGGAGGAAGCATTGACGAAGGGGAGCTGCTGGTTCACCCCAAAGGGTCCGCCTGTCACAGTTCCGATTGCGTAGCCGGGCGAGAAGTAAGTGAAGAGCTCGCCCCGGTCGTAGTAGAGGCCGCCGCCGGTCCGCACCACTACCTTGTTGTGGAGGAATTCCGGCTGCCACGCGGCGCCAACACGGGGTGCGATGCCCCACTGGCGGCCGGTGAGCGTCGTGTTGCTTACCCCCTTGGTGCCGTTTGCATTGTTTCCTGCGATGATCAGGCCGCTGTTCTCAATCACATCGTTCGCGACGTTGTACTTGTAGCTATTCGCGTCAAAGTTGAAGATGCGTCCGTATTTCTCAGTGAGTCCGCCGTCCCAGTCGTAACGGACACCAGCTGTAAGGGAAAGGGTCGGAGTGATCTGAAACTTATCCTGAACATAGGTCCCAAGCTGATTCGCGCGATAGTAGCGGTTTGCGTCTCCCTGTAGGAATGAGGTGACGTAGAAGCCCGTCGCTGCGCTTCCCGGAGTGACAAAGCCCTGAATCATCTGGCTGAAGTCATCCGTTGCAACCGTGCCGGTGCCAGTCCGTTTGTCGATGGTGTTGAGTTGGGTGTAACTGTAGTTCGCGCCAAAGCTCAGGGTGTGCTTTCCCTTCGTCCAGATTGCGTTTCCCGAGGGAGCCAGGCGGTTTTGAAATACTCCCGTATTTGGCGCTTGTCCTTCGGCATTCGGCCCGATGTTGAGAATCGCTGACGAAATGCCGGCGGGCTGATAGTCACCCAGAACGTTGTAGATAGATATGCCGGGGAAGTAGCTCGATCCGAAGACATTGATCGATGCCGTTCCCGCTCCACCACCCGGGATCGACGTGGGGCTGAAGGGCTGTTCGTTCGTTCCGTAGATCTTCTCCCGAATAAAGCCGAGAGTCTGTGTCGTGCTCAGATTGGGCCTGATGATGAGGCTGTTGATGATCGAGTAGACTTGCGCCCCGGCATCAAGATGCTGAGTAAATCCGGGTACGCTCGAGTAAGCGAAGGGAGAGAGGATTGGATCGTGCTGGTAAAAATATTTGAGCGCCAGAGTGTCCTTCGAAGTGGCGTTGTAATCAAGGTCGGCGATCGCCATATCTGCCTTGAAGCGGGCGGTGCCGGGAATGAAGGCGTTGTCGACATGCGCGGGCGTGATCGGGGACCCGGTATCGTTGGGAATGAGCCATTTTCCCGGTTCTCCCGGCAGCGCCGGAGAGTTGAACAGGACAAGCGCCGTATGGTCGATGTCTGCGCCAGAAATCTCGGTACCGAAGGAGTTGTTAGTGATGGTCGCCAGCGCATCCGCGGAGCGGTCATCCGAGAGACCCCTCGGAACGTCAAGAAATGAATTTCCAATTTCCTGGTCCGAAGCATATATGTGCTGATACGAGACAAATCCGAAGAGCTTGTCCTTGATGATCGGGCCACCGACCGATCCGCCTGCGGTGTACCGGTGCAACTGAGGAACCTTGAGGTTGCTGGGAACGTTCTGGTCCTGGTTGAAGAAGAACGGCGCCGCGTTGAGCCAGTCGGTGCCACGGCGCACATACGCAGCGCCATGGAGAGTGTTGGTGCCTGACTTTGTGCTCATATCAATGTGCGCGCCGGAGGTAGCGCCCTGCTGCGCGTCGTACATCGACGAGTTGACTCGAACTTCTTCAAGGGTCTCGGGAGCCGGGGTCGGGATCGCATTTCCAATGGACAGGTAGACCGATGCCGTACTGGGGATCACGCCGCCGGCGTTGTTGCTGCTCGAAACGCCGGTGCTGTTGACGATCCGTGCCGACGGAACCTGGCTTGTGCTCTTGCCATTGAAAAGATTGCTGGCATCGACGCCATTCAGCGAAAAGCTGTTGCTGGTATCGCGCTGACCGTTTGCCCAGATCGGCGCGTTGCCGAGACCGCTGTTTGCACCCGTGCCGCCCGGTAGCTCGGCATTCACGCCCGGCGAGAGAATTGCGACGCCAGTAAAGCTTCCGGTGGACAACGGCACGTCATCAATCTGAGCGGTGTCCATGACATAGCCGACTGTCGTGTCAACGGCATTCATCAGCGGTGCAGCTTCAACTTCGACCGTCACCGTGGTCTGTCCCACTTTTAAGGCAGCATTTACGGTTGCTGTCCGGTTGGCCTGCACACCGATGTGCTGGGTCTTTTGCACCTGGTAGCCGTCTGCCTTGTAGGTCAGCGTGTAAGTCCCAATGGGAAGGTTGACAAACGTATACGTTCCGGAACTGGTTGTCGTTGTCGTGCGCGTCAGCGACGTATTCTCATCCACCACTGTGACCGTGGTGTTGGGAATCACGCCGCCCGAAGCATCGGTAACCTCACCGGTAATGCCGCCAAGCGTCTGCTGTGCAACGGACTGGAAAATGCACAGCGCTGCGACTGCCACGATCACCAGCAGCCGGAAGAGCTGATTCTTGTGAATTGGCATGAGATACCTCAATGTACTGGCCTCGAAGTGGAAATATCCCGAAGGGCCCTTGTGAATTTCAGGGACGTCGGGTAAATGCAACCTCAAAAAATGGATCGGCAAGAAAGGGGCGCAGAACCTGAACGTTTCGTTCATGTACTTGGCTGAGTTCGTTCGATAGGGGACTTCGGCTGGGACTACGATAGCAAGAGCCGAATAAAGGTAATGTAAAGATTTGACCGCGTTACCGCGCCACGTCGGTCGACAGAAGCATCGTGCCAGACGCCATGCACGCCTTGTGCGCATCACAT
>Ga0335069_10012072_pt1 | contig 12163 bp, 8 predicted proteins | sample Lox_Sample_11_FD_206714 | JGI IMG/M metagenome (GOLD analysis project Ga0335069, IMG submission 206714) | Soil microbial communities from Loxahatchee National Wildlife Refuge, Florida, United States - Lox_Sample_1.1 | ecosystem: Environmental > Terrestrial > Soil > Wetlands | place: USA: Florida...
AGGCGATGGCAGCAACCCGGTTGGTGTCGCCATCGATGCTGCCGGAAATCTCTATGGACCAGCCGGATCCGCTGATGGAAACGGAATGGTTTACAAGATGGCGCAAGCTGCCTCCGGCTGGATACTGAGTGACCTTTTGAATTTTCCTGGTGGGGATGATGGAAGCTCGCCCTCCGGGGTTACCGTTGGACCGAATGGAATTCTCTATGGCTCAGCATCGGGAGGAATACAGAATTGCAGGTCCGGCCAGCCTTGCGGCCTGATTTTCAGCCTGAGACCGTTCCCGAGAGTGTGCAATTCAATCTCCTGCGGTTGGATGGAAAACGTGCTCTACAGCTTTACCGGGCCCACCGATGCCCGGGGAGGTAGCGGTCTGGTCGCCGATCAGGCCGGCAACCTGTATGGCGTGTCGTACTCCGGCGGCGCGCAGCAGCAGGGAGCTGTGTTTAAGTTGAGTCCATCCATCGGTGGCTGGGTCGAGAGCATTCTCTACAGCTTCACTGGAACCAGTGATGGCGGCAGCCCCACAACTCTCATCGTTGGCAATGATGGTCAGTTGTATGGCATGGCGGAATGGGGCGGCGCCTACGGCGGCGGCGTAGTCTTCCAGCTAACTTCCTCCGCCAATGGCTGGACGGAGACTGTGTTGTACGACCTGCCGAACAATAGCTGGGGCCTGGGCACCAAGCCTCACTCCTTGCTTCAGGACAGCTCGGGCAATCTCTTCGGCATATATGAATACGGGGGCTGTTGCTATTCCAGCGTTGGCCTGATCTTTATGCTTTCGCCGTCGAATGGCACCTGGGTGTTCTCCGAGCTGCATCATGGCAACCCGAACCTGGACGGCGATGACGACTTTCCGAACATGATCATGGACAGTGCCGGGAACCTTTACGGCACCGAATCGGCCTACGATGGTTGCTACAACACCGTCTACTTTGGCGACATTTTTCAACTGATTCGAGGGAGCGACGGGTGGCAATTCAGCACACCGGAATCGTGGAACGACACGTATTTCCACCCTAGTGGAGGGTTGGCCTTGGATGCGCATGGAAATGTGTACGGCACCACCAATGACTGCGGGAGGCACGATTTGGGAACGGTTTGGGAGTTCACGCCAACGCAATAAACCAGCGGGCCGCGAGCTTCGAGCTGGCGCTCGCCGGCTCGAGGCTCGAAGCCCTACCGCAGGTCGGAAACATCGAACTTCTGTCCCTTGTGCTCTTCCTGTATGGCCAGACGGACGCACTTGTCCGCAGACGCATAATCGCCCAGCGCTTCGTAGTCCGACGACATATGAACAAAGGTCGTGGCGCGGAGGCTCGCCAGCACTCCCATGTCATTTTGCGTTACGACGATGACTTTTTTGAACTGCTCCAGCGCCCCGGGCAGGTCGCCATGGTCTTCGTCGTAAGCCCCGATGTGATAGTGGGGATAGGGAAGCAGCGGATCGAGCATCGCGGCTTTTCGGAAATGGAGCAGGGCGTCTTCGTTGTGCCCGGCGCGTGCCAGCGCTTCGCCCAATACGTTCTCAGCCCCTGCGTTGTTCTTTGTGACCTCGACGGCATGTGACCACAGGCTAACGTCGTCAGACCAATAGCTAAGCTGGCGATGGGTAGCGATCATCAGCGCAACCAGGATTGCGATACTGCCGCCGGCCAGCACAGCACGCGGTACATGCCACTGCTCGGCCCAATCCGCAAGGCCCCAGCAGACGGCGATGAAGAGTCCGACGAAGGAGAGATAGCCGTAACGATCGGCCATGGCCTGGCCGCCGACCTGCACAATGCCGATCATGGGAACAAGCGTTCCGAGGAACCACAGCCAGCCCACAGCCAAATATCGGCGATCGCGGTTCAGGACAGCCAGGACGGTGATCGCCGCTAGAAGGCCGGCCTCAGGCCATACGCCCCGAAAGCTTTGCAGGTGGGGATAGAAGATGCCGAGGTGCGTCGGCCAGACGGCGTGGCTGAGATAGCGCACGTAGGCAACGACGGCGTTCTCGATGCGAACCGTGAGAGGATACGCCCGCATGACGCCGCCCATGGCGCCGCCCGCTCGCTGCGATTCAATGGTAAGAATCGCGCTGGCGGCGGAAAAGGCCAGCAGCGGCAGCTTCTCCAGAACTAAGAATGGCAAGGGCCGTGGGGGAAATCGCTCTTCTCTCCTCGCTTTTCGCCTTTCGCTAGACGCACGTTCTTCGCCCGTCAGATCCCGCTCCTGGCCAGAGCGACGCCACCGAGCGCTCTGGCGAAAAGCGAAGAGCGACGAGCGAAAAACGACTCTCTCCAGCGGCCAGTAGTCCCATAAAAGCAGAATGAACGGCAGGGTGATGACCTGGGGTTTGGCCATCAAGCCGAGCACGAACAGACCGGCAACGACATTGTAGCGACCGATGCGTGGCTTGCTTGCATACCATTGGTAGGCGCCCAGGGCGAGCAGCAGGAAGAACATACTCAGCAGGTTCTTGCGCTCAGCGACCCAGGCAACCGACTCGACGTTGATGGGATGCAACGCGAAGAGCGCGGCCACCATGAAGCTGCGTCCCGCCTTGCCGGTTGCGCGCCACAGCACCCAGAACAGTAAGAGCACGTTGAGCACGTGCAGAAGTAGGTTGACCTCGTGATGCCCAGTGGGGTTCAGGGCGAACAGTTGCACGTCCACGGCGTGCGACAGCCAGGTCAGAGGGTGCCAGTTCGCGGCGTGGAAGGTGGTGAAGGACCAGCGCACCGTCTGCCAGTTCAACTGCTGAATTCGCAGGTTATCGGTTACATAGTCGCCGTCGTTGATGGAGATGAACGGAAAGCGATGGACGGGGTAGTACACGGCGACAGTGAGCGCGACCAGAAGAAGAGCAATGCCCCAGAGCAGGTTGCGTTTGAGCGCCGAACCGAACGGCCCCGCGCCACGTCGCGGCTGGATCTCCGGTTCCGCCGATAAAGGCAGGGGAGGCTTTTCCTGGGTTTCGGGATAGGCGCGACCGAGCGGTTCAACCGGGTTGGTGAGGCGGCAGATTGGAATCTGCTGGTCCATTCTCGGTCCTGCGCCCGCGAAGAAGGCACTGGCTTAACTGAGATGCGGTATTTCGACCAGTGGTCGGATTCGAGCGCGTTTGCGATGTCAGTGTGCGCCTGTAGCGGCGACGCGAGCTGGGATCTCGTCGCAATCGGGGGCAATCACTGAGAATGAACGTTTGCGATCGTCTACAAGGCGTGAAAGCCGTGCAGACATTCGCACGACGGCGAAGGAACGGCTAGCGCAGGGCGCCGAGGAGCGAGCCGACCTTGAGTATTGCGGCCCACCGATTCAGAAAGGAACTGTCACTGTCCGCACGAGCAGGTGGTAAACCTGCCTGGTACACATAACGCGCCGTCGAACTTCTCCCGGCGGCACAACTGTGGGCCAACTAGCTGGCGCGACTGTCGGCTGTTCCCTACCACGGGAAACCGCTTTACTTGCAGCCTATGGTAGGTCGGCTGCGGTACGTAAGTCAACGAGTTCAGAGGACAAATTGCGTGCACGCCGGATCACATTCAAAGTTCGGTCAGGCGGGCTAGTTGCCTCGTTGAAGAGGCAACGATAATCCCTCCTCAGGCCGGAAACCAAGTTCGCCTGCGACCCCGGCGCGCTACTTCTTCATCACCTTGCCCGTAGTGGCGTTCACAAAGACGACATATCCCGACTTCTTGTCGCCCCACATGAAATACCAGACGGGCGTAGAAAAGGCATAGCCGTTGCCGAGCTGGAAGCTCGTGAGCTGCTTGTCTGGATTCTTCTTCAGCCAGACGGCGGCGTCAGCGGTCGCCGTGGTGAACGCGGCATCGGAATCGGCGTTGACTACCGCGATGGGAACCGGCATCACCTCTCGGGTGACACCCTCCCACGGAACGCCGTCCGCTATCGTCACTCCCTTGTAGATATCCGGGCTATGCGCGGCGACGGCATAGGAAAAGATGCGGTACTCATGCCGGGTAGGCGAAGCAAACGTCGCCTGCCACAGCGCCGCCTTGCCGCCGTCGTTCTTGAAGCCGGGGATTTCTTTCGGGTCCATGCGTAGCAAGACGAGATCCGGGGCCCATTTATAAGCGGATTTATACATTTCCCAGTACGCAGTCTTGGCTGTGACGGGTTCGGACGCGCTGGCGGGCTCGGCTGCTTTCGCTACGCTCTCGTCGGCGCCAGCCGGCTTGGAAGCCTGCGAGCAGCTGGAGAGCAGTAGCGTGGCGACCGTCAGCGCAGTGACTAAGCACGCTTTCCATGTAGCCAGCATAAGTTCATCCTCAATTCGAATTTTATGGCGGAGAGCGTCTGCTTGAGCCGCACTTTCTAGAGGCGTAAACACGCGTTTTTCCAAAATGGGCATGATGAGTAGCGGCCCCTGGACTGGCGCCTCCAGAAGACGCGTGCCGTAATTGCCGTTGGCGGTGTACAATCGCGCGCGTTCTATTTCCTCACCTTGTCTGCGGTACCATGTCAGACCAAAATTTGGAGGGTTGCCATGCTTCGTCTCAAGGGCGCCTGGGTATCGTTGCTTCTGACGCTGTGCCTGCTGTGCGGGATTCCTGCGCTGGATGTCCCGACTGTGGGCGCCGCAACACCGGGCCAGTCGGCCCAGTCGGCAAAGGCAAAGCCGCAAGCTCCGGCGAAAGCCAAGGAGCAGGCCGGTAGCCAAGGCGAGTCACAAAGTGCTGCGGAAGCCGAAGAGCAGGAGCAGGAGGGCGAAGAGGAAGAGCTCGCTCCAGCCGCTGTCACGCTCGACGTGTCGAAGGACCCGCCGGTCATTCAGGCTCTTTACAAGGCCACGCGCGAGACCAAAGAACCGGCGATTCTGGATAACATCAGCGAGGCCAAGAAGCTGGTGGATGATGGCGCTGACCTGAAGGCCACCGATCCGCAAGGCCGCACGGCGTTGCACTGGGCGGTTTTCGGCTCAAGCTACAACACCAAGGCGAAAGTGCTGGTGGCTTACGAAAAGCTGGCGGACGAGATGCTCCAGCACGGGGTGGAGCTGAATCGCGAAGACGTTTATCACAACACCGCCCTCGACTATCTGCTGTATTCGCCGAATTTCGAAATGCAAACCCTGTTGCTCGAAAACGGCGCCACCAGCGGATTTCTTGCCGCCTTCGGACAGTTCTTTGACGCCGTCTCGGATGGATTTCCCAAGACACAGGCCGAGCGCATCGCCGTCACCCGCACCGCGGACCTCACGCCCGGCATGATCATGCGGATTCAGTTGCAATCGCCGGTGTACAGCGATCGCTCGCGTACCGGTGATCCGGTTACAGCCTGGGTGGTCGAGCCGGTATACAACGGCAAGACTCTGCTGATCGAGCCGGGAGTGATCGTCGAAGGGACCGTGCTGTTTGCGCAGAAGGCTCCGAACAAATACGACCGCCCACGGATGGTGCTCGACTTCTCCAATTTGCCGCACAAAGATGGCACCAAGTCGCCTCTTTATCTGCGCGTGCTCGATGTGGACAATGCGCGGGAGAGCGTCCGCAACAACGAGATCATCGGCATCGTTCAGCCCCACGTATCGTCGAAAGTCGGCATGGCGGTAAGCGCCGTAGGTTATGTCAATCCGATTGCGGGCGCAGCGATCAAGGGCACACAGGCCGTTTACGGACTGTCGTTGCGGCGCGAGATCTACTTCCCCGAAGGCACCGATATCATCACGCAGATTGTGCGACCATCAATGATCAAGCAGAAGTCCACCTGGCCCGGCTGGCCTGAGCTGACGGTAACGCCCGAGCTGCAGAAAATGGTTCACGAGGCGCCGCTGCGAACCATGACCAGTAAGCAGGTTCCCTCCGATCTCACCAATGTAATGTTTATCGGTACCGAGCAGCAGCTGGTGACGGCATTCGACGAATCGGGCTGGTATCCGACCGAGGCGCTCGGCATGGGCACGGGCTTTAAGACGTTCCAGGCAACCATCCGCAGGAGCGGCTACAACAGTGCGCCGGTTTCGCTGCTTACGCTGGAAGGCAAGCCGCCGGATTACGTTTTCCAGAAGGGCCTCGACACGTTTGCCAAGCGCCATCACATTCGCATTTGGAAGTTAGAAGAGACGTACAACGGCCAGGAAGTCTGGATAGGCGCGGCAACCCACGACATCGCCATCTCGAACTCTAAGAAGGGTACGAAGTGGGGCCACCGCATCGACCCACACGTCGATCGCGAGCGGGACTGGATCCAGACCGATCTGCTTTATAACGAGATGGCCACAGGCTATGCCTACGTTTCACGGCCGAACGCGCCGAAGAAGACCGCCAATGGCACAGGCGACGAGATGCTCACCGACGGCGATGTGGCGGTGTTGCAGTTGGGCCATCCGAAGACGCCCAACCGCGAGACACTTCCGCCGGTGGCGGCTGCGGGGCAGTGAGGCTTGCTTCTGCACTTGCAAGGGCTGTTTGATGCTGGCATGATTGCGCAAATGCCTCCAGCCGTGATCTCAGGGGAAGTACGCGCTCATGCCCAGCCTTAGTACAGTTGCGCTTCGCGCGATGACGCTCGCCGTTCTTATGGTTGCTGCCGTAACCGGTGCCGGCGCTCAATGCGACAAGCCTCAGCTCGATTCGCATGTGATTCCAACCATTCCTGTGCCAAAGCCCGAGCGCGAGGAGCCGATTCTCCCCGAAGCGGGTTTTCTCTCGAACACGCATTACACCAGCCAGTTCTTCGGATTCTCTTTCGACCTGCCGCTCACCGTGCATGGACACGAGATCATGATGGCGGTGATGCCTGAAAAAGAGCATGTCTTGCTGGCTTTACAGTACGAACAGGGAGTTCACCGCGGCTACATGGAAGTGACGGCATACGATCCCGTTCCCGGCTTCGACGTGAATACTCCAGAGGAGAGGGAGAAAGAGCTTCGCGAGTGGGCGAACGAGGGCACGCAAGTTGGCCAACTGCCGCGGATACCCATCCCGCCCTTCATGCTGCGGTCCGGACGCTTCTATCACCGCATGAAGCACAAAGGCCGCAACTACGAAGCGCAATATTGGACGGGCATCAACAACTACTCGATAGAGATCGTCGTCTCAACCACTGACGAAGACTTCCTGCGCAAGGCCAAAGAAGATATGGCGCAGGTGCAGTTCTATTGTCCTCAGGACGACGGCACGTTGCAGACCGACGATGGCAAGCCCGTGAAGGTGGAAGGCGACTCTTATTTCGGGCCGACGATACCGACGTTCAGAGTCAATGCGGCCCTGCACGACGAGCCCGGCAAGGACATTCCTCCCGGCGAGCTGAAGGACGGCGTCTATCACAATAAGGACATCGGCTTGCAATATGTGACGCCCAAAGGATGGACGAGAATGTCAGCGGATAAGCTCGATCCGCCGTTCCAGCCGACCGGGATGCGCGAATACCAGTTTCTGCACGCCTGTTCACGGATTCTTCTTGAGATAGGACCGCCGCAGCCGCCAGGCAGGGAAGAACAATACGACCGCGCCATTGTTCTGCGTGCCCTCGACCCCAATTGCCTGTCCATGCACACTGCGACTTCTCTGAGCGACAAACGCACGGTCGACGAAGTAGCTGCCAGCCTGGAGGAGTTGGGCGAGTTCGGCACGATCCGCTCCGATGAGCTACAGACAATCTCCGGACATCTGTTCATGATCTTCCACGGGACGATCGCCAGCTCGTCGACCGGAGGCGAGCTGGGGGCGCGACTCTCGGAAACGATCTTTGTGACTCGTTACAACAAGCTGCTGCTGGCGTGGTCCTTCATGGCGCCAACCGTGAGTGACCTGGATACGATGCCGGCCAGCGGCGTCACCTTTGAAGGCTCACCGGCAATCGCGCTGCACGCAACCCAAGTGGGCCAAGTGCACCGGGCGCCCAAGTAGCACTTTCCCGAGTAGCCGGATTTTTGATCAGCTCGGGCCAGCCTTGCCTTGCCGGCGGCCATCCAAGCCAAAAGCCACTCTCAGCCATTCTGGCCGGTTCACTCCTGATAGGACTTGGCGCGCTGCTATGACTCTCCCGAAACGCAATATGACATGTAGCAAGGCATTGCCACCCGCAGCCGGGTGTCTGCTGCTGATCCTGCTCGCAGCGTGGTCTGCCGGGTTTGCGCAAACGTCCTCAGGCAACGACCTGAGCGCCTATACCGATGCGGTTGCGCGAGTACAGCCCTGGGACCGGATGGTGCAGCTCCAGCGCTTCGCCATGCATGCGCAACCGGGGCCATTGAAGATCGAAGCCCTGGAGTTCGTCATTTGGGAGTATTTGCGTCAGGGGCAAATCGCGCGCGCGCAGCCCTGGGCAAACGATCTCGCGACAACCGACAAGGACAACGCCCTGGCGATCGCGCTGATCAGCGATCGGTCGAAAGGCGCCGTAGAGAAAGGCAGCGTGAAGCCGCAGCTCCTGCTGCACAGCGCCAGCCATGGGCTCGACATGCTGCCGCAGCTGCAAAGACCGCTTGGGATGAGTGGAGGAGACTTCACACTGCTGAAACGCCAGGCCTATGCCATGCTGAGCAGCGCCGCCGGTTTGGCCGAGCTGCGAATGAAGGACTTCGTCTCAGCGCGGGTTTATCTGCACGGCGCGGTTGCGGTGCGGCCGGACGATCCGCAGAGTGTCTATAACCTTGCCCTCGCCGACCTGAATGGCCCCGATCGGGATTCAAAAGAGGGCTACTGGTATCTGGCGCGGGCGGTGAACCTGTCACGGGGAACGCCGGAGGGAACGGAGATCGCGCGCTATGCGCGGGCCCAATACATGAAGGACGGCGGCAGTACGACTGCGTGGAATGATTTCCTGGCGGCGACGCGTGCTCCGAACGCCAGGGCGGACAATATGCCGGAGCTGGCATCCAATGCGCCCCTGCCTCCGGTGCCGCGTTCGCCGAATGCAAGCACGACGCCGGTGAAGACGGCCGTTGCCCATCCTCCCTCGGTTGCGCCGAAGAGCACAAAACCGGCGCCCTCCGTTTGGGCCGACAACACTGCCTCGCAGCCGGTGATCCGAAAGCGCCGCGTGCCGGCGGCCACCGGACCAATGTCGTTAGGCATTCTGGTGGAGACTTCGCTGGCCAATAAGGCAAACCGTGCCGCGGTTGTGGACAGCCTCACCGATATGCTGCGCCGTCTCAACGATCGTGACGAAGCATTCATCCTGACCTACGACAATAATCTTGTTTTCGAGCAGGACCTGACGAACGATCCGCATCAGCTGGAACAGGCTCTGGAGAGCATCAAGCCGCAAAGAGGAGCGGTGCTGGACGACGCTGTAGCCTTCGCTGCCGGTCATCTGGCGCGTATCGCTAAGTATCCCAACCGCGTTCTGCTGGTGATTTCCGACGGCCGTAACGTGGACAGCCACTCCTCGGCGCTGCAGACTTCCGCAGAGATCAACGACGCCGACGTGCGCATTTACTGCATCGGCCTGGATGTAGAGGACAGCGCAGGGCAATCTCGTCTGCGCCAGCTGGCAGCCAGTACCGGAGGCCGCTCCGACTTCATCAGCACGCCGGGCCAGTTCCGCGACGCGACCCGGTACATCGCCCAGAACCTGGGTATCGATTTCCGGTTCTGAGCGTCTGATTTCACCACGGAGGCACGGAAGGCACGGAGAAAATCAAAATAGATTTCGTGTATTCCGTGCTTCCGTGAATGATTTTCGATTGTCTTCCGATGATCGCCAGCTTCTCGCAAATCCAACCTGCGGCTGCCCTGGCGCGTCTACTCAGATATGGACCTTGCGGGTGCCATCTCGATTGTGGCCAATTTCCTGCTTATCGGCGGCCTGGTGTTTTACGGCTTTGTCTTCTTCGCGCAGTATCACTCCACCGGCAAATGGGCCAAGAACATCACCAGCCTGCTCGCCGGAGTGGGTATGTTGACGCTGGCCTTTGCTCTGACGATCACGCCGCGAAACGTCGACGTGCTGGCGCGCATCGCAGCGACCAAGGCTTCAGTGGTGTTTCTGGTGGTCAGCAGCATTCTGCTGCTGGCAGCCATCGCGGCCTTCGGGATCATCACGTACTGGCGTCCGCTGCGCCTGCGGCACGAACGCAAGCTGGAGCACGATTTGAGCCGGGGATTGCCGAATATACGGTGAGGCATCGCGCACGGCTGTGAACACCAGAACGTAAATTTTCACGTGCAAAACCAGCAGGCAAGGTGCCGATTCAATGGACAGGAGCGAGGGGTCGGTTTGCTGATTTGTCGCCGACATCCGTATAATTGGGTTTTACCCCGCCAGTCTGGCAAAGTTCTGGAGTGATCAATGGCACAAGTTTGTGAAATCTGCGGCAAAGGCCCGCAATCGGGAAATAACATCAGCCACGCGCACAACGTTACGCGCCGCCGCTGGAACGTCAATCTGCGGCCGGTGCGCGCCAAAGTGCAGGGCGGCAGCAAGCGCATGCGCGTCTGCACCAGCTGCCTGCGCAGCGGCAAAGTTGCCAAGGCCTAGATTCCCGCGTTTAGCTTTCCGGCCCTCTCGCATGAGAGGGCTTTCTTTCGCCCCAAGCAAACGCAGCCCCAAGCGCCAGTCCGAGTAGCGCGCCGGCGAGCACATCACTGGCGTAGTGATATCCGTCGTACACCGCACCCACGCACATCAGCAGGATCGGGAAGAGCAGCCACGGCGCAGCTCGCGGCAAGTAACGGTACACGAACATCAGCACCACGAATGCCAGCATGATGTGCGCGCTGGGGAAGGCGTTGCCGTGTACCCCGGCGTGGTTCTGAATCATGCGTACCATGTGCTGAAACATGCCGGGATGGGCGCTGCCGATCTGCTGCACGCCTACGCGGTTGGCAGGGCTTTGCGTCGGGAACAGCAGGTACGTCGTGTAGCAGATCACGTAGCCGATACTGAGCGTATCGGTCAGCCGGCGAAAGGCGCCGCTGTATTCCGCACGGTCACGCCGGGCCCAGAACAGGCCTCCCACTACGGGGTACAAGGGATAGAAGGCGAAGTAGCCGAATTCCAGGAATTCGATCAGCCATTCGCGCACATGGGCGTGCATCCATTCCATGGGAGGGACGCCGAACAGCCATGATTCCAGGGCGATAATGTGCGCATTCTGCCAGCCGCCGCGGATGCTCAGAGACAGGAATGAGACTTCCTCGAAGGCCGTGATGAAGAGGATGGCGGGCAGCCAGTCGTGGCCGAACTCCCAGCCGTCGCTGTCGCGCTGTTTACGCGCGAAGACGATGATTCCCCCGATGGCGTAAATATTCCAGGCGACGTACGCCGGCCAGTGCGGCACGCTCGCATGGAGCACACAGACCAAGACGGTCAAGGCCAGATGTACCGCCAGGAAGATGCGGTCGGTGAGGTTCATTGGGCTCGAATGAGGATAACGCACGCGCAACTTAGAACGTCTGAAAGACGGGGACGCCGCCCAGTCCAGTATCGGCCCCCGGATCAGGGCGAAATCGGTAGCGCCATGAAATCGGCTTCGGCGTCAATTGGCGTCCGGGGTTGTCGGTTTGTTGTTGAGAGGCTTGCAGCGAACGCAGCGCCATCAGGTTCAGGGCATCGCGCACGGTGATGTTGTGGTGGAACGGAGGGTGCTTGTGTTGTGCGGGTGCGCAGTCGCCGAGAAAATCGCCTGCAACGCCCGGCATCTGTCTGCCGTGCATGAGGTACCAAGCTTCTCGCTTGCGGAGAAGATATTCGCCCAGTTCCGGCGTATACGACAAGGCGCCGAATCCGTCCATGTAACAACACATCTGCTGCCGCAAACAGCCGTCAGGCGGCAAGAAAAAGTCGTGCAGCCTGATGTCGAGCAGTCCGGCAGGATCCGCAGTACCAACACGAGGATGGACGTGCAGCAACTGATTCTGCGTTAGCTCGACCGTGTATCCAGCGTCAAGCTGCCGAATTCTTTCCAACGCCTGTTGCAAGGTGACATCCGGCGGCCCGAGATCGATTCTGGGCTCCGCGGCAGGAGGTGGCGCAAAAATCTCCTCGAAGCCAATGACAATGCGACCCGGGAAGCGCCGTTGCAGCTCGAGGAGGCCAGCCATCATAACCGAATGCGGGACAATCGGCGAGTTTCCCTGCGCGACAAGACACGCATTTGCCCTGGACGCTGGCAGCGCTGGAGTTGCGAGAGCAGCAGTGCTTGGCGACGTAAGAACAACAGCAATCCAGAATGGAATCAGCTGAAGCATCAAGTTGACCGCCC
>Ga0335069_10012073_pt1 | contig 12162 bp, 5 predicted proteins | sample Lox_Sample_11_FD_206714 | JGI IMG/M metagenome (GOLD analysis project Ga0335069, IMG submission 206714) | Soil microbial communities from Loxahatchee National Wildlife Refuge, Florida, United States - Lox_Sample_1.1 | ecosystem: Environmental > Terrestrial > Soil > Wetlands | place: USA: Florida...
TGCGCACCTGCGACTGGAACTCGACGTTGTCGCGCGACAGCTTGTCGATGGTGCCGAGCACCTCTTTCTTGAGCCTCGCGAGCGCCGACCCGTCGCGGTCGAGCGAGAACTCGCCGAGGAGGCGGCGGAGCGCCGAGCCCTCGTGGTCCATCGAGAACTCGCGCAGGATCTGCTTGCGCTGGTCGGACAGCGCGTCCTCGATGGTCTTCGCGAGCTGCGCGCGGAGGCCCGTCGCGTCGTCCGGTGAGAGCAGCTTGAAGACGGGGCTGCCCTGTCCGAGGTGCGCCGACATCGCCTTGGCCAGCACCGAGTCGCCGGCTCCCACGTGAGCCTGCAGCGTGCTCGCGAGCTTCTCGGTCATCTCGGTGGCGCGCGACGCGAGGAGCTCGCGTACTTGAGTGACGAGCGCTTCACCCGCCTGGCGGATCGACGTGGTGTCGAGGTGCCCGTTCGCCATGCGCAGGGCGAGCACGCCGAGGCGCAGCGCCGCCGCCGCGAAGGCATCGCGGTCTTCCCCCTCGGCGTGCCGGAGCAGCTCGGCGACCACCTCGGGGTCCTTCACGTCGAGCACCACCTGCATGGGGGCGCGGCCGCGCCGCGCCCGCTGCGCCGACTCCAGGGTCTGCACGTTCCCGAGCGACATCACCCGCTGCTCCATGCGCGCGTCGCCTCCCGCTGTTCGTATGTTTAGCACGACAGCAGGCTGCGGAGGCTCACTTCCTCGTGCCGGCGAGCCTTTCGGCGATGCCGCTGTGTCGCTCGAGCGTCCGGGCCACCGCACGCGCGAGCAGCTCCTCGCTGCCGACGATGAGCACCGATCGGCGCGCGCGGGTGACGGCGGTGTAGAGCAGCTCCCGCGTCAGGAGGGGCATGTCCGTCTCGGGCAGGACGAGGGCGACGTGGTCGAACTCGGAGCCTTGCGCCTTGTGGACGGTGAGGGCGAAGGCAGGCCCCGCGTCCGGCAGGGTGTCGAGCGGGAACACCTCGAAGGCGTCGCCTCGTGGGAACGCCGCCGCGAGCTCCGGGGCGCCGCCGCTCTCGGCGATGCGGAGGACGACGCCCTGGTCACCGTTGAAGAGACCTCGCTCGTAGTCGTTGCGCTCGACGAGGACCGGTGCTCCCGCCGTGAGCGGCTCCACGCGCCAGCGCCGGCTCCTCGCTGCACCGCGGAGCCTCGCGAGGAGCGCGTCGTCGATGGTCTCGGTGCTCGTCGCGATCCCGCGTACGCGCGTGGCGCACAGGATGCGGGCGCGCGCGTGCTGCTCGAAGAGAGCCCGCGCGTGGGGAGTCTCGGCCGGGTCGACGCGGCCGTCGGCGACGTGGAAGACCTGCGACGCGAGGCGCTCGAAGTCGCCCGACGCGGTGATGCGGTCCTTCCACCAGCGGTCGAGCAGATCGTCGGCCACGTCGGTCCAGCGAGCGGCCAGGTGCTCGACGCCGGTGAGCGACAGCGCGGATACGGAGTCGCGCGTCGCGACGACCGCGCGCCAGGCGTCGCCGACGGCGCCGGCGTTGATCGCCTCCGCCGCGCCGAGGATCCTGCGCGCATCGGCGTCGCTCGCGACGCGCAGGTTCGTCGTGAGGCGGACGCCCCCGAGAGCGTGGCACAGGTCGCGGAAGACGGCGCCGGCCTCGATCGAGGGCAACTGGTCCGCGTCGCCGAGAAGCACCAGGCGCGCGTCGGGACGCAGCGCGCGAAGGAGGCGATCCATCAGGGCCAGGTCGATCATCGATGCTTCGTCGACGATGACGACCCGGTGGGGCAGCGGATCGTTCTCGTGGCGAGCGAAGCGGCCGCTCTTGGGCGACCAGCCGAGCAGCCGGTGCACCGTCTGCGGCGCCGGCGCCCCGGAGCGCAGGGCCGCGTCGGAGATGTCGCCCCGGGTCGCGGCGAGGCCCGCGGCGATCGACTGCTGCAGGCGCTGCGCCGCCTTGCCAGTGGGCGCCGCGACGGCGATCGCGTCGAGCGGCAACCCCGTCCACGCGAGCGCGCGCAGGAGCGCCAGCACGATGGTCGTCTTGCCCGTGCCCGGCCCGCCCGTGACGAGGGCGAGCGGCGCCGTGAGCGCGGCGCGCACCGCGCGCTTCTGCTCGTCCGTGAGCGCGGGCGGACCGTCGGCGACGGCCTTGAGGGCGCGCGTCACGGCGCGCGAGTCGGCCTGCGCACCGGGGGAAGCGAGTCGATCGCGCACGAGAGCGCAGAAGCGCTCCTCGAGCAGACGCATGCGCTCGACGTAGAGCCAGTCGCCCTCGATCACGAGCGGCGTGCGATCCCCGGGGCGCCCGATGACTGCCGTGACCGGGTCGTCCGCGCCGTGCGCGCGCGCACGCTCCGCGAGGGCCGCGCCCGATCCGAGGGACGCGACGGGCACGCGCGTGCTGCCCGCGCGCACGGCCGTGAGGGCCGCCGCGGCGACGTCGGCGAGCAGGCGCTGGTCGTCACGGGGCAGCCCGCGGGCGAGGCGCGCGACCTCGGCGCCGAGGAACGCGAGCTCCGCTTGCTCCACGTCGAGCGCGGGAGCGTCGTTTGCGACCGAACCGCGCTCGAAGCGGATGCGCGCCGTGCCGAAGGGGGAGAGCAGGCTCACGTCGCCCTCCAGCGGCGCGCGAGCGCCTCGTCCCACGCGGCGACGTCCTCCCAGCTCGGCCGCGCGGACCAGAGGCCCGCGCCGCGCTCGTCGAATCCGCGCAGGAAGCAATAGAGCAGGCCCCCGAAGCGCGCGTCGTGCTCGGCCTTCGTCGCGATGCCGAGCAGCTTCACGGTCGCCAGCGCGTAGAGGTGCACCTGATCGGCGTAGTGCGCCTCGACGTGCTCGGCGAGCGCCGCACGCGCGTACGAGCCGAGCGAGTCGGTCTTCCAGTCGACGAAGTAGGTGCGCCCGCGGTACTCGAACGCGAGGTCCAGCGACCCGCGCACGTAGGCGCCGTTGCCCGTCACGGCGAACACGAACTCCATCTCGCGCACGACGCGGTCCGCGTCGGCGATGCGCGCGAGGGTCTCGCCGCCCGGCAGGGCGACCGGCGTGGTGAACGCGAGCCAGGCGAGCCGCTCGGCGTGCTCGCGCTGCTCGGGGGCCACGCGGTGCACCGCCATGGCGTCCTCGACGACCGCCGCGACCTCGGGGCGCGCGCGCCACGCGTCGAAGTCGGCCGCAGCGAAGGACGCGAGAGGCACTCGCTCGAGGACTTCGTGCACGAACACACCCGAGGTCCTCGCGGAACGCAGCGCCACGGGGCGCGCCGCGTCGAGCTCCTCGGCGGCCTTCTCGATGCGCCGCTCGGTCGGCTCGGCCCATGCCGCGCGCGGGCTGGAGCGACCCGCGTGCATGCGCGTGTACGACGTGACGACCGCGCCGGCACGGCTCTCGCGGAGCGCCTCGTGATCGGTCGGCGCGTCCGTCTCCGTGAGCAGCGCGACCGGCGGCTGCCAAGGCGTCGCGCGCGTGGCCCCGCTCCTCCCGCCGGAGATGGCGACGAGCCGCGGCAGCTCCTCGACGCTCACGAGGTCGCCGCCGGCAGCCGCGAGCTCCGCGACGCGCTCGTTGATGGCCACATACGCACCGCGCATGCGCTTGTCGGGGCGCCCGTCCCGCAGGATGCAAGGCACGACGAGTCGCCCGATGGCACGCGTCAGCGCGACGTAGACGAGTCGCTGCTGCTCCTCGTCTTCCTCCGCCGACACGAGCTCCTTCACGTCCGCGCGCGCCTTGCCGATCCACGCGAGGCGTCTGTCGCGCTCGTGATAGACGTGCACCTCGTCGGCGCGGCCCTGCGTCCAGCCGCCGGCGACGAGCACGACGGGCGCCTCGAGCCCCTTCGCCTTGTGGATCGTCGTGATCTGCACGGCGCGCCGGTCGCTCTCGAGCCGCTGCACGTTGCCCTCGAGGTCGAGCGGCAGGCGCGTGCCCTCGATGAGCCCCGTCAACAGATGAACGAGGTCGCGCAGCGTGCAGTGCCCGCGTCGCGTCTGCTCGAGGAGCAGCTCGAACACGTGGAGGTAGTTCGTGAGGTCGCGCTCGCCGTCGGCGAAGAAGATCTCGCGGCGCACCACGCCCGAGTCGCGCACGAGGCTCTCGAAGAGCCGGTCGAAGTCGCGCGCGTCCGCGAGCGCCTTCCACGCCGCGAGCCGGGCGACGTACGGGTGAGTCGCGGGCAGGTCGCGCGCGCGCTCCACGTCCTCGAGGGGCAGGCCGAAGAACGGGGTCATCCAGGCCGCGAGACGACGCGCGCGGTCGTGCGGCGCGTCGACCGCGTCGAGCAGCGCGCGGATCTCCTTCGCCTCGTCGGTCTGGAAGAGCCCCTCTTCCTTGTAGAACGCGTGCGGCACGCCGGCGGCGCGAAGGGACGCGGCGACCGCGCGGCCCTCGGCCTTCGTGCGCGTCAGCACGAAGACGTCGCGATAGCCGAGGGGCTCGTCGTCGAGTCGCCACGGCCGCTCGGGGTCGGCGATGCGCCGGACCTCGCGCGCGAGGAGGGCGTGGTACGCCGGGACGTCGCGCTCGAAGCGCACGACGTGGAGCGGCGTGACCGGGTGTCCCTCGCCGTCGACGAGCGTGCGGTCCGGACGCCCGCAGCTCACCGGCTCGTACGACACGCGTCCGCTGAAGTAGGGCGCCGCGAAGAGCGCGTTCGTGGCGCCGACGAGCGCCGGCGTCGCGCGGAAGTTGTCCGCGAGGCGCAGCAGGGCCCCGCCGCCTGCGACGATCTCGTCGCGCGCCCGCAGGTACGTCTGCACGTCCGCGCCGCGGAAGCGGTAGATCGACTGCTTCGGGTCGCCAACGAGATAGAGCACGCTCGCGCCGTCGCCGCGCGGCTCGAAGAAGGCGCGACGGAAGATGTCCCACTGCGTCTCGTCGGTGTCCTGGAACTCGTCGATGAGCGCGTAGCGCCAGCGCTCGCGCATGGCCGCGACGAGCGCGCCAGCGGCCGGCGCGCGCAGCGCCTCGTCCACCAGCGAGAGCATGTCGTCGAAGTCGTAGAGGCCTCCCAGGCGCTTGCGCCGCGCGAGCTCGGCGCGCACGGCGGGCAGGACGATCGCGGCGAGGGCAGCGCGCATGGACGGAGTCGCCTGCGCGATCGCCAGCGCCGCTGCGCACGCGCGCCCCGTCGGCCCGGGGTGCGAGCCGGGCGGCAGGTTCTCGAGCAGGTAGCCGAGGTCCACCTCGCCGTGCTCGGCCTCGAGCACGAAGTCGTGGGGGCTGCCCCCGTCGCGCACGCGCTCGACGAGCAGCGCGAGCTCGTAGAGCTGGCTGCCGAGCTTCTTCGCCGTGGACGCGTGCACGCCCCACGTACGCAGCGTCGCGGGGCCGTCGGTGCGACGCGCATCGTCGAGCGGGAACGCCGCGATTGCGTCGTCGAGCGCGCGCGGGTCGAACTCGGGCCGCAGCTCCGCCTTCGCCTGCACGCAGCTCCAGAGCAGCTCCTCGATGCCGCCGACCGAGAAGCCGGCCCGCAGCCCGGCCTCGAGCCACGCCGAGCGCACCGGGTCGCGCGCGACGTCGCAGCGCATCGCCTCGCGGAAGGCGCGCGCGAAGGTGTCGCGGCCGTCCACCTGCGTCTCCTCGAAGAGCCGCCCGCTGGCGAACGCGTTGTCGCGCAGCACGCGCTGGCAGAAGGCGTGGATGGTCGCGATGGTCGCGCCGTCGAAGGCGTGCAGGGCACGCGCGAGCTTGGAGCGCGCGGCGTCGTCGATGGTCCAGAAGTCCCCGGCGGCGAGCTCGGCGTCGTCCGGGGCGCGACCGCGGCCCGCGAGCAGCTCCTCGAGCTTGCCGCGCACGCGCATGCGAAGCTCGTTGGTCGCCTTCTCGGTGAACGTCACGACGAGCACGCGGTCGAGCGGCACGTCGCCGGCGAGCACGAGCTCCACCACGAGGTGCTCGAGCGTGAACGTCTTGCCCGTGCCGGCGGACGCCTCGATGACCGCGTGCCGGTCGAGCGGCACGCTGCGAAGGACGCGCGGGCGGGCGACGCGCGTGGTGGTCACGGCCCCTCCTCCTCGTCGCCGGGGAGCAGCGGGCCGAAGCGCCGCTCGATCATCTCGCGCGCCGTCGCCTCGTCGGGGATCGGGTACTCCTGCGGGCGGGGCACCGGACCGTACGCCGACCGCAGCGCCGGCGGCCCGTCGCCTCCGCGCAGCTTGTCGCGCGCCTCCTCGACGATGGCGGTCGCCGACGGCTCGCCCTCGCGCTCGTTTCGCACGAACACGGCCTCGCACGGCAAGAAGTACGCGTGCGGCGCGCCGAGCAGCTCACGCACGACGCCGCGGAGCCAGCTCTTCGCCGCATCGGGGGTGAGGGCGCGGAAGCGCATCTCCTGAGGCACGGGTCCGTCCTGCGAGGCGACGACGACGAGCCCCTCGCACGGCCCGAGCGGCTCTCCCGACGCCGCGAGGACGGCGTGGTCCACGAAGGACCGGAGCATCGAGCGCTTGCGCCCGGCGCGGGCCCACTCCTCCTTGGGGGGCTCGTTGGCGCGCTTGGCGAGGGTGACGCTCACGGCGCCCTCCTCGCGCGTGCCGACCGGAAGCGTGCGCCCCTGGATCTCGGCGCGCACGTGGTGGACCTTGCCGCCCGCGTCGGGCACGTCCACCTCGATGACGACCGCCTCGTGAGCTCGCGCCGGCCGGGCGTGCTCTCCCGCGCGACCGAAGCGGTGCATGACGAGGCTGCCCAGCCCCACGCCGCGTTGCTCGAGCTCGCGCTTCCACGTCTCGAGCGCCCGCAGCGCGTCGGCTCTCTCGCCGCGCGCGAAGACGCCCGACGGCCCAAGACCGCGCAGCTCGCGGTCGCGCACCGCCGCATCGTACGCCTGCTCGAGCGAGCAGCCCGTCTGCGCCGCCGCGAGCATCACGTCGCGCAGGATGAGCGTCTCGTCGCGTGGGTCGGTCTCGAACGGCTCGCTCTCGCGCGCCGCCAGGTCTTCGCTCTCGGTCTCGTCGAGGCCGAGGCGGAAGCTCGCCCAGCCCTGCAGCGGCATCTCGAGGAACTTCACGATGGCGTACATCGGCACGGTCACGCGCCCGTCCACCGCCGTCGCGACCTCGGGCAGGCGCGCGAGCCCCAGGTGCTCGGCGAGCGCCCGCCACGCCGGATCGCCCGCGTCGGCGTGCGCGAGGATCTCGCCCCGCGTCGGCCGGCCGTCGGCGCCCCCGGCGTGCCCCCCCGCCAACAACGGCGCCGGTGGAAGCCGCTCTGCGCTGCGGCGCACCGCCACGGTGCGCGCCTCGGCGCCCGCCTCCGGAAGCTCCGCCACCGTCGCGGCGTCGTCCCATCGCCGCAGCGGATGCACGACGCGAATGCCCGCCGCGACGGGATCCTTCACGTATCCCAGCGAGACGGCGTGCAGCAGCTCCTGCACGACCGACGAGGGCGCGAGCGCGTCGCCCGTCAGCGGGTCGCGCGAGACGTGCGAGAGCACGAGCGCGTCGCGCGCGCCGAGCAGCGTCTCGAGGAACGCGTACTTGTCGCGATCGCGCGCGGTCACGTCGCCAGGTCTGGTGCTCGACTCCGCTCTCTGCGAGCGTGCGGAGTCGTCGCGGCGGCGCGCCCAGCGCAGGTCGAGCGGATCCTCCGCGTCGGACGACGGGAACCGGCCCTCGCCCATGCCGCAGGCGTAGAGGACGCGGTAGGGGATGCCGCGCATGTGCCCGAGCGTCGAGAGCACCACGCCGCCGTCGCCGCTGCGATTGCCGCCCCCCGCCCCGCGACCGAGCCTCTCGCCCACGAGCTCCGTGGCGATGCGGTACGACACGCGCGCGTCGCCGAGCTCGACGTCGGCGAGGCTCCCCACCTGCCGCAGCCGGCGCGACAGCTCGTCGCCCTCGGCATCCGTCGTCGGCGCGACGTACGTCTCGATCATCGCGCGCAGCAGCGCCGCCCACTCGCGCGGCGCGAGGACGCTCTCGCGAGCGAAGCGCGCGTCGGCGACGAGCGAGCGCACGAGCAGCCCGAACGTCGCGGCGTCGTGCAGCTCGGTGCCCGCGACTTCGAGCGGCACGTAGGACTCGCGCCTCCCGTCGACGTCCGGCGCGAGCACCGGCTCGCCGGCCCCGCTCGCGTCGCCCGCCATGAACGCCCCGAGCGCCAGCCGCCGCAGCCCCTGGTCCCAGTTGAGGATGTCGCGCTCGATGTACGTCGCCGCGTGGTCGTCGCGGTCGGCGCCGTGCACGATGCCGAGCGCGTCGCACCACGCGACCCACCGGTCCGGGTCGAGCGCACCGCCTCCCGCGCGCGCCGCCGACGCGACCACCGCCGGGTGCACGAGCAGCCGAAGGAGCTCGGGCCGCGTGAAGCGCCCGAGCGGCAGCGCGAGCAGCAGCTCGATGGCCTCGAGGATCCGCCCCGGCGCGCCGGCGCCCGCGCCGACGACCTGGTGCGGCAGGTCGTGCGCCTCGCGCATCGCCGCGGTCATGTGCGCCACGTACGCCGGCGCGTCGCCCGCCGGCACGAGCACGGCGACGTCGTCGAAGCGCAGCGACGCGTCGGCGCGCAGGCGGCGCCACACGTCGGCGGCGACCGCCTCGCACTCGCGCCGGACGCTCGCGTGGCCGTGCACCTCGAGGGATCGGTCGCCCTCGAGGGGGAAGCGGCCGTCCGGCTGCGTGCGCGCCGGCTCGCGTCGCATCACGTCGCTCTGGATCTGCCGCAGCAGCGTGCGCCCACCCCCACCGTTGCCGGCGTCGAGTGGATCGACGAAGTGCTCCTCGTGGTCGAAGCCGGCGGCGGCGTTGAGCGCCCGCACGTTGTCGCGCCCCGGCCGCGACCAGAGGTGCAGCGGCGCCGGGTCGCGCTCGTTCACGTCCTCCCAGAACCCCTCGCACGGGCTGACCGTGTACGCTGTCACGTCGACCACGCGCCCGAGCCGCTCGAGCAGCGCGTGGAACGTGCGTGCGACGTGCGCGAAGCCGAAGACGTGCGCCGCCGGCGCGTCGGCGCGAGGCTCGAACGCCGCCACCGCCTCGTGGAGCGGCACGATGCGCGGCGACCGCCGCGTCGCGAGGCCCTGCGGGCCGAAGAGCAGCCGCCAGAGCCGCCGCTGCCACGCTTCCGTCTCGCCGTGGCGCGCCTCGACCTGCGGCTCGTCGCTTCGCAGCCACCCCGAGAGCATCTCGGCGCGCGAGTACGTGTACTCCTCGAAGATGCGCCCGATGCGCGCGGCGAGCTGCGCGCGCCGTCCGTCGACGGCGTCCGCGTCGTCGCCCGCCGAGTGGAGATAGGCGCGCAGCGGCGCGAGCGCCGCGTCGGCCATGTCGCCGAGGAGAAGCTCGAGCACCATCGCCTCGACGGTGCCCGCGTCGGCCACACGTGCCCCCGTGACGTTCGCCGCGAAGCGCGTGAGCAGCTGCACGTCGAGGTTCGCCGCGATCCCCACCTCGCGCGCGATCCCCAGGCGCAGGGCCGACTCCATCGCCGCGCCGGGCACCACGACCGGCACCGGCGCGAGGGGTCCCGGCCCGCCCGGAGCGAGCTGCTGCGCCCGCACGCGCGCCGCGAGCTCGCGAATCAGCTCCTCGGTGCGGTTGGAGTAGACGACGCGCAGCATGCTTCCCAGATGAGCCGAGCGTCACCCTACCGCGCCGGCGCGCTGCCTGGCGACCGTCGCGCGACCGTCGCCCACGCCCATGCGCCCGACACGAGCGTCGCGAGCAGCGCGGCGCCGGTGACGAGGTCGAACACCGCCGACCACCCCGCGCGATCCGCGACCGTCCCGAGCAAGAAGCCCGAGAGCGCGCCCGCGAGATATCCCGCGCCGTCGATGATCCCGGTCGCCGTCGCCGTCCCGCGCTTGCCCGCGATGTCCAGCGCCACCGCTCCCGCCAGCAGCGAGTACGGCCCAAGCAGAAAGAGCCCGACGCCGCCGATGAGGAACGCCGCGGTCGTCGCGTCGTGCACCCCGCCGTGCCCGAGCACCAGCACGAGCACCACGACCACGGCCAGCGAGGCGACCATGATGGGCGCGCGTCGTCCCTTGCCCAGCCTGTCGCTGATGGCCCCGACGGTGAGCGCCGCGACCACGCCCGACGCCGGGAAGATGCTGCTCTTCACGATGGCGGCCGACACCTCCTCGTGCCCCGCCGCCTGCGACACCTCGTAGAGGTACGTCGGCGTCCACGTGAGGAAGGAGATGCGCAGGAACGTGAGCAGCGCGCTCATGACGAGCGCGACCCAGAACGCGCCGTTCCTGGCGAGCTGCGGCAGGATCACCGACAGCGGCAGCTTCGGCTCCTCTTCGCCGGCCGCCTTCGCCTTCTGCTCTCGCTCCTTCTCTCCTCCGCGCAGCACGAGCAGCGCGCCGCCGCCCACCGCCGCGAAGAGCAGCGGGTTCACGACGAACAGCATGCGCCACCCCCAATGCACGACGAGGCCCGACAGGTTGAGCGCCGCCACGTTCCCCAGCTCGTAGCTCGTCGACAGCACACCCATCACCGCGCCATGGCGCGCCGGCTCGAAGCGCCGCGACACCACGTGCACGAGCCCACTCCACCCGCCGGACTGGAAGAACCGATTCACCGACGCGCAGAGCACGAGCATGACGAACGCGTGCTGCATCCCGAACGCCAGCGAGCAGACGACCGACCCGCCGATGGCCACCGCGAGCAGCCGTCGCCCGCCGAGGAGGTCCCCGGTCGCCCCCATGACGAACTTGCCGACCGCGTAGACGAACGTGGCGATCGTCGACAGCTCGCCGAAGCTCGTCTTGGTGAACCCCTCGTGCGCGATGAGCAGCGGCCCCGCCGCCTCGAGGTTCGCGCGGCAGAGGTAAAAGCTGCCGTAGCAGACGAGGAGCGTGAACAGCAGGAACACCTTGGCGTTCACGTTGGCGATGGCGACCGTACACCGCCCTCCAGGCGGACGCGACCACGCCTCGACGTTCGCCGGGCCGGGGCGTACGCTTGTTACATGGGCCGCTCGCTGTTCGCAGGGCTCGCCGTGGCGTGCCTGCTCGCCCTCCTCGGATGCTCCTCGAACGAGATCTGGACGACGCCTCTCGCGCCGCCTCGCGCCTCCATCGACAGGTGCGCCGTCACGACGACGACGGGGCCGCCCGAAGAGCCGGTCGACAATCTAGCGACCGTCCGGTGTCACTACACCGGGATGGGCAAGAGCTGCGTCGACCTCGCGATCGAGCAGGCGTGCCACGTGGGCGGCGACACCGTGTACGGCCTGCACTACGAGGAGCTCTACCTGATGGGCACCATCGGCGTGCGCAAGGGCACCCTGCAGCAAGCGTCGCGCTGACCCCGTTTCGAAGACGTAGCGCTTCGAAGACGTAGCGCTCAGCGGAGAGGGAGGGATTCGAACCCTCGACAGGCTTTTGACCTGTGCCCGCTTAGCAAGCGGGTACCTTCGGCCACTCGGTCACCTCTCCCGAAGGGGCCGGGAAGTTGCCACCAAACGGCCATCCCGACAAGGGAGACGCGCGCCAGCCCCCACATTTCGCCAGCAATTGCGCGGCTGAGGGCTCTTGCCGGGCGGAAGACCACGCCTACGGCCGGTAGGCGCCTATCTGGGGCCGGAAGACGGTCGCCTTCCGCCGGTAGGCACTCGCCTACCGCCCCCGGATGACCGCCTACCCGGCGTAGGCGCTCGCCTTCCAGGCGTAGGCGCATGCCTACCGGGCGTAGGCGCATGCCTGCCGGGCGTAGGCGCATGCCTGCCGGGCGTAGGCGCATGCCTACCGGGCGTAGGCGTACGCCTACCGGCGGTAGGCGACCATTTTCCACGCCCGGATGACCGCCTACCGCGCGTAGGCGTACGTCACGTCAGCGCCATCACGCGCTGCTCGAGGCCGCGGCCCTTGTTGACGGCGCTGATGAGCACCTTGTTGTTCAGCAGCACCCAGAGCACGGCGCCGATGACGGTCTCGGCGTCGGTCGTCTTGCGCTCGAACGACACGAGGATCTCGCCGGCCTCCTCGTCGAAGTCCACCGTGCGCACGAGCGACACCTCGCGCAGCTTGGCGACGTTCACCTGGCCGTCCTGCGAGCCGCGCCGCGTGCCGCTCTTCACCTTGATGCGCACTTCCTCGTTCGCCGCCGTGAGCTCGCTCATCGTGCCCTGCGCGACGACGCGCCCGCGGTCGAGGATGGCCGCCGCGTCGCAGATCTCCTCGAGCTCCTGCAGGTTGTGGCTCGAGATGACGATGGTGCAGCGCGCCTTCTCC
>Ga0335069_10012074_pt1 | contig 12162 bp, 8 predicted proteins | sample Lox_Sample_11_FD_206714 | JGI IMG/M metagenome (GOLD analysis project Ga0335069, IMG submission 206714) | Soil microbial communities from Loxahatchee National Wildlife Refuge, Florida, United States - Lox_Sample_1.1 | ecosystem: Environmental > Terrestrial > Soil > Wetlands | place: USA: Florida...
GCTCGTGCCAGTAGTGCAGCGAGTCGAGCACCAGGTTGCGCACGACCTCGGTCGCCGCGTTGACGTTCTGCCCCGTGCCCGTGTCGTCCACGGCCGACGCGTGGTCGGCGGCGAGCTCGTAGTAGCCCGCATTGTCGAGCCCGCGCATCGACCAGATCTTCGCGGTGCCCACGTTCGACTTCGACGGCCCGCCCTCGGCGGTGTGGTTGTAGACGACGTCGAGGAACACCTTGATGCCAGCGGCGTGGAAGGCCGCGACCATCGCGCGGAACTCCTTCGTCGGCCCTCCGGGGGACTTGTCGGACGCGTAGCGCCTGTCGGGCGCGAAGTACGCGAGTGTCGAGTAGCCCCAGTAGTTGGCGCCCGACTGCGCGGCATCGTTCGTGTCGTTCTGCGTCTCGTGGATCGGGAGCAGCTCGACGGTCGTGACGCCGAGCGCCGCGAGCGACGCCGCCTTGGTCGCCGCACCGGCGTACGTGCCGCGAAGGGCCGTCGGGACCGTCGTATCGCTCATCGTGAGCCCGCGGACGTGGACCTCGTAGATCACGTCGTCCTTGAGGGCGCGCGCCGGCGCCGTGCCGGTGCTCGTCGTGACGGGAGCCCACACGATCGACTTCGGCGCCATCTGTCCGGTGTCCACGGCGCGGCTGGTGCCCGTCGTGTACGGAGTGCTCGAGGGCTGCGTCGGCTGCAGCGGGTCGTGCGAGATCTCGCGCGCGTACGGATCGATGAGCAGCTTGTTCGGGTCGAACCGGTTGCCCTGCGCGTCGACGTCCGAGACGAACCCGGTGCTCGAGCCTTTCGTCCACGTCGGGTCCTTCGTCCAGTTCGGCCCCCAGGCGCGGTAGCCGTAGTACACGACGTTGCCCGTGATTCCCGTGGCGGCGAGCGCCGCGTGCGTCACGTCGGCCGCCCACGGATCGGTCGCCCCGCTTCGCGTCATGGCGAAGTGCGCGACCTCGTCGGCGCCCATCGTCTTCGCGTACACGTCGACCTCCACGGCCGTCGCCGGATCGGCGCGCACGCGGAAGTGCACCGCGTCGTTCCCCCACGTCGCGCCGAGCGGGAAGGGGCCCTGGTCCGTCCCGGCGTCTGCGCCCGTCGGCGGAGCGTCGGTCGCGGCGTCGTCGGTCGCCTTTCCGCCGTCGTCGCCCATCGGCCCCGTCATCCCGGGCAAGCCGCCGTCGGGCCCGCCGGACACGGCGTCGGAACCGCAGGCTGCCACCAGAGCGAGCAGGCCGAGCGCGCCGCCACGCATGGCTGTCACTCGTAGCTGAGTCACGAAGCGGCGGTCGTCTCATGGGCGTCGCCCCCACGGACCTACGGTGAGGGTCGACTTTTCTCGACTCCCTGCATCCCGCCCGTTCGGCAGACCTCACCCGACATCGATCCGCTTCGGCGTTGGTTCGATCACTTCCGATGGTCGTCTCGTCACTGCCGCGATGACCTCTGTCGATGCGTCTCGGATTCCCGTCAACGCGTCGATGAGATTCGGTCGGTCGTCACCGAAGTCGATCCCATCGTCACGTTCATTCGCCATCGACGCTGGTTCATCGATCTCTTCCGCTCTGTCCCCTGGAAGACCCTCGCCGACATCGATCCCGTTGGCTTTGTCATTGATCGGACGGGCTGTGGTTCCAGGAGGAGCGTCATCTTCGTCTGTCATCGACGCTTGGATGTCGAGTGGAGCGTCGTTCACTTCGATCATCGACTACCGGCTCTCGATCATCGACGACGGGATGTCTGGAAAAGCCGCTGGTTACTCTGTCACACCGTCTTTGCCGAGACTCCGGTTGTCGCTTCCAGACGAAAGTGACGCTCTGCCTCGAATCACAGCGCGTCTCACGAGAGTGAAAGCTGCGCTTCCAGAGATCACAGCGGCTCCGCCAGAGATCGATGACGCGCCGCCGAGGATCACTGACGCTCGGCCAGATATCAGTGACGGTCTGCCGAGGATCACAGCCGGTCTGCCGAAGATCACAGCCGCTCTTCTCCACATCAGGGAGGGGCGACTCGATGTCAGCGCGGGTCTTGCCGACATTCGAGACGGTCTGCCCGACACCACAGCGGGTCCTTCCGACGTGAGCGCCGGTGTGTGCCATGTCAGACGCCGTCTGCGAGGCGAGGGGGCTCGTGATACGCACTGTTTCGTGGGCCTTCACCTCGTTACGCCTCTGCTCGAATCGGTGCCGATGTTCCGCGCCTCCGGTGCTCGGGTGTGGCTCAAGGTCGATTCGCTGCAGCCCAGCGGGAGCTTCAAGATTCGCGGGATTGGCGCGTCGTGTGAGGAGGCGAAGGCACGGGGAGCGACGGCGTTCGTGTCGTCGTCCGGAGGCAACGCGGGGCTCGCCGTCGCTTGGGCTGGAAGGCAGCTGGGGGTGCCGGTCACGGTTTACGTGCCGCGCACCACATCGGAGCGGATGATCGGCAAGATGCGCGACGAGGGGGCGCGCGTCGAAGTGCACGGAGACGCGTGGGACGACGCGCACGCGGCGGCGCTGAAGGCGACCGAGGGCACGGGCGCGTTCTACGTGCACCCGTTCGACGCGCCGGCCGTGTGGCGGGGGAACGCGACCCTCGTGACGGAAGCGGTGGGGCAGGGGATGCAGCGCCCCGATGCGGTCGTCGTCTCGGTTGGCGGCGGGGGTCTGCTCTGCGGCGTGCTCGAGGGGATGCACGCCGTAGGGTGGAAGGACGTGCCGGTGCTCGCGGTCGAGACCGTGGGTGCGGCGTCGCTCGTGGCGGCGATGAAGGCGGGCGAGCCCGTGGACATCGGCCGCATCGCGTCGATCGCGACCACCCTGGGCGCGCGGCGCGTGTGCGATCGCGTGCTCGCGTGGACGCGCGAGCATCCGGTCGCCACGTGGCTCGCGACGGACCGGCAAGCCGTCGACGCGTGCCTCCGCTTCGCGGACGACCACCGCGTCATCGTGGAGCCCGCGTGCGGCGCGGCGCTGGCCGCGGTCTACACGCGTGCTCCGGCGCTGGCGTCGGCCAAGTCGATCTTCGTCGTCGTATGCGGAGGCGCCGGCGCGACATCGGCGGACCTGCAACGCTGGGACGCCAGCGTCAGAGAGTGAACAGGAGGATCAGAAGAATTTCTTCCTGATCTTCTGATCTTCCTGTTTCTCCCTCAGTGTTCGGCGCTTCCGTCGAGTCGCACGACGCGACCATCCGCGACCAGATAGAGCGAGTGCCCCACGATCACCGGGCCCTCGATCTTCTTCGCGTGCGCGATGGGCGCGTCGCCCCAGATCTCGCCGCCGTCGTCGAGACGCACCACGTGCACGCGAGTGCCCGACACGACGACCAGCGTGCGCGAGCCCATCGCCGCTGCCAGCGTCGTCGACGACTGCACCGGCGGCGCCGTTCGCGGCAGGCCCGCCGTCCACACGCGATCGCCCGTCGTCGCGTCGAACGCGATGACCGCGTCGGTCGCGTGCACCACCACGAACTTGCCGGCGAGCACCGGCGCGGGGCCGCGCGCGTTCGCGAGCTCCGTCGCCCACGCGAGCGTCCCCGTCGCGAGATCGCGCGCGACGAGGCGGTCCGTCTTCTCGCCCGGCAACCGCTCCACCGTGTAGACGCGGCCGTCGGCGGTGCTCGGGGAGCTTTGCGGCGACGTCGTCGCGCGCCAGCGTCGCTCGCCGCTCGCCGGGTCGAACGCCGAGAGCGCCGTCCCGGAGAGCGCCCCGTGCTGCGCCGCGTGCACGAGCAGCCCGCCGGCCAGCGCGAGCCCGCCCACGTCGGGCACCTGGTAGCCCCTGGAGAGCGCGTTGTAATCGCGTCGCCAGAGAAGCTTCAGGTCCATGTCGAAGGCGCTCACGTAGAGCCCGTAGCCGTCGAGGTACCAGTTGTTCTCGGCGAACACGTGCTCGCCGTCGCTCACCGACTCGCCCCACGCGTCGAGCTCGGCGCGCCGCCCGTGCCCCGTCGCCGCATCGGCCCAGTTCACGCCGTCGTCGACGAGATAGACGCGGTCCTTCGCGAACGTCGGCCATCCGCCGCGCGGCGCCTCGGTGTGCGACTCGTAGCCCCACCTCGTCTTGCCCGTGTCCGCCGCCATCCGCCACACCGACGGCACCGGTCCGAGCGCGCCCGCGACGTACACGGCTTCCTCGTCGGCGATCGCGTGCGTCGCCGTGCCCTGCAGCATCGTGCCGCCAGCGAACGACCGCGGCGTCGCCGACCAAGAGAGCTGCACCGGGCCCCAGAGGCATCCGCCGCTCGCCGACGTACGCGCCGCATCGTGCCCGTACGTCGTCCACGCGTCGTTCGCGCACGATGGCGGCGGCGGGATCAGCGCGCGCTGCGCCTGCATCTCGGCGGCGCCGGGCGGGTTCTCCACCGGCTCCGCGGGGGCCGCGTCGATCGACGACGAGGGCCGGCAGGCGGCGAATCCAGCGAGCGCGAGCAATGCGGGTACTACGGCTTGTCGCAAGGCCGACGGCGCTACCACGCGCTCGCAGGCCCAGCCAACACTGAACGGATCAGCCGAGTGATCCCGGCGACTTGAAAAAGTCTAGAAGTGCTTCTTCGCGTACGCGTACGCCGTGTACGCCGACACGACGTGGCAGATCCAGCCGAGCGTCCCGCCCGAGCCGATCCACAGTCCCGGCGTCACGATGAGCCAGAAGATCCCTCGCAGGAACTTGCCGTTGTAGAACTGGCCCAGCCCGGGGATGAAGAACGAGAGCACGGCGGCAGTGCCCGGATTCGGCGAGAAGCGGTCAGCCATGACGTTGGCTGGAACGTGCGCACGTGCCAGCTCGCCCGCAAGCGCCTTCGCAAGCGTGTTCAGTGTCAGCGCACGAGCGCGCAACGCAGCGACATCGCGAGCTGATCCCGCGCCGCCTTCTGCCCGAGCCGCATCTCGGTGCGAAGGGCGTCCCACGCGCGCCCCGAGGTGACGAGAGCCACGGTGCGCTCGGTGGCCTTCGGGTCGCTCGCGCGCGCGATCTCGACGGCGAAGACGCGCGCCGCCTCCTCGCGCCTCCGCTCCGCCGCGCGCTGCAGCGCGTGCTGCACCGACGGCGATCGCGCCTGCACGACCGCGGCCGCACCCCGCATCGCGCGCGACGCCTCGAGCTCGCGCGCCCGCACCGCCACGAAGCGATCGAGCCGCTGCTCGAACGACTCGCCGCCTTCGAGCGCCTCGTGATCCTTCTCGAGGCGCTCGCCGTGGTGCGCCGCCACCGCGAGCAGCAGCTCCTCGCGCGTCGGGAAGTGCTGCGCGATCGAACGCACGGCGACGCCCGCCCGCTTCGCCACGTCGGCGGCGGTCGGCTCGATGCGCCCTTCGTCGAGCAGGTCCGTGAGGGCCGCCACGATGGCCGCGCGCGTGCGCTTCGAGCGCTCGCGTCGTCCATCGACCTTCTCGGCTCCGCCGCCCGCTCCGGTCATGGCTTGACGAACTTGAGCGTCATGCGGTCGCTCTCGCCGATGGCCTCGTACTTGGCGTGATCGACGGCGCCGAGCTCGTAGGTGGGCGGCAGCGTCCAGACGCCTTTCGGGTAGTCCTTGGTGTCCTTCGGGTTCGCGTTCGCCTCGGACTTGCCGGCGAGCCTGAAGCCCGCGTGCTCGATCGTCTGGATGACGTAGTCCTCGGGGACGTAGCCGGTGTCGTCCACCGTCTTCGGATCCATCGGCGCGCCCGCCTTGGCGCGGTGGTCGGTGAGGCCGAGGACGCCGCCGTGCTTGAGGACCGCGAACGACGCCTTGAGGATCCCGTCCATGTACGGGCTTCCCACCCAGTTGTGGAAGTTGCGGAAGGTGAGCACCATGTCCGCCGACTCGGCGGGTCCGAACGAGCCGTCGCCGTCTCGCTTGATGACGACCGACTGGACCCTGTCGAACGACTGCGGCATCTGCTGGAAGCGCGCCTGCAGCGCCTGCGCGTTCTTGGTGCCCTCGCTCTTCGGATCGCCGCTGGGATCTCCGCCGGCGACGATGAGCTTCCCCTTGTCGCGCAGCACCGGCGCGAGCACCGCCGAGTACCAGCCACCGCCGGGGGAGATCTCGACCACCGTCATGTCGTCGCGCAGCCCGAAGAACTCGAGCGTCTCGAGCGGATGCCGGTACACGTCGCGCGCCTTCTCTTGATCCGTGCGCTGCCCGCCGGCGAGCGACGCACGCAGCTTGGCGTCGGTCGCGGGATCGGGTGCGGCGGCGGCCTGCGTCGGAGGCGTGGCCGGCGGCACCGAGCTGCCGCACGCGGCCGCCAGCGTGAGAAGCGCGGGAGCGATCAAGGTACGAGGTGTGCGCATGGGTGGATTCCCTAGTTGCGGCCGGACACTAGCGCAGGTCCACGTGCCCGACACCCGCGTCTCGGCAGCGACCACGTGCACACGGGGTATGATGAAGGCGGCACCCTCCGTCGCCCGGTCCTCGATCATGAACAAGCGAGTCAGCGGTCTTCCGTTCGCTCTCTTGATCACGCTCTTCGCATGCGCGGGGCGCTTGTCGGAAAACGACTGTCCGTCCCCTTGCTCCTCGGGCTGGACCTGCTGCGGCGGCAACGTGTGCGTCGGTCCCGGAGCTTCTTGCCCGCCGAGCGACGTCGGCAGCGATGCGATGCCGCCCACAGCCGAAGGGGGGCCCGGCGCGACTGGCGTGGACGGGGCCGTCAGCGACGCCGGTAACAATCTTGGCGGCTCGTGCCCGAGCATCGATGGCTTCCGCGGCTTCGCCGCCACCGTGTCAAACGTGGCGTCCACGCTCGTCGGTCGCTGGACGGAGTGCACTGCCAGCGGCCCGGCATATGGTTTCCCTCCGACGAATCTCGTAGCCCTCGGAGCGCCCGTGGACGCGGTCGGTGTCGAGCTCGCGGCGCCGACGGCGGGAGGCGGTTCGTGCGAGGCAGTCGCAGCAGGCGCAAAGGCCTGCGCGGGCGGCCTGGCTCACTATCTCGTGAACGGGCCGAACGTATACGAGAGCACGTATGCGGTCTTCGATGACGGCTCCGGGCTGCACCTCTCGTTCGGCGAGACGCCCACCCTCGCCTTCGACTTCGGCCCCGCGCCGCCCGCAAACGTGCTGGTTTTGCAGATCGAAGCGAACAACTTCAATTGGGTAACGCTCGCCGCGGCTCGTTGACCCCGCAGGAGCGACCCCGCGAAGTGTTCGTAATGACTGGGCGCCCTCGGCCCGACTCGAACGGGCGACCACCTGTTTAGGAAACAGGTGCTCTATCCAACTGAGCTACGAGGGCGTGTGCGGGGGAAGGGCCCCGCGCAAAAAACGAGACAGCAGAAACGTGTACTTCGCTACGCTCGCGAACGCCACACCGGGGTCGTTCTCGCACCTCGTCGCCCCTATTTCGGCCGCCTGCTCGGCTGTGTCGCACATCCGAAACAATGAGCAGGCAGACTGAGAATTCTGGGGGACTCATCCGCAGAGTCGGATCCGCCCTTGGAGCTCACCGTTCCTGATCGTTTCGAGCTGTTGCGACCCCTCGGCGAAGGCGGGATGGGGGTCGTCTACGAAGCGTTCGACCGAGAACGCAACGCCAAGGTGGCGCTCAAGACGCTCAAGGCGACGGTGTCGCGCAAGGCGAGCGCGCAGGCGCTGCTGCGGTTCAAGCGCGAGTTCCGCGCGCTGCAGGACCTCCACCACCGGAACCTGGTGACGCTCGGGGAGCTCATCGCCGAGGGCCAGCAGTGGTTTTTCACGATGGAGCTCGTCGACGGCTACGACTTCCTCGCGTACGTGCGCCCGCGGGCGCCGATGCCGGACGGCGACGTCGCGCTCGTCGTCGAGCAGGAGCGCCGGTCCACCGCCCACGGCAGCATCGACGACACGCCCATGAAGTTCATGCGGCGCAACTCGAACCCTGCCCCGGTCCACTCGGGCGTGATCGACGAGGCGCGGCTGCGCGCGACCCTTCCTCAGCTGGCGGCTGGCCTCGATGCATTGCACCAGGCGGGCAAGGTTCACCGCGACATCAAGCCGTCGAACGTCCGCGTGACGCCGGTGGGGCGCGTGGTGCTGCTCGACTTCGGGCTCGTGGCCGACGTGGCGGAGCGGCAGTCGCTCGACGGCGAGATCACCGGCACGCCCGCGTACATGGCGCCCGAGCAGGCGACGTCCAAGACGGTGGGGCCGGAGGCCGACTGCTACGCGCTCGGCGTCGTGCTCTACGAGGCGCTCACCGGCGTGCTGCCATTCGACGGGCCGCCGCTCACGATCCTGATGGACAAGCAGCAGAAGGTGCCGGTGCCGGCGCGCGAGCGGGCGCCCGGCGTGCCGCCGGACCTCGACGCGCTGTGCACGAAGCTGCTGCGCTCGGATCCGGCGACGCGTCCGACGGCGGCGGAGGTGCTGCGGATGCTCGAGCCGCACGCGGTCAGCGTGTCTTCCGCCCCGTCCACGTCCTCCGCGGCGTTCCCCGCGTCCACCCAGACGCGCAGCGCTCCGTTCGTCGGCAGGGCCAAAGAGCTCGAGGCACTCGACGGAGCCTTGCAGGAAGCTCGCACCGGATCGTCCGTCGTCGTGCTCGTCGACGGCGAATCGGGCGTGGGCAAGTCGTGTCTCGTTCGCCACTTCTGCGACCACGTCATGGCGACGCACTCGGACGCCGTGGTCCTCGCGGGCCGCTGCTACGAGCGCGAGCAGGTGCCGTACAAGGGGCTCGACGGCGTCATCGACGAGCTCGCGCGTCACCTCGCGTCGCTTCCCGACGAGCAGGCGGCGGAGCTCGCGCCGCCTCGCCTCGGGCCCCTCGTGCAGGTGTTCCCGGTCCTGCGCCGGTCGCGCGCGTTCGCTTTCGCGGTCACCGAGGAGTCGCGCGATCCGCACGACCTGCGCCGCCGCGCCTTCGAGGCGCTGCGCCACGTGCTGTCGCGCATCGCGGCGCGCCGGCCGCTCGTCATCGCGATCGACGACTTGCAGTGGGCCGACGCCGACAGTCTGTCGCTGCTCACCGAGCTGCTCCGGCCGCCGGACGCGCCGGCGCTGCTTCTCGTCGGCACCGTGCGCGACGCGCCAGCGACAGAGGGGAGCGTCGTGATGAGCGCCGTCGGCATCGCCGACATCGAGTCGCATCTCCCGGTCCCCGCGCGTCGCGTGGCGCTCGGGCGGCTCTCGGACGCGGACGCGCGCGAGCTGGCGACCTCGCTGCTCGAGCTGGTCGCGCCGCACCGCGCGCGGCACGCCGAGGCGATCGCGCGCGAGGCGCAGGGCCATCCCCTGTTCATCGACGAGCTCGCGCGTCACGCGGCGCTCGCCGAGGACCGCGAGATCCCCGGCGATACGCCGGAAGACACAGCGCTGCTGGTGCGCCCGGCGCTCGACCTGCAGGAGGCGCTGCACACCCGCATCGAGCGGCTCGAGCTCCCGGCGCGCAAGGCGCTCGAGCTCGTGGCCGTCGCGGGGCGGCCGATGACGCAAGAGACGGTCGCGTACGCGACGGGGATGGAGATGGCCGCCTTCGCGCGCGTCGTGGCGCAGCTGCGCGTCGCGCACATGGTGCTGACGAGCGGCGGCCGCGCCTCCGACCGCATCGAGCCGTACCACGAGCGCGTGCGGCAGGTGGTCGTCAAGCAGCTGTCGAAGCGCGACCGCATCGCCTGCCACCGGCGGCTCGCGCTCGCCCTCGAGGCGGCGCGCTGGCCGGACGGCGAAGCGCTCTCGCTGCACTGGGCGCTCGCGGGAGAGCCGGGGCGCGCGGCGAAGTACGCCGTGGCGGCGGCGCACCAGGCGAGCGAGGCGCTGGCGTTCGACCGCGCCGCGACGTGCTGGGAGCGCGCGCTCAAGCTCACGCCCGAGGGCGATGCGAAGCGCCGCGTCATCCGCGCGCGTCTCGGCGACGCGCTCGCCAACGCCGGCAGAGGAGCGGGGGCCGCCGCCGCGTACGCGAAGGCCGCCGAGAAAGCGCCGCCCGCAGAGGCGCTCGACCTGCGTCGCAAGGCCGCCGAGCAGTTCCTCCGCGCCGGTCGCTTCGACGAGGGGATAGCGGCGGTGCGCGAGGTGCTCGCGCTCCTCGGCCTGCAGTACCCGCGCACACCCCTTCACGCGCTGGTGCAGCTCGTCTTCCTCCGGCTGCTGCTCGCGCTCCGCGGCACGCGCTTCCGCGAGCGCGACCCGTCACTCGTGCCCGCGCGCGACCTCACGCGCGTCGACGTGTGCTGGTCGATCGCCTTCGCGCTGGGGCTGAGCGACCACATCTACGGCGCAGTCTTCCAGGCGCGCGCCGTCCTCTACGCGCTCCGCGCCGGGGAGCCGTCGCGTGTCTCGCGCGCCCTCGCGGTGGCTGCGGGCTACCAGGCCACGGGCGGCATCGGGGCGGCGCTGCGCGTCGACGAGAACCTCGCGCGCGCCCGCGCCATCGCCGAGCGCTCGGGGGATCCGCAGAGCATCGCGTACACGATCGCCAACTCGGCGATCTCGAGCTACCTCGGTGGCAACTTCCGCCGTACCGTGGACGACGCCGACCGGGGCGCCGACATGTTCCGCGACCGGGTGCCGGGCGCCTCGTGGGAGCAGGCGACGATGCGCCATTTCGCCATGATGGCGCTCTACTACCTGGGCGAGCTTCGCGAGCTGTGCTGGCGGCAGCCGATCTACCTGCGCGACGCGAACGAGCGCGGCGACGTCTACGCCTCGGTGAGCATGCGCGCGGGCTTCGCGGCCCTCGTGTGGCTCGTGCAGGGCAAGCCGGTGGAGGCGAGGCGCGACATCGCCGAGGCGATGAAGACGTGGTCGCAGAAGGGCTGCCACCTCGAGCACTTCTACGAGCTGGTCGGCCTGGTGCACGCCGACCTGTACGAGGGGCGAGCGCGTGAGGCGCTCGACCGCGTCGAGAAGCGGCTGCCCGAAATGCGGCGCGCCCACCTCACGCGCATCGGCACCGTGCGCATCCGGACGATCGAGATGCACGGCCGCTGCGCCCTGGCGGTCGGCGCCCGTCATCCCGAGGAACGCCGCACGCTCCTCGCGGCGACCGAGCGCGACGCGCGGACCATCGAGCGCGAGCGTGCCGCCTGGGCGATGCCCCTGGCGCGCATCCTCCGCGCCGGCGTCGCGCACCAGCGCGGCGACCGGGATCAGACGCTCATGCTGCTCCGCGAAGCGATCTACGGGTGCGAGACCGCCGACATGGCGCTCCACGCGACGGCCGCCCGGCGCCGGCTGGGCCAGCTCCTGGGCGGCGACGAGGGCCGCAAGCTGCTCGAGCGGACCGATGAATGGATGAAGGGCCAGGGCGTCGCCGATGGCGACGCGATGACTGCAATGATTGCCCCCGGCTATGATGCCCCCGTGAATGCCGCGGGCGCTGCGCCCGTCGAACGACAGGGACGAGGGGCTCGATGACGGTTCGGTCTATCCGGGTGTTGGCTGCGGCGCTGCTGGCGGGGGTGGCCGTGCATGCCTCGCGCGGCGTCGCCCGCGCCGACGATGCCGGGACCGGCTGGCTCGACGTCGCCTCGGACCCGTCGGCCGAGATCCTCGTGGACGACGTCGACACGAACAAGGCGACCCCCCAGACCCACATGCCCCTCAAGGCGGGGCATCACAAGCTCACCCTCGTCACGAAGGACGGGGCGCACAAGCGCAACATCGGGTTCAACGTCACCGTCGGCCAGACGACCAAGCTGACGATTCACCTGTCGTCCTAGGACGACTCCTCGTCGGGGACGCCCCCGCCCATCTTGGCGAGGTCCTCCTGCTTCACGCCCTCGGTCTTGAACTTCGCCGCGCGGTCGCGCATCTGCACGAGGACGTCCTCGGCCGGCGGTAGGTCGCCCTTGATCCACCGCAGCGGGTTGATGCGGGCGACCACGAAGGAACGCAGGTAGGGGCTCGTGAGGCCGCGCTCCTTGAGACGCGCGACCGCGGCGGCCACCTTCTCTTCGAGCTCGAGCACCAAGCCCGCGAGGTGCTCGTGCGTCTTGATGGCCTTGTTCAGCGGGTCGTCCACGAAGCGCTCGGTGCGTCGCAGGATGGGGTGGTACGCGCCGCCGGCGAAGCGCGGTGCCCGCTCGTAGCAGACCCCGATCGTCGCGTACGCGGGGTCCTCCAGGTAGAAGGAGAACTGCGACTCGGGACGCGAGCCGTCCTCGCCGAGCAGGTCGCGGTAGATGCGGATGACCTCGAGCGAGCGCTCCTTGAGGTTGTGCGCCTTCTCGGTGTTGAGCGCGAGGATCTGCCAGGCGACCTCGCGGC
>Ga0335069_10012076_pt1 | contig 12161 bp, 12 predicted proteins | sample Lox_Sample_11_FD_206714 | JGI IMG/M metagenome (GOLD analysis project Ga0335069, IMG submission 206714) | Soil microbial communities from Loxahatchee National Wildlife Refuge, Florida, United States - Lox_Sample_1.1 | ecosystem: Environmental > Terrestrial > Soil > Wetlands | place: USA...
GGCAAGATGCTGCTTCTGAAATCCGAATTCGCCGGCGATGTCACCATCCAGTGGGACGCCATTACCGCCATAGAGTCCACGGACAATATCAATATCACGCTGAAGGACGGCACGCGCCTTTCCGGCAAAGTCACCACCCAGGATGGAAAATTTGTGGTCGCTGGCGCCGCCCCTGCGGCCGCACCCGCGGCAACCGCTAAAGAGGCCATCGTCGCAGTCCGCAATGATCCCGAACAGCGCTCTTTCGACGAGGCCGCTGAGAGAATGGCGCATCCGAAGTTCACCTATTTTTGGCGCGGAATGTTTGATACCGGCCTGGCGTTGACTCGTGGCAACTCTGAAACCGCCAACTTCACGCTTGCGGCCAAGGCGATTCGCGAAACCCCAAGGGACAAACTGACCGTTTATGGCGACTACATCTTTGCCAATAACAGCTCGGTTCCGCCGACGGTGACCACCGCTAATGCTCTCGACGCAGGTCTCCGAGGCGACTTGAACGTTTCCCAGCGCCTCTTCGTTTTTGCGCTTACCTATTTCCAGACCAACGAACTCCAGCACCTGGATCTGCGCAGCGTGTTTGGCGGAGGCTTCGGCTATCACGTCATCAAGACCCCAAACACCACCTTCGACTTGTTCGGTGGTTTCACCTATGACCACGATTCGTTCGCCTCTTACCTGCTGGCAAACCCGACTCCTCCTCCGGCGTTCAATACCATTCCTTCGTCCACGCAGAGCAGCGCGGAAGCTCTGGTCGGCGAGGAGTTCGATACGAAACTCTCCAAGCGAACCACCCTGGCGGAGCGTTTTTCGTTTTACCCCAATCTTTCGCACACCGGCGATTACCGCATGCTGTTCAACACCACGGTCGTCACGCAGATCAAGACCTGGCTGAGCTGGCAAGCGACCTTAACGGATACTTACATCAGCTATCCGCCCCCGGGCCTCAAGGCCAACGATCTGCTCCTCTCAACGGGCTTGCGAGTTACCTGGGGTAAGGGGAAACTATAGGCGCTTTCCCCGCCCAATTTGAAACATTCGCTCCATTGGAGCCAAGGAGGTAGCTCATATGGGCTTTATCGCTTGGATCATTACGGGATTGATCGCCGGCTGGCTGGCCGGCAAGGTAATGAAGGGTGGCGGCTACGGTGTTCTCATGGACATCATCCTGGGCCTGCTAGGCGGGTTAGTTGGCGGCTGGGTTTTTGGGATCCTCGGCATCTACCATGGCGGAGGGATGATTCCCTCGATCATTGTTGCGTTTGTGGGCGCGGTGATTCTGGTTTGGATCACCCGCCTGCTCAAGAAGGCGTAGTTTTGCCAGTTGTTCCGTCGCCCGGGCGGGTCTTTCGAGAGCCTGCCCGGTGCTAACTTCCTGCCCCTTGGGAGTTAGCGGCTCGTTCTTTTTTTGAAGGAACAGGGGACTGTCCCCTGTCCGAAAGGGCAGGTGGTACTAGGGGACAGCTTACGGCCCCAATCCGGATTTCCACAGAATTTTCACGGTTTACTAAGACTATTACTTTCAGTGACATAAACAGCGTTAACCAAGCCTGCCTCGGTACTAGGAGATTCGTTTACGAACAATTTTGATGCTCCTGTACCATTTCCTTCCCTCCACCCCTCCTGTCTAATGGGACAGGTACACACCTTAGACCCTTTGGTCAGGGCAATTCATCTAAGGTATGTAGGTCGTTTTTCACCCCCGGGTACGGGTTGTTTGGGGGGCGGTCAGCAAGAGAGGGGCGGGTCAGCATGAGCAAGAGGGACAAAGGTCGTCAATGGATTTGGTGGTTTCTGGGGATTATTGCCGCGATGCAGCTTTATTTCGTCCGTGAACTTCTGGCGGCGTTTGCCATTTTTGCCTTGGGCTTTGCCGCCATCGGGGCGGTGATCGCTTCGCTGTACATGGTGCAGAAAACTTGGGAAGCGGGAGTGGCCCGTTTGGCCGCCAGCCAGCATCCGCTGGTTCTGGTCGCGCGCCGCAGCGTTGCTTCCGTGGAAGATTTGGCCCGCCGGCCGATTCGCCGTCCGGGTTCGCAACCGGTTTCCTAGGCAGTTTGCTTCTTCAACTGCTGCTTGCCAGAGCACACAGACTTGGGATCTGAGCAAGGCGTAGCGCAGTTCCCGAATCTGTGAAGGAACACAAGGGCCAGCCGCCCTGAGAGAGCGGCTGGCCTTTTTATTTCTTCTCAAGCCCCTAATTAACTTGTTGGCTCGGCTGTCGCACTTTTCAGCCTGCCTCCGATTCTGCTATCGTGGCCGCGCCCTGGAGGCCACCATGAAATCACCCGCCATGCGTTGTTTGCTTTGCCTGCTTGTTGCCGCGAGCATCTGCGTTCCCCGCGGGGAGGCGCAGGAAAACGCTGTTGCCGCGCCGAAGAAAGTTGCGATTCGCGCCGGGCGCCTGATTGACGGCAAGAGCGACACGCCGATCGCGAACGCGCTGATTCTGGTGGAGGGCGAGAAGATCGTCAGCGTGACGCCGGGAGGCTCCGCGCCTGCCGGAGTGGAGCTCATCGATCTCTCAAAGGCCACCGTTCTCCCCGGCTTTGTTGACGCGCACACGCACGTGTTGTTGCAGGGCGACATCACGCAGGAAGATTACGACGCGCAGCTCCTGAAGGAGTCCATCCCCTATCGCGCGATTCTCGCCGCGCGCAACGCGCAAATCGCCCTGGGCCACGGTTTCACGTGTCTGCGCGACGTCGAAACCGAAGGCGCCATGTACGCCGACGTGGACGTGAAAAAGGCCATCAACAAGGGCGAAGTGCCCGGACCGCACATGCAGGTTTCCACGCGCGCCATGACGCCCACGGGCATGTACGGCCCGCTCGATTATTCCTGGGAGATTCAGGTGCCGCAGGGCGTGCAGTACGCGGATGGCGTCGAGGGAGTGCGCAAGGCCGTTCGCGAACAGGTTTCGCACGGCGCGGACTGGATCAAGTATTACTCCGACCATGGCTATTTCTATGGCCCGGACGGGGTGCTGCACAGCCACGTGAATTTCACCGACGAAGAGGCCAAGGAAATCGTGGACGAAACGCACCGCCTCGGGAAAAAAGTGGCGGCCCATGCCATCGGCAGCGACGGCATCGCCGCCGCATTGAAGGCCGGTGTCGATTCCATCGAACACGGCGACGGCCTCACCGAGCCGCAGATGGAAGAGATGGCGCGCCGCGGCATTTACTGGGTGCCGACGATTATGGTTGGCGCGTATGTGGCCCCGGGCCGCCAGGGCAACTGGGTGAAAATGGTGAACACGGAAAAAGCCGCCTTCCAACTGGCGTTGAAAAAGAATGTGAAGATTGTGCTTGGCACCGACGCTGGTGGCTTCGACTGGCGCGAACTCAACGAAGCGCTGGAGTTCGACTACTATGTGAAATACGGCATGACGCCGATGGAGGCCATTCGCACGGCGACCACGACCGCCGCCGAGCTGCTCGGCTGGTCCGACAAAATGGGCACGATCGAAGCAGGCAAGTGGGCCGACCTGGTCGCCGTCTCCGGCGATCCCCTCAAGGACATCACCGAACTCGAACGCGTGAAGTTCGTCATGAAGAGTGGCACCGTCTTCAAAAACGACCTTCATTAATTCACTGCGCGCTAACTTTATTGACCACTAAGGTAGATTCCAAGCTCCAGTTTGTTGGCCCAGTTTGCAACCCGAATGAAGTTGTCCAGCGAGCGAAGTAAGTCTGCCTCTTTGGCATGGCTCTGAACATAGCGCAATTCCGCGAGCAAACCCGGAATTTGTTCGGGCTGGTATGTACCGTCGTCCCATGGTTCTGGAAAACTCAGGAGCAAGGGGCATTGGCTCACTCCTGTTGCTGGCTGAATTTCCGAATAGTTTGCAGCGTTGCGTGTCTTCACAGAAGGCAAACTAACATGAATGTGGAGCTGGAGGTCAGTTTCAGAGGTCGGCTTGAAGTCCCTGGCATGGCGATCCGGATTGCGAGCCAGGTACGGCACGTGCGTACCGCGGTCATAAAAATCCTCGAATTCTCCGCGGCAGTGAGCCAGCCCTTCTGCTGTCAGCCACTCTTCAGAGAAATCTGAGGGCGCGACACCTTCCAATCCAAGCTGCTTCTCGATGTACGCACAAAGCGCAGGAATATCTTCAATGCATCGTTGAATGAAATCCGGATCGGGTGTGAGGAGTTCCGCTTTTTCCTTCTCCCATTGTTGCCTTACTTCTTCTGAGGAAATGGCAATCAACCCAGGTCTCGGTTTTCGTTTATAAGCCGAGATGTTGGCATCAACCTTCCACCAGTAGACCGGCCCAATATAGCCTTCCAGGAGCTCTTGCTGCCTGCGGTATGAGTCGGGCCGGGGCCGGAACCAGGAAAAACTAAAGACTGGAGAGAGGTACGCCCTGTTCAGTGCCGACTTGTATCGGATCCCATCCGGGAAATGTTTCAGCTTAAGGTCGATCGCGAAATTGCTGCAGCTCCACCACTCGAGCGGAGCGATTTTGCTGAACCCGTAAGGAAACCAGTCACCGCCTTTCAGCGAGTTGCGATCTTTTGGAACTGGCCTGCTTAGCATGCGAACTCCATAGCAGAGCTTTAGTAAAAGGCCGCGCCGCCGTCGACGTTGATGGATTGGCCGACCATGGCGCTCGACATATCGGAGCAGAGGAACAGCGCGGCTTGCGCGATTTCCATGGCGGTCTGCCCACGGCCCTGTAGGATCGAGCCGAGAAAACCTTTCAGTTGCTCTTCCGGGCTCACGTTTAGTTTTCTCGCCAGCGTGTTGCCGAGTTCCTTGCTCATCACTGTTTCGGTCACTGGGCCGGGGCAAATCGCATTGACGCGCACGCCGTTGCGCGCCGCTTCGGCAGCCATGTAACGCGTTAGGCCCAGCAATCCCGCCTTCGCTGCCGCATACGCCGATCCCCACGAAAACGCCGCTTTCGCCGACAGGCTGGAGATATTCAGGATCACGCCGGATTTCCGCGCGTACATTCCCGGCAGCGCCAGCTTGCTCAGCAAAAACGCCGCGCGCAAATGCACCGCGATAACTTTGTCGAACTCCTCAAGCGGGTATTCCTCCACGGGAACCACGGGCCCATAGTGCCCGGCGTTGTTCACCAGGATATCCACCCGCCCTAAATGCTGCACAGCCTCGGCAAACACGCGCTCGCAATCCGCCTCCCGCGACAAATCGCCTGCGACATAGAACGATTTGCCGCCGATTGCCGCGATGTCTTTGGCAGTCGCCGCCAACTGGCTGCTCGTCCGCGCTGTCAGAAACACGGAAGCGCCTTCTTTTGCAAACAGCAACGCCATCGCCCGGCCAATGCCGCGCCCTGATCCCGTGATCAACGCAACTTTCTTTTCCAGCAGCATTAGTGCCCCCTGCCTTCGCAGGTTTTCGCCTTGATAGCGGGCAGCAGGTCGTTAAACAGTTGATCGCCGCGCCCCTCATTGCCCAGAATTTCCCAACCCGTCAGCACTACAAGTAACTGCTCGTCCGGAAAAACCATCAGCCGCTGTCCGCCAAACCCCAGGCACATCCAGACCAGTTCTTTGGAATCTTTCCGCGGATACAGCCACCACTTGTATCCGTACTTCATGCCCGCCTCCGCATCAATGTAGGGCGTCACGGAGGCCTTCACCCATTCCGGTGAGACGAGTTGCTTTCCTTCCCACACCCCATCGTGCAGATAGAGGTATCCGATCTTTGCCAGGCCATCAGGATTCAGATACAAACCGCCCTCGGTGTCCACTACGCCGATGTAGGTGCGCTTCCAGTGGTGCTCGATTCCCAGCGGCCCGAACAGATATTTCTCGCCGTAATCGTCAATGTCTTGGCCGGTCTCTTTCTTGAAGATATAGGCAAGCAACTCCGTGGCGCCGCTGCTGTAATTCCAGACCTTGCCGGGTTCGGCGGCCATCGGCTTGTCGATCACGTATTGCACCCAATCGTCGGTCGCTTCCATCAGGCTGGAATCGCTGCGCGGGTCATCGTACGGAACCTCTTCATTCCATTCGAGGCCCGTGGTCATGGTCAGCACGTCGCGCAGGGTCATGCGGCGCTTGCGGTCGTCCACATTTTTCACCTTGGCAACGTCAAAATACTTCAAGACCGGTGTGTCCACTCCCGCCTTGAAGTCGCCGCGCTGCTTTGCAATCCCGATAATCACGGAAGTGACCGTCTTGCTCACCGATTGCATGGTGTGCAGATCGGTGCCATGAAAATAAGGGTGCCAGTAGGGATCGAAATAGTTGTAAGGTCCTGTTAATCGCGCATTCAGCGGCCCTTTTTCTTTGGCCTGCTTGCCGTAAATCTGTGCATAGTCGTGCGCGTACTTGCGTTCAAAGACCTTCTTGCCGCAGCGAAACACAGTAAAGCTGTCAATCAGATAGAACTTTCCAGCGGCAATGTCCTTATCCAATCCCGTCAGAACGGCTTCATCCAACCCGACGCTGGCTGGCGTCGCCGTCGCCCAGCCTTTGGTGGGCCACGGGGTGTCCGCCCCGGGCTTGCTATGCACCTCGCCGGCTATCAGCAATACAAAGGAAGCCAGAAAAACACAGACGAAAAGGCCAGCCACCACGTTTCGTTTCATCATTATTCTCCGTGGCACACCTTATGGCGCGCGGGAAATTGTGTCAAGCCGTGCCAAGCATCGATTCTTTGATTTGGCGCCCTCAGGCGGTTTCACGCTAAAATTGAAAGGTTATGATCTCCGTTGAAAACGTCACTATGCGCTTCGGCGCCCGCGTCCTGTTCGAGGACGTCACCGCGACCTTTATGGCGGGCCGCCGCTACGCCATCTCCGGCCCCAATGGCGCCGGAAAATCCACTTTCATGAAAATCCTGACTGGTGAACTGGATCCGACCAGCGGCTACATTACCCGGCCCAAGAAAATCGGCATCCTGCGCCAGGACCAGTTTGCCTTCGACAAATATCGCGTGATTGACACGGTCATCATGGGCAATTCCATCCTGTGGAACGCGCTGCAGGAGCGCGAGGCGCTCTACGCCAAGCCACACGAGGAACTGACCGACGCCGACGGCATGCGTCTCGGCGAGCTCGAGGGCATTGTCGGCGAAGAAAACGGCTATGAGGCGGAAGCCGACGCCGGCGTGTTGCTCGACGGTCTGGGCATCGAGGCGGAGCTCCACGAGCGTAAGATGGGCGAACTGCAAGGCGGGCAGAAAGTCCGCGTACTGTTGGCCCAGGCGCTCTTCGGAAACCCTTCAGCATTGCTGCTCGACGAGCCCACCAACAACCTCGACCTCGATTCCGTCCACTGGCTGAAGGAATACCTGAGTGAGTATCACGGCGTGCTGATCGTGATTTCGCACGACCGCCACTTTTTGAACAGCGTGTGCACGCACATTGCCGATATCGACTACCAGACCATCATCATGTATCCCGGCGGCTACGACGACATGGTGCTGGCCAAGACACAGATTCGCTCGCGCATGGAAGCGGAAAACGCGGCCCGCGAAAAGAAGATCGCGGAACTCAACGAATTCATCGCGCGGTTCTCGGCCGGCACGCGTTCGGCTCAGGCTACCTCGCGCAAGAAAGAAGTCGAGCGCCTGCAAGTATCGGAGCTTGCGCGCTCCAACATTCAGCGTCCTTATATCCGTTTCCAATTCGAGGTCCCGTCCGGCCGTGTGCCGCTGGAAATCAAGCACCTTTCGAAGTCCTACGATGACTTGAAGGTGATCCCGAATTTCTCCGCGCACGTCACCCGCGGCGAAAAGATCGCCCTCACCGGCCGCAACGGCGCCGGCAAAACCACGATGCTGAAGTCCATCATCCGGAACGCTGGCCCGTTCATCGGCGAAGCTGAGCATCAGTTCCCGATCGATTCCGGAAACGTCGCCTGGGGACACGAAGTCAAAGTCGGCTATTTTCCGCAGGATTTCGGCTATACCATCGACAAATCAAAGGGTATCAGTGCCCTCGATTGGTTGTGGCAATTCAAGCCGCAAGCGCTGCAGGAGGAAATTCGCGGCGTGCTGGGGCAGATGCTCTTCAGCGGCGAAGACGCGCTGAAGCCCACCTCCGGCCTGTCCGGTGGTGAACAGGCGCGCCTGATCTTCTGCCGCATCATGCTGCAGAAGCCGAACTTCCTGGTGTTCGACGAGCCGACGAACAACCTCGACCTCGAATCCATCAACGCGCTGAACATCGCATTGCAGAAGTTCGACGGCACGGTGCTATTGGTCACGCACGACGAAGACGTCCTCGACGAAGTGGCCACCCGCATCTGGCATTTCCACGGTGGCAAAATCGAAGACTTCAAGGGCACCTACGAGGAGTTTCAGGCCCGCGCCCAAAAACCTGTGACTGCCGCCGCCAAAGGCCGCAAGTAAACACTAAGCTTCCACTCAAGAGAATGTCATCCTGAGGGCCATCTTCGCCCTCAGGATCAGTGGGTTTCTTACTTCGCGTTCAGACCCTTCAGTAGGTGGCCGACCGCTTCATCCGCCTGGTACGGTGTAATCACCGGCTTGCTCTTCAGTTCCTTCTGGCTGATCCCTCGATACGCCAGCTTTCTGGGTTCGCGCAGCGCCAGGTCAATCACAAACGTTCCTTCGTGGTAGCGCACATTCTGAAACGCCACTTCCGGAGGGCCCCATCCCCAACCGGACCAGCAGCCGTAGGGTCCGCAGACCACGCCGGGATATCCGCCGGGATAGACTCGCTGAACGGTTGCCGTCTGCGTTTTCACCGCGACGTGGTAATCCACCCAGAAATCGGCGACCGAAGGATCCGGCACTTGCATCAGTCCCTTTGACTGCAGGTTCTTTGCAATCGCCGCCTTCAGCGTGTCGCGGTTCGCTTCCGTATTCCAATCGCGATTGCTCTCCAGCCGTTGCGGGGGCGGCTGCTGTTGTGACGTAATTACGTCGCGCGAAACCACTTTTCGGTTGTCCGCGCTGGGATTCGTCACCGGGCCCTCCGGCGCATTCACCGGACGCCAGGCCCACGTCATGCCCTTCGCAATATGAATATCCGGGTCGCGAATAATTTCCACGTTGTCGTCGCACCCGGAAAGAAAGAGTCCTCCAGCCATAAGGCCGGTCAACAAAAACGCCCCTGCTCGTCTGCTCAAATCCACTTGGCATACCTCCACACGGTGTTTAACACGGCGTCTGACAAAAAGTTGGATGCCATCCCGCGCGGGAATTGTCGCTCACACGCGCAGAGCACAACCGGCTGGAAGGGTCAGGAGGGAAGTCCCCAATCGGTGGGCGGAAACGTCACCGGCCAGAATTTGGGGTCCGGCCGGTCAAATTCAAAGGCGATATGGTAATACTCCATTCCTGCTTCTTCGACGCGCACCACTCGACAACTGATCTCTCTTCCGTTTTGCGGATTGTTCAGCAGAAACGCCTGGCCTACATGAAGGTGCGATCTCATCTGCATCAGGCCGCCATGCGCATTCACAACTTGCGTCTTGGCCTCTTCCTGAATCTGGCGGCGCTCCTCGTTTTCCGCCAGCACCATCACGGACATACGCAGCATTACGCGTTCGCTGCGCCGCCGGTTCTGTTGGACCTGGGGCTGTTCCATCCCTAAAATCCTCTTAATTTCCTAGTTTACGCGAATCTGCGGTTTGTGGGCTGTCCCAAAAGCCAGTTTTTTGGGGGATATAGCGTCGGGCCCGGAACGCTTCTCATGCACAGAAGGAATGACTTTGATATGATGGAATCTTGAAATTTCAGTAGTTTAGGAGTCAGATGTCCGCTCAAACGGCAACCCCTGTAAAGACCCTGCTTCGCGTGCGCCCGCGTGGTTTCTGCGCCGGCGTGGTCCGCGCGGTGGATATTGTTGAACTGGCGCTGGAAGCCTATGGCGCGCCGGTCTATGTGCATCATGAAATCGTGCATAACACCTACGTCGTCGAACAGCTTCGCCGCCGCGGCGCCATCTTTGTCGAGACCATCGAGGAAGTTCCTTCGAATTCCGTGCTAGTCTTTAGCGCCCACGGGGTTCCACCCACGGTTCGCCAGGAGGCCAAAGACCGCCTCCTGCGCGTGATTGACGCCACCTGCCCGTTGGTGACCAAGGTCCACCTCGAAGCGCTCAAGTTCGCCCGCGAAAAGCGCACGATTATCCTGATCGGCCACAAGGATCACCAGGAAATCATCGGCACTTCCGGAGAAGCGCCGGACCGCACGTTGGTGGTGGACTCGGTCTCCGCCGTGGATGCCCTGCACGTGGAAGATCCGGAACGCCTCGCTTTTCTGACGCAAACCACTTTGAGCCTTTATGACACCCAGGAAATCGTCGCTCGCCTCCGCCAGCGTTTCCCGAAGATCATTGGCCCAGCCAGCGACGACATTTGCTATGCCACTCAGAATCGCCAGGAAGCTGTCGAGCAAGTCGCCAAGGATGTCGATTTGATCCTGGTGGTCGGCTCGCAAAACAGCTCCAATTCCAATCGATTGGTGGAGCTTGCGCAGCGCCTCAATCGCAAGGCGAAATTGATCGATTCTGCGAGAGACATTGACCCAAGCTGGCTCGAAGGCGTCACCCGTGTCGGGTTGACGGCCGGTGCCTCTGCTCCTGAAATTCTCGTGGAGCAGGTGAGCGAGCGGCTTGCCGAATTTGGTTTTACAGACCAGCGCGATCTGGACCTGATTCGCGAGGACGTGCGTTTTACGCTGCCTCCGGAGTTGCAGTCCATCGCGCCGGCGCCGCGCCGCTAGTCGCGGGGCGCCACGGTCAAAAAGTTTCCGTTCTGCCGGGCAGGGAATTCCCCGGCACAATCCGCCCGTACCCGGCAGTTCGCTGTACCGGCCACGCAGTTGTGGCCAGCGATTTCCGCAGCACAAGGAGCGAGCCTTGGCGGTCAAAATCGTCCGTCAGCCGAACAAGATTGCCATCATCGGTGCCCCCTCCAGCGCCGCTTCTTTCCTTGCGGGAAGCGAAAAGGCTCCCGCCGCCCTCCGCGCCGCTGGCATTGTCGAGCGTTTGCAATCCATCAGCTATGAAGTAACCGACCTCGGCGATTGCGCCCCACGTCTGTTTGCCGAGGATGACGAACACAAGCGGTCCCGCAACGTTACTGAAATCATCGCCTCCCTCAACGATCTGAAGCCGCGCGCAGAACTGGGCATCAAGTCCGGCGCTCTGTTGCTGGTGCTCGGTGGAGACTGCACGCAAATCATCGCCATGCTGGCAGGCGCGCACCGCTACTACAAGCAAATCAGCCTGCTATGGTTTGACCGGGACGCCGACCTGAACACCCCGGCCGGTACGCCCTCGGGTCGCCTGGACGGAATGGCCCTGGCGGGCATCATCGGCAAAGGCTCGCCGGAACTGGTGCGCTTCTGGGGCGAACCGCCGCTGGTTCGGGAGCCGGACACGCTGATTTACGGCCTGGTCCGCGTGGACCCGCCGGAACAGGAATTTCTTGCGCGTTCGCCGCTGCGCCATGTCTACGCGGCGGACATTCAGCGTAAAGGCGCGGAAAAGTCCGCGCAGGACGCCCTCATGCACCTGCATGCGGGCGCTCGCGAATTCATGCTGCATCTCGATCTGGATGTGATCTCTCAGGAGGAGTTTTCCGCCACTAACGTTCCCGATTCTGGCGGCCTCTCGCTTGCCGACGTGCAGGCTTCGCTCTACGAATTCGCCAAACAGAAAAACCTGCTCGGCTTGGACATCGCCCAATACAATCCGGACAAGGACCCCGACGGTTCGGGCGCGAAGAAACTGATCGATCTGCTCGCGGATGTGCTTTCGGCACGGTTGGCTGCGCTGGCCCCGCCGCCTGCTCCTGCCGCGGCTCCGGCCAGCGAAGACACAACGGCGGCGCCGGCTTAATCTACCCGGAGATTTCCTTGCCGCTGGAAATACAAATCGGTGCGGTCTGTTCACTTTTTCCTAATTCCGTCATGAATCGGCACACCGGGCAGGCTCTTGAATGGCGTTCCAGCCGGTTGTAGGCCCTCGCGTAGTCGGCCTGCAATTTTTGCAATTCATCGCCAGCTCGTTTGCCGCGCAAGCCACGGCGCACGATTTCTTCCCTTCGATCTTTCCAGGCGCGTAGAGCGTGCTGGCATTCCTTCAGCAAAGTCTCATAGTCGGAACAGACAGCGGTGCGAAAACGAAGTGTCTCGTTCATTTGCCCCTCCCTGTGTCGCGACGCCGATGAAGGAAAGAGGCAAACACCATGCCAATAGGCTAA
>Ga0335069_10012077_pt1 | contig 12160 bp, 7 predicted proteins | sample Lox_Sample_11_FD_206714 | JGI IMG/M metagenome (GOLD analysis project Ga0335069, IMG submission 206714) | Soil microbial communities from Loxahatchee National Wildlife Refuge, Florida, United States - Lox_Sample_1.1 | ecosystem: Environmental > Terrestrial > Soil > Wetlands | place: USA: Florida...
TCTACACCGAGGAACAGGGCAAGCGGCTCTTCCCGATCATCGGGATCGGCAGCTCGGTCGGCGCAGTCGCTGGTGCGCGTCTGGCCAAATCGCTCGTTCCGTTCGGTCCAGACGCACTGATGACCGCCGCGGCCGTGCTGCTCCTCGTCTGCATGTTGCTGCTCGCCTGGGTCGAGGGCCGCGCGGGCGTCGCCGGGAGAAGGCCAGAGCAGAGCCCGGAGCAGCAGGAGGAGCAACCTCTCTCCGACGAGGGCGCGCTGCACTTGCTCTTGCGCGATCGCTTCCTGCTGCTCATCGCGGCGATGATCGTGCTGCTCAACTGGGTCAACAGCGCCGGCGAGTACGTTTTCGACCGCACCATCCTCGCGGCCGTGACCAGCGCCGGCGTGCACGGCGCCGCGGCGCAGTCGTTCGTGGGCGCCATCAAGGCGGACTACTTCGCCTGGTACAACCTGCTCGGGATGCTGATGCAGCTCTTCGCTGTGTCGCGCATCCTGACGAGACTCGGCGTCCGCAACGCCCTCCTCTTCAACCCGGCGTTCTCCCTCGTGGGCTACGCCTGGGCCGCATTCGTCCCGACACTCGCCGCCTTCCGTCTGGTGAAGATCGGCGAGAACGCGCTCGAGTACTCGATCGCCGAGACGTCGCGCCACGCGCTGTACCTCGTGACCTCGCGGGTCGAGAAGTACGTGGGCAAGACCTCCGTCGACACCATCGCCGTGCGGGTCGGAGCCATCCTCTCCGGAGCCGTCGTGTGGATCGGCGGACGTGTGAACCTCTCGACGGCGTCGTTCGCGACGATCAACGTCGTGCTGACGGCGGTCTGGATCGGCGTCGTCCTGGCCATCGGCAAGGAGCACCGCAGGCGTCGCACGGAGAGCCCGGTGCTTCTCGCGGCGGAGCCCGCGACGTCATGAAGCGCGCGGCCGCCCTTCTCGCGATCGTGCTGGGGGTGACGGTAGGTCGTGACGCGCGCGCCGATAATCCGCCGGCAGCGTCTCCGGCTCCGCCTGCAACCGCACCTGCGCCGGCGCAGCAGCAGCCGCCCTCACCCAAGCGTCCGGTCCCCGACTACTCCGGACGTGGCCCGGAGCCCACCACCGCCGGAGACGTGGCGCTGTGGGTGCCCCGAGTCGTGCTGTCGCCGCTGTATCTGGTGAGCGAGTACGTCATCCGCTGGCCGCTTTCCGTGGGCATCCCCGCGGCCGAGCGCGCCGACTTGCCGCGGAAGGTCTACGACTTCTTCACGTTCGGGCCCGAGCACAAGGCGGGGTTCGCACCGGTCGGCATGTTCGACTTCGACTTCAACCCGAGCGTCGGCATCTATGCCTTCTGGAACGACGCGGGGTTCAAGGGCGACGACTGGCACGTCCATGTCGAGGCCTGGCCGACCGACTGGGTAGCCGGATCTCTCACGGACCACATCCAGATCGACGATCGCCAGGCCGTGCAGTTCCGCGTCGAGGGAATCCGCCGCCCCGACCGCGTCTTCTACGGCATCGGGCCGGACACCCGGCAGAGCTACCAGAGCCGCTACGGCGAGGATCGCTTCGATGGTGGAGCGAAGTACGAGTGGCGGTTCTGGCGGAGCAGCCGCATCCAGACCGCCCTCGGCCTTCGAGCCACGAGCATCTACGACGGGCACTTCGGGGACGATCCGAGCGTGAGCAAGGAAGCTGCCACGGGAGCTTTCGCGGTGCCGCCGGGATTCGGCGGGGGCTACACGGCCGAGTACAACCGCGTGTCCTTCATCCTCGACACCCGCCGCCCGTGGCCTCAGGCAGGCTCGGGCTTCCGTGCCGAGCTTCAGGGCGAGCAGGGAAGCGACGTACGCAACTCGCCGTCGTCGGGATGGATCCGGTACGGAGGATCCGCCGGGGCGTATCTGGATCTCAACCAGAGAGGGCGGGTGCTCGGGCTCTCGGTGATGACCCTCTTCGCCGATCCCCTGGGCGATCGCCCCGTTCCGTTCACCGAGCTCGCGTCCCTCGGCGGCGACGGGCCGATGCGAGGATACTTCGCACGGCGCATGGTGGATCGGAGCGCGGCAGCGGCGGCGATCCATTACGTCTGGCCCATCGGGCCCTGGCTCGGCGGCACCATCGAGGCGGGCGTGGGCAACGCGTTCGACGAGCACCTGCAGGGGTTCCGTGCGGGTCGCCTCCGCTTCTCCGGCGACATCGGCCTCTCGACCCTGGGGCTGACCGACTTTCCGATGGAGCTGATCTTCGGGACGGGTTCCGAGACCTTCGAGCAAGGAGGGACCATCGACTCCTTCCGCTTCACCCTTTCGGTGAATCATGGGTTCTGAGCGCGTCGCCATCGCCGCGGCGGTCCTCGCCGCAGGGTGCGCCCACGGGGACGCGCGGTTTCCCCTGCGCGATCCGGTCTGGCACGACGACGACCTTCGCCCCGTCCATGCACGCTGCCACGAGGAGCCGAAGGACGAGGACCGGCACCACGTCTCGTGCGCGCCGGAGCCCACCGAGGCGCCCATCTACTGGGACGGCGCGGACAACATGGTCTTTCGACCGCTGTCCGAGTCGCTGGGGGTCGTGAGGAGCGGCGAGGCGGTCGACGTCAACAGCGTCGACGAGGTGCCCAATTCGTCGTGGTTCACCAACCGGATCGGCGTTCGTCCGGTCAGCCTCGCCCAGCTGCGGACGAACGCGTGCAGTCAGGACCAGCTGCTCGATCCCGAACACGCGCCCGACCATTCGTGGCTCATCGACAAGGGCAAGACGAGCGGCTCGACTCCGGGATTCCGGGTCGTGATCCCCGGCAAGGGCAAGTACATGTTCAAGGTGGAGGCGACGGGGCTGCCCGAACGACAGGTCGCTGCCACCGTCATCGGCGAGGCCGTGTACTGGGCGGCCGGATACAACGCCTCGTGCGAGCAGGCGCTGCTGGTGCGTCCGTCGATCTTCGGACTCAAGCCTGGCCTCCGCGCCCGTCACGGCAACTTCGGCGACGAATACGACTTCGACCAGAAGGCGCTCGACGAGCTCTTCGCCAAGTCGGGGAAGCACGGCGCGCTCCTCCGGGTGAGCGCGTCGGCGTGGATCCCCGGCTACGTGCTCGAGCAGTTCAGCTACGAGGGAACACGGCCCGACGACCCGAACGACGTCGTGCCGCACGAGGATCGTCGCGAGCTCCGCGCCGCCCGCGTGCTCGCGTCGTGGCTCGATCACTTCGATTGCCGTTACGGGAACTCCCTCGACACCTGGATCACCGACGCCAAGGGGGCGGCGCCGGATGCATCGCCGGGCCACGTCGTGCACTACCAGATCGGCACGAGCGCGGCGCTCGGCTCGGTGTGGGACTGGGACCCGATCTCGAGGCGTCTCGGCTACTCGTACGTCCTCGACTGGGGAGACGTCGCCGGCGACTTCGTGACATTCGGCGCGGCCACGCGCACCTGGGAGACGATGCGCAAGGTCCCGGGTCACGAGACATTCGGCTACGCCGACGTCGCGCACTTCGATCCCGAGCGCTGGAAGAACGAATACCCGAACCCGGCGTTCGACCGCATGACCGAGCGCGACGCCGCATGGATGGCCCGCGTCCTCGCTCGCTTCACCCCGGAGATGGTCCGCACGCTGGCCGAGATGGGCAGGTTCGAGGATCCGTCGAACACGGACTACCTCGAGCAGCTTCTCGACGGGCGGCTCGCGAAGATCCTCGAGCGGTACCTCACGCGGCTGTCGCCCGTGACGGACGTCCACCTCGAAGGGCGCGAGCGCGTGTGCGCCGTGGACCTCGCCGAGTGGCGACACCTTCGCGCGCCCGGGTCTTTCGCCTACGCCGCGCGGATCGCGGGCGGCGGCTGGCTTCCCGTGGATCGTCGCCCCGAAGGCCAGCTTTGCGTCACGCTGCCGCACGTTGCCCGTGACGGGGGCAGCGCCGACGACGCGGCCGAGCGCTACGTGCGCGTGCGCATCGAGGACGGCGTCGCGAAGGGCGCGCTCGTCGTGCACCTCTACGACCTCGGTCCGTCGCGCGGCTACTTCCTGGCAGGCCTGGAGAGGGCGGAGCCGTGAGGAGAGAAGTGGTTTTCTCGCTCGCCGCGCTCTCCGCGTGCTCGCCGGCCGACCGCGCATTCCCTCCTCGCGCTCCGCTGTTGCGTGACGGCGACCTCGCATCGGTCCGTGCGCCGTGTCACGAGGAGGCCGAACACGTCGTCTGCGCCCCCGAGCCCTACGTGTCTCCACACCTCTGGGACGAGGTCGACAGCGTCGTCTTTCGCCCGCTCTCGGAGACGCTCGGCGTCGTCACCAGCGGCGAGTCGGTGGACGTCAACAGCCTGGACGAGGTCCCCGACTCTTCGTGGTTCACGAATCGCCTGGGCGTGCGACCCCCGAGTCTCGACGAGGTGGGGCTCGGTGCCTGCACGCCGGATCTCCTCCTCGATCCCGATGCGGCGGCCGATGGCAGCTGGGTCATCGACAAGGGCAAGACCGGCGGAAACACCCCCGGCTTCCGTGTGAGCATCCCCGGCAAGGGCAAGTACCTCTTCAAGGTCGACGACGCCGACCAGCCCGAGCAGTCCAGCGCCGCGGACGTCGTCGCAGCCGCCGCGTACCATGCCGTGGGCTTCGACACGCCCTGCGAGCAGGTCGTGTACTTCGAGCCGTCGCTGCTGAAGCTCGCGCCGGGCCTGCGCTACAAGTGGACGAGCTTCGGGGACGAGCACGACTTCGATCGCGCCGCGCTGGACTCGCTGCTCCGCCAGGCGCCGCACCGTGGAGATCGGGTGAGGATGCTCGCGTCGGCTTGGATGCTCGGACGCATCCTCGGTCCCTTTCGCTACGAGGGAACACGGGCCGACGATCCGAACGACGTCGTGCCGCACGAGGACCGTCGCGAGCTGCGCGCGAGTCGTGTGCTCGCCGCATGGGTCGGTCACACCGACAGTCACGAGTTCAACACCGTGGACCGCTGGCTCCCCGACCGCGACGGCGACGATGCGTCAGCGGGCCACGTCGTGCACTCCTTCATCGACTGGGGCGATTGCCTGGGCAACGACTGGCCGCAGGAGGAGATCACGCGGCGCATGGGCTACTCGTACATCCTCGACTGGGGCGACATGGCGTCGGACTTCGCCACCCTGGGCGCCCGGGTGCGGCCCTGGGAGGGCGGCCGCGTCCCGGGGCACGAGCTCTTCGGGTACTTCGACGTCGCGCACTTCGTCCCCGACCAGTGGAAGAACGAGTACCCCAACCCGGCCTTCTCGCGGATGACCGAGCGCGACGCCGCGTGGATGGCCCGCATCCTCGCTCGCTTCACTCCCGAGATGGTTCGCGCGCTGGCCGAGGCGGGCCGGTTCAGCGACCCGCGGAACACCGAGTACGTCGCCGAGGTGCTCCAGGGGCGCCTCGACCGGATCCTCGAGCGCTACCTCGCCCGCCTCTCCTCGGTCACCGACGTGGTGATCGAGCGGCAGGACCGCCTCTGCGGGGTGGATCTCGCCGAACGACGGCGGCTGCGGGATTCCGCGAGCTTCCGCTACTCGGCGCGCACCGACGGCGGCGTGGGCCTCTCCGTGGATCGCGGCGCGGGAGGGCGCATCTGCGTTACCCTGCCGCGAGCTACCGACGCGAGACACTACGTCGGTCTCGTGCTCGAAGACGGTTTCTCCCGTTCACCGATGCACGCGTACGTCTACGAGCTGGGGCGCGATCGCGGCTACTACCTCGCCGGCATCTCGCGATGATCACGCTCCGAGCAAGCGCTCTCGCTCTCTCGCGAACGTAGCGAGTGTCGCCCGAACCATCTCGAAGTTCTCTTGCAGGACGTCGAACCAGTCGTCGATGCCGAACGAGAGGGCACGCGTCCGGGTCACCGCGCGCGCTTCCCAGCTCGACGCGAGAGCGCCGAAGCACACGCTCTCGCACACGATCTGACCGGGTCCACCTTGCCAGGCGACGGGTGGATCTCTCCGGTCTGCCTCGACGCGTCCTTCGACGATCACGAAGACCCGATCGCAGGAGCCACGCTCGAACAGGTGCTCGCCGACCGCGAACTGCACTTCCTCGGCCGCGGCCGCGAGGTCGCTCACCGGTTGCACCCCGACGCCACGGAACACCGGTGTGTGCATGAGCAGTGCGGCTCGCTGGACGATGTCGAGCGAGCCCGAGCCATCCAGGGGCGGCGCGGTCGGTGTGGGAGGTGCGACACCGCGCGCCCAGACCCGCTCCTCGGCGGCCGCCGTCGCGCGCGCCAGCGCGAGCACCGAGGTCCGCGCGAGCGCGAAGCTGTCTTCGAGGAGCTCGAACCAGGCCTCGCAGGGGATGCGCAAGAGCTGAACGGCGCTGGCGGCGACGGCCGACGTCCTGCGAGGGCGCTCGATGAGCGCGTCGATCATGCCGAAGGCCCGTGGCCCTTCGATGATCTCGACGGGCCGGTCGTTCGTCAGGAACTCCAGGCGACCCTGCCTGAGCATGTAGAAGTGGTCCGGCGGCTCGCCCTCCGCGTAGATCCGGTCTCCCGGAGCGCACTCCTCTTCTTCGAGCATCGCCGTTAGGCGATCGGTCACCCACGGCTCGACGGAGCGTAAGCTCCCGCCGAAGGCTGCGAGGAAGAGCTCGCGCGAGATGCGTCTGCTTCGTACGTCGGACATGCCTTCGCCTCCATGCGTTTTCCGAGAGCCGCAAGCATTGCGTCGCGGGCGCGGACCAGTGCCTCGAGCCCTTCTTCACGCGAACGGGCCATCAAGGGGACGAGCGAGCGCGCGCGCTCGATGCGTTCGTCGACGGGCAGATCGTCGGTGGCCAGCCTGAAGAGCGCGCGGAGCCCCTGCTGATCTCTGCGGCGCAAGATCGTGTCGAGCAGCTCGGCGGCGGTCGCGCGGGCGTACGCGTCTCCCGAGCGACAGGCGAGCCACGCGTGGTGCACTCCCTGGCGCGGGTGGGCGATCTGCATGAGCTGGAAGGCGCGCTCGAGCGCGTGCACCGCCTTCTCGTCGAGCAACGCCGACAGGACGGTGGCCGCGGCGGCCTGCCCGGTCGGCGGCGCGCCGCCGTCGAGCACCTGTCGCAGCGCCAGCCGACGGAAGTATCTCTCGAGCTCACCCGAGCAGAGTCGCTCCATCCGGGTACGGTCCACCGCGATGCGGTGCTCCGTGACGAGCACGCGAAGCGCCTGGATTGCCTTGTAGCGCACGAGACCGTCGTCCTCCGTCTCGACCTCGGCGAGCAGACGCTCCGCCGCGCGCTTGCTCGCGAAGCGGGCGAGCGTCTTCGGGATGTGCATCCGGAGCCGCCGTTCGGTGGTCGGGTCGCGCAGCATGCGCCACAGCTCTTCGAGGGCCGGATCCCCCAGCTCCACGAGGGCTGCGCGCACGGCTTCGCGGCCCTCGTGGTGGGCGAGGAGCGACGCGAGGTGCGCAATGAGCGTCGCATCGCGCTGCGCCGCCACGGCGCGTGCGAAGAGCTCGGTCCTCTCGCGAGAGCCCTGGGGTTCGTGCGCGAGCACGTGGAGCAACGACGTCAGTCGCGAGGTCGGCGGTGCGTCCACGATGGCCGCGAGCATGCCGAGTCTCGTGGCCTCGCCGGGCTCTCCGGCCTCGTCGAGGAGCGTGGCGACGGACCGATGGTCGATGACACCGATCGACGGGTCGCGCAGGGCCATGCGCACGGCCGCGTATCCACGCGCGCGCCACCCGACGTCGTGCGCGAGCGAAGCGGCATCGAGCTGTTCGTGTCGCGCGAGGGCGCGCGCGGCCGCCACGCGTACAGCCTCGCTCGGGTCGTCGAGGAGACGTCTGGCGAGGGCGAACCAGTCGGAGCGGGTCGACTCCCCGAACCGCTCCAGGGCCTCCACGAGCACCCCCTCGTCGCGATGGAGCAGGACCAGCGCAGGAATGAAGCCCGCCCGCCCGCGCCGCGAGAGGACGGTCATGGCGCCTTCGACCTCGAGGGGATCCTCGCTGGCGAGCCGCTGCACCAGCATCTGCGCCGTCTCGAGATCGAGCGGCTCGGGGCTGTCCGCGGCGTCGAACGACCCGGTGGTGATCGAGTTGCGGAGGAGGCGCAGGTAAGGCCTGCGCATCGTCAAGACGACCCCGAGCCAGATCGCCGCGAGACCGGCCACGATGGCCGCGAGCGGCCGGGGGGAGACGAGGCTGGTTCCTCCGAGGGCGAGCAAGCCGGCGCCCGTGGCGGTCTGCGCGATGCGCCCGAGCGCGCCGTCGATGAGTGGCTTGCTCCGCTGCCGTGCGATCGTGGGCACCGGCAGGTACATCAGCTCCCCCGTCACACGGTGGATCGAGTAGCGCAAGCTGCCGTCGATGCCCTTCACGAGGAGCACGCCAGTGAAGCTCCCGCCGCTCGCCAGCGCTCCGAGCGCGCCGCCGAAGAGCAGCAGCGGCGTGAGCACGAGCGCGGGGAGCACGCCCACGTGGCGGACCACGGTGCCGCTCATCAGCAGTTGCACGAGCAGGGAGACGAGGTTGAGGACGAGGTAGTAATGCGCGACGAAGCGCCCGACGGCGGGACCGGGGAGAGATCGCGCCACGCTCGACTTGAACAGGTAGTCGAGCGCCAGGAACGTGGCGGTGGACAGGAAGACGACGAGGGCGACCCGCGCCAGGAACGGCTGCTCGCGGAAGGCTCGCAGTGACGCCGTGAGGGGCACGCGACGCGGCTCCCGCGGTTCGGGGACACGCTCGGTGACGCGCACGAGGCTCAGGGCGCCCACGGCGACGACGAAGCCAGACGACGAGACCAGGAGCAGCGACTTGACGGGCAGGACGATGAGCGCGGCGCTGGCGATGGCCGGGCCGAGCACGCCGCCGACGATGCCCGCCGCGGAGATGAGCCCGAAGAGCCGCCGCCCTTGCGCGACGGTGAGCACCGTTCCCGCGAGCGTCCAGAACTGAGGGACGACGACGGACCCGAGGACGCCGCTGAGAACGTACGTGGCCATCGCCATCGCGGGGCTCGTCGGCACCAGGAACAGGAGCAACGGGCCCAAGACGGCGATCACGAGGATCGCGCCGAGGGCCCGACGCTGGCCGAAGCGCTCCCCGGTGCGGGCAGCCAGCGCCGTCCCCGGCACGGTGCCTGCCGCGATGGCCATGTAGACGACGCCGAGGGCCCTGGGCCCGGGACCCGTGAGCAGCAGCGCATCGCGCGCGGTCTCGAGGACCGTGTGCGCGGCGATCACAAGGAGCAACAGGGCGGCGAAGCCCAGGCTCCCTCGGCCTTCGCCGGCGCGGACGTCGAACAGGCGCGTCACGGGAGATTCCGTCGCACGTCGCGTGCCGTCGTCCGATGCGAGCGCCGGCAGGCTTTGCGCTTCATGACGCGCTCGATCCCTGCGCCGACGCGCAAAGCATGCGCCAACGCCATCATCGTCACGGACGCGTGGCCTCGGCATCACACGCGGCATGAAGACCCCGCGCGTCGCCACCGCGTGCGCCGTGCTCGGCGTGGCCCTCCTGTCCACCGGCTCGGCATCGGCCCAGACGGCCGCCACCCCGTCGACCGATGCTCAGCCGGCCCCGGCGACCTCGACGACGCCCTCGGCGCCGCCGCCTGCGTCCACGGCTCAGCCGGCGTCCGGCCAGCCCTCGCGGTCGCCGGGTCAGCACTTCGTCGTCGACCCTGTCCTGGACGGCGTGGTCATCGTCGGCGGAGCGGGCTTCTCGGCGTTGCTCGGTCTGGTGCTGAGCAGCGGCGAGATCGAGGCCAATGTGCCCGGCCCCACGAGCAACCTTCTTTCCTGGGATCGAGGGACGGTGACGCAGAGCATCGACCCGAATGCCTCCATGTACTCGGATATCGGCCTGTACTCGGCAATCGGGTTCGCCGTTCTCGACCCCTTGCTGTCGGGACTCCGCGACGGGTGGGACGCGGGGCTGGTGGACGCCATGATGTACGCCGAGACGATTTCGCTCACGGAGGTCTTCACCGACGTGACGAAGATCGCCGTCCGGCGCCCTCGCCCGATCGATTACCTGAACTGTTCGAACAAGCCACCGAACACTCCGGGTTGCACCGGGACGGACCTGGAGCTTTCGTTCTTCTCGGGTCATGCATCGACGGTCGCCTCGATTGGAGCGACGGCCACCTACCTCGCGTTCGTGCGTGACCCGAACACGGCACGCCCCTGGATCACCCTGGGAGCGGCGACGGCCCTGACGAGCTTCGTCAGCTACGAACGCGTGCGTTCCGGGAACCACTTCCCGACGGATGTCGTCGTGGGATCCATGGCCGGAGCCGCGATTGGCATCCTGGTGCCGCATCTCCATCGCCACCCCGAGGAAGCGCCCCGCGTCTGGGTCGGTGCGGCTCCGGCCACGCAAGGCACTGGCGGCTCGTTCACGCTGGGAGGAGTGTTCTGATGAAGCTCGCGACCGCCTTCACGCTCGCGTTTCTCGTCGCCGGTTGTTCGCAGCCTACTCCCAAGAGCGCCGTCGAAGCGCGCGAGGCGGACCACGACCGCGCAGTCGAAGAGCTCGCCGACGCGACGCAGGTGCTGGACGAGATGAATCAGATCGCGCCGAGACACCGCGAGAGGGCGAAGTGCGTCGTCGTCGTGCCGTCGCTCGTGCGCGCCGGTTTCGTGGTGGGCGCGCGCCACGGCGACGGGGTCGCGTCCTGCCGGTCGAAGAACGGCTGGAGCGCTCCGGTCTTCGTCAGCATCTCCGGCGGAAGCGCGGGCCTTCAGATCGGCGTCGAATCGTCGGATCTCGTGATGCTCGTGATGAGCGATCGCGGGATGAGCGAGCTCTTTCGCACGAGCTTCTCGCTCGGCGCCGATGCGTCCGCAGCGGCGGGGCCCGTGGGCCAGGCGGCGCAGGCGGGCACGGACGCGAGCATCACCGCCGAGATCCTCACGTACGCGCGGTCGCGCGGGCTCTTCGCGGGCGCCGAGCTGAGCGGCGCCGTCGTGAAGCAGGATGGGGACGCCATGAGAGCCGTGTACGGGTCGGCGCCCGACGTCCACGACGTTCTCGCCGGCAACGTCGCTGCGCCGAGGGAAGCAGGCACCTTCCTGGCGCGCCTCGGTGCCGCCTTCCCGGAGCCGGGAGTGGCGGAACCCATGCGCCCCTGAGCAGAACTTGCGCGGAAGGAAGGCGCTTCCGTGCGCTGTCCGGCCTGGGACCGAGTGGCACGCCGGATGCTGATCTCCGATGCGGTGATTCCAATGCGCAAAGCCCCTCTCTTCGCCGCCGCCCTCCTCGCCAGTGTCGTGGCCGCGTGCCAGTCCGCCGAGCCGCGCCAGGCCGACGTTCCAGTCAGTACGAACGGCCCGCAACCACTGCCCGGATCGCAGACGGACGGCGAAGCGGAGCGCTTGGTCGTCGGCGCGGCGGCGTGCTGGATGGGCGGGCTCTGGTCCGACGCGCTCGGGGAGCAGACGGATTCACGCGCCTGGGGCGTGGTACGCACGGGCGACCCGCGCGGCATCGAGCGCCGCTGCAGCGCCGTGCTCGCTCACGTCTACGGCTCGTTCGACCCGATGCAGTACGAGCAGCTACGGGCCATCGAGCCGCGGGTCGTCGACGACCTGGCGACCCGCGTGGCGGCAATCGCAGAGCGCGATCGCGCCGATGCTCCTCACGCTGCGCAGCTCGTCCAGCTCCTGCGGGGCGTCGCCGGCGCCACGCGCGAGAACCTGCTGGCGCGCAAGGCGGCCGACGACGTGAAGGCCGACGAGGAGCAACCGAGCACGGCGAACGACCGCGCGCTCGACAAGACGCTCGCAGCTCGCGCCCTGCAGAAGACGACGGCAATCGACGCCCTCCTGGCGATGGATGCGGGCGATCTGACGCACGAAGCGCACGCGCTCGGTCTGCTCTGCGCGCTCGACCGGCTCGAGATCGGGCGCCGCCTGCCGAAGCACCTGAAGGTGTACGCACTGGGCCGCCCCTTTGCGCACGTCTTCGGTGTGACTCCGCCAGCGGTACCCGAGGACCCGACGATGCCCATCCGGACGGGCACGTGGCCAGGTTATCTCGTCGACACCTCGGCGGCCGCCGGATACGCGGTGCCCGCCGAAGCCACCGAGCCGATCGATCGCGAGTCGCTCGCGTGGGGAGGCGTTCTGCAAGGCTTCGCCGACAAGATTCGGCAGGACGCGGACAAGGTCTCGACGCGAACGCCGCTGCCGAGCGTGCTCGCTCGCGTTGCGGCCCGCCTGGACGAGGAACACC
>Ga0335069_10012078_pt1 | contig 12160 bp, 11 predicted proteins | sample Lox_Sample_11_FD_206714 | JGI IMG/M metagenome (GOLD analysis project Ga0335069, IMG submission 206714) | Soil microbial communities from Loxahatchee National Wildlife Refuge, Florida, United States - Lox_Sample_1.1 | ecosystem: Environmental > Terrestrial > Soil > Wetlands | place: USA...
CGCCGCTCGCGACGACCGGGCAATGCGGCGAGTCGCTGTTCCCCGGTCCGCTGCCGCCGTGGTGCACGCTCAACGCCACCGGCCAGACCGCCAAGTGTGAGTGAGCCGGGCGTCGGAACCCGGCGCCCTCGCACGACCGCTCGCCCCGACGCCGCTCGCGCCCCGTCGTCCCCGGACGACCGGCGCGCTCCCGACGGCGTGATTGCCCCGCGTCGCGGTCGGTCCTAGAGAAGGGAACCCATGCAGAGCACGATGCAGGACCACCCGCTCACGATCACCGACATCCTGCGCCACGGCGCCACGGTCTACGCGGACAGCGTCGTCCACACCTTCGACGGCGCCCGCGTGCGCCGGGCGACGTTCGCGACCGTCGCCGAGCGCGCCGGGCGGCTCGCGGCGGCGCTGCGCCGCCTGGGCATCGGCGCGGGCGAGCGGGTCGCGACCTTCTGCTGGAACACCCAGGAGCACATGGAGGCGTACCTGGCCGTCCCGTCGATGGGCGCCGTGCTCCACACGCTCAACGTGCGGCTGTTCCCGGAGCAGCTCGTCTACGTGGCGAACCACGCCGAGGACCGGGTGGTGCTGGTCGACGCCTCGCTCGCGCCGGTGCTCGCGAAGGTGGCGCCGCAGCTCGAGACCGTGAAGCACTTCGTCGTGATCGGCGACGGCGACGCCGCGGGGCTGCCGTCGCCGCTCGGCTACGAGGCGCTGCTCGCCGCCGAGCGCCCGGTGGAGGACTGGCCCCGGCTCGACGAACGCTCCGCCGCCGCCATGTGCTACACGAGCGGCACCACCGGCAACCCGAAGGGCGTCGTCTACAGCCACCGCTCGACGTACCTGCACTCGATGGCGGCCTGCTCCGGCGCCGCCTGGGGCATCAGCGAGCACGACGGCCTCCTCCTGATCGTCCCGATGTTCCACGCCAACGCGTGGGGCCTGCCGTACGCGGGGTTCCTGACCGGCGCCGACCTCGTGATGCCGAACCGCTTCCTCCAGGCCGAGCCGCTCTGCCGGCTCATCGCCGAGACGCGGCCGACGATGTCGGGCGCCGTCCCGACGATCTGGAACGACATCCTCCGCCACGCGGAGACGAATCCGGTCGACCTGTCTTCGCTGCGCGTGGTCGCGTGCGGCGGGTCGGCGGTGCCGCGCATCCTGATGGAGCGCTTCGACGAGCGCCACAAGGTCCGCATCATCCAGGCGTGGGGCATGACGGAGACGAGCCCGATCGCGGCGATCGCGCATCCGCCGCGCGGCACGACGGCCGCGAACGAGATGGACTGGCGCGCCAAGACCGGCCGGGTCTCCGCCGGCGTCCAGCTCCGGATCGTCGACGACGCCGGGAACCTGCTGCCGTGGGACGGGAAGAGCGCCGGCGAGATCGAGGTCCGCGGCCCGTGGATCACCGGCAGCTACTACCGCGATCCCGCCAGCGACAAGTTCCACGACGGCTGGCTCCGCACCGGCGACGTCGGCACCGTCGACGCCAAGGGCTTCGTGCAGATCACCGACCGCGCGAAGGACGTGATCAAGTCGGGCGGCGAGTGGATCTCGTCGGTCGAACTCGAGAACGTGCTGATGGCGCACCCGGCGGTGCTCGAAGCGGCCGTCGTCGCGGTGCCCGATCCGCGCTGGGAGGAGCGGCCCCTCGCGTGCGTCGTGCTGCGGACCCCGGGCGGTACGACGGTGGCCGAGCTGAAGGCGTTCCTCGAGGCGCGGGTCGCCAAGTGGTGGGTGCCGGAGCGCTGGACGGTCATCGACGAGGTGCCGAAGACCAGCGTCGGCAAGTTCGACAAGAAGGTGCTCCGGGCGCGCTTCGCGGCCGGGGACCTGCGGCTCACCGACTGAGGGCGCGTCAGTCGCCGACGCCGGGCGGCTGGCGCGACGCCTTCTTCTCGCTCCGGGCGTGCTTGGCGGCGAGCCGCTTCTGATCGGCCCGGCGTGAACGCCGGCGCTTCTGGCGCCGGATGCGCTCGCGTGCCTGCTGCGCGGCCGCGACCGCCCCCGTGAGACGTGCCTCGACCTTGTCGCACAGCTCGCGGCGCGCGAGGAACCGGTTCATGCCCTGGGTGCGCTCCTGCTGGCAGCGCACGCGGACGCCGGTCGGGAGGTGCACGAGCACCACGCAGGTCGCGACCTTGTTGACGTTCTGCCCGCCGTGTCCGCCCGAGCGCACGAACTGCTCGTCGAGATCGGCCTCGACGATGCCGAGGCCCGCCATGCGGGCGCGCAGCGCCTGGACCTTCTCGACCGACACCGGGAACATCGCGCCCGAGGCTAGCGGGACTACCGGAGCTGGTCGAGGGTCGCGACCGTGTCGACGTAGAGCCGCTGCTGCCATGCGACGATCGCGTCGACGCACCCGGCCGACAGGAGGCCGCGTTGCCCGCCCGCGTCGGCGGCGCCCACCGCCTGGTTGAGGCGGGCGAGCACGGCCAGGAGCCGTTTCGCGGCCTGGCGGCCGTTCCGTGCGGCGCCGGCCTTCGTGACCAGCTGGGCGGCCTTGGCGAACGGACGCTGGACGGCGGCGGGGAGCGTGCCGCACGCCGCCTGCGTGCCGGGGTCGGCGGCGAAGCGGCAGGCGAGGCCGCTCGGGTTGGGGGTCGCCGGGAAGACGCAGCCGTCGGCGGGGACGCAGCTCTCGAACGCGCACGCGTCCGCGGCGCAGGCGGCGGTGGTCCCGCCGCCGCACGCGCCGCCGGTGCAGGTCTCGCCGGCGGTGCAGCCGTCGGCGTCGAGGCAGGTGGTGCCGTCCGGCAGCGCCACGTGCTCGCAGACGGCGCCGTTGCAGGTGTCGGCGGTGCAGCTGTTGCCGTCGTCGGCGCACAGATCCGACGCGCTGCAGTCGACGTCGCGGTCGCGGCCGACGCGCAGGAAGTGCTGGTGCGCGGCGGTGTACGAGTCGTCGCCGCCGCGGAGCACGTAGCCGGTCATGATCCACGTGTTGCCGCCCGGGAAGTCCGGCCGCGCGCAGAAGAAGTCGCCCCAGCGGTCCTCGCGCGGGCCGCTCGTCCCGTCGAGCAGCTCGTGCAGCTCCCACGCTGGCGCCGGCGCCGAGAGGTCGTCCTGCACGAACGCGGCGACGCCCGGGAAGCGCGCGCCGCCGCCGATCGCGACCACGCCGCCGAGATGCCCGCGCGCGTTGACGGCGACGTTCGGGAACTGGATCGCGTAGTCGGTGCTGAACAGGTCCGGCTGGTCGATCACCGCGCGCGTGCCGGCGTCGATGCGGACGACGGCGGCATACGGGAAGGGTCGGTCGGGCGTCAGCGCCGAGGCGTTCCACATGAAGCCGATGACGCCGTTGGCGACCCAGCCCGTGAGCACGTTCCGGCCGGCCGTGCCGCACCACTCGTGCGCGTCGGGACCGGCGCAGCTCCGCGCGCCGGTGCCGTAGGGCGCGAGCGTGAGATCGTCGAACGCCACCGCGTCACCCTCGGGCCAGCGGTAGAGGCGGAGCATGAAGCCGTCGGCGGCGTGCGACGCGAAGTACATGGTGTCGGTGGTGCCCTGCACCAGGCCGAAGCCGAAATGGTCGCGGTTGCCGCCGAAGACCTCGAGCGTCCCGGCCGCGCCGTTGGCCAGGTCGGCGAGCGCGATCCGCACGATCATCGAGCCGAGGAACCGGCCGCGGGCGCTCAGCTGCGTGAAGACGTTGGCAGTGATGTAGAGGCTGGTCTGGGTGAAGGCCATCTGCGGAAAGTCGAACGCGCCGCGGCCGATGCCGAGCGCGCGGGCCGTCAGGCCGCGGACCGTGAAGTCACCGGCCTCGAATGCCGCCTGCCCGTGCGCCACCGCGACCGCGATGCCGCCCGGCGCGCCGGGCGCGCGATACGCGAGCAGCCAGACGAAGACGTCGTGCGCGGGGTCGTAGAGCACCGACTGGTCGCCCAGGAACTCCGCGTTGCGCGGCAGCAGCCGGCGCGGGTCGACGAGCCGGAACGTGGCGCCGCTGTCGGTCGAGACCATCGCGTGGAAGTTGTCGGTGAAGATGACGTCGCGCCCGCTCTTGGTGGCGCACGGCTCGACCGGCACCCCGGGGTGCGTGTCGAGCTGCGCCTTCAAGTCGGTGTCGCGGAGCACGGTGAGCGCGGCCGTGATGCGCGGCACGACGCCGACCGCGCGCGGTGCGACGCGCGCGGTCGGCGTCGGCGCGAACGCCGGTGCGGGCGGGCGGGCGCGGGTGACGGCGTCTTCCCGTGCGCCGTCGGACGCGAGCCGCACGCGCGCCGCCGCCGGCAGCGGCAGCACGCGCGGACGGCGCACGCCGCGGGCGGCGTGCGCGGATGCCGAGAGCAGCAGCACGATGGCGACGGCAGCGGCTCCTCGTCGTCTCCCCACTTGGGCCTCCTCAGTAGAGCAGCGGGAACATCCGGAAGCGGGCCCGCGTGCAGTAGTCGTCCCAGAGCGACCCGTACTTGGCGCGGCAGCGCCGCTCGTCGCGCAGCGCCCGATGCGAGAGCAGCACGGTGAGCCAGAGCGGCAGCAGGAACGGCCCCGGCCGGTGGATGCCCGCGCACAGCGCGATCGCGGTGTAGACGACGATCTCGCCGGTGTAGTTGAGGTGGCGCCCGATCCCCCACCAGCCCGACACCAGCAGCCGCCCGCCGACGGTCTCCGCCGGCCGGCCCCAGATGCGTGCGCCCGGGTCGGCCTTGAAGCGGTGCTTCTGGTCGTTGGAGCCGCGGAACATCCAGAGCCCGAGGGCGAAGAGCGCGCTCACCGCGAGGAGCCCCGCGCGCGACAGGGGCTCCGTCTGCTCGAGGAGCGCCCAGCCGCCGATGCAGTAGAAGAACGGGACCAGCACCAGGTCACCCCACAGGAGCGCGAATCCGAAGTTCTCGGCGATGATGTCCCACGTCTGGAGCATGAACTCCTCACGCCGGTAGTGGGTGACGAGGTACACCCACCACAGCACCTGGAAGAGCCCCATCTGCGGCGTGAGCCGTCCGGTCAGTTCCACCTGCCGATACGCGAACGCGACCACCAGCAGCCAGAGCCCGATCAACGAGGGCTGATACGCGAACATCTTGAGGTCGACGCCGAGCCACTCGGGGTTCAGCTCGACGCCCATCGCCCCGCGCCGGAGCATCGTCGGCCAGTCCCGGGCGTCGTCGAGCCCTTTCGCGCGTCCCTGGACGTAGAGCACGACGCCGATCACCAGCGAGTACAGCGTCGCCGTGATGGCCAGCGCCCCGAAGTGCGTGATCAGCGGCGCCAGCGAGAGCCCGAACACCAGCGTGCCGACGGCGACGACGGCGTTGGTCGCGAGGAACAGCGTGAGGCCGGTGAGCGTGTAGCGGCGCCGCGTGCCGTCGGCCAAGAGCTGGCCGTCGTGTGCGTCGCCGGGCAGGAGTGCGGCGCCCGCGAACAGGCCCAGGAGGAAGAGCGTGTACCAGAGGAAGGCCGGTCCCACCCGACTCGGCTATCGGAAGCGGGCCGAACCGTCAATCCGATCGACGCCTCAGCCGCCGAACGGCGGGAAGCCGGTGATGTCGGTGTTGCAGGTGAGCCCGCCGTCGACGACCAGCGCCGCGCCCGTCACCGCCGACGACTCGTCGCTCGCGAGGAACAGCGCGACGTTCGCGATCTCCTCCGGCCGGAGGATCCGGCCGAGCGCGTGCCGCGCCGCGACCGCCTCGCGCGTGCGGAAACCCATCGCCACCACCAGCCCGAACATCGGCGTGTCCACCACCCCGGGGCAGATGCAGTTGGCGCGGATGTTCCTGCGCCCGTACTCGATCGCCACCGTGCGCGTCAGGTTGATGAGCCCGGCCTTCGCGGTGTTGTACGGCGCCGCCATCATCTCGGCCTGGAACGCCTCCACCGACGACGTGTTGATGATCGAGCCGCCGCCGCGCCGGAGGAGCGCCGGTATCGCGGCCCGCATCCCGTAGAAGACCGCGGTCAGCATCACCTGGATGCTCTGGTCCCACACCGCCGGATCGATGTCGGCTACGTAGCCGCCGCCGCTGGTGGCGGCGTTGTTGTGGATGACGTCGAGCCCGCCGAAGCGCTGCTCGGCGAACGCCACCGCCGCCTCGACCTGGTCGAGCTTGGTGACGTCGGTGTGAAGGTACTCGGCGGCGCCGCCCGCCGCGCGGATCTCCGCGACCACCGCCCGACCGCCGTCGTCGTTGATGTCGGTGCACACGACCGACGCGCCTTCGGCGGCGAAACGCTTGATGGTGGCGGCGCCGATGCCCGAGGCGGCTCCGGTGACGATCGCGACCTTGCCGGCGAGTCTCGACATGGCCGCGGGGCATACGTCCCGCGGTCGGCGCGCGTCAAGCTGCGCCGCGGCCGGCGACGAGGCGCGAGCGCCGGCGTCAGCGGCCTCCGCCCGGAGCTTCACCTCGACGATCGCCCCGGCTATGGGACGCGCATGAACTTCGACGGCAAGACCGCGCTCGTCACCGGCGCCGCCTCGGGTATCGGGGAGGCCACCGCCCACAGGTTCGCGCGCCACGGCGCCAACGTGGTCGTGGTCGACATCGACGCGGCCGGCGCCGGGCGCGTCGCGGCGGAGATCCGAGCGGCTGGCGGCAAAGCGAACGCCTGCCGCGCCGACGTCGCCGACCCGCGCGATGCGGAGGCGATGATCCGCCACGCCGTGGACACGTTCGGCGGCCTCCAGGTGCTCGACAACAACGCGACCAGCGGCGGCATGGGACGGATCGCCGACATCGACCTCGCGGACTGGAACCGCGTCGTCGCGGTGAACCTGACCGCGCCGTTCCTCGCGACGAAGTTCGCGCTGCCGGTGATGCTGGCGCAGGGCGGTGGGGTCATCGTCAACATCTCGTCGGCGGCGGGGCTCCAGGCGGAGGAGGGGCTGGCGGCGTACGCGTCTGCGAAGGCCGGAGTGCTGGCGCTCACGCGGAACACCGCGGCCGAGTACGGGCGGCGCGGCGTGCGCTGCAACGCGATCTGTCCGGGCGCGGTCGAGACGCCGTCGACCAAGGCGTTCATCATGGCCGTCGACGGGATCCGCGAGCGCATGGAGCGCGCGAATCCGCTCCGGCGCCTGGCACAGCCCGACGAGCTGGCGGCGGTGGTCGTCTTCCTCGCCTCCGATCAGGCGTCGTTCGTGAACGGCGCCACGATCATCGTCGACGGCGGGGCGACGAGCACCAACCAGGTGGGGTTGATCGGCTCAGACTGACGCGGGCAGGGGACCGCAGCTCCGCACCAGCCGCGGCAGGAACGCCCACGGATACAGCAGCAGGTAGAGGTTCGGGAGCCACCATCCCAAGTCGAAGTCGCGGCGCAGCGTCCAGAACGCGATCGCCTGGAGTCCCGAGCAGAAGGTGAGCGCCAGCGAGACCAGCGCCCAGCCGATCCAGGTCGGCCGCCCGCGCGCGTGGAGGCCGAGCGCCACGAACCCGGTCGCGGAGATCGCGAGGTCGATCGGCAGGAATGACCAGTTCCACGCCCACAGGATCGGGTCGTGGTAGTCCTTGAAGAGCCACGCCTCGGGGAGCACGCCGGCCAGCGTGATCAGCCAGTAGAGGACGAAGCCCGAGTCGGTGACGAGGAAGAACGGGTGCAGCCGGCCCATCGGCTCGACGCTCACCGGTGCTCGTCCACGAAGCGGCGGAAGAGCCCGGTGGCCTCGGCGTGGCCCAGCACGCGGGTCGTGCGGCGCGCGATCCGCCAGTCGTCGCCTGCTTTCGCGAGCTCCCAGCGGTTGAGGCTCACCCGGTAGACGTGCGTGCCGGCGGGCGTCTGGAGGTAGACCCGCGAGTAGCCGGTGGCGACCGCGGTGTCGGGGCTGCCGAGCTCCACCACCGCCGGTCCGATCTGGTGCGCGCAGTGCCCCACCATCGCCTGGTGGCGCTCGCTCCGCACCATGGCCTCCACCGCGCCGCGCCCCGTCATCAGGCCGACGTCGACGTCGTAGACGCCGTCGTCGCGGAACACGTTCGCCGCGGCCCCGGGATCGCCGACGTCGACCCCGAGCCCGTAGCGCACGATCAGCCGATGGATCGCGAGCTCGTCCTCCAGCCGCTGCACCCGCGCCGCCAGCGTCGCGACCGTCTCTTCCAGCGAAGCCATGGTCCGGTCTCCCTTCGCGGCTCCCTGTAGCACGGCGGAATTTTCTTGACAGCGGCGGACCTCGCTGGGTAAGGGCGGCGGTCCATCGTGGAGGGGACCATGACCCGGCCGCGCGCGTCGCTCGCTTCGTTGCTCGCTCTCCTGGTGCTGGCCGCGGCCGGACCGGCGGCGGCCCAGATCGCGAACCTCTCGGTCGCCAAGAACGCGGGCAACAGCCCCGACGCGTTCCAGGACGGCCTCTTCGTGAGCTTCCAGCGCAGCACGTTGGTGGCCGTGCAGAGCAGCTCCGCCAGCTCGTTCACGGTGCGCTACGCCGAGGTCGTCGGCGACGACGTCGGCACGCTCAGCGCCGACAGCATCGGGCAGAACTCCGACTACACGATCTCCTTCACCGCGACCGCGCCGGGCGGTTACCAGCTCGTCGTCAGCACCAGCTTGAGCGGCGCGTTCACCGAGGTCGACGACGGCGACGGCCCGGCCGCCGCCGACGTCTCCGGGGTCACCGGCAGCTTCACCGGCGGCAGCCTCGCCTCGGGGAGCCTGAGCCTGCCCGATCCCGGGCAGCTGAACAGCAACAACGGCGGCAACGTCGGCTTCAACCCGACCAGCGCCGCGGTCATCACCGGCGTGAGCAACGGCGTGCCGAAGGCCCACACGCTCCGCTTCACCTGGAGCGCCAGCTGCGCCAGCAGCAACGGCGTCCTCACCGGCGGCGACGAGTGCGCGGTGCGCCTCGGCATCCCGATCGGCTACACGGCGCAGACCGCCGGCAACTACCCGGGCGTCGGCTCGCGCGTGCAGGCCCGCGACGGCCACTTCGTCACGGTCACGCTGGTCTCGCTGTGCGGCAACGGCGCGCTCGACCCGGGCGAGCAGTGCGACGACGGCAATCTCGTGAACGGCGACTGCTGCTCGAGCACGTGCCAGTTCGAACCGGCGAGCACGGTCTGCCGTCCGTCGGCGGGCCCCTGCGACGTGGCCGAGAACTGCACCGGGAGCAGCGGGAGCTGTCCGGCGAACGGGTTCGCGTCGTCCAGCACCGTGTGTCGTGCGTCGGCCGGCGTCTGCGACGTGGCCGAGAGCTGCACCGGCGCGAGCGCCGCCTGCCCGGCCGACGGCTTCGCGTCGCCGTCGACGGTGTGCCGCGCGGCGGCGGGCCCGTGCGACGTGGCCGAGACCTGCACCGGGTTCGGCGCCACGTGCCCGGCCGACGCCAAGAGCCACGGGGTTTGCCGCGCCGCCGCCGACCTGTGCGACGCGGTCGAGGTCTGCGACGGCGTGAGCGACGTGTGCCCGCCCGACGTCGTCAAGCCCGCGGGCAGCATCTGCCGCCTGGCGAGCGGCGTCTGCGACGTGCCCGAGACCTGCGACGGCGCCAGCATGGCGTGTCCCGCCGACGCGTTCGTCGACACCGACGGCGACGGCGTGGGCGACGGCTGCGACAAGTGCCGCACCGTTCCCGACCCGGCCCAGCTCGACACCGACGGCGACGGCATGGGCGACGCCTGCGACCCGTGCACGGGCGGCGTGCCGATGGCGTCGCCCAAGCTGTCGATCTCGAAGCTCGTCACGCCTCCGGGCGACGACGGCTTGAAGCTCAAGGGCGCCATGACGCTGCCCCATCCGTTCTCCCCGCCGCTCGACCCGATCGCGAAGGGCGTGCGGCTCTACCTCGCCCCGGTGAGCTCGCCCTCGGGCGCGATCCTCGACATCACCATCCCCGGCGGCGTCTACGACCCGGTCCAGAAGAAGGGCTGGAAGGTGAACGGCAGCGGGACGACGTGGACCTACAAGAACGTCGTCGGCTTCCAGGGCATGGTGAAGGTCGGCCTGAAGGACGCAAGCAGCAAGACGCCCGGGCTGATCAAGTTCACGATGACGGGCAAGAAGGGCGCCTATCCCGTCGCGACCACGCAGCTCCCGCTGCGCGCGACGCTGGTGCTCGACGCGCCGGTGGCGAGCACCGGCCAGTGCGGCGAGCAGTCGTTCGCGGGACCGCCGCCGGCGCCGTTCTGCCAGTTCTCGGGCAGCTCGAGCACGCTCCGGTGCAAATAGCCGCGCGCGTCCTCAGGCGTCGGTGGTGATCACGATCAAGGCCGCCAGCAGGTCGGCCGGCGGCGGGACGTCGCCCGGGTGGTGGCCCCGGTGCAGGTACCGGACCACGCCGTCGGTGTCGACGATCGCGACGCCGGGGAGCTGGTACCAGTCGGAGTGCGGCCGGAGCGTCCCGCGCACGTCGAAACGGTAGCCCGCCCACAGCGTCTGGATGCCGGGCAGGATCGGCTCGACGAAGATCTGCCACACGTTGCCGCGCCCGAGACCGTAGGCCTCGTAGCTCCGCTTCGCGGGATCGCCGACGCAGGGGAACGTGACGCCGGCGGCGCGGCGGAATTCGGCCGTCTCCTCGGCGGTGCCCTGGCAGATCCCGACCACCTCCGCGCCGCGGCCCCGGATCGCCTGGTAGTAGCGCTGCATCTGCTCGAGCTGCAGGCGGCAGAACGGGCAGCCGAAGTGCCGCAGGAAGAGGAGCACCACGGGCCCGTCCTTCCAGAAGTCGGAAAGACGGACGTCGCGGCCGCGCTCGTCGCGGAAGACCGCGTCGGGCGCGGGCGGGCCGACGGCGGCCGGCACTACACGATCCCTTGCGCGCGGAGCGCGGCGATCGCCGCGGCGTCGAGACCGAGGTCGGCGAGGACCGCGTCGGTGTGGGCGCCGAAGCCTGGGGGCGCCGTGCGGATCGCGGCCGGCGTCTCCGAGAGCTTGATCGGCGTGCCGGGGAACCGCAGCGGCCCCGACGGGCTCTCCATCTCGACGACCATGCCGCGGTGGCGGAGCTGCGGGTCCGCGAACGTCTCCTCGATCGTGTTGACGGGGCCGAAGCAGATGTCGAGCGCGCCCAGCTCCGCCAGCCACTCTGCGAGCGTCTTCTTGCGGAACACGTCACGGAAGAACGCGAACATCGCGGTCCGCGTCTCGCCCTCGCTCCACTGCTCGGGGACGAAGTCTTCGCGGCCGAAGTGGCGGCAGAGCGTCGCCCAGAAGTGGGGCTCGAACGCGCCGACGGTCACGTGCCGGCCGTCGCGCGTCTCGTAGACCGCGTAGCACGGGTAGTGGCCGGTGAGCTGCTCGCCGCCGCGCACCGGCGGCTTGCCCGACAGCATCGCCATCAGCACGTGGTAGACGTTCCACGCGAACGAGCCGTCGAGCATCGCGACGTCGACGAGCTGGCCGCGCCCGGTCTGCTCGCGCGCGATCACGGCCGCGAGGATCCCGACCGCCGCCATCAGCGCACCGCCGCCGATGTCGGCGATCTGCACGCCCGGGATCACCGGCGGCCCGCCCGCGCTGCCGACGAAGTTCAGCACGCCCGCGTAGCCGAGGTAGTTCACGTCGTGGCCGACGCGGTCGCGGTACGGGCCGTCCTGGCCGTAGCCGGAGATCGAGCAGTAGACGAGGCGCGGGTTGAGCGCGCGGAGCGTCTCGTAGTCGACGCCGAGCCGCGCCGCGACGCCCGGACGTCCGCCCTCGAGCACGACGTCGGCCGTGGCGGCGAGCCGATGGAATATCTCGCGGCCGCGGTCCGCCTTCAGGTTGAGCGTCATGCTCCGCTTGTTGCGGCCGAGGAACGGGATCCCGCCGCCCATCGGGTCGCCGGGGTTGGCGACGACCAGCACGTCCATGCCGAGGTCGGCCAGCAGCGTCGAGCAGAAGGGGCCGGGGAGCTGCCGCGAGAGGTCGAGGCAGCGGAGGTGTGCGAGCGGCGTCGGCAGCGTTACTGGCCCAGGCGCACGAGGTTGTCGAGGTCGAACTCGGTGGCGTCGATCTTCGGGTCGAGCCAGACCTGGGTTCCCTTGACGGCCGGGTCGGCCGCCGTGGCCCGGTGCATCTTGAGGTTCTCGGCATACGCGTTGCCGCGCCCGCCGCCCGTGATGTTCACGTACTTCACCCCGTCGGGCGCCGTGCCGAAGGCGATGCCGCGGTTGAAGACGCCCATCGACTGCCCCTTCCAGTCGTACTTGACGACGTTGCTCACCTTGTAGGTTTCGCGGTCGATCGCGAGCCGGACCTTGCCGTAGAGGTAGTAGCGGTCCTTCGGCACGCC
>Ga0335069_10012079_pt1 | contig 12160 bp, 12 predicted proteins | sample Lox_Sample_11_FD_206714 | JGI IMG/M metagenome (GOLD analysis project Ga0335069, IMG submission 206714) | Soil microbial communities from Loxahatchee National Wildlife Refuge, Florida, United States - Lox_Sample_1.1 | ecosystem: Environmental > Terrestrial > Soil > Wetlands | place: USA...
GCTGGACCTCGAGCTCGACTTCGAAGGGCGTACCGTCGTCGTTGGCCCCGCTGATGATCGGCGTCACGTCGATCGTCGCTTCCGCGGTCCAGGTGACGCCCAGATAGAGCGCAGTGAAGATGGCCTCGCCGCCGACGCCGGGGCCGGCTGGCGTGGTCTCGAGCCGCGCCAGGACCTTCACGCCATCGTCGTGGCTGCCCTGGTTCGCCTCCAGGAGCCGCGCGCCGCCGGCCTCGCCGAGGAAGAGGTTGCCGATCATGCGCAGGCCGCGCTGGTGAAGCGCAGAGTGTTGATGATGTTGTGGAACACATCTGCTGGCCCGTAGTCCGTCACGCCGAACGCGACCTCGTAGTAACGCAGGCGGACCGAGATGAAATCGCCCTCACTCACCGGATCCGGCACGGGGCCACCATCCGCGACAGCGATCACCTGCGCGCTCACGGGCGAGCTGACAGGTCCTGTCACTGGGTAGTACGGCCCGCTCGGGTTGGTGGTGGCATCGTACATCGAGAGCTCGACCAGGTCCGCGCTCGTATCGGACCAGCCAATGTAGAGCCGCTTGTTGCAGAGCCGCGTCGGCGGGTAGCCCGCGGTGATGTGCGGCTGGTTGGCCGGCCCGGTCCAGACCTGCAGCGTGCTCGAGTGGTTGCTTTCGTGCACGCCACTCTTCTGGGTCACGAAGTACTCCAGGTAGGTCTCGCCACTGATCGCCGTGTCGTCGTAGACGAAGGTGCCAGCCGGCACCACCGCTACCTGGATCGGCCCGAGAAGGCCGCCCGGATGGTAAATGACGGACTCGAGCGTGGCGTCACCGGTCCACGCGAGCTCGACCTGCTCGACGGTGCTCGAGACGCGGCTCCAGGTGAGGCTCGAGAGCACCGGCGCGGCGATCGCTGTGGTCGTGACCTGGTTGCTCAGGGAGCCGCTCGGCCCGCTCGGCCAGTTCGCGGGATCCGGATCCGTGTAGCCGGTGCCGTAGAAGACGCCACGGCGGTAGCGGATCTGCATCTCGTACTCGGTGCTCGGCTCCTGGTTGTCGATGGTCGCCGTCTGCGTGGCACCCGAGGCCGGCACGGAGCCCCACAGTGCCCACGTATCCGCGACCACATCGTGCACCCAGAGCTCCGCGATCTCGCCACCCGTGAGCCCGTTGTTGTCCCAGGCCGCTGCGAAGGTGACCGGGCCAGGCGAACTCAGGACGACGCTCGAGGCGGCGCCCGTGGGCGGCGTGATCGCGCCCTCGACGGGCGAGTACATGATGCCACCGCTGCGCGCGACGAAGCCGATCTCGCCGTAGCTCCACTTCATCGCCGTCGGATCCCAGAGGCTCAGCACGTACACCCGCTGGCCGAAGACGAAGAAGAGCTGCTTGAGCCCGGGCTGGTAGCAGATGAACCCGTCGCTGAGCGCGCCCTCCGCCACGAGGTCCGCCGGCGTCGGCGCGTTGAGGTTGAGCGGCCAGCCGAGGTCCTCGCTCGGTCCGCCGGCGGTCCGCCGCGGCCCCTCGTCGGCGTCCCAGAAGAACACCACGCCGCCCAGGCTGTACGCCAGCTTGCCTGTCGGGATCCCGTGCCCACTCTCGACCTGCTTGATCCCGAACGTGGTGGGGTCGTAGCCGAAGATCTGGTAGATCTCGGTCGGCTTGAACACCATCAGCGTCGGATTCAGTGGGTCGCCGGCCTGCAGGCAGTTCAGCACCGGCGTCCCGCGCCATCCGGCCTGCAGGTAGTCGTTCGGGTTGAAGAGCGTCGACGTCTCGCTGTCGTCGACGCGAATTGTCTCGGGGTGGTCCGGATCCGTCTCCGTGCCCCAGCCCCAGCCCACCACGTAGGTCAGGTAGTTCGTGAGGCCGCGGAAGTGGATCGCACCGGGGATCCCATCGCCGTCGAGGTCCGCGGTCAGCTGCTGGAGCGCCGGCGCGCCGTACGGGTCGTAGTAGACCGTGGGCTGGCGGTACAGGAGCTCCGGCTCGTCGTGCGCGACGAAGAACTTCGAGTCCTGCTCGGCGCCGAAGATCCGCGGCGGCGTCAGGGCGCCGGCGGGGTTCGTGAACAGGGTGCCGATGCGCTGTAGGCCCGTGCCGTCCGGGTTGCAGCGGAAGAGATGCACGCGGCCGTCGTTGCCCAGGGCGCCCAGGATGCCGATCTGCTCACCCTGCATCCCGCTCTCGAGCAGGACGTCGGTGACCGGATTCCCGAGATCGTCGAGGATGGTATTGACCTTGGCGTGGCCGCGGCGCACCTGCGCGCGATCGCGCAGCAGGAGGATGTTCCGCAGGTCGTAGCCGGCGCGGCCCTCGCGCGTGAAGATCCCCGTCGCCCGGTCCACCCCGGCGCCGTAGATCAGCGGCACGATCGTGCGGTTACCCATCGCGGTCTGTCCACAGCCGGTCGGGCACCGGGACCCAGCTCGTCGTCCCGACCTTGTGCAGCGGCGGCAGCGCACGGATGAAGACCGTCGGCGCCAGCGCCGCGTATTCCGCTTCCATGAGTGCGCCGAAGAGCCCGGTGCCCATTAGTCCGCCGCCTCCCGGTTGGCTCGCCGCCACGCCTCAGCGGCGAAGTGCTCGACGGGAGGCGTCAGCATCTCGCGGTACTCGGCGAACCAGTCCGTCGCGTGATCCCCGTGGGCGTAGTCGCGAAACCAGGGACCCCCGAGCGTGTAGTGCAAGATCTTCGCTCTCGGATTGGCCGGGTACTCGCCCACGAGCCAGTTCCACTCGAGCGGCAACGCGCCGATCGCATCGTCGGTGGTCCACAGGAATCGATGCAGCTCGAGGCCGGTGGCGGCGTTCACGTAGGCCGGGCTGAGGGCGCGGCACCGCGCGTTGTTGAACACCATGAACGAGGACCAGTTCTTCCGCGGATAGACGGTCTGCGCGTGGCCCAAGAACTTCGCGCCCGGCTGCGGCTCGTAGCTATGTTGGCAGACCAGCACGGTCTTGTCGATCTCCCGGACCAGGTCGTCGCCGATGCCCATCTCTGCCGCCTGCAGGAAGGCGAGGTCGACGCGACACAGCATATCGCAGTCCATGAAGACGGACCACCCGTGGAACCCCGAGAGGTACGGCACCAGGAACCGCGTGAGCGAGAACTCCGTGCTCTCCGTGGGCCCGCGCTCGCGCGTGTAGACGCCCTGCGCGCGCAGCTGGGCCTGGACGAGCGGGGCGATCTCCACCGGACACGATGCCCGGCGGAGGATCGAGTGGGCCAGGACGTGGAGCGCGATAGGCTCCTGGGGATCGTAGCCGATGAACACCTTCAGCGGCTCACGCATAGGCGAGGCACTCCTGGCAGATCGTGCCCGTGACGTCCTCTGCGATGTGAGCGGCGCGCAGCGCCTGGAAGGGCGCGCTATTCCAGCCCTCGAGGAAGCCCACTGTGTTGAGGTCGGCCATCACCCAGCGACCGTTCGCATCGAAGCAGCACGCGCTCAGGAGCCCGGCACTGGTGACGTGCGCCTCCGTGAAGCAGCTCCAGCAGGGGAGCGGGGGCCGCAGCGCCCCGATCCGCCCTTGGTTGCCGGCGATCGGCCGATAGCCCAGCTCCGCTTCCCGGAGCGACGCGAAGGCGCCCATGGAGTAGAGCGGCAGCCAGTAGTGCTCGTCCACGTACGGCCGCACGTGCTCGGCGACCAGGGCTTCCATCCGCGCCTGCTGCGCGCCGTCGAACTGAATCGAGCTGGCGTAGAGCCGACAGGCGTACTGCCCCGCGTCCCGGACCTCCCGCGCGCCCTTCAGGTTCGCGAGCGCGCGGCGGAAGAGCCGCGGATCCACAGCCATCACGTGGCTGAATTGCTCGTCGTCAGCCGCGTTGACGCTGAACTTCAAGCTGTCGAGCCCCGCCGCCATACAGGCGCGGACGATCGTCGGCGTCGCGAGGCTGCCATTGGTCGTGAGGAAGACGTAGGGGAAGCCACACTCGCGCTTCGCGAACGCCAGCGCCTCGAGCAGCAGGCGCGGGCGCGTGAAGCTCTCCCCCAGGTAGAAGAGGCCCAGCTCTTCCACGCCGGCCTCGCGCATCTCGCGGGCCAGACGGCGGAAGAGCCCCAGGTCAAGGTCCCGCTGTGGCTGCTGGTCGCGCGTCCGGAGCGCACAGAAGCCACAGCGGTAGTTGCACCGACCCGTCAACTCGACCTTGACGCTGCGCGGGGCAGGCATCCGGGGTGCGGGGTCGCGCACCTCCGTGATGCGGTCTATCCGCCCAGTGATGCTCACTTCGCCGCGGGCGCCTCGGCCTCGGCGGGCGCGGCGAGCTGCGTCTCGAGGCCGGCGATCAGCGCCTTCGTGGCCTCCAGCTTGGCCGCGACGCGCTTCGCGTCCGCCTCGAGCTGGGCGACCCGCTGCACCGCGGCCGCGTGCTTCTTCTCCAACTGCGCTGTCTGCTCCGGGGTCATACGGTCATCTCCTTCTTGGTGGGGATACGAGGACCTACCACGACGTGAAGATGTGAGTTCACCATCTGCATCCACGCGACACTGAAGAACTGTTCCAGCCGGCCCCGCCACCACCCGGCACCCTCTTGGATCAGGTGGGTGTTCTGCCCGTTGGCGTACTCCTTCTTCGCGCGCTTGGTGTTGATCGTGAAGTACCCGACCTTCAACACGCAGCGGCGCAAGTCGGCCAGGACCATGAAGAGCCGGTCCGGCTCGATGTGCTCGAGCACGTCGGTGCAGATCACTAGGTCGGCGGCGCGCGGCGTCTCTTCCTTGCCGGGAATGGCCGGATCGTACTCCCAGATCGGGAAGGGCAGCGCCTTCGCAAGGTAGCCTTTCCCGCAGCCATAGTCGAGCACGGACGGCGGCGCGCCGTACTGTTTCGCCAGCATCTCCACCAGCTTCTGCACCTTCTCCGCGTGCTTGCCACCCCCGACGCCGAAGGCGAGGTTGTCGTGGTGCAGGCGCTGGTTGAGGCGGCGGTAGTCGGCGCTGATCAGCTCCTCCTTCATCACCCCGACCAGGTGCTCGATCTTCGGCACCTGCTGCGGCTTCTTGCGGCGGTAGTGCTTGGCCATCGCCTGCACCAAGCCCTCCCCGTAGAACGTGGCCTTGACCTTCGACATCTGGTCCAGCTCGTGCCAGACCTGCCGCGCACACTCGAGCAGCGCCGGCGTCGTACGGTACTCGACGCCCTCGTAGTGCGTGATGGCGTACTGCTTCGGCATGTTCGGGTGCGCGTCAGCGTGGCTGTCGTCTGCCGCGAAACACCCGTCCATGCCGAAGATGTGCAGGTCGCGGAAGCCAAGGAACGCGGCGATCGACATCGCGCGCATCCCCACGTCCGACCCGCCCGTGATAGCCCACTCACCCGGTGGGAGCAGGCGCATTCCCTCGTCCCGCGCGTCGAAGATGTGCCAGAGCTTGACGTTCATCCCTTCCAGGTGATCGAACACCTTGGGATGACAGGCCGACGCGATGAGGTACTCCACGTCGGGGTGCGGCGCCCCGATGAGCGCGACCTTGTGCGGCCGCGGATCCACCTCGACGTGCCAGGTGGGCACGATGCCGTGCTCGAGGAGAAACTTGTGCGAGCCGGAGCAGGAGATGATGTAGCGGAAGTCCTTCACCTGCTCCCACGTCTGGCGCAGGCTGGGGCCGAAGCCGACCACAGCGACCGGCTCTGCCCGCGGCTCGTGGTGCGGCGCGATGCGCCCCTTCACGCGCGCGATGGCAAGCTTGATCTGCTCGTCGCGCAACCACAGCGGCACGCAGTAAACCACCGCCTGGGGCTTGTCCGCATCCAGCACCATCTGTTCCGCCATGGCGCTAATGCCCCCGGAACATCGGTTTCGACGCCACCGCCGCCGCCTTGATCTCGACGGCGATGCCACACAGATGGCCGCCGCCCGTGGTGGTGGAGATCGCCGTCGTGTTGACCTTGTACTCAGTCGTAATCGACGCGGCTTCTCCAGACCAGTAGTACGGGTCCACGACAGTGAAGCCTGTACCGCCAGCAATCGTTGTCCCAAGACTAATGCCCGTGAAAACCCCGAAGCCGACGGAGTTGGCATCGCGGAGCGCAGCGAGCGTCAGCGAGTTGACGGCTTGGTTCCCAACTGGCGTGCCGAAGGTCGTTCCGGTATCGAAGCCCGTCACCTGATCGACAGTCCACGAGTCCTGCGAGGCCGTCGCCGTGACGTACGAGATCGTGCCAGAGCCGGAGGTGACCTTACAGTACCAGAGGCTCTGACCGAAGAACCAGCTCGTGTTGTACTGCGTCGAACCGAGTTGCGTCCAGCCTGTCGCTAGCGTCAGTCCGGGGTCTCGTTCGCGCCGTGCCAGATCGTCAGCATGATGATCGAGCCGGCAGCCGGCGCGACGGAGGCGGTCGTGTGCGTGCTGGTCGTGCCGCCGGTATCGCTGCCCGGCGCGATCAGTTGCGTGACACTGACGCTCACTGGTCGATCTCGCGTGTCACGGGCGTGCCATCGTCCAGCGCAACGACCAGCGCGGAGACCACACAGAGCGCCGCGGCGATGATCGCAGCAGTCACGAGAAGCCGTCTCACGTGCCGATCCTCCCGAGCGAGCTGACCCCGACCCAGTCAATGTTGCACTGGCCGGTGGTCGTGTTGTTCTTGTTCAGTGTCCCCATGTGGAACATCGCGCCCAGCTTCGTCGTGGAGTTCCGCATCCCGGCGTTGATGCGGCCATTCACCCACGACGATTTCTGCTGCGAGCCGTCCCAGTATCTGACCGTCGAGTGACCGTTGTACTCCGGGTATTGCGGATTCCCGTCGAACCAGAAGGACGCCTCCGGGTAGCCGGTGGAGCCGCCGTTCCGCTGGTAGTCCATCTCGATGCAGTGCCAGTTCCCGTCGATCACCTGCGCTTCAGTGAGGCCAATCGTCGTGCCGATGGCGCTATCTTCCGCGTCCCACACGATGTTGAACAGACCGTTGCCATTGAGGCCGCCGCCGTCTTTCTCGACCCAGAGCCCGCCGATCCCGCCGCTCAAGCCAGCGTCCTCGAACCGCCACCACTTCCACGTCTGCGTGATGTGCGCCGTGAGCTTGAAGTAGCCGCGTATCCACACGCGGTCGTAGCTGTTGCCGAAGGTGTAGTACATGGCGCAGCCCGAGTCACCGCCCGGGTTCGGCGTCCACGCATACGCGGCGGACCACGAACCGTGCCCGGGTGCGGCCTGGGTGTTATCCAGAAACGCGGTGGGCGATCCACTGCCACCGTCGTTGTAGCCGTTCCACGAACCGCTCTCGAAGGAGGCGTTGTTCAGAATGTCCGGCGTCTGGAAGCCGCCACCACCAGACAGACTGCCTGGAGCGAGCAGCTTGCTGAGGTGCAGGTCCGTGCGCGAGCGCGGGACCCACAACCCGCTGGGGTTCCGGTCGAAGTTCATCCGAGCTTGTAGGCCCGGATGTAGGAACCGGGTTGAATGTTCATGGGCGAGCTGGCCACGCTGACGGCGGCCTGCAACTGGATGGTGCCGGCGGTGCTGACCACAAATAGCGCCTCGAGGTTCACGCCCTGCGTTGCGGTCGCGCCGTACACCGCCGAGATCAGGACCGAGCCGCTGGCGTTCTCGTTGAACACGCCGATCGCGGCGCGGATGGACGAGAACGTATCCCCACCGGCCGCGATGGCCGACAGCCCCGCGATGAACTGCCCTGCCGCGCGCGTCATGCCGGGGAAGCTGATGCCGAACTTACCGGTGTTGGCGGCGGACATGGCCACCAGGATCCACCCATCGACCTGGTAGATGCCCGGCGAGGTGACCGAGACCGAGAGCCCACTGATCGCGGTGAGGGTGGTGGCCGACACGCCCTGTGCACCACCGGAGATCACCTTCCACTGCACCGCCGGGTTCGTGGCCCCGATCGCCGACACGGTGTTCGACAGCGCGCTCACTTGCTGCGAGAGCACGCTGGCCGCCTGGGAGACGATGCTGACGGCGTTGGACACCACGTTGGCAGCCGACAGCGTGTTCGAGAGCGCATTGCTGACGGCCGCCGCGGCCACGCTCACGACGCTGATGTTGTTCGAGACGGTGTTGATCTGCGTGCCGTAGTTGGCGCTGACGTAGCTGCTCAGGGCCGAGATCGCATTACTGATCACGCTGACGGCGTTCGAGATCACATCGCCGGCGCTCATCGCATTCGACACGCTGTTCGACAGCGCGTCGTGCGCCGAGAGCACATTACTGAGGGTGTTCGAGAGGACGTTGTTGGCCGAGACGCGATTGCTGATCTCGTTCGACAGCGCGTTCGAGACGATGCTCGCCGCATTGCTGGCCGCATTCCCGACGCTCAGGGCGTTGGACGCGGCGTTCGAGATGATCGACGCATCGTTGCTGAGCACCGAGACCTGCTGGCTCAGCACCGAGATCTGCTGCGACAGGATGCTGACCGCCTGGGAGACCACCGACGCCGCATTCGACGCCGCGTTGGCCACGGAGAGCGCGTTGCTCGCCGCGTTCGAGATCGTATCGCGCTGCGCCGACGTGACGCTGCCCCCGCCGCCGCCCGGGTGGGCGGAGACGTACTGCGAGAGCACGCTCAGCCCCTGCGAGAGGACGGAGATCTGCTGGCTGAGCGCATTGTCGGCGCTCGTGCGATTCGAGATCTCGACGCTCAGCGCGTTCGAGATCACCGAGGCCTGCTGGCTCAGCACGCTGACGGCGGAGACCGCATTCGAGATGCTGGTCGACAGGGCGTTGTCGGCGGAGATGCGGTTGGCAATTTCGACCGACAAGGCCTGCGAGACCACGCTGGCTGCATTACTGGCCGCGTTGCCGACGCTCAGGGCATTCGAGGCGGCGTTCGACACCGTGTTCAGCTTCGCGGACGTGACACTCCCGCCCCCACCCCCCGGATGGGAGGACACGTATTGCGAGAGCACACTCAGGCCCTGGGAGAGGACTGAGATGCTGTTACTGAGCGAGTTGACCGCGCTGGTACGGTTGCTGATCTCGTTGCTGAGCGCGTTCGAGACCACACTGGCGGCGTTCGACAGCACCGAGACGTCTTGCGATAGGACGCTCACCGCTTGGGACAGGGCCGACACGGCGTTCGAGAACGCCGCCCCCGCCGACAGCGAGTCGCTCACCAGGTTGCTGAGAACGTTGTGCGCCGAGAGGACGTTCGAGATCGAGGTCGAGAGCGCGTTGTCCGCGCTCGTCCGGTTCGAGATCTCGACGCTGAGAGCGTTCGACACCACGCTCGCGGCGTTACTCGCCGCCGAGGCGGCATTCGAAACGACGTTGACGGCCGAGATGCGATTGCTGGTCTCGTTGGAGAGCGTGTTGCTGACCGCGTTCACCGCGCTCGTTCGGTTCGACGTCTCGTTACTGAGCGCGTTCGAGACCGTGTTCACGTTGGTCTGCAGCGAGCTCACCGCGGACGTGCGGTTCGAGATCTCGACACTGAGCGCGTTGGAGACGACGCTCACGGCATTCGAGACCACGCTGGCCGCGTTCGACGCCACATTCACCGCGCTGGTGCGATTGCTGATTTCGTTCGACAGCGCGTTGGACACGATGGACGCGGCATTGCTCGCGGCGTTCGCGATCGAGACCGCATTGCTGGCCACGGTACTGACCGCGTTGACGGCCGAGCTGCGATTCGCCGTCTCCACGGACAGTGCCTGCGAGACGATACTCGCCGCGTTCGAGGCCGCGTTGGCCACCGAGAGCGCGTTCGACGCGGTCGTGCTGACCGCGTTCACGGCGCTGCTACGATTCGAGATCTCGTTCGAGAGGGCGTTCGACAGCACTGAGTGCGCCTGGCTCAGGGCGCTCACGGCCTGGCTCAGGACGCTCACCTGCTGCGAGGTCACACTGCCGCCGCCACCGCCACCCGGATGGGCAGAGACGTAGTTCGAGAGCGCGTTATGAGCCGAGGTCAGATTGCTGAGCGCCGTGCTCAGCGCGTTGTCGGCTGAGATCCGGTTACTGGTTTCGCTGGCGACGGCGCTCGCGACGACGGACGCGGCCTGCGAGGCCGCATTCGCGACCGAGAGGGCATTGCTCGCGACGGTGCTGACGGCGTTGACCGCGCTGACCCGATTCGCCGTCTCGACGCTCAGCGCCTGGGAGACGACCGAGGCCGCCTGCTGCGCGAGGCCGGCCACGGACGCCGCATTCGCCGCCGCCACCGAGACGACCGAGAGCTGCCCGCTCAGGGCGTCCGCCGCCGCGGCGCGCGCCGAGACCTCGTTGGAGAACGCGCTCGAGAGCAGGCTCAGCGCGAGCGCCACGACGGAGACGGCCTGTGAGACGGTGTTCGCGTGGCCCTCCGCGGCCGCCACACTCGTGGCCCGCGTACTGGCCTCGACGCTCACCGCGTTCGACAGCGCGTCGTCCTCAGCCGCGCGAGCCGCGGCTTCGACGGAGACCAGTCCCGAGACCGCCACCACGGCGGCCTCGATGTCCGTCAGTGTCTTGGCCGTGATCGTCGCGGCGATATTGTCACCGGCGAGGATGCCGCGGGCGACACTGCCCTCTTGCTGCCGGACAATCGTCAGACTATCGCCAGCCACGCTGGTGACCCGCACGATCTCCGCGATGCTCGCCGCGGGCGTGGTACCTGCCGGCCAGACGGTCGCGTTGAAGGGCGCGGCCGGGAAGATCGCGCCTTGGCCAGCGACGACCGTCAGCGAGAGCCCGCTCGAGGCTGGGCTCGGCGGGATCGCGACCGTCGCGATGGCGAGGTTGCGGTGGGCGTCGAAGCTCATACGGGCCCGACCCAGCTACCGGCCCCCAGGTCCCGCGGCATCCAGCGCGGGAGCTGCTCGATCACGGCCGCCCGCGCCGCCTGGACGTTGCCGATGCTCTCCACCACGATCGCCGCCCCGCCGGCGAGCCCGAAGGATCCCAGGCTTTCGGACGGCAGGAGGCGCGCCGCGGTGAGGTGTGCGGTGTTTTCGGTGTTCACGCTTCCGCCTCCACGAGACCGATGGACTCGGCCACGACGCTCGGCGACTGGCTGACCGCGGCCATCGGGCCCGAGAAGAACTCGTAGAACCGCACCGAGTCCGTGTAGTGGGCATTCGCGAAGCCGACGTACTCGTGACTCGCGTCATTGAGATCCGATGGCGTGAGAGTCCCCGCGTCCACGAGCACGCGATTGGCCCCCGTGCCGGCATCGGCGAAATAGAACCAGACCTTATTGCCCGCCAGGACGATCTCCATGCGGCGCGTGACGCCATACGCCCAGGGCTGCAGCCCGAACTGATAGCGTTGCTGCACGGTCGCGCCGCCGGCGTGCACCTCCCAGCTCACCCACACCTGGTTGTCATCGTACCGTTGGCAATAGAACACGACCACGTCGAGGTTGGTATCGGTGTTGCCCGCGAGCTTGTTCATGCGCGCGGCAATAGCCCAGAGCTCGCCCGGGCCGCCGGGGTTGTTGTTCCGGAGGACGTCGCACCAGATGTGCTGGAGATCGTGGAGTGCCGCGAAGACCCGGCCGTACATCACGGTCCCCTCGTTGCCACCGGACGTGAGGTAGGTCCCCTCGGTCACATCGCCGTAGGCCGCCTTCCCGTTCCAGCCGTTGAGGTCGCTGGTCGGTGTGCCGTCGGGCGCCTCGTCCGGCGTGTGGTCGACGAGCTGCTGGTCCGCCGTGTCGTGGAACGTGTCGTGCACCACGGTGCCGTTGGTCAGTCCGCTGACGGTGATCGTCACGCCGGCGAAGGTCACGACGCCGGAGGGCGGCGCGCCCGTCGGGTCGATCGCCGCGAGGCGGAGCGAGAAGCCACCTGCCGCCTCCGGGTCCTGGCCGATCAGCCCGTCGTAGGGCCCCCAGCGATAGCCGAACGCCAGCGCGGCCGTGGGGCTGGCGGGCGTCACCGTCGCCTCGATGGCGCCGACGTAGCCGGTGACCTGCAGGTTGACGCCATCCGTCAACGTCAGGGTCTCCGGCGTGTCGACCTCATCCGCCGGCCCGTCGCCCGTCGCCCACAGCTGGCACGCGACGTACAGCGCCGGATCGGCGGCGCCCATCGACACCGCCTGGTTGCCAGGACTCCAGTACGTGCTGCGCGCCATCAGACGGTCTGCCCGGCGAGGACGGCGGTGATGCTCACGTTGTGCGCACCCTCATTGGCGGCCAGGGTCTGCTCGATCCACACCCCGATCGCGTCCCCAGCTGCGAGGTCCCCGCCGCCTGGCAAGTCCACCGGATCAGCGAGGCCGACGAAGCTGACGC
>Ga0335069_10012080_pt1 | contig 12158 bp, 9 predicted proteins | sample Lox_Sample_11_FD_206714 | JGI IMG/M metagenome (GOLD analysis project Ga0335069, IMG submission 206714) | Soil microbial communities from Loxahatchee National Wildlife Refuge, Florida, United States - Lox_Sample_1.1 | ecosystem: Environmental > Terrestrial > Soil > Wetlands | place: USA: Florida...
GGACGGCGTTTGCAAGGTCTCCAATTCCAAAACCGTTGACGCTATAGCCGAATCGAATCTGCGCTTCGACCTTGTCGCCTTCCGTAACCGCGACCTGCCGCATGTTGTCGCCGAAGCGCGCGACCTTGAGGCGTTGCCACTCGTGCCATGCGCACGCCGACCGCGTCCAGGCCCCAAGCCGTTCCCCGACGTCCGCATCCTGCCAGAAGCCGACGACAACTTTCCGCGGCTTGCGCATGCGGGTAACGCCAAATCCGAACTCGCGGTCGCCGTGCGCGGATTGGTTCAGGTTCATGAAATCCATGTCGATGGTGGACCACGGCAAGTCGCGGTTGAATTGCGTGTGCAGATGCACGAGCGGTTTGTGCAGGCTCCGCAACCCGGCAATCCACATCTTCGCCGGCGAAAACGTGTGCATCCAAGCAATCAGGCCGACGCAGTTCTTGGCAGCGTTTGCTTCCAGACAGAGCTCAGTGATGGCTTCCGGTGTAGTCAGTACCGGTTTGTACACGACCTTGACAGGAATCGCCGACGCGTCGGAAAGGCCCTGAGCCATGTGACTGGAGTGTTCGGCCACTTTCTGAAGTACGTCCGCTCCGTAAAGGTTTTGGCTGCCCGTCACGAACCACAGTTCCAGGGAATGGAAATCCATGATGATTCCTCAAAGAGACTTCATGATGATGGTTTGGAGCCACGCAGCGCCGGAGATGGCAAACGACTTTCGGATTCTTCGTCTCCCTGCGTGGCAGTAGCATGGAAGTGAGAATTCTGGTTTGCGAACCAGTTCAAGAAAACGTTTACCAGAACAACCCTAGCGCACGACCCTGCACTTGTCAATTTGCGGCTGGGCGAGGGCTGCGCCCGGGATGGCGATTGGTGGCGGAAGGTCCTGAGGGAGGCTCTTCTCCCCTTCAGCGATTACGAACCGGCTTGGCAGCCGACGACGCCAGAGCCGTGGAATCCCGCAGAACGAGATTCGTCCGCAGAACGAATTCGCTGCCATGCTTCAGCGGCTGCTCGCGCTGAACCTCGTTCAGCAGCGCATGAAAGGCCAGGCGCGCCAGTTCGGATTGTGACATCTGCACCGTCGTCAGAGGTGGAAGCATGAATCTGGCCAGGCGAATATCGTCGTAACCAACCAGCGACAGCTCCTTGGGGATCGATATCTTCTTTTCGTAGCAGGCGTGCATCACTCCCAGGGCGGTCAGGTCGTTGGAACAGAGTACAGCCGTAGGTGGGTGGCTCTGGCCCATCAGAATCTCGGTAGCCTTCATCCCTCCCTCGATGGTGTGGTCGCCTTCCACGATCATGCTGGGGGCGATTTCCAGACCGATCTCGCGCATGGACTGCTCGAAAGCCACGGCGCGCGCCTGCGCTGACTTCAACTGCGCCGGCCCGGAGATAAACGCAATCCTCTCGTGGCGCAGCGCCGCGACGTGCTGTACCGCCTGCCGGATGCCGTGCCGGTAATCGATCCGGATGTTGCTGATCCGCGGCAGGTCCGGACCGACATCGATGAACACCAGGGGCACATCGCGGAACTTCGGGTCTTGCAGCAGCAGGTCTTCCATGCCGAAGGTCATGACTGCGACGCCGTCGACCCGGCGCTCGATCATTCGCCGTACGGAAATGTCCATGCGTTTCGGATCATGCACGGTCGAAACCAGCAGAATCTCGTAACCATTCTCGACAGCGATATCCTCGAAAACCTGAACGATCTCCGGAAAGAACGGATTCGTGATCTCCGACACGACCAAGCCGAAGATTCTGCTCCGTCCGGATACGAGGGCGCGAGCCTGGGTGTTCGGGTAATAGCCCAACTCATCGATCACTTTCCAGACGCGCTTGGCCAGTTGTGGATCGACTGTGGGAACGCGGTTGATCGTGCGGGAAACAGTGGCGGTCGAGACTCGGGCCCGTTTGGCAATTTCGCGAATATCCAGGCGCATACTTTTGAGCAAACGATAGCGCAGAAAACGATTTCCCGCAATTGCTTCGCTGCGGCATGCCGCCGAATCGCTCTTTATTTCGCCGAGGCCGGCAGGATCTCGAGATTCCCGATGCGCTGCGGATTGCCGGTCTTCAGGTAGGATGTGATTCGAGCGCCTGAAAATACCGGCCTGTCGACGTTCTCCACAATCCAGATTCTGTTGTACCGGCCGAAGAACTCCCTGGCTGCTGGGTCTCCTCGCTCGAGGTTCCGATAGATGGAAAGTATCTCGCCGCGGGCGGCTGCCAGCGTACGGGCACGGTCCCCTTTCAGGAATTGCTCGTAGTAGAAGCCGTAGCGCGCTAGATCGGTCGTGCTTTCAATCCACGCGCGATCCCGGCCGGCAAGATACAGGTACAGGACTTCCCGATACCGCTGTACCTGCTGGTTTTGCTCCGGCGTCAACAGGCATTGCGCAGTGCGGCAGTAAAGCACCTCGGCATTCGAGAGAAGTGGAACCCACTCACATGCGTCCAGGTTGGAGATGATCAGATCCCCCTGCCTCACCTCTCCGCGTCCCAGCCATGCCCCGATATCGGCCTGTTCACGGTTGAAGGGCAGGTTGTTGCGATACGTCGCTTCTGCGACCAACAGTCCCGTGACCAGGCAAATGCCCGTGGCGGCAATACACGCGATTCGCGCGAGTTTGGCTCGACGATCGGGAAACAGATGTACGGCCGCCAGAAACACCAGCAACGTCGTGATCGTCGAGTGGATGAAATAGCCCGAATGGTCGCTCAACATCACCGCTGTCTCGGAAACGACCGAATCGCCCAACAACAGAATCATGTTCGACAAACCCATGCCCACAATGGTCCAGCGCACCCCGGGAGCCGCCTTGCGCGAAACCGTCGCTGCCAGAACCAGGATTCCGATAAGCAGCCACGACCTGCTGATCATCAAGGGCAACAGGGAAAGCTGGAAATGGATCAGCGATGCCCGATCGGGCGAACCGGTTCGAAACCCAGACGGCCCCCACAAGAGGAACGCCGCGTCGATCCCTGCGCAGAGCAACCCGTACACCAATACGCGTCGCCACCTGTGTGCGGGAACCGAAGACCGCACATACCATATCGCCGCGACAGCAGTCGTGCCGGCCATCAGGAGCATGGCATAAGGAAATGCGGCGAACGCCACAAATTGGACCATGGCCATCGCCGCCCACGCCGCGAGTCTTTCACTGGTCAAAGCACGGATCTGAAGGGCCACATAGCACAGGACCAACGCGACAGCCATCTGCGGGAAGAATGGCCGGATGTAAGGCAACTGGGCCCATACGAAGCCGGAAGGAGAGGGGAAGTGACGCCATGCCAATACCAAGGGCCTGAATGCCGCGAAATTCCAGAGCATGAGAATCGACACGCCGGCCACGATCAGCGTTGCCGGCACGTCGGAACCAAGCTCGCTGAACAGCCATACAGCCACCAGGCACAGGAAGGTCCACCAGAACAGGTTCCACACGAACATGCCGAGCCCCATGCGGTCCCCGACCATGCGTGTGACAACGTCGTACAACTGCGGCCCCAGCCGGAACTTCAGAAATCCCACTGAGCTCGCTGGAACGGACTGGTGATAGTACGGGTCCTGGATTGCCCCTTGCGCGTCGTGATTGAGGCTGCTCAAGCTCAGGTATAGCCCCAGGTCGGGTGCCGATGTTGCCGGAAGGCGCCAGTAGCCGGTGGTCGAACCCGTGTGCAGGGCCGGATAGGAATACAGGCAAAGAATGAAAAGGGTCGTGCTGAGATATGCCAGGTTACGCTTCGACCAGAAACGATTCATTCGGCATCAAAGAGCTGCTTGCGGAAACAACAGAGCGCCAAATTGTCTTCTGCTGTTCAGGAACTGACCGTACAATAGCACATCCGATGACCTGCAACGTGGTTGCAGATGGTCGGACTCCACGGATGGATGCATTGCCCGCGCACAACGCTCCGGCGTCTGAACTGGAACCATCGATTGCAGGCAAGCAGCCATCTCTCGAAGGCGGTTACGACCCGGACTTCTTCCGGGAGCTCGCCCGCATCGAAGACCGGCATTTCTGGTTCCGCGCGCGAAATCAACTGATTCTCGCCATGGCTCGGCGAATTGTGTCTTCTCTTGACCCCTGCAGCCTGGTATTGGAAATCGGTTGCGGCACCGGCAACGTCCTCCGAGTTTTGAAGCAGGCATGCCCGCAATCCATGCTGGTCGGTCTTGAGCTCTGGCGCGAAGGATTGCAGCATGCGCGCACCCGCGCCGATGCTCGCCTGCTGCAAGCGGACGTCAGAAACGCTCCATTTGGCAGGCCCTTCCACCTTGTCGGTATGTTTGATGTCCTCGAGCACATTGCGGACGACCAGCAGACCCTTCGGTCAGTACACGGCTTGCTTCGTCCTGGCGGCAAACTGTTGTTGACGGTTCCGGCCCACCAGTTTTTGTGGAGTTATTTCGACGAAGCCGCACGTCACTGCCGGCGCTACTCAGCCGACGAACTCCGCCGCAAACTGCTCGACGCGGGTTTCGAAGTGGAATTCCTCACTCAGTTCATGGCTTGTATCTTCCCGATCGTCTGGCTCTACCGAAAGTTGCTCGTCCGCCGGCAGGCCACCCGTTCGGCGAGAGAGCTGGCTGGAGAAGAATTCCGATTAGTCCCCGTAGTCAACACGATCCTGGCTGCTCTTCTGAGACTGGAAGCAAACTGGGTCGCTCGGGGCCACAGCCTGCCTTTCGGAACTTCGCTGGTGGCCGTGGCCACAAAGCCCGCATCGGCAGCGTAGTCTGGTATTTTGGTCATTCGCTTCGAGGATGGATATCATTGGCTAAAGCGGCTCGATATTCCCGGTCGTCTTGGAGATCTTCGGAGCGCATGCATCCGTGAAAAGTGATATCTCGGTTGTCATTCCCGTCTACCGCAGCGAGTCGATCCTGCCGGAACTCGTTCGCCGGTTGGAACCGGTTCTGCATACGTCCGCAGACAATTTTGAACTCATCCTGGTCAATGACTGCAGTCCCGATCGCAGCTGGGACGTGATCGTCGGGCTGGCCCGCGCCCACTCCTGGATCCGCCCCATCAACCTGATGCGCAATTACGGCCAGCACAACGCTCTTCTTTGCGGTATCCGGGCGGCCCAATACCCCGTGATCGTGACCATGGATGACGACCTGCAGCATCCGCCCGAGGAAATCCCGAAGCTCCTCGCAAGGCTGAACGAAGGGCACGACGTCGTCTATGGAACGCCGGAACGCGAGCAGCACGGCCTCGGTCGCGATATTGCCTCATGGTTCACCAAGCTGGCGTTGCAGAACATGATGGGTGCTGAAATCGCCCGCAAGGTCAGCGCATTCCGCGCTTTCCGGAGCGATGTCGCGCGGGCTTTCGCGCATTACTCAGGCGCTTTCGTTTCGATCGACGTGTTGTTGACCTGGGGTACGACGCGCTTCTCCCTCGTCACCGTGCGCCACGAATCGCGGAAGAGCGGCGTCTCCGGCTACACCATTCGGAAGCTGATCACCCACGCCATGAATATGATGACCGGCTTCAGCACGGTGCCGCTCCAGTTTGCCAGCGTCGTGGGATTCCTCTTCACCCTGTTCGGCGTCGGAGTGCTGGCGTTTGTGCTGGGAAGATACCTCATCCACGGCGGCAGTGTGCCCGGCTTTCCTTTCCTCGCCTCGATCATTGCTCTCTTCTCGGGCGCCCAGCTCTTTGCCCTGGGCATTATCGGTGAGTACCTGGCGCGGATGCATTTCCGGATGATGGATCGCCCCAGCTACGTCGCCCGCGATGGCGGCGATCCGCAGGAAGTCCGATCCTCCGGTCCGGAAGCGGTCCCCGTGGACCATGGCCGAAGTGCTCGTACCGGTTAACTTCGAATCAGGGGAAACGCGGCAGCCAATGGTCAACCTTAGCGAGACGCACGCAGCCAGGTTTTCACAACTCGACAGCGACCGCTTCGGAATCCGTGTCGCACGTGCACAGATCTCGTCCGGCGCATTGCCTCAGGTCATGGAGTCGTGTGCCGAACAAAAAATTGATCTCCTCGTCGCGCGCTGCGCCGTAAGCGACTTTGCCAATATCCACGCCCTTGAATCCCACGGCTTTCTGCTCACCGATACTCTCGTGTACTACAGTTTCGACCTTGCCAGACGCTCACCCCCAGCAGATACCGGCGAGTTCCCTGTTCGTTCGCTTCGTCCCGAAGACAGCGAACAGGTCCAGGCGGTTGCTGCGGCGGCGTTCAAGGGTTATGTCGGGCATTATCATGCCGACCGCCGGCTCGACCGCAGAAAGTGTGACGAAGCGTACTCCGATTGGGCGGCGCGATCGTGCGTCCCAGGTCTGGCCGCTGACCATGCGCTGGTTGCCGAGCACGGTGGACACGTCATCGGCTTCGCCACCTTGCGCATCAATTCCCCGCTGGAAGTCGAGGGCCTGCTCTTTGCTGTGGCGCCGGAATACCAGGGCAGGGGAGTCTGCCGATCCTTCATGATTCACAGCCTGGAGTGGACGCGTTCCCAAGGCGCCCAGCGTATGCTGATCTCGACCCAGATCACGAATGTCTCCATGCAGAAGGTTTGGACCCGCGTGGGTTTCGAGCTCCGCTACTCGTACTACACGTTTCATAAATGGTTTGACCGGTGACCTACCGCATTCCATTCAACCGGCCTTGCCTTGCCGGCAATGAGTACGAGTACATCGCCGAAGCCATTTCCAACGGCCACGCTTCGGGCGACGGCCCCTTCACCCGAAAGTGCCACGAACTCCTCGAAAAAGAACTGCAGGTTCCACGAGTTCTGCTCACGACTTCCTGCACCCACGCCCTCGAAATGGCGGCGATTCTGCTCAACTGCGGTCCGGACGACGAGGTCATCGTCCCCTCCTTCACCTTCGTCTCGACCGCTAATGCCTTTGCCCTGCGGGGAACCCGTCTCGTGTTCGCCGACATCCGTCCCGACACGTTGAATCTCGACGAAACCCGTCTCGAACCCCTGATCACTCCTCGCACCAAGGCGATCGTCGTCGTGCACTACGCCGGAGTCGCATGTGGAATGATTCCAATTCTCGCCATCGCTGCCCGCCACGATGTTCCGGTCGTCGAAGACAACGCCCATGGCCTGTTTTCCCGCTACAAAAACAAGTACACGGGCACCTTTGGCTGCCTGGCAACGCAGAGTTTTCATGAAACGAAGAATTTCACGTGTGGAGAAGGCGGCGCCCTCGTCGTCAACGATCCGGCTCTGGTCGAACGAGCTCTGGTCGTTCGCGAAAAAGGCACCAACCGCAGCCAGTTCTTTCGCGGACAGGTCGACAAGTACACCTGGGTCGATGTTGGATCGAGTTACTTGCCCTCCGACCTGCTTGCCGCCTTTCTATTCGCCCAACTCGAGGCCCGCTCGGAGGTCCAGAAGAAACGCGCTCGCATCTGGAACAACTACCAGCAGCACCTGCGGGATTGGGCGGTGCAGCGCGGCGTCAGCCTGCCGCATGTCCCCGGGGATTGCGAACAGGCCTACCACATGTTCTACCTGCTTCTGCCGTCGCTCCAGACGCGCCAGGCCCTCATCACCCACCTCAAGGCTCACAGCATCCTCAGCGTCTTCCACTACGTCCCGCTGCACCTTTCCGACATGGGAAAGAGATTTGCAGCCGGCCGTGCCGACTGCCCCGTCACCGAGGATGTCAGCGATCGCTTGCTGCGCTTGCCTTTTTTTAACGATTTGACGGAAACCGATCAGGCGTTCGTAATCGAGAAGATCGTCTCGTTTGAGTTCTGAACCATATCGCCCACAATTAATTCAGTGCCCGGCCCGCCATCTTTTCCAGCACGCGGATAGGCGCGACTTCCGGCGTGACGAGTGCATCCACGGGAACGATGAATGTCTGTTCCATGGCAAACTGCCCGGACAACGCGGCGTGCGGCACACCATCGGTGAACACCAGCCACGTCGCCATGGGCGGAAACTCCAGTTGCTCCTTACTGTCCTTTGCGTTCTGGAACGCGGTGTTCTCTTTCAGCCAGTCATGAAAGTGCAGCATGAACTTGTCGTATGGAGCGCGATCGGGCACTGGCAAGCCCAACGTTCCCAGGCCGCGTTTCCATCCTCGCAGCGCAGTCGATCCGGCGGCAAACTTCCGTAGCCCCGCCGCTTCCGCGAAGCGCGATGCCAGCTCCGGAAAGCGCGGCCCCACCACCCACACCCGGTTCTTCGACGCATGCACGTTCGTGAACACACGCAGAATGCGTCCGCCGCGCGTCGGTCGGCTGGGAAAAGCGTCCACGTGCAGCAGATCATTCTTCTTGTGCAACGGCAGATCGCGGCCCTCTTCTTCCAAAGGGCGGAAGCTGGCATAGTCCATCTGGAACCTTCCGGCGTAGGGCGACAGAAACGCCGAAACGAATCCCTTCACTGCCGCCGCATACCGCCGCATGATGTCGTGCACGTGAGCTTGATTGTCGGTGTCGGAAAATCCTCGCAACACATCTTGTTCCGGCCGATACGAAATATTCTTGTGCAATCGTGAATCGGCCGGCTTCAGCGACACGAGAAACTCGACATCCTCTCGCGGCAGATCAAACGGCGGGCCGGCAAAGAAGAGGATCTGCCCCTTCTCCAACTCAGAACAATAATGACGAGCCCGCCACTGAAAATCACCGGCAACGGCCCAGCCGCCAGCTCCGTATTCGTCAACATTCAACCAGGACATGACCTTGACTGGATTCCCCACCTACTGTAATTCCACCGATACCAATTCTCCGCCGGCGCTCCCCGCCGCGCGATAGTTGACCGACACGATCCGGTTCTTCCACTCACAGGAAAATTGATCCTCGCCGATCACCAGCAGCGTTTTGAAATCGCCCGTGTGCAGCTTATACGTCTTCATCCCCACCAGGAGCGTCACAACCGCATCAGGCGGCTTTGTGCAATCGCTCGACACCAGTTTCCCCTTGAGGTGTTGCACCGGTCCAGTCGTGCCCGGCTTGGGCGGTGCTGGTTTCGGAGGAGTATCCGACTCGTCGTCTTCATCGCCGCCGCCGGAACTTGCAACCGCCGACGGCGTGCTCGCCGCCCCTGCGGGAGCCTGCCCGCCCTGACCTGCATGCTCCGGACGAATTCCGTACTTCTGCAGCGTCGCCAGGTCTTCGAGTTGCCGCTTCGACGCTGCCGCTACCCGCGGATCGCCGCTGCTCTTCAAACGGGTGAAGAGATCGCGCGCCTGGTCCCACTTCTTCCCTGAAACATAAATCTGTCCGAGATTGAACTGGTACTCAAGATTGCGTGGCGAAAGCGAAATCGCTAGCCGTTGCGCTTCCAGCGCCGAATTGATTCCCCCGCCCTCGATGCGCGCGACACCCAGCATGTTGTAGGCCTCGGCGAAATCCGGGTACCAATCCAAGACGGCTTTCAGGTCCTGCATCATGTTGGCCAGGCCCCGCATTTCATGTTGAGTAGCTTGCGCCTGCCGGTATTTCAGTAACGTCCGGTAGTACCAGATCCACGGATCTTTCGCATCCAGATCCGACGCTCGCTCCAGCTCATCTGCAGCCTCGTCAAATTCCTTGTGTTGGATGTGATCCCACGCCAGCGCCCGCCGTGCCGCTTCGTTGTCTTTCACATCGTCGGTAAGTTCCTTCAGCTCCACCAGAGCCTCGTCCCGTCGCTCTGGGATTCGCGCCATGATGTCGCCAATCACGCCGCGTGCTTCCGCATCGGTCACGACCTCTGCCGTCATTCCGATCTCATTCGGGCCGAACGGCGCCGCCTGATGATAGGGCTGCGCCACGTCGGCATTGGCTGTTTCGATATTGGGCTGCTTGGATCGATCCATTGCAATACCGAGATTCGCCAGCGAGCTGAAATAGGCTTTCACCGCCTGCTCCATCTGCGCCGGAGAAAGATCGAAGGCCTGTACCATCGCCTTCTCCACTGGAACCTTCTGATTGAGCACAAGGTCAAAGTACGTGCCGACCTCGGACATCTTGTTCTTGTTGATCAGGTAATGCACCACCATCCACGACTGCGCGTAGTACAACGTGTGATGTGTGCCTTCATGCGCGCCGGTGCCGTCGTGCTTCATGGTGAACAGGTCCGGCATCGAGATCCATACTGGCGAACTCAGCAACTGTGTCAGCGATTGCGGCGCGTTGGGATTGCGCGTCAGATTCTCGAACGCGTCTTCGTACCACTCCGGCCCGAGTTCCGGATCGGCGCCCAGGTCGACTCCTTTGTCATCCAGCCGGATCGATCCGAAGTATTCCGCTAGTCCTTCATCGAACCATCCCTGCGTCGGCGGATAGTTGTAGTTCAGAAAGTAGTGCGCCAGCGGATGCGCCACCGCTCGCCAGGGATCCGTTTCAAACAGATTCATGACGATATAGATACGATCGGTCCCCGGCACAAAGAATGCTTTTGCCAAAGTCTGCTTGGTAGGAGCCACGATGCCGTAATGCTTGTCGCTCTTGAGCGCGATGACCGTCACCGGCACCGGCATCTTGAGCTTGTCCCTCATGAGAAGCTGGCCGAAAATGGCGCGCATCTGCTCCATCCGCAGGGCGACCTCGCGCCCGCGTTTTTCGCCTCCATCGGTTAACACATAGAAATGTGCGGAGTGGATTTCGTGCCACTTGGGTTGGTCAGCCGCGAACGCATGACCAACAAGACCAGCGCCCAATAGACAAACTGTGGCGACAAAGCAGGCGGCGGCCAGGCGCAGTCTCATGGAAGAAATGCCCGTTCAGGCAAATGCTAGCACGCCGCTACAAAATGGATCGCTCCCTTGAACCTGCATCCAGTTCTGCGATGTGGCACAGATGCCCTCATCCGCGGACTGGCTGCAGGTCGGGGAAACGTTTGATTGTCCCGGTATGAAACTATTCGGACTTCTTCATGTCCGCTGCCGGTTTTGCCGGGGCATCCGATGTTCTGCGATACACAATTTTCTTCGTGCCGCCTTCGCAGCTTCCAACCACCTTGCCTTCCCCTTCCTTTACATCTTTGGTGGGGACGATCTCGAGCGAGTACGAAGTAACTTTGTTCGCTTCGATCTTCTTCGCGATCTCGGCCTTCAATTCCTCACATGGTTTCGCAGCTTGTCCGAACCCGGACATAGCGACGAGAAGCACGACGACGAGTCCTGCCAGTGATTTCATAGCGCGCAACTCCCTCATCGGGACACAAGGCCCCATGAAGGCGATGTTCACACCGGCACCACCCCACCCGCCAGATTACGAACGTATCCGGCATGGGAAGAGAATCAGGAAAGACAATCATGTGGTGCGCACCCTGGCCTGCAAGAGAAGATTCTTCCCCCCCCGCCCTGGCAACTCACTACACTACCTCCGTGCCAGCGCCAACCATGTACCGCCTTGCCTGGATCGACTGGATGCGCGGTCTCGCCTGCGTCCTCATGTTCCAGACACATTGTTATGACTCGTGGCTGGGCGGCGAGGCGCGCAAAACCGACTTTCTGATGTACTCGCAGCTCGGCGGCACGCTCCCCGCGCCTCTTTTTCTCTTTCTCGCCGGGATCTCTTTCGCACTTGTCACCGACAAGCTGGTCCGCAAGAACCTCAGCACCGCAGAAATCACACGCACCATGTTGCGTCGCGGCGCTGAGATCTTCGCCTTCGGCTTGCTCTTTCGATTGCAGGAATACCTCATCGCCTGGGGCTGGGCGCCCTGGAGCGATCTGTTTCGCGTCGACATCCTGAACACCATCGGTCTTTCGATGATGTTGATGGCGCTTGCCTGCGGCCTCGCATTGCGCGTCGCCACGCTACAGAAACCGCGCCATGCTCTGGTCGCCGCCGGCGTCGTAGGTGCCGCGCTGATCGCTCTTGCGACTCCTCCACTGTGGACGAACTGGAAGCCCGCTGGGCTGCCATGGCCTATTGAGTCCTACATTAACGGTGTGCACAACCTCGGCACACCGCAACCATGGCTCTTCCCCACCTTTCCCTGGACCGCTTTCTCCTTCGCCGGCCTCGCGATCGGTTTCATCCTCTTCAGCGACTGGGGTCGCGCGCACATAGTCCAGACCGTCGTTCTGCTCGGAGCAGGTGGCGGCAGTCTGATATTGCTCTCGCGCTGGCTCGACCACGGGCCGTTCCAGCTCTATTCCGTGTACGACTACTGGCACACGAGCCCGAACTTCGTCCTGATGAGGGTCGGCATTCTGCTTGGAATTGTT
>Ga0335069_10012081_pt1 | contig 12158 bp, 5 predicted proteins | sample Lox_Sample_11_FD_206714 | JGI IMG/M metagenome (GOLD analysis project Ga0335069, IMG submission 206714) | Soil microbial communities from Loxahatchee National Wildlife Refuge, Florida, United States - Lox_Sample_1.1 | ecosystem: Environmental > Terrestrial > Soil > Wetlands | place: USA: Florida...
TCCTCGTGACCTCCCCGTTTTTTAAAAATGAATATACGGTGTGGTCACGAGGAGGATACGGTGTGGTCACGGAGAGGTGACGGTGCCAAGGCCGTATCGGGGTCTGGAGTTGCTGGGGGGATGCGCCCCGTTGGAATTTGCCGATCCCAATGGCCAAGGGCTGGTTCCAGATTGGGTCTGAGGTGGCTCGGCTGGAGAAGGCACCCAATCACCCGAAGCACATTCTTCTACACAAGCGCCTGTCTCTGAGTGATTTACGCATTATGCAAGCCGCTCCGGTTTGACCCAGTTCGGTGCCGCAGTGCCGGCGCCCTCCCCGGAAGAACCAGTTAACGCGGTCCTTCCAGGGCTGCGGGTGTTTGGCCAGTCCCCGGCGCATCACTGCGGCCATATTGGCCTGGGCGCTGGTTTTGGTGACGCTCACCGCGTTGCGACTGCATTATTCAACATGACCACTCCGCGCCAGGGTATAGACCGCCTGTATGGCCGAGCCTAAACCGTTGCGGTGGAGGGCCTCGCGCAGTTGGTGAAGATGACTTCCGCCGGGGTGGTGGGGAAGGGGCCGACCCGATACTGGAACCCAGGGTGACTTGCGCGCGAACTGTGCAAAGCTTAAGTGGAGCCCTTCAGCCGTGCGGATCGATCCGTGCCTCTTTGGCCGCGTCAAAGGACAGCCGCACAAGCGGGTTCCAAGCCATGCCGTTCGTCATAAATGCTTAATTCTTCAGACCGTTGCTGACTGAAATTAGCTTATTGACAATACTTCCCGGCTGTCTCATACTCCACCCGTGAGATCGAGGCTTCAGGAGTTGCCCTTTCTGCGGGAGACTTCTGGCCAAACATACTGCTCGGCAAGCGGATGAGCAATCGCGTATCCATCACAAAATCCGAGACCGCACCGCACCACTACGTGGCGCCGTTCCAGGGGCGGGATTATGTGCTGCTGCTCGTCGTTTCTGACCCAAACATCTCGCCAGCCGTGCAGAGGGCCATCTCCCAAGATATTATCAGAACCGGATGTCGATATGCCCTCGCGTTCGGATGCGCGTGTTCGACCTGGGACGACTCTATTGACCTCGTGTCCATCGAGGCGGAAGTGCCTGAAAATCGGTTCGTCATGACTACGTGGCATGAGGATGAACCGATCGAAGACGTTGTTGACTTTTGGTGGTGGAATACAGCGTTTGATGATTTTGTCCCAGGGAACTTCGGCGTATTTCACATCGGTTCCAATCTCAGCCTAGAGAATCGGATCAGGGACCGTATTCGGTATCACCAAAGCAGGGAAGCCGAACCCGACACTGCACCGAATGGCGGCCCAGTCCAGCTACTTGGCACTTCGGAGGCCGCTGGCGGGCCGCCATCGGTGAGTTGAGCGTTCGACCACATGACTGTCCTTCGCTTCATCGGATTGGCCGTCGGCCTTAGCGTGAGCAGTTATGCGAACCCCCGCGTTGCAATGGTGCACACTCATGCGTACCTGGCCTCGGAACATGTCGCAGTCACAATTTCCCAGACGGGGGCACAGGTACATGCCACCTTCACGTTCCGGTTCGAACCGGACCGGTTGGACTATGTGAAAGAAGCCGGGCGCGTGATCGTTGAGGTGCCGATCTGGCTTCCTGATGATGGGCATGAGAATACCGCAGTAGCGGAGTTCTGGAAGACCTTCGGCACACGCCACCAACATGGGCTGGATCAGCATAACCGGCACTGCTTCTACGAGGCCCTGGCGTTTGATGCGAGCCTGAGAGGCATGTCCCTGCCGACCGGCGTCAAAAGCTGCTCCAGCCATCTTGATGACCCGGAAGCCTCACGCGTGTACGCCGAGGACATGCACCGGCCGGAGTTTGTGACCTTCAACTCGGAGGGCGCGGCTTGCGTCGTTGCGACCTTGGTCTGCGAGGGCGTGCACCTGCGCGGTGATGCGCCGCTGAACGTGTCCTACCGCCAACCCTTGATCAAGACGTCAAAGGACCATCGGTTCGTTTACTTGCCTTCCTTTTATGACCTGCCAAAGGGCGTTTCCACCGCCGACACGAGCCGCTACGCGATAGAGTTGAGTGCTGCCGCAGGCTGTACACTCCAAGTCAGCAATGGCGACAAGCAGTACGAACTTGCCCCAAGGCAGAAGATTGTGCTTTCGCCCCGCCATCTGCAGCCCATTAGAGCCATAGTGACCGCCGGGTCGAACAAAGCCACTTAACCGAATGGCGGCCTGTCGGAGCGGCCCGGCAATTCGGGTGCCGGTGGCGGGTCGCCATCGGTGAGCTGATCGGCGGCACACAGCGCATGACCTTCCGAGACCCGAAGCTTCAGGAGCACTGCGAGCGAGCGGCTGCGGTTGTCTCTGGGTATCCGCCTGAGCAGCGTCCCATGCTTGGACTGCTGGACGCGTGGTATTGGTTTCAACTCATCGAGGGAGAGGACTCACCACGCGCCGCTGAGGCGGTTGAGCATCTCTTGTCGCCAGAGTTGCGCCCCGCCCTGCGACAGTGGTATCAGCGGTGGGGAGAGGACATGAACGAGAACGCCATCCGGTTCCGCGACCGACTCAGTGAGTTGGCAGGGGAGAGGTTTGGATGACAGACACCTCGCCGCACGAGCCGCCCTGGTTTGTGGCGCGTCGCTCTGCAAGGCGAGCGGAGCAACCACCACGCTGACCTTGAACACCTGGCCCGGCATGTCTTTATGGACGAATCTGCGCCAGGCTGGACCTAGGGCGGAGGCGGCGCGAGGCCCGTGCTGTCGGCGGACGTGCGGGCGCGCATCCAGAGCCAGTCGTTATGGTCGGCGGCGTTGATGACGGGGGCGGTTTGGCCTTGCTTGGGGCGCTTGCTGAGCCAGGTGTGGGTCTCGGAATGGCCGTCGGCGAAGGCGAAGCCGCAGCCGCCGCTGTGGTAGGTGCCCGGGGCGTCCACCCAGGCGGCCTCTTCCATGCCGAAGGCGAAGGCGGCGTCGTTGAGGCCGTGCTCGTCTTCATCTACGAGGACCCAGAGCATGGCGGGGCCAGGGGCGCCGATGGAGGCGAGCTTGCCATAGGTGAACCAGGGGGAGTTGCGGCGATGGGTTTGCTGGCTGTTGAGCCAGGGACCGTTGACGGGGAGGGTGGGGGGGCCGCTGTGCGAGTTCTGCTGGTAGCGGCGCTGATCGAAGGTGGTGCAGATGGTGCCCACCGCCTGGCTCATGGAAAAGGTGCGGGCGGCGGGAACGACCCGGCCCAGCAGCGAAGGGTCGGAGCCCTGGTAGTAGCCCACGCGCCGGTCGCCGGGGCAATGGAAGACGGAGGTGTTGCCGCCGAGGTAGGAGGCGAGGAGGCTGCGGTCGGGGTCTTTGAGGACGTCGGGGTTGAATTCGTCGGGCATGCCGTCGCCGGCCTGGCCGCCGACCCAGTTGTGGCCGGCGACTTTGTTGCCGTCGTCGGGGTTGGGCGGGAAGAAGTCTTTGTTGTCGCTGGTGTAGAGGGTCATGGCGGTCATCATTTGCTTGCCGTTGTTGAGGCAGGAGATGCCCTGGGCCTTTTGTTTGCCGCGGGACAGCGCGGGCAGGAGCAACGACGCGAGGATGCTGATGATGGCGATGACGACCAGCAGCTCGATGAGGGTGAAGGCGGCCACCGGCTGGGCGATAATGGGCGGGCGCCCGGGCAGGCTGCGGCCGCGAAACCAGGCGCGCGTGACGGCGGCCGCCGCGGCGATGAAAAGACCGAGCACGCCGGAGAGGATGGTGCCGGCAATGATCACGATGAGGCGGACGTCGGGGTTAAGGCGGTTGGCGGGCGACTTGGCTTTGGCAACGATCTCGGGGGACGGGTCGGACTGGTCGCAGTAGGCCTGGGCCAGGGCATTGGCGATCTTGATCGTGGCCGGGCCGTTGTTGTCGTAGAAGGTGACAACGATCTCGGAAGTTTTGGCCCGCGGCTGGACGTTCAAGCGCTGGCGGAGGAGGCGCGCGGTGCCCGGGATTCCCGGCGCGTAGCCGTGGTGGAACTTCGCGGCCCAGGTTCGGTCGAGCTCAAGGCCTTTGATGACCTGGGCGAGGACGGCGTCGGAGCGGATGGCTTTGACCTGCTCCTGCATGTTCTTTGCGGCGGCGCCGTCGAGCTTCAGCCGCACAGTGCTGGAATACCACGTAAGCGAGTTGACCCATTGCGCGAAGACGATGCTGCCGCAGAAGCCGAGGAGGAGGACGCAGCCCAGCGCGAGGGCGAAGGTCTTCCACGGGGCGCGGTCGGTGCGCAGGGTGACGAGGGTTTGATCGAAGCGGGAAGGTCCGGCGGGGCGCGGCTTGGGGGCATAGGCGCGCACGGGCTGCGGGCGGGGGTTGCGCAAGAGTTGCATCAACAGCATCAAGCCGCAGGGAGCGAGGCAGAAGGCGGACAGGAGCAGGAGCAGCTTGGCCGGGCCGCCCAGGCTATCCAGGCTGCGGCCTTCGCCTTCGAAGATTGTCTTGTAGGTGATCCCGCGGTCGGACAGCAGCGCCAGCGTGGGGGCGTCGGCAGGCGCGATGAAGCGCATGTGGTGCCGGTCGGGCAGGGTGATCCACAGCTTCGTGGCGCCCTTGCGCGGCTGATATAGCCGGAACTCGGCGCCCGAGGACTCTTTGACGATGCGCTCGACCGTGGAGGCCGGAATCTGCTGCACACGCCAGTTGCTCTCGAAGAAAATGGCATAAAGAGCCAGCGCGAGCATGAGAGCGGGCGTGGCGGTGCCGGTTGCCACCCATCGCAGGAGCTGCCGACGGGAGGCCGGCTCGGGCGTGGCGCCGTCGGGCGGACGGAGTTTGAGGTCGCGCCACCATTTCCACACCCACATTGCCAGCGCGACGAAGCCCAGCGGGTAGGTCATTCCCATCCACCACGACATAGCGGTCCAGAACCCCGGGTGCGCGCGGGGCTTGGGGCCAATCATCACGCCGAGCAGCACGGGCAGGACGAACACCATGAAGCCGACCGCGAGTATCACCCAGAACTGCCGGAGGTGCTCGCGTTGAGCTTCCGAGCGCACCGCGGCCCGGCTCATCACGTAGCCCACGCCCGCGCTCAGGGCGCCCAGCAATGCAAGGAACAAGAAGATGATATAGATAGGGTCCTGCATCTTTCAGCTACGATTGTACTTTAAGCGACCGGCGGGGAAGGTTACGAGGAATCGGGTCGGGGCGGCTGGGGCAGAAAGTCGGCGCGGCCGGCAATCCGACCGCGGCGCTTCGTTTGGTCCATTGTTCGGGCGGTCTCATTGTTCCACAAGCCCCATACGGCGCCGGCGGCGAAAGCTTGCACGCCTGGTGTGCTTTTCGCGGCGCAGGCGCCCTTGCCCTCAGAAAGTTGCAATTCAGGTTGCTTGGTTTGACCGGTCGCGGGGCGTTGGCTCACGCAGGCAGGGCCGATTCATGAAGGGTGGTAGGGACGCGTTCCACCGCGTCCCGGCTATCTCGGGAAGATGGGGACGCGGTGGAACGCGTCCCTACCACCCTTTATGAATTGGCCGGGTCACGCAGGTCCCGGCTTATAAAACCCTTGCCGCAGGGCTGGCGGGTTTCATATTGGCGCGGTGAACGAAAGGCTCGGGCTTGCCCGCGGCGGATGCCCCCGCGGTCGGCCGGTATGAGAATCGCCCTGCTGACCACGGACAACCGGCAGGATTGCGGGGACTACGGCGCGCCCGCGCCCTGGTTTGGCGCCGCTCCCGAGGCCCTGCTGCAAGGACTGGCGGTCCTGCCGGACCTCGAAGTGCACGTGCTCTCCTGCACGCAGCAACTGGTGGCCGCGCCGCCCAAGCTCGCGCCCAATGTCTTCTTTCACAGCTTGCTCGTGCCGAAGCTCGGCTGGGCGCGCACGGGCTTCCAGGGCTGCATTCGAGCCGTGCGGCGGGAGTTAAAGGTAATCCAGCCGGACATCGTGCACGGGCAAGGGACGGAACGCGACTGCGCGCTGAGCGCTGTCTTCTCGGGCTTCCCGAATGTCCTCACGGTGCACGGCAACGTGCGGCGCGTGGCTCAGGTGACCCGGGCGCGGGCCTTCTCGTATTGGTGGGTGGCGGCGAGGCTGGAAACGCTCGCGCTCAGGCGCGCCTGCGGGGTGTTCTGCAACTCCGAATACACCGAGCAACTGGTGCGGCCTTACGGTCGGCGCACGTGGCGCGTGCCCAATGCGCTCCGCACCCGGTTCTTCACCGCCGCCCGTGAGCCAGCCCAAACCGGGTGCCTCCTGCTGAACGTCGGCTTCATCGGGCCACGCAAGCGGCAACTGGAACTGCTGGACCGGCTCCAGGAACTGCACCAGCAGGGAGTGAAGCTCGAGTGCCGGTTTATCGGCAGCGCCCAGCCGCATACCCGTTACGTGAGAGCTTTCCTGGAAAAGCTCAAGCCGCTGGAGCAAGCGGGCGTCGCGCGTTATGTCGGCCTGAAGCCGCTGAACGAGCTGATTGCCCTGTTCGACTCTTCGGCGGCCCTCATTCACATGCCCATGGAGGAGGCCTTCGGCCTGGTGGTGGCCGAGGCCCTGGCTCGTGGCCTGAAGGTGTTCGCCTCCCGCGTCGGCGGGATTCCGGACATTACTGCCGGGGTGCGGGATGCTGAATTGTTCCAGGCAGACGACTGGCGCGGGCTCAATGCCGCCATTGGCCGCTGGGCATGCGCAGGCTGCCCGCGTCGGGGCCAAGCGAGGGACCTGATGCGCGGGCGTTACCACCCGGAAGTCATCGCCCGGCGCCACGTGGAGATTTACAAGGAGGTCCTGCGGCATGCCTGACCTGCCGAGAATTTCCATAGTAACGCCCAGCTTCAACAGCGCGGGCACCATAGCCGCCACCATTGAAAGCGTGCAGCGGCAGGACTACGGGAACTGGGAGCATATCGTCGTGGACGGCGGCTCGACGGATGGCACCGTGGCTGTGCTCCAACGCTGCCCCCGGCTGGTGTGGACTTCGGAGAAGGACGCTGGCCACTACGACGCCATGAACAAGGGGATCGCCCGCGCGACCGGCGACGCCGTGGTTATCCTTAATGCCGACGACTGTTTCCGCCCGGGGGCGTTGGGCAAAGTAGCCGCGGCCTTCCGCGATCACCCGGATTGGGATGCGCTGTTCGGCGACGTGGTGTTCGTGGACGGCGAGGGGCGTGAAATCTACCGGCGGGAGGAGGCGCTGTACGATTACAAGGTGCTGCTCTACGGGGTTGACTACATCTGCCACCAGGCCTTGTTCGTGCGGAAGAGCGTTTACGACCGGCTGGGCGGCTACCGGCAGAAGGAGTTCCGCAACTCGGCGGATTACGAATTCAAGCTGCGGCTCGGGCGCGCCGGGTGCCGCGTCGGGCACGTGCCGGAGTTGCTGGTGGACTACCGTTACCACGCGCAGGGCCAGTCGGCGGACCTGAGGATCATACGCAACATGATCCAGGAGGCGGTGGTCATCCGGCGCGAGCACGGCAACCCCGGCGGCTGGCGCGGCGCCTGCTTGCGCGTGGTTTATAAGGCCAAGCGGCAGCTACAGAAGCTGCGCGTCCGCCACAAATGTGACCTGATCCCCGGCAACTGGCTGCTCAAGTCCCACCTGCGCGAGAAGACGCAGTTCTCGTCCAACGCCGGGCTGGACAAGCTGTGAGTCCCCGGCAGGGGCGCCTCGCCTACGCGTCCCTGTTGCGGCGGCCACGGACGCCTCGGCGAGGCGCCCCTACCCGCGGCTACGGGTACGCGGTGCGGTAATACCGAGCCGGCGGCGGCGGCAGCTCGCTGTCCAGCACCTCGAACAGGCCGTTGGTGTCGGCGGTAGCCGATTGCAGGAAAGCCCACGGCCCATCAGGCGCAGGCGCCCACTGGATGCTGTAGGTCAGGCCGGGGATGCCGGCAAAGGTGACACTGAACGTCCCGCTCCCGCTATCGTAGGCGGGCGGCACCACGATGTTCGGCGCCGGCACGTTGGCAGGGGAGACCGTCACCACCACAGCGCCGGTGGCCGTGGCGCCGAAGGTGTCGCTCACGACGAAGCTGAATTGGTCCATGCCAGAGAAGTCAGTCACCGGCTGATAAGTCACGTTGCCGCCCGCCAGGGTCACCGTGCCGCCATTCGTGCTCGTGGGGCCGGCCGAGGTTATAGCCAGTGCGTCACCGTCCGCGTCCGAGCACAGTGCCAGCAGCTTGTCCACACTGATGACCAGCGTCTGGTTCTCGGTCGCGCTTGCGTTCGTGTTGGTCGCCACCGGCGGGGTGTTCACCACTTGCGTGACGGCGTTGGTGAGCCCTGGCGAGATGCCGTTGCCTGCGTATTCCGCGGTCACCGTGTTCGAACCGTGCGGGAGCGTGCTGTTGCTCAGGACGGCCAGGCCGTTCACGTCCAGCGCCACCGCGTCACCCAGGGGCGCGCCGTTGGCCTTGAAGAGCACATCGCCCGTGGGGGCAGGGCATCCGGCAGTCGCATTGGTGACGGTGTCTGTCAGCGTCACCCCGGCCCCGGGGAGTGAAGGATTTGGCGCAGACACAAGACTGCCGGCGGTGACCGGCATGGCTACGGTCAGCGCCACCTGCGTTGAGTTGGTGATCGGCGAGCAGGTGCCGCTCACGAGGCATACATAGCCGTTGGTGGCCTCACGCGCATCCGCAACCGTCACCGCGCTGTTGGTCAGGACCTGGGTCATGGTGCCGGTGAAGTTGTCCACGCCTTCCACCAGGTTCGTCCCGTCGCGCTGCCATTGGAAGGTGAGCCCCGTTCCGGTGGCGGCCACCGACCAGGTGACTTCCGAGCCTGCGCACACGCTCTGGTTGGTCGTATCCAGCGTCAGCACCGGAGCCGAATTGAGCGAGACCGGCAGCGAGACCGGGCTGCCGACGCAGCCGCCGGTGGCGGTCTCGGTCACGGACACGCCGCCGGCAGTCGTGCCGAAGCTCACAGTGACGGAGCTGCTGCCTTGGCCCGCGGTGATGGAGGCGTCGCCCGGCACGCTCCAGGCATAGCTGGAGCCGGCAGTCGGCGTCACTGAGTACACGACGCCGGTCTGGTCCGGGCAGAACGCCGCTGGACCACTGATCGGCGAAGTCGAGGGCGCCGGGTTAACGGTCACGGTGCACTGCGATTGGGCGGTGCAGCCGTTGGCGTCGGTAACCGTCACCATGTAGAGAGTTGTCGTGGCCGGAGAGGCGTTCGGGTTGGCCGCGGCGGGGTTGTCCAGCCCGGCAGTCGGGCTCCAGGAGTAAGTGTAGCCGCTGCCACTGCTGCCGTTAGCTGTCGGGCTGCCGCCAATCTGGATTGCGGACCCTGCGCAGAGGCTGGAACTGCTTCCGGCGCTGGCCGTGAGCGTGCCGTCGCAGACGACCTTGATCGTGCCGTTGCCGCCCGGAGCCAATTGGGTCGTATCCCACGCCAGACCGGCAGCCAGGGGAGGAAGGTTCGAGGACGCGAAGGCGCCTGCGTAAGTTGTGGCATTAAACAGCGTGAAGGTGTCGCCGTTCTCCAGCGCGTCGCCTACGTTGGTGACGTTGAGCGTGCCGCCCAAGGTAAGCGTGGTGACGCCGGTGACCAGCGAGGACGAGGGGCCGCTGCGATTGACGAACAGCGTGGTCTTGCCCAGCAGCTTGAGCGTGTTGTTGATGGTCAGCGTTCCGAGGCTGCCGTTGCCCTGTCCCGGCTGCAGGTTGCCGCCGGATTGGATGGTGACCGGGCAGGAGATGGTCCCCGAGCCGCCGAGCGTGCCGCCGGAGTTGGTCACGGCGTTGCCCGCGATGGACCCATTCACCAGCAATGAGCCGCCGCTGACAATGGTGTTGCCGTTGTAGGACTGCGCCGTCGTAATGGCCCACGTCGAGCCGTTCACCGTGAGGGCGGCGTTGCCCAGCGGCGTGTTGGTGATCTGCATGTCGAGAACGTTCGTCGTTACTGCGGACCCGCCGAGCGTGAGGGTGCAGTTGCTGATGGTGGTTCCCGCATAGTAGATGATCGGCTGGCTGCAAGAGAGGTGCAGGCTGCTGTTGTTCGGGCTGTTGTTCAGGAAGGTCGCGCTGGTCTGGCCGCCGAAGTTCACGCCTTCGACGCAGAGTTGCCGGTTGCAGGAGGCGTTATTGGAGCCGATGTATGCCAGCGTGCCGCCCCGTTGGGAGTCGGTGGAGCCGATGATGATCGGCGCGGTGCCGGCGGGGGGCGTTGTGCCCAGGCCGATCGAGCACGCCATATTGGCGTCCGCCAGGCTCATTACCTGGAGCGTGCGCGCGTACTTGATCTGCGTGGCGCCTGAGTAGGTATTGTTGACCCCGAGCAGGGCGACCGTTCCGCCGTTGAAGACGGGATAGCCGGTGGCACCGCCAATGACCACCGTGGTGGCGTTCGTCGGCGTCACGTCCGCAATCGCGCCTGTCATCTTCAACGTCCCCGTCGGGCCGGTGTCGCTGATTGAATGCACGTTGAGGCCGATGGTGCGCGCGCCGGCACTGCCGCCGTTGGTGCCGCCGAGGAAGTCAGCGGTAAGTGTCAGCGTGTTCGTGTTGGCGTTGTCCACGTTCCAGTTCGGCGTGCCGGAGAGGGTGCTGAACTGAATGGTGCGGCTGTTGGTGGCCGTCAGGCCGGAATACTGCAACGCGCCATTCTTGAGGTCGAGAACGCTGCTCAGCCCGACCGCGCAGGAAGAGCCGGCGGGCGCAATGCTGTTGTAGTTCAGAACCCCGCCGCCGCCTACGAACGTGCCGGTTGCGTACGTGTTATTGCCCGATAGCGCCAGCACCCCGGCTCCCGTATGCGACACGGCTACGGAAGCGCCCGCCAGATCGGCGCTCACGTTATTGGTCACGCCCGCGGCGGGGGCGGCGGAGAAGCTGGATACTGTCAGCGTGCCGTTGGTGATCGCGCTGCTGACGGAGGTGCCTGCCGTGGTCACGGCTCCCAGGGTTTGGCTGGTGCCGCCGAGATCGAGCGTGCCACCCGTCATCATCAGCGAGCCCGTGCTTGCCCCCAGGGTGCCGCTCCCGGTTAACTGCAGTGTCCCGCCGCTGTTGGTGGTGCCGCCGCTGTAGGTGTTGGCTCCGCTGAGCACCCAGGTTCCGGCGTCGGATTTGGTCACGCTGGTCGTGCCGCCGCCGGTGTCGGCAATTACCTGGCCCAGCGTATTGGCGCCGATGTTCGAGCCGCGCAACGTCAGAGCGGCCAGGCCGCTGCCCGATCTCAGGTTCCCCGTGCCGAGGAACTGCACCGAGCCCGTGTTGGTGTTGTCCAGGGTCAGCGGGCCAGTGGTCGCCTGCCAATCCAGGTTGCGGGTCGTGCTGGTATTGCCCGTGCCCACGTAGCGCAAGGTCCCCGAGCTGGTCGAGTTGGCAATCGCGTAATTGCCCGAACCCGAGCCGCCGAGCGCCGCGGCCGAGCCGGCATTCCCCACGGAGGTGTACTCCACAATCCCCGCCGCCATGGTGAAGTTGCCGGTATAGCTGTTGCCGTCATTGCTGAAGCGCACGATGGCCCCGGTCGTGGTCGGCGAGTTTTGTTTGCAATTCCCCGGGCCGGTGATCTGCGCGGCGATGTTGAACGTCGTTCCTGCTGCCCCGCCGTTCTTGAACAGGGCGGTCGAGCTCGTATTAGCCGTGATGGTGGGGGAAGAAATGGTTACCGATCCAGCGCCGGGGGTGGTGACGAGAGTCGTCGTGCTGCTGCCGCCAAACGTAATGCCGCTCGGGTTGCCCAGGTTGCCGCCCGAAGCGCTAGACGGTGTCGTAAACACGACCGTGCCCGCGTTGAACGTCAGTGTGCCGCTAAAGGTGTTCACCCCCGTAAGCGTCAGCGTGCTGGTGCTGTTCCCTGACTTGGTAAGATTCGCGCTGCCGCTGATGATGCCGCCCAGCGTGATCGCCGCGCCTGAAACGCTCGGGTTGATGGTCCCGCCGGAGCCGGTCAGGGCAATGTTATTGTTGATGGTCTGGGTCACCGCCCCGCTGTTCGCGATGCTTCCGCCGCTGCCCAGCGTAAAAGCATTTCCTCCCACCGTGTAAGCGGTAGTGCCGCTGAAGGTGATGCTCCCGAAAGTGAACCCGCTCTCGTCATTGTTCGGCGAGACGGAGCCGGCCCCGGCGAACACCAGCGAGTCGCCGCTGGCAACCGGTCCCGACCCGGATGAGAAGGTCCAGTTCGCGGTCGGGCTGAAGTTATTGCCCGAACTGCCCACCCAGGTATCCGTGCTAGCCGCGAGGG
>Ga0335069_10012082_pt1 | contig 12158 bp, 10 predicted proteins | sample Lox_Sample_11_FD_206714 | JGI IMG/M metagenome (GOLD analysis project Ga0335069, IMG submission 206714) | Soil microbial communities from Loxahatchee National Wildlife Refuge, Florida, United States - Lox_Sample_1.1 | ecosystem: Environmental > Terrestrial > Soil > Wetlands | place: USA...
CCCTGGTCACCTGCCAGTTTCCCTCCAGGTCCAGATAGCTGAACGACGGTACCCGCGCGTTGTAGTAGTCGTACGCGCCGAAGGTCGCAAAGTGCAGCGTCGGATCGGGTGAATTGTTGTCGTCCGAGACGGGACCCAGGTACCGCCAGGTGAGAGAGGTACTGAAATTCCAGGGAGTAGACCAGGTCGTCCGCAAGATGTGATGCCAGCGCGGATTCACGGTCTGGCACGTGAATCCGTAGTAGCCGGCGCAATCGTAAGTGTGGGCCCCGGGTACCGGCGTGGTCTCGGAGTGCTGCAGATAGGTGCCGTTCATGTCAAAGACCAGGCCACCCAGTGCCCGCGGCAGGTCGTATCGATAGTGCAACTGCAGATCGATGCCACTGACGACCGACTCGCCGATGTTGACGTTCGTCTGAACCACGTAACCGCCCCCCGCTGGGGGACCGATCGTATTCAGACCGCCCGTAACCGGGTTACGGAAGATCTGGCTGCAATAGAAAGGATCCGCGTTATTGGCGCATTGGCTGAAGATCACGCTCGCGGAGATAGTCCCTACTTCGTCCTTCAGATCGATGTGGTAGTAGTCGATGCTGCCGGACAGGCCGGGAATCTGGCTCGGCGCGAAATTGAGGCCGATGGTGAAGGTATCGGCCCTTTCCGGACGCAGGCCCGTGTTACCGCCCGTGAGACCCGAGAGCTGCTGAGCCGCGCCCTGCGGAATGATGTCGGTCGTACTGCCGTTGCCGTACTGGGACGCCTTGACTCCGGTGCGTTCGCATTGCGCCAGGTTGAATGCGGCGGGAGCGGCGATGGTCCCGTTCGCATTGAAGGTAGGTGCGCAAGGATCGGTCCCGAGCGACAGGGTCGCGACGACCTGGGGATTGTAGAGCTCCACGACACTCGGCGCGCGGATCGCGCGATCGAACGAGGCCCGCAGCCGGTAATCCTCCACGGGAGCGAACTGCAGCTCGAACTTGTAGGTATTGGTTACACCACTGGTGCTGTAGTCCGAGCGCCGGAACCCGGTATCGAACAGCAGCTCGTGGGCCCAGGTCTGCTTCTGCGCCAGCGGTACGCGCAGCTCCATGAATTCCTCGGACACCGACACACTTTCGTCGATGGGCACGGCCGCGCTGCCGAATCCCGAGAGCAGACCGCTCTGTTCGGCGGCATCGGGCTGGAAGAACTCGTGATCGTTGCGGTGCTCGAACCCCACATTCACCGCCACTCCGTCATTGGCCCACGGGGAGGTGACGCCGTACTTGCCGAGCTTGCCGGTGACTTCGGCGTGCAGCGTGCGCAGGGTCGAGTTACCCGATGCCGTCCCCAGCAGATACAGATACGGCAGCTGCGCAGGCGTAACTCCCCCGTCGGCGAAGATATTGTAGGGCACGCACGATCCACCACTGATGCAGACCGGGTTGGCTGCCGTGCCGGTGACCTGCAACGCATTGTCGATGGACTGGAAGCTCAGGTAGTTGAGCTGGGAATTGAAGAAAGTCGTGTAGTAGTACTGCCCATAGAGGTCGTAGCTCCAGGCGTCGGCGAAGTCACCCTTCGTGCCCAGCAAGGCCCGGTAGTTCTGATGCTCATAGTCCGACTGACGCCCTCCACCTTCGATGTTGCGGCGTCCAATGCGCACATCCGCACAGTTGGGCGAGGTCACCGCACCCGTGGTCGGGTCGGTCGAGTAAATGCATCCCTGCCCCGGGTTCGAGGCCACGTAGGAGAGCTGGGTCGGCGTACACAGGATGCCCGCCTGCTGGCCGCTCAGCAGGGGATTGTCGCAGTTGACCGGGTAATTGCCGGTTCCGAAGGGATCCAGCGGGTTGGAATCCGCGAACAGGGCCGAGGGTGCAACCTGCTGATGGGTGCGGTCGTCCATGTAATAGAACTCGGCGTACGGCTGGACTTCGTCGTAGAGAGTCTCATGTGCGAGCACGGCCGCGTTGTAGCGATCATCTTCGCGGGTCATGTAGATGTACGGCTGGGAGTTGAACGCGGCCGGCGGTGTGGTCGGTACGCTGCCGATCGGTACGAAGCTGGTGCCATGCACGCTGTAGATCGTATTGGCCTGCGGTCCGGTCAGCGGCTCGAACAGGTTCGAATTCGCGGAGCCGCCGCAGGCCACATTCACGATGTTGCCCGCGCTGTCCTTGACCGGATCGAGGCCGCAACCGCCGAAATCACGCTGGCTGCTCGCCACCGGATCGGCGTGCCGGTAACTCAGGTAGGCGGTGATGTTGCCGCGGTTGTCGGCGAAGTTCGTGCCCATGATCAGATCGAAACTGCGCTGGTGACCGTCGAGACTGTTGCCCGTGGCCGGGGGCTGGCCGAACGCGCTGTCGAGGCCCTGCATGAAGGTGTTGTGGTTGTCGTGCCAGTTGGTGTTCCACTGGCCATCGAGCTGCAGACCCTGGAAGTTCTTCTTCATGATGAAATTGATGACGCCCGCGATGGCGTCCGAGCCGTAGGCGGCCGAGGCCCCGCCCGTGACGACCTCCACCCGATCCACGAGTCCGGCGGGGATCTGGTCCAGATCCGGGGCCGGCGACTGGATCGCCGTATAGGGCGACCCCTGCCCCAGCCGGCGGCCATCCACCAGAACCAGGGTGCGATTCGGTCCGAGCCCGCGCAGGTCCGCGGTTGCCACGCCACCGGCGGTCGTCAGTCCGCTGCTGCCGTTGCCGAGATCCTGTCCGAGCCCGTTGTTAAAGTTCTGCGGCAGCTGGGTGATGATGTCACTGATGTCCGTCTTGCCGGTGGTGGCGATCGACTCGGAGGAGATCACCTGGATGGGACTGGTACTGACCGCGTTTGGCGCTGCGATGCGCGAACCCGTCACAACGACTTCTTCCAGCGCGGGCGGCTCAGTGCCACCCTGGTCCGACAGGGCGGTCTGGGCGGGCGACAGGCTCGCGACCAGACTGGCTGCCAGACCTGCCAACAGATGTATCCCTTTGCGGGTGAAGCGATGGCCGGTCCCGGCCCGCCGTTTCACTCCGAGCTCCCCTGTGCTCATGTGTGTCTCCCTCCGAAAGGTGTTTGAAAGGTGCGCAGGCTGCCGTGCGATCGTTGTCCGACCGCCACAGTGGGCTTTGCGCACCGAATCACTGGATCCGGATGGCGGGAAGCTCTGTCATTCGTGGCACGATGAAAAGCGCAATGTGACGACCAACCGGAATGTCGGGGCATCCGACGGACTGGCGGTGACGATTGACGCAGGCCATGCGGAGCGGGATGGTCGGCCGTGGCCACTCGCCGGTGTTGGAACGTCAGCTCGCTCCACCGGTGTTGCATAAGTACCGAGTCCGGGCGTGGCCGCCATCGCGGCGGTAACCACTGGTACGACGCATTCGCAACGCCACTGGTCGCGCGGAATCAGCGAACCGTCGCAACCTTCTCGGGCGTGGGCAGTGCGCAGCGCTACAATCATCCGATGCGGCTGCCGAAAAACCCCACACGGCGCTTACTGCGGGACTATGCGCTCTCGATGGCGTTCTGGCTGCCGACGTCACTGCTGGTCGGCTGGCAGATGTACAAGCTCGATCTGCGGGCGCACATGCCCGTGGACTATCGCGATGTCATGATGGTGTATGGAGCACGCTACCTGTCGGTGGCGCTGCTCACGCCACCCCTGTTCTACATTGTCAGTCGCTGGCCCGTGACCGGACGCGTGATCCGCCGCACCGCGGGCTACCTGATCGGCTATATCCCCTTCTCCGTTGCCTTCGGGGTGATCCGCTGGATCGTGCTGCCTCCCTGGATGGAAGAGACCATGTCCTGGGGGCCGCGCAATCTCAGCACGATGTTTGAGCTGATCTACGCGACTTTCGCCGACGTCCTGCTTCTTTATTTGGGTGTGGTCGTGGCGGCCCACGCCTATGCCTACTTCGTGCACGGACAGCGGCAGGAGATCGAGAGACTGCAGTTGCGACAGAGTCTCGCGCAGAGCGAGCTGCAGACCCTGCGCGCGCAGCTGCATCCGCATTTCCTCTTCAATACGCTGCAGAGCGTATCGACGCTGATCGACACCGACAGGGGGACCGCCCAGCACATGCTGCTGACGCTGGCCGGCCTGTTGCGCCGGGTGCTCAAGTACGGCAGCGCGGATCTCATTTCCTTCCGCGAGGAGCTGAACTTCGTCGAGTCCTACCTGCAGCTGGAGCAGATGCGCCTGGGCCGGCGCCTGGAAGTGCGCTGGCGGATTGCCGATGAAGTGGAGGACGCGCTCATTCCGCAGCTGCTGCTGCAACCGCTCATCGAAAATGCCATCGTTCATGGCGTCGCCCCTTCCCGGGAACGCGGCTGGATCGAGGTCGAATCGCATCTTCTCAAGGGGCAGTTGATCGTAAGCATCCGCAACAGCGTCAGAGGCACGTCGCAGAGCGGCCTTGGAGTAGGCATCACCAATACGCGTGCGCGTCTGCGATATCTGTATGGCGAGGATGCCGACTTTGCGTTCGAGATCGCCGAGGGGACGGCCTGGGCGCGTGTAGTCGTTCCGGCGTTCAAGTCCGGATTTGCCAAGGCCGCTAATGCATAGGGAGGTCAGGTCCATGCGGGTATTGGTAGTCGATGACGAACCACTGACGCGGCTGGCGCTGGTCAATCTTCTGTCCGAGCGCAGTGACGTCGAGACCTACAGTGTTGCCGAGGACGCGGGACAGGCGCTGTCCACGCTCCATGCGAGCCCCTTCGACATCATGCTGCTCGATATCCATATGCCGGACATGTCCGGTCTGCAGCTGGTGGAGAAACTCAGCCGGGAGGATCCGCATCTGCCGGCCGTGATCTTCATCACCGCCTACCAGGAGCACGCGGTGGAGGCGTTCGAGAAGCGCGCCGTGGACTATGTTCTCAAACCGTTGGTGCCCGGCCGTGTGCATGCGGCGCTGGACACCGCCATGCGGCGCTCCAATCAGGAGCGCGCGGCGCGACTACTGGATCTCGCCGGTACTCTGCGGCTGCTGCCGGACCGTACCGCGCGCCTGGCCATCAAGGACAAGGGCCGCATCGTGTTCGTCGACGCCGCGGAACTGGTCAGCGTTGAGGCGCACGGCAACTACGTCCTGCTGCAGCAAAAGAGCGGCTCGTACCTGCTGCGTGAAACCATCTCCGAAGTGGCCGAGAAACTCGGACCGCATGGCTTCATCCGCATCCATCGCTCGGTCCTGGTGAACACGGCATTCGTGGAGACGATCCAGACCGAGGTCGGCGGTGACTGCGTGCTCCGGACCCGCACCGGCAAGCAGTATCACGTCACGCGCACGTATCGCATCAATCTGAAGAAGCTCGCGCAGTTCTGGATCGGCACGGACGGGTTCGGCGCCAACTGATGCGCTGACGCGGTCGCTTCAGGTTATCAGCATCGTTCTGCGATCGCACGGGGGCGCTGGTCGTCACAGATGCCGGTAGGAGTTCGCCGGACCCCACAGCTTGCGCAGCTTCGCAAACTGGTCCAGCGCCTGATTGATCCTGGCGACGTACTCATCCGGGCTGCGGGTGTCGGCAAGAGCGCGGCCCTTACCGATCAGGCTGGTGCGCAGGGCGGGATCTGACAGCTTCGTGATCTGCATTGCGGCCTCTTCCGCGTCCAGACCCTCGAAGTACAGCGCGGCATCGCCCAGCTGCTCCCTGGCGCCGTTGAAGGCGGCGCAGACGACGGGGCATCCCATCGCCATGGCTTCCAGTGGCGGCAGATTGTCCGGACCCATGAGGGAGGCGAATACCATCGCGAAGGCGTTGAGATAGAGCTGATGAAGTACCGGCTTTTCGACGAACCCGGCGAATACCACCGCGTCCTGCAGGCCACACCGATTCACGTGGCTCTGCACGTAGGCACGGTTGCCTTTGTCGCTGCCAGTCAGCACGAGCTTGATCGATTTGCCCTGCCTGCGCAGTAACCCCAGCGTGTCGATCACCGTCACATGGTTCTTGTGGGGCCAGAACTGCGCTGGATAGAACAGGTATTCGCCCGCGCTCAGGCCCAGGGGCTTCAGCAATGAGCTGTTGGCCTTGAGGTTGCGCAGCGGATCAGCATCCACGGGCAAGGGAATGCTGCGGATATTCTCCAGCGGCACGCGGTAGAAGTCGTGAACGATCTGAGCACCCACGCTGTTGCCGATGATGATCAGGCTCGCGCGCGGGAGTACGTGGCTGTAGAAGGCCTCGCGCTGGTCGAAAGTCCAACCGCTGACGGAGACCTCGGGAAAGTAAGGCAGCTCGCGATGGCCCAGGTCCCAGACGGTGGTTGCAAACGGAACCTCGACCGGTTCGTAGTAAGGAGACAGGAACCAGACGAAATCGATCTGCTTCTCCACCACCCACGCCTGAACCACGCCCTTGGCGGGCGCCGGCTGGACGTAGGAGCACTCGTGCGCACTGCGCATCCTCTGCAGCCCCGCGAGCAACGCCTGCTGGAAGGTTGCGCTACCTCCATCAGTGGGGCGGTCCGATGGATTGCCGACGAAGAGGACTTTCATGGCGTCAGGTCACGTTCCAGTCTGTTCGAGATGGTTGGCCGCCTGAATCTTCGCCACCATCCGAGTCACCTGTTCGCGATGCTCGTCCAGCAAACGCTCCAGGCGGTCCCGCGCCCAGCCGTAGAGCTCGCAGTCCAGCGGATTGGCCCGTTCGATGCTGTCGCGCGCCGCGGCATCGATCTGGCCCTTGCCCGGCCGGTTGTCGGACACGTTGAGGTGCTTGTAGGAAGGCACCCAATCCCAACCGAGCAGCAGGGCCATGAGCGCCAGGCTCTCGTCGAACCGCTCGGTCACGCCGGCTACGGCGAAATGCCCTGCGATGTTCTTCTTCGCGAGTTCCAGCAACCCGGCATCGCACGTGCCGATCGGCACCTGCTCGGCGCTGAGAATGCCGGCCAACATGCGCACCTGGCCGTTGTCGAGTTCATCGCTCAGCCTGGCCGCTGCGTAGTCGGCGAGGCTCATGTTCCGGCCCATCACCTGCTGGTACAGATAATGCGAGGGCATCCGGCGCACGTAATAGTAATGAGAGACGATGCGGTCGACCGGATCGCGCACGAAGGTGATGTAGGCCGTCTCCCCGACCAGATACTGGTGCAGGCCGAACGCGACGTGTCCCTTCAACAGGCGGATCGTCTCGCGCCGCTCGACTGGCCATTGCGGGAGCACGCGGTCCGCCTGCTCCGGGTCATAGATGCTCAACTGGCTGGCAGGCGCGTAGTGCTTTTCCAGGACCGAGTGCAACGTCGTGCCGGCGGCCTTGGGGATGTGCAGGAAGATGAGATTGCGGTACGTCATGTTCGGACGAGGCGTCGGGCGGTTACGACTGCCTGCCAGCTCGCGCACGTGAGCTCCTTGCCCGAGATCCACTCCTCCGACTGCACGAGTTGCAGGCCGGCGGCCTGAAGCATCAGGCGCAGCTCCGGCAGGAACAGATAGCGCATGCGGTGGGTTTCCCTGATTTCCTCCACCGCTCCCGTGCTCTCCTGCCTGACCCATACGGTGTAATTGACGTCAACGACATTTTCGTTCGGATGCAGGGTCGGCTCGGCCGTGCGCGTGATTCGCACCCGCGCATCCTCCAGGCGCCTGACACGAACCGCGGGAGGGTCCGTGAGCACTCCCGGTCCGTACCAGAAGTCGAACAGGAAGACTCCACCTTCCCTGAGGTGGGTCGCGGCGGTCTCGATCATTGCGCCGAGATCCTCGTTTGCAGTCTGATAGCTGGCGACATGAAACAGCGCGATGACGGCATCGAACCTGGATGCGAGCCGCGCCCTGCGCACGTCACCCACGTCGAATCGCAGCGAAGCGCGCAGGTCCGCGGGAATCCGCTCCCGGGCACGGTCCACCATGGGGGGACTCAGGTCGATGCCGTGGACCGAATGACCCAGGCGTGCGAGCTGCTCCGCATGCTTGCCGGTGCCGGAGCCCAGCTCGAGTATGTGCCCGCGCGTGACGCCCTGGCGTGAGAGCAGTGAGTTCACGTAACGGGCCTCACCCGGATAGTCCTTGTCCCGGTAAAGCAGGTCGTAATACGCCGCATACGCGTCGAAAGTGCCGGTCATTTCAGGACTTCGTGCACGGCTTCGGCAACGCGGACCATCTGCGCTTCGGTGAGCGCCAGTCCGCTGGGGATATAGAACCCGCGCCGATACAAGCGCTCAGCCACCGGATAGGACTCACCGGCAAACAATCCCCGGCTCTTCAATACCGGCTGTTGATGCATGGGACAGAAGAAGGGCCGGCATCCCACGCCCAGCGCCGCCAGCCGCCGCACGGCTTCGGCGCTGTCCAGCCCGCGGGCGTCGTCGAGCACGAGGCCGTAGACCCAGTAGATGTTCTCTGCGTAATCGGTGCGCGCCAGCGGCAGCTGCAGTCCGTCGATATCGCCGAGGAGTTCGCTGTAGCGGCGTCCCATGGCACGCTTGCGGAGCGCGAACTCGTCGAGGCGCTCCAGCTGCGCCACGCCCAGCGCGGCCTGCAGGTTCGTCATGCGCAGATTCCAGCCCAACCGCTCGTGCACGAAGCGTCTCTCGGGCTGAAAACACAGATTGCGCAGGCTGACGCAGGCTGCGGCCAGCTGATCGTCGTTGGTGACGATCATCCCGCCCTCGCCCGTCGTCACCAGCTTGTTGGGGTAGAAGCTGAAAGTGCTCAGATCGCCAAAACTGCCGCAGGGACGCCCCCTGTAGGTCTGGCCGTGCATCTCGGCCGCATCTTCCAGCACATGCAGGCCGTGGCGACGAGCCAGTTCGAGCAGGGGATCCAGGTCCGCCGGCAGTCCGTACAGGTGGACCACCATGATGGCCTTGGTGCGTGGGGTGATCCTGGCCTCGATCTGCGCGACATCCATGTTCCACGTCCGGGCATCGCTATCGACCAGGACCGGTCGTGCTCCGCACCGGATGATCTGGCCGATGCAGGAAATGATCGTGAACGCCGGCAGGATCACCTCGTCACCGGGTCCGATGCCCAGCGCCTCGATGGCCGCGTCCAGCGCCGCGGTGCCATTGCAGACGGCGACGCCATGCTTGCGCTTCACCCGCTCGGCGAGCGCCTTCTCGAATTGCTGTACGAACGGCCCTTCGGAGGAGATCCAGCCGGTATCGATGCAGCTCGCGAGATACTTCTTTTCGTTGCCGTCCAGCAGGGGTTCATTGACGGCGATGAAGGGGGCGGATCCACTACGCACGGATCCGGATCCTGCTCTGTTCCACCGGCTCCAGCAGGGTCTTGTCCTCGTCGCCGGCGTACGGGCCCTGCTTCACCTCGATCATCTCCGAGTCTTCGAGCATCTCGAAGCCGTGACCGCCCGAGGCCAGCAGAACGACATCGCCGGCCTCCAGGATGCGGCTCTCCACGTATTGGCCGTCGTCATCGTAGAAATCGGCGCGCACCCTGCCCGACTTCACGAACAACACCTCGCGGGTGAAAGTCACCGCGCGTGGCACCGAGTTGTGGATATGGGCCGCGATGCGGTACCCGGCACCGCGCTTCATGTAGCCGAGCTGCTGGGAGTACTCGTTCGGGGTCAGAAAGGTGATCCCCTCACGCACATAGCCGGCGCGAATGATGATGGCCAGCTCGGTCTCGCCCTGCACGATCCTGTCGATCACGGTCGGCCCCTCCGGCCCGCTCGCAACGCCCACCGGGCAGTTGCGCACTGATGAACATAACGCCGCGTAGCCTACCGTCGGACCGGCCGGGGTTATGTGAAAGACCCCCGTTTTCGCGCAATTCGGCCTGCAGAAGGGTTCAGGACACGCATTTGGGAAGGACTACGAGGGCTTGCCTTTCGTGACGCGCGTCACAGTCCGTGCCGTGATCCGGCGGCGAAGCGATCAGCTGCCTCAGCGGGCCGATGGGTCACTGGCTTTGTGGGATCTCGATTCCCGCACGCCTCAATCGCTCGGCGACAGGCCGAAGTCCCTCGGCGTAGTGACGCCACGAATCAACCGACGTGGAGTAGATGGGGCGGCGTATCTGGGCTGCGCTGGCCGTGGTCGAGGGACCCGCTCTGGCGGACACTTCGGTCACGGTGGGATCCCACTCCAGCCCGCAGAACTCGAAGACGCGACGCGACTCGGCCTGCGGTTCCTGCACGAGGCGTTCGTAGCTGACCTCCAGGATCTGACCGGGATGGACGCTGTGCCAGTGCGCCATCAGGCGGCGATAGGCGATGTAATACTCGGCGATCTCGCCGAGGTCATAGGAAAACGGGTATCCCTGATTGAACAGGATCTTGTAGACCGCGTAGCAGGTTGCGAGCGGATGCCGTGTCAGATGCAGTATCCGCGCCCGAGGCAGAGCACGCCGGATGATGCCGCAGTAGAGGTAATTCAGAGGCATCTTGTCGGTGAAACGCGCGGTGTGACCTGTCGTCGCCCGGGAGCGATCGAGGTAGTCAGCCCCGAGAGCGGCGAAATCCACTTGCGCGGATGTCGCGACCAGCTCCCGCCGGTCGCGAGGCACCCTGCCCAGTTTGCTTTGGGCCGCGCTTACAACGGCTTCCGCAAATGAGGTCAGCTCACCGGCTGCAAAGACGTCCCGGTGTCCGGCGAGCAATCGCTCGAGCAGCGTCGTACCCGTGCGGGGCATGCCGACGATGAAGATCGGCTCTTCCGTCCCCAGGCCGTGGATTCCCGACCCTGCAGCCGCGAACGCCTCGATGATCCAGTCAACCGTCGCCACGTCTGCGCGGACGTCGTACTGCAGATGGCGGCGACGCAACTGAGCGCCCGCGACGAGATGCTTCCAGGAAGAGGCGTAGTCCGCCAGGTCTTCGTATTCCTTCGCCAGAGCGTAGCGGATCGGAACCTCATTCACGGGTCGCGGGAAGCCGTGGGCGAGACGTGCCTCGAGTGCCTGCAGGTGGTTGTTCTCTGGCGTCTGTGTGCGCAGCTCCGATCGGTTGAGCCACGCCTCCACATCGTCGGGATCGAAGTTAATGACGCGATCGTAGTCGCGCTCCGCTTCCGCCAGCTGTCCAAGGAATCGACGCGATGCCGCTCGATTGAAGAAGTAAACCGGCCTGGATGGGTCCAGCGAGACGGCACGGTCGTACGCCGCGCAGGCTCGCGAGTGCTGACCGGCATGGGTGAGCGCTCCGCCGACTTGCGCCCATTCTTCGGCGCGCTCTGCCGTGGCTTCGGCGCTCGTCAAGGCGGCGCGCGACTCATTCCAGCGCCGCAACGACCGCAGTGAGAGGGCGAGCTGCAGCCAGGCGCGGACCGAGCGCTGATCCACCTGAACCGCCTGTTGTGCAGCCGCGAGTGCTTCGGCTGGTTTGCCTTGCGCCCGGAGGATTTCGTGTTCCATGAGCCAGCCGGTTGCGCTGCGTGGGTCAGAGCGTTGCAGGTGGTGTGCTGTGGCGAGCGCTGCGGCGAAATCCCTGCGGCGCAGGGCCTCTTGAACGGCACGCTCGGCGTCAATTGCACGCGCCACCGTCACTCAGTCCCTGCTGATGTGGACTTCAAGACCCGTCACCTCCGCGTGCCGCCACAGCGTACCGGGCGCGTTCGCGGCGCTACACTGGACGCGGAAGGCGATGTCCAGGGAGAGATCGATCATGCCGTGCATGAGCCCCATTTGCCCGTTCCTTGTTCGCGTCGCCGGCACGGCGATGGTGGTATCAGTCGGAGGATTGTAGCGTGACCTGTAACCTCGAAGTTGAGGTCGATTTCCGATGCGCTCCAAACTAGCCGAGACGAGCCGAGCAGGTGCTTTCACCACGCCGTCACGCGCCCACGGTCGGTACGGCAACCTCCTGCTGGGCCTGGCGGCGGTGGAGTAGTCCGATCACCCCGATGACACCGGCCCGCTCAGCCGGGTGGATAGCCGCGCAGGATCGCACTGACCGCCTCACGAATGGGTGCCGCCGGCTTTTCGATATCCGAGCGTGACAGATCCTTCTTCGCCCAGCCGTGCCAGACCGGCCGATGGGTACGCCCGTCGAATATGTCAATCGATAGCGTACCTTCATGATACTGGTGCACATCGATCTGCTCGCCCCAGTAAGGGCCACCCCACCACCCGTGCAATCCCCACCACGGACTGGCGTAGGGAGCCGGATAGGACTCGACATCCGTGCGCTCGTGCACTCCGATCGTGAAATCGACGATGAAGTCCGCCGCCGCAGCGTCCGCCGCCTTCTGGAAACCCTTGGCG
>Ga0335069_10012083_pt1 | contig 12158 bp, 13 predicted proteins | sample Lox_Sample_11_FD_206714 | JGI IMG/M metagenome (GOLD analysis project Ga0335069, IMG submission 206714) | Soil microbial communities from Loxahatchee National Wildlife Refuge, Florida, United States - Lox_Sample_1.1 | ecosystem: Environmental > Terrestrial > Soil > Wetlands | place: USA...
GATATTTGTCAATTCCATAACTGTAACTTCGGTTTTATGACCGGGAATACCAAAGGGAATCTGGATAAACGTGTCACCTTCACCAAGTTCACCCTTTTTAATGTCGCTATTTGAATATTGAAAGAACCGGTAATCTGTATAATTAGTTAAATCACCATTGTTTTCAGCTACAACATCATGTTGGAAGGATGGGTTGCCCAATGCATCATATCCGACAACAGAAACGAGATATCTTGTTTTATTATACTCTTGAGGGGGTGTGAATGTTTGTGATGGGCAAGTATCATGCATTCTCCATTGACATTGAGATAACTTGTCAGCCAATCCAGAACCCAGATTACCCCATACAACTCGGAGAATCGCATTGTGATGACAATACGCGGTTGTCCAATCATTATTTGGGCAACATCGGAATTGATCAAATTGGGAATTAATATCAGCTCCCTGGGGTATACAGGGATTCGGCGGGGGACTTCCCATTTCAGTTCACCTCCAGAAATCCGTCGCGGATCAGATACTGCGGGAGCACCCAACCGTTACAATATACGACGCTCCCGCTTTTCCATACAACCTCGGGCTTTTCATACAATCGGTAAACCCAGTAAGGATTGTTGTATCCCGAGAATGGTTCGCCATCCGGGGCCAGCGGCGTTCCCGGCTTTTTTGTTTTGATCGTATCGTAAATCGACCGGAATCCTCCTGTGAGTGGATTTATTGTCTTTCGATATTCCAGATCGAGAAAAACCGATGGCTGGTAACAGATAGCCGGAGTACGGTCCGGGAAATTCTTGAGTTTCAGCTCACCCGCCCCACAACTCCCAATAATCACAAGATCATACTTATTCTTCCGTACGGTATCCATGAAGCCGGTATACTCCATACCGAACCAGCGATGGTTGGGGAAGATGTCCCAGTATTCTGCAGGGAAGGCACCAACCGATACTACCTTTTTATTGCTGGTAGGAAATTCCATCTTAGGTTTGACCTGTTCAACGGCGAGCTGTTCAACATTATGCAGGATCATCCCCTGATCGACAGAAGGCCCTTTCGGTTCTGCCGTTTTTGTGATAACCCGCCGGGTGTCACGATCATGGACTATATCCCACAGCGACATGATATCAGGAGGGACAGGAATTCCCGGATGATGCATACCCCAGCAAGTCCGGAACCGCTGTTCAGCATGCTGTTTCCAGTTGTCAACAAGATCAGTTGATATGAGTTCGTTAACATGATCGAACAGGGTGATATAGGGAATACCCACCGGTGAAAAGCCATAACTGAGCTCAAGAATGTAGGAATCGTATCCTTTCGGTACCCACCTTTCAAATGCTTCGCGTGTCTGGGAAGCTTCGAAGGGAATCGTATAATGATAACAACCCTCGGATAAATACCGGTACACGTCTTTATTATCCTTGTTCATCTGAAGGCACGCAACACGTTTTCCTTCGCTTTTCAGTTTTTTTTCAAGAAGCAGAGCAGTTGTAGTTTTTCCCTGATTCGGAATTGATGCAAGAACGTAGAGGTCGGCCATTGGATCACCCGATTTATTACTCTTATTTTTTATTTTATTGATATAAAATAATGATCATTTTAAAAAATTGTTTGATTTTCAACATATCAAGTTATAAAAAAATAGCAAACGTTCTTTTTTTGACTGATCAAATCAAAAGGTAAAATGACGTAATGAAATCAAAAAATTTAAGAGAGAAATTGTAGAATTGCGCCTGAAGTTTCGAAAAGATTAACAACCAAAACCTCCCTTTTAAAAAAAGATGATATTTTTTCAGGATTTTTTTAAAATTGATTTGATGCAATGATACGAAAATAAAAATTAATAACACTTGACGATCCACTATCCAGTTGCATGGCTCACCACATCCGCAAGAATATCCTGCCCTTCACCGCCATTGTCGGCCAGGACCAGATGAAACAGGCCCTCATCCTCAATGCCATCAACCAGCGGATCGGGGGGGTCCTGATCCGGGGCGAGAAGGGGACCGCCAAGTCAACGGCAGTACGGGCACTCGCCGAGATCCTCCCCGTCATTGAGATCGTCAAAGGCTGCCCCTTCAACTGCAACCCGGCCAACGGGCAGGAGCTCTGCGACATCTGTAACGAGAAGATTGAACGTGGTGAGAATGTTGAGACGCTCCAGAAAAAAGTACAGGTCATCACCCTCCCCCTCGGTTCAACTGAGGACCGGGTCATCGGCACCATCGACATCGAACGTGCCATCAAGGAAGGGATCAAGGCACTCGAACCCGGTATCCTTGCAGCGGTGAACCGGGGCATCCTCTATATCGACGAGGTGAACCTGCTGGACGACCATGTGGTGGACGTCCTGCTCGATTCAGCGGCGATGGGGGTGAATGTTGTGGAACGCGAAGGGATCTCGCTTTCTCATCCGGCAAAATTTATCCTGATCGGGACCATGAACCCCGAGGAGGGGGAGCTCCGCCCCCAGATGCTCGACCGTTTCGGCCTGCAGGTGACCGTGGAGGGCATTGCCGATGTGGATGACCGGGTCGCAATTGTCCGGGTCGCCGACGAGTTCGAGGTTGATCCTCACGCATTCATGCAGAAGTACGATGCCGAGCAGAAGCGGCTGACCGAAAAGATCGTCACCGCAAAGAAGATCCTTCCCAAGGTGAAAATCTCCGATGAGATTGTCCGGCGCATTGCCCAGACCTGCGTTGACATGGGTGTAATGACCCACCGGGCCGAGATCACCATTGTCCGGACCGCAAAGACCATTGCCGCGTTCAACGGCCGCGAAGAAGTCACCGTGGAGGATGTCCGAGAGGCCATGGCGCTCGCCCTCCCGCACCGGATGAGGAAGAAGCCGTTCGAGGACCCCCGCGTTGACCAGCAGAAGATCAACGACCTCATGCAGGGCGAGGAAAAAAAAACGATAGCGAGTCCGACGTAAACGAGCAGCAGGAACAGCAGCAGGCCAACCATCCCCCGCCCCCTCCCCGTGACGAACCGGAGCAGCAGGAGCCGGAACATTCCGGCGCCCCTTCTGCCCGGCCTCCCCCGGAGCTTGTTTTTGATATCGGGAAGCCGATCGAGACGTCACGGATCCAGTACGATTCCTGCAGGGACCGGATGAAACGCCTGTATGTCTCGGGGCGGAGGGTCGAGACCCTCTCATCCGAGAACCGCGGGCGGTACGCCCGGGTCCGGATGCCCCGCGAGCTTAAGGACATCGCGTTCGATGCCACGATGCGGGCTGCGGCTCCTCACCAGAAGAACCGGGAGCACAACGGCCTGAGCATCACTATCCGCGATCAGGACATCCGGGAGAAGAGCCGGGTCGGCAAGGTCTCGGTCACCTGCGTCTTTGTCGTGGATATCAGCGGTTCCATGGGTGCAGAAAAACGCATGGAGAGTGCGAAGGGAGCGGTGCTCTCGCTTCTTGAAGACGCGTACCGGAACCGGGACCGGGTCAGCCTCGTCGCATTCCGGGGCAATGAAGCGGAGATCGTCATGCCGCTGTCGAGCAGCGTTGACCTTGCGTACAAACAGCTGAAGGAGATGCCGACCGGGGGCAAGACCCCGCTTGCCCGGGGGCTGATGAAGGGATATGAAGTGCTGATGAGCGAGAAAAAGAAGCGAAAGGAGATCATCCCGCTCCTCATCCTCATCTCGGACGGGCGGGCAAACATCGGGTACGGGAAAAATATCAGGGAAGAACTTATGTCCATTGCACAGCAGTTACGCGAAGAGGGGATCCATACGGTGATCATAGACACGGAATCCACAAAACGCTCGTTTGTCAACTTCAAGCTCGGTTATTGCCGGGATATTGCCGAGAATGCCGGGGGAGTCTATTACTCGTTGAACGACCTGACCGTCCAGGGTGTCAGTTCGATTGCGCAGGCCGAGAAAGACTTCCTGATATCATCTATGGTGTGAGGGGACAGATATGGAAAGCGCTGTTAAGAGAACCGGACTCTTAACCCGGGAAAAATTCTCCACGTCGGATATTATAGTCATCTCGCTCTTTGGCGCCATCGGGATCATCGTAGGCTTCATCGGGAATATCTTCCATGGATTCTCCTCCCTGTCATTTATCGGGCCCTTTATCCTGCATACCTTCATCCCGGGTATCGTGGTCTTCTCCTGCGCAGTGACCGTGAAGAAACCGGGAGCCGCCACTCTCTATTCCCTGATCGCTTCCATCATCTCGATGACGCTGATGGGCGTGCCGATATTCATTGTCATGTACGTGGTGCAGGGGCTGCTGATCGACGGAATAACCCTGATCCTGGGGAAACGGATGTGGACCCGGTGGGGGATCTGCACCAGTGGATTCGTGTATGGAGTAATCGGGATCTTCATTCTCTACTATGTAGTCCTGGCATCCCAAGGACTCCAGTTCCCGTTCTGGGTGTTCCTTGTCAGTGTCCCCGTCAATGTAGGTTTTGCCCTCGTGGCAGCCCTGATCGCCCTCATCAAATAAATTTTCCGGGGATTCCATGATCTTTGAGTATCACGACAGCGGGACAGTCATCCACCGGCTGGACCCGCGGGTCAAGACACTCTGGCTTGTGGTCCTGGTCATCACGGCCATCGTTGTGCGGGAACCGCTCCTCCTCGTGCAGCTCTTTTGCATCACGCTCCTTCCCCTTATCATCGCAAAGATGCCTGGCCGGCAATGGACCCTCCTTCTCCTCATCTATCTCATGGTGGGTGTCGGGGCAATCCTGACCCAGGCACTCTTTTACGCGCCGTCGGATGGCACGATTCTTCCCGGTATCTGGCTTATCCCGCCGGAAGTCCCCCTCCTCGGCCAATTCACCGGAGGCGTGAAGGTATCTGCACTTGGCGCACTCTACGGGTTTATCCAAGCTTTCCGGATCCTGTCGGTTATCAATGCATCCGCCGTCCTTGTCGTCACCACGCCCCTCAACCGGCTCATTATCGGGCTCCGCGAGATGGGGGTGCCCGGCACCTTTGCCTTCATGCTTTCCACGGCAGTCCGCTTTGTTCCGGTATTGATGGAAGAGTACCAGACCATCATCACAGCACTACGGGCACGGAACCTTATCAGCCCGTGGCACCCGTTACGGTTTGCGGAACAGTCGTTCGCCCCGCTGATCATCAATGTCATCCGGCGCTGCAACCAGCTGGCACTTGCCGCCGAATCGCGGGGATTCAATATGGATAATAAACGAACCGCCTATGTGCATCTCAGGTTCGGAAATGCCGATGTCGCAGCATGTTTTCTGATGACGGGGATGGTGCTCTTCTTTGCTGCCAGTTCACTCAGGATTGCGGGGTTTCTTCCATGATTGAGTTCCGGGAATTCTCCTTCACCTATGCTGCAGGTAACCGGCCGGTCCTCTCCGATATTACATTCACGGTAAAGAGCGGGGAGTGTGTCCTCCTTTACGGGCCTTCGGGGTGCGGGAAGTCAACACTCTGCATGACCCTGAACGGTATCATTCCGAACCTGCTGCGGGGAGAGAGCAAAGGTGAGATCCTTCTCGACGGCAAATCTATCGCGGGACGGGAGACCCGGGATCTTGCTACCCGGGTGGGGATGGTCTTCCAGAACCCAGACAACCAGCTCTTCGCCATTACCGTGGAAGAGGATGTGGCATTCGGGCCGGAAAATCTGGGCCTGCCTCAGGAAGAGATGCGACAGCGGGTCGATGTGGCACTAAAGGCAACGGGGCTTGAGGATATCCGGACCCGGCAGGTTCACCGGCTCTCCGGAGGACAGAAGCAGCGGACGGCTGTTGCCGGGCTATCTGCCATGAGACCCGATATTCTTGTCTTCGATGAGCCGACCGCCGATCTCGATCCTGAAGGTACCCGAGAGGTTATCGATCTGATCGACCGCCTCCACCGGTACGAGCACAAGACCATTATCATTGTTGAGCACAAGATCCGGGAAATTTTCCCCGTTGTTGACCGGGTCATTACCCTGGACAACGGAAGGATAACCGGAGACCTCCCCGGCTCCCGGTTCACGGTCCCTCCCGTCCTGTTCCCCCGCAGGAAACCGCCCGCGAAAAACCAGGGCGGGAATGCTGTAATAATCGATATCCGCAACCTCACCTGCTCCTATTCCGATGGCACGACAGCCCTGTGCGGGATCACCCTTTCGATTCATGCTGGCGAATGCGTAGCATTCATCGGGAGGAACGGATCGGGCAAGACAACCCTGATCAAGTGCATCAAGGGGCTTTTACACCCGTCAGCCGGATCAATCACCCTGTATGATGCAAAGACCGGGTGCAGTGTCCCGGACCGGGGGAGCCGGATCGGGTACCTCTTCCAGAATCCTGACCACCAGATCGTCACCGACCGGGTGGACACCGAGATCGCGATCGGCCTTTTCGGGATGCCGCCCGCAGCAGCAGATCAGATCACCAAAGATGCCCTTTCGCAGGTCGGCCTTCTTTCCCTCTCACAGAGGGATCCCTGCACCCTCAGCCGGGGCGAACGCCAGCGCCTTGCTGTCGCAGCGGTAGCAGCACTGGACCCGGAGATTATTATCTTTGATGAACCAACCACCGGACAGGACCCCGAAAACCTTGCGGCCATCCTCAGGACCCTTGGCCATATGCGGCAGCGGGGGAAGACCGTTCTCATCGTGACCCACGACCACGAACTCGCCCTGTACTGTGCTGACCGCGTTGTACGGATCGAACAGGGCGGAATCGGAGAGGTAATTGTGCCACAGGGAGGCATGGAGAGAGATCATGACACCTGAACACGGTTTCTGGCACGACCTCGCTGACCTTTTCAGCGCCCGTGCCGACTCCCCGGTCTTTACTGCACTGGTTGTCCCCCCTCTTTCTGTCTCCTCGATGTCCTGACAACGTTCCCTGTCATTGCAAACGGGGGCAGCGAACCAAACCGCTCATGGTCGGCGTTTGCTGCCTCCTTGTCATGCACCTGCTGCTCAAGTGGCAGTTCGTATTCACTGTGAACCTCCTTGCCACCAGTGAAGAGAGAAGGATCAGATAGTTCGCCCTGCTTATCATGAGGATCGCCCTCCTGTTCTTTTTTCCCGGTATCCTGCACAACGGAGCCGTCCTCGGCGGATATTGAGGATGAAATGATATATCGCCGCTATTGACCGGATTACCACCCTCTCTCATGGGAATCTCGTTCGATAGATACCCGGGTCTTTTCACAAATAATCATACGAATGTGAAAAGTTTTTATACTGTGCCGACAACCCTATATCCGGTGATGAAAAAGGGAAATCCATCGCCATGAATCCACCTCATCTCAAGAGCGTATCAGGTTGCATGTCCGCTAACACGATCATTATTTTTTTCCCAACTCCCCGTCATTTTTTTTAGATCCAATACATCAGGGATCACAATTTTTCATACGTATTTAAAAAATTTTATTACTACGATTGACCACAGTTATTTCTGGATGATAGAGCGACCGGGGACATCATTCGCCACGTCCTCATGAGTTACTGCGTTCAGTCATCCAACATATCATCCCCTAGAAAATTTTAGTGAGATTCATTATTTCGGAGTTGAACAAGATGGTTGACCCTAAAAAGAAATCCGACGCCAAGAAAACTGAACCGAAGAAAGCTGAACCAAAAAAGGCTGTTGCGGGCAAAACCGCGGCAAAGCCCGTAACAAAAACAAAAAATTAATTTTTACCCGGCCCTTTATTGAGGACTCATACTTCGTAAAAATTCAAAACCTTATCCAAACTCCTCATCCGGGGGTGTCTCCGCAGGCGTAGGTGCGGACGACGAAGTATCGCCATTCCCGACATCCAGCCGGGAAGGTGAATCCCCGGTAAGGATTTTTACATTCACATCAAGGTAATTCCCCTCAATCGTAATATGGTAAACTCCCTCCTTGTAAATGGGGATAAATCGTGGTCCTGGAAAAAAATGATTGGTTGTAGTAATGCCCGTCGCAGTGTCTGTGTATGTGGCGACCCACTCGTAATTCCCGGTATCCGAACTGTACTCCCTCCCGTACCCGTCCTCTGCAACAACCTCCTGGGTCTGGTTATCCCGTACCGTTATTGTCAGATAGGGCCGGGTGACCGGTGCTGTTAACGTCCCCTTGCAATCGTCCGGATGTCGCAGGCAATCCTGGTTTGGCTTGACTACAAAAACAATATATAACGGGCCTTCAACGACGTTCACCAGGAGGCCGTTTGCATCTCCGGTGAGATGGTAGTCTTTCTCAAAATCCGGGACACGATCAAGAGGATTGTACTGGGGGGTCCCGTTGATCCGCTGGCCATGAAGGATGGGATAGGGATCCGGTGTCAGGTATGGCGTTACTTCCGTAACAATATCGGATTTTTCAGGGGTCATCTGCGCAACCGGTACCTGCGGGAGGGAACCGGGGGTCTCTTCGGCCGGAGCAGGTATCGAATTCACCGCAGGGGTTTCCTGAGGAACCATTTCCCCGGCCTGTTCCGAATCGGCGTTTTTCTGGAGCATCCTTATGCAACCGCTGGAAAGAGTAAATAATGCGATCAGAATCAGAACCGAAATAACCAGTCCGGATAACAATCGATACTGCCGCTTTTTTTGGATTGTCGGGCTAATCCCCATGATATCGTTCCTGCCGCTCGTTGTGACGGATCCCGTCAGAGCGGGATAACCTGCGCCATGGTAGTCTCATATTTTTTATCCATCGATCCCGGAGAAAAACCAGTCCCCGTTGTTTCGAGGAAATAATATCGTTTGCCGTCAAGGGGATAGTAATAACCATTGCAGTTGGCGCATGCGATCGCGGCTCCCGCATGCCCGGGGTTTCCCGGCAAAATGACGATCACAACATCGTATCCCATCTCTTTTAACAGGGCAGCAGACAGGATAGCGGTGTCTTCGCAGTCCCCGGTTCCCAAAGCAAGGGTCTCTACGGGGTATTGCCAGTAATCTGTCGGCTGATTCGTTACCGGATCGGTATCCTCTTTATAAACGATATTCTGGACAAAGGCGACCACGTTCCGGTAATCGTTCCGGGCGCTGTAACTCTTAAAATTGCTGGAATCCTTAAGTTTTTCCAGCAGATCATGGAGGTACTGCCGGTCGTTCGCATTGAGAGTATAATCAGCGAAGGTTTCTGGAGTTACGTTTGTCGGGTGCGGCTGGTTCTTGTAATAGTCGTAGAGGTCCTGAGGGATGTCAAGTGTAATCGACGCTTCATGGCCTTTTGAGATCCATGTATAGTTTCTTTCGATCACGGGTGTCTGGTTGACCGTTATCCAGCCGGGCTGGTTCATCAGACCGGTGTCGTTCTGGTACTGCCATTCACGATCGATGATGGATCTTCCGGTATCATTGTTGAAATCGATAGAAATCTCATGTGTTGCACCGGCCGTGATGTGAAAAGACCGGTTCACTGATGATCCACCAGGTTGCCGGAACTCGAGCTGGTAATCCCCTTCGGGCGCATCAAGGGTTGCGGGGGTAAATCCCTTGAATGTGCCATTGAGGAAAATTTCTGTTCCGGCAGGCGACGAGTCAAGATACAGCGTAGAGGTAGTCGGTATCGGGTAAAGAGCAGCCTTCGCCAGAAGGGACTTTCCTCCCTCTGAATACACCATACCGGTGAAATTCCAGTAACCCGGCTTGGATATCTCAACGCTGTGATTTCCGGCATCGACCCGCTGGAGATTTGTGGGCGTCTGACCAAATCCCGTCCCGTCAACGCGCACATCCGCTCCCTCCGGAAGGGAAGTGATACTCAGAAAGCCGGTTCCCGGCAGCGGGACCAGGTATTCAGCATAACTGGTTACGGAGTCTGTGACTACCGAGATAACGTCATGATAGTCCTCATACCCGGACTTTCTGAGCAGTATTTCGTGGCGGCCCGGTAACAGGTCGCCAGCCACGACCGGCGTCTTCCCCCGGATTCTTCCGTCGATAAACAGATCGCCTCCGGGAGGATCCGAGGTGATATTTACCTGCCCCCGGTCGGGCAGCCTTTCGAGACTGGCAGTAATATCCTCGTGTGCCCCCTCATCCAGTATCACAGGCGAAGTATAATCTGCATACCCCTCTGCCTGAACTTCGATCGTGAGTAACCCGCAGGCGACCGATATATTTGAGACGGGGGCAATTCCATAATCCGTGCCATCAATAAATACTGCCCCCCCCTGAGGAATCGATTCAACAGAGAGTGAACATGACCGGTCTGCTGTAACCGTGGTTGCGAAAAAGAGCAAAGTAAACCCGAGTGCAAAAAAGATCAAAAGGGTACTACGATTTATCATCTTCGTAATAAAAATGTCGCAACAATCTAAAAAACATATCGATCTTTTTTTTTGTTCACAGATTACTCTGGGTAGATGCCGGCCGGTTAAGTTTATCAGTCTGCTGAATTCATTTCGCCCCGACCATTATCTCCGTTGTTTCAAGAACCAGAGTCGTTTTGGGATATGGAAAAGTCCTGAATACCAGCGGGATTTCATGGTGATCAGGATCCGATGGGAAGGCTCCTGAATATTTTGGCATCGGCCAAGGGATCCATCGAAATTCATGTCCGTGGAGTCACGGGAGTAGCAGCCGTTTCAGGCAGGATAATCCCCCGGGCCGGATCTCTCATGGTCGGCGTGATCCTTTTCTGGTATGTGCCTGTCGTCTCCCACAACACCATAGTCCGGCTGAAATTTTTCATTTGAATGTGACCAGATCTGATCCGCAGCAGCCATTCTCTCAACCGGGGATGCTCTCAACCGGGATGCAAAAACAATTTACCCGGGTACCCGTGAGCAGCAGGGTACGCAGGAAGTTTTTCCGGATTTTATAAAAGGTCAGCAGGCTGAACGTCATTACTCATCGCGATCTGATCAGTACAGGTCGTCAGATAAAACCAGATCGGTATTACCACTATACTTCCTGCAATACATTTTCAATATCTTAAATATTCATGAGCAAAGGTATTCTCATCACGGAATTTCCTATGACTCTTGAGGACGATCTCACCCGATTGGCATCTCGCTGCCGAAAAACCCCCTCGACAGGTTCGATGAAATCCTGAATTATCGGGGGTACTCCTCGCGCTCGGAGGGTATACGGGATGCGATAAGGACGTATATCACGTATTACCGGTGGATGTCTGATGTAACCGGGGAACGGGAAGGGGTTGTTACCATGGTCTATGACCATGACCAGCGCAACCTCCTCACCACAATTGTGGATATCGAACACGAATATCATGCGATCATAAAAGCCTCTTTGCATTCGCATGTCACCCACGACCGGTGCCTTGAAGTGATTCTTGTCCATGGCGACGGCACTCAGCTCAAGGCACTGACCGAACGGCTGATGGCCCAGAAAGGGATTGAGTCGGTAAAACTGACCACAATTGCCCTGGAAAAATAAAGGTTACCACAGCGTCCATATACAGCAGGCAATAATCATCCTGCTACTATCAGTTGTTTTATCGATGGAACACAGTATCCGGAACTACGGGCTGAACAGGTGATGACGCAAGGGCCGCCCGTAGGGGTGACACGGAGTACGAATGTCATCATTTGAGAGGAACACATATGGTCCATCCCTGAATCCGGGCTACCGCATTGGACGAATTTTGAAGGCTATGCCCACCAGAAAAATAAGTCCTCGTAAAACGCCCCGTTTGGCAATCGGAGCCCGATTTGAGAGCTCGATTTTTTGATACTCGCGTTTTTTTGGGAAATAGAATCCCCGGTTTTCGGGATTTCCGGTTTCCTTCGATATTTCAGCTTTCGGGGCTCTCTATGGGCTTGAAAATCCGTCTATTTAGTTCAGTTCTGATCTGGTTTTTGGATGAAGATCGGGAAAGTGTGGGGGGAGATGAAAGGAGGGGGGTGGGAATATCAGTTCATTTCACCGATTCCCATTTCCTGATCACTATGGTACACTCGAGGCGGGGAAGCCAGCGCTTGGTTGCGAGCATTGCCCGAAGAGCAGCGCTGCATCCCGCGAAGGAAGAATTCCGGTCCGGACGATATCATCCACTGGCCAGAGTGTACCGTGATACTCGGTTTCGGAAGCAGCTGCCAGACCCCTGAGCGGGCCGTCTTTCGATGACGATGTACATAAGACGTCAAGCTTCTCGTAATTGGTATCCAGAAAAGAAAATAATTAAGATCCTATTTCTTCTTGCCCCCACCGGACTTCGATGGTGCATGATTCGGGTTCGTCTGGTTCGATCGGT
>Ga0335069_10012084_pt1 | contig 12157 bp, 11 predicted proteins | sample Lox_Sample_11_FD_206714 | JGI IMG/M metagenome (GOLD analysis project Ga0335069, IMG submission 206714) | Soil microbial communities from Loxahatchee National Wildlife Refuge, Florida, United States - Lox_Sample_1.1 | ecosystem: Environmental > Terrestrial > Soil > Wetlands | place: USA...
GCTACCAGAAGCTGGAAGGTTCTGAACAATGAAGACCGACGAGAAGCCTAAGCGAGCCTGCATCTTCACCGACAGTCGATCTGGTTCGCGGACATGTCCGAGGGGCTCCACCTCACGCTGACCAAGGATGCCGCTAGATACGCCCTTCAGGGGTAAGGAGCAAAATCTAGAGGTAGCACGAAGGCGCTACGTCGAAGAACAATTGGCTCGGGTCAACCCTGAAAGCCTCAGGGCCTTTCTAGAGCGAGTCCGTGGTGGGCAATCGCCCTGCGCCATGGAGGCGTGCGGTCTCGCGTGATGCTAATGCGATTCGCGGAGCAATCGCCTAGCTACACAGATTTTAGGCGGAGCACGGCGTAGGGGCCGTTCCTAGGCATCCTCCAATTGATTCGCACCGAAATGGCCCTTTTCGATGGTCCTGATGCGACTCACGGAGTACAGACGACTAGAGCCAGCCCTTGCGGGACTGGCTCTAGTCGGTCTTTGCTCTTTGTTGATGTCGTCTTTTGCTTTGCTGACGTTGTTGCTGTAAATGGCATTCTTGTCTTTATAGTAATTATTATTGTGGTTCTTGTTTATTATGTAGTCGTTATTGTTATCGCTACGCTCTAACAATAACTCTATCTATAGTATTGATATCTATAGAAGAGTTCCTGTCAGATGTCGGGTTCCAGCCGACCTAGTAGCTCCCCATCTGGTGTGCCGCAGTTAAGCCACCGCCTCCCAAGGCGGTGTCGGTGCTTTGATTGATTTACCTCGCGAAGCCCGGGGTGTCAGAACGCGAGGGATAGTGCCGTCTTCCATTGATTGGGAAGGAAGAGCGGCCTCTCTGTTGGCTTTCGCCAGCCTGTGGAGGGCTCTCAGCTTACGAAAGCCAGGCCCACTGGTTGAGTTGTATCCGTGTAACAGGCAGATCATGAAACCGATTTTGAACTTTCGGTACGGAAACTTCTCGGCTATCTCGCCGAGGGTCTCACCGCCCAGCCACAATCTGCCCATTCGAATCGTATCGGCTTGTTCTTTCTGGGTGAGATCACTGAATCTTGAATGCTCTCTCCTACGTCTTTGTTCGCCCATTGGGTTTTCTCCTTTCGAGTAGAGTGGGTTCTCTTATTCTGGACACCTCACTGATTCTTGGTTCTTTCTTGCGCTCTAGCTCAAGAAAGTTGAGCATGATCCTCTATCTATTTAATTATACCGTTTATCGCTAAGTTCAGGCACTTTGTTGCCTATTGAACAAGAAGAATGACTTTTACATTTGGATCTCAGGCATGTTTCGTGCCACTCCCGTGTCCAAGTCTTTTCCTTTCTCTACTTAATAGTACCGTTTGCTCGAATGTTTCGGCATATTGTTTAATCATCAACAATATACGTGAACTAAGCGCGATTTCGATGCGCGTCTGATGCGCCCTTCGTGCGTATCTCCGAAAAATCGAAAGGCTCTCCCTATTATGAGAGTGCCTTCGAAACGGTTTGCGTATTTCGGCTAGATGCTAGATGGCCGCTTTTACCACAGGAGAGCAACCGTTTGCTCCTGTGTCTCGGTCTCGGCCGCCCCATCGGCGATCGGCTCCTTGTCCTTGCCGATCGGCGCCAGGGCGAGGTTCTTCGCCAGCCGTTCGGATTTACCCGAGCCTGCGAGAAGCACTCACGAGACGGCGAGCGCCACAGGTGGGCGAGTCGGGTCCCGATTTTCTGCGCGGTGTGGAAGGCACCCTAAACGGAGCGCGGACAGATGAGCCTGAAGGTGCGCACGAAGCTCAGGCAACTCCAAAACGGCGGAGCCCCAAGCAAGCGATTCCAAGAGCCGCTAGCAGGCTGCGGAGAAACGCAGGCGATGAAGCCGAATTGGCCTCATCGCGGCGGTTCTCGAAGGGTTGAAGGGCCGTATCGCTGCGTTGCCGATCGGCAACGGTCGCGATGGTCGGCCGGGCGATTCAGCAGAAGGCGAGGGCGACTAAACAATTCCAGAGACACAGAAACGTGGCGACGGTCCTGTGCTACTCATTTGCCCCCAAAACGCGCATGGCAACGGGGCAACGTTCGAGAGCAAAACGAGCCGCTAAGTTCTTGATTCCCTTCGGAGAGGTGCCGGAGTCCGGTTGAACGGGCCTGACTCGAAATCAGGTGTACGGGTAACCGTACCGGGGGTTCGAATCCCTCCCTCTCCGCCAGTCAGTCCTGGGTTCCGTCGTTCTCCAGGGACGATCTGACACCGGCCCGAAGAACTCGCGCACTTTCCGCGGGTTTGCGCCGAGCACCGGGCTGGATCCGAAGCGGAGACACCGCCAGCCTGAAGACGTTCGCGCTGCAAGCGCTCGATTTTCTCCGCGGCCGAGGGACGCGGTTCGCTACGACGATTGAACGTCGATACGATCGCCGAGACCCAGAACGGCGCGCCCATCAGCCCGAACTTCGACGACGGCTGCGTTTCTCGATTTCACGTCATGTGCGGTGACTCGAGCACGCCGGCTCGCGCATCATGCCGGGACCGAAACCGCACCGGCCAGTGACTTCGAGTCGAGACCACCCCTGCCGAATGCGAGCCGGCGACGGTGGAAGCGCTCGATGGACACGCGGTGGCCGATGCTGATCCACGTCGTCTGCGGCAACTCCTGCTCGAGCAGCGCGTAGAGGGTCGTCTCGGTCTCGGCGTCCAGGGCCGAGCTCGCCTCGTCCAGGAACAGCCAGCTTGGTGCGTGCAGCAGCGCGCGCGCTAACGCGAGCCGCTGGTGCTCGCCGGGGGAGAGCCGCTGCTCCCAGTGATCGACCTCGTCGAGGCGTCCCTCGAGCTGTGCGAGGTCGCAGGCGCGGAGGCGGGCGCGCACCGCATCATCCGCGAACGCGTCGGCCGCGGATGGGTATGCGATGGCCGCGCGAAGACTTCCGATCGGGAGATACGGCTTCTGCGGCAGGAACAGACAACGAGAGGCGTCGGGGCGCTCGATCGTCCCCGACCCGAACGGCCAGATTCCGGCCAGCGCCCGGAACAGCGTGCTCTTGCCGCACCCCGACGGTCCGGTCACGAGCACGGGCTCACCCGGCACGAGCTTCTCCTCCACGTCGCGCAGCAGGGTCTCGCCACCTGGAAGCGAAAGCGACAGTCCACGCAGGACCACCTCGCCATCGGCGCCCGGCGCGACCTGGATCCCGTCCAAGCCGGCCTGTGCGCGCAACGCGATGATCGCGCGTCGGAAGGAGATCAGGCGGTCGACAGTCGCCTTCCACTCCGCGATCCCGACGTAGGCCGACACGAACCACGAGAGGGCATCCTGGACGCGCCCGAACGCGTTCGAGATCTGCATCAGCCCGCCGAGCTGGATCTCCTTCGCGAAGAAACGCGGCGCGGCGACGATGAACGGGAACAGGGTGGCCGCCTGCTCGTAACCGGCGGTCAGGCTGCCGAGCTTCTTCCGCCTCCGCATGATTTCCCACCAGTTGCTCCATACGGAGGCGAAGTGGTCCGCGAGGCGATGGGACTCGGCGCGCTCCCCGCGGTAGAGCGCGATCGCCTCGGAGCTCTCGCGCACGCGCACGAGCCCGAAGCGGAAGTTGGCCTCGTAGCGCTGTTGCAGGAAGTTGAGCCGCGCGAGCGGCCGACCCACACGCTGGGTCAACCAGGTGCCGAGGATCGCATAGAGGATCGCGGCCCAGACCATGTAGCCCGGGATCGAGAGCGAGGTTCCCGGCACCGCCCAGGATCCCGACACCGTCCAGAGGATCCCCACGAACGAGGCGAGCGTGACGACCGAGCTCAAGAGACCGAGCGAGAGGTCGAGGCTGCCGTCCACGAAGATCCGCAGATCCTCGGCAATACGCTGGTCCGGGTTGTCGGTGCCGGATTCGTCGAGCGACAGGCGATAGTAGGCGCGATTCGCGAGCCAGTCGTCGATGTGTTGCTCCGTGAGCCAGCGCCGCCAGCGGATCTGCAGCATCTGCTGCAGATAGAGCTGGTAGACGGCGACCGCGATGTAGACCGTCGCGAGCGCCGCGAAGTAGCCGATTAGCCGCCAGAAGGCGGTCCGGTCGAGCTGCTGGAGTGCGTCGTAGAACTCCTGGTACCAGCGGTTCAGCGCGACCAGCAAGCCGACCCTTCCCAGGCTGAGCGCGATGACGACGGCTGCGAGCCCGCGCGCTGCCCAGCGCTCCTCCGAGCTCCAGTAAGGCGCCGCGAGGGCGCGAACATCGCGAAGGAACTGCCCGACGTTCTGGGTCATCGGCCTACTCCTTGCCGGAGGCCTTGCGCGCCCGAGCCACACGAGTCATCCGGACTCCGTGGTCGAGACGTGCGCGAGGTAAGAAAGAAAACGGCTCAGGTCGCGACCCGAGATCCGGATCGGGAGCGCGAGACGATCAGACTCCGGATCGACGCGACTGCGATCGAGCCACACCTCGAAATAGAGATGCGGACCGGTGGCGAGCCCCGACGCGCCGACGTAGCCAAGCACGTCGCCCTGACGGACGCGGCTCCCCGAGCGCAGGCGCTGCGCGAAGCGAGAGAGGTGGGCGTAGGCGGTCTCCACGCGGTCGGAGTGACGCAGGCGTACGTAGCGCCCGTAATTCCCTTCCCATCCGAGCACCTCGACCGTGCCGTTCGCCGCGGCGCGGACCGGGGTGCCGGTCGGGGCGCCGAAGTCGACGCCGCGGTGGAACTTCGGCACCCCGAGCACCGGATGGATGCGCCAGCCCCACGCCGAGGTGATCGCGGCGTTCGCGATCGGGCGAGAGAGGTTCAACGGCGACACGCCGCGCCCGCTCGCGTCGACGAAGGCGACCTCCCCGGAGCGCAAGCCATAGCGATAGATCCGGTGCTCGCGCGCGCCCACCCGGAGCGACGCGGAGCGCAGCGACGCGAGCTCCCGGGCAACTCCCGAGCCCTCGATCGCCTCGTAGTCGACGCTGAAGCGACTTCCGCGGGCAGGCTCCGGGCCGAGATCGGGATCATGCGCGAAGGAAGCGATCACTTCGCCGACCACGGGGCGCGGGAGGCCGGCGGCCGCGAGCGACGCGCGGAAGTCGCCGTCGACCTGTCCCGATACGTTGCGAAGCGACACCGACGCGCCCGGACGCACGGACAGCGGCGTCGCTGCGAAGCGACCATCGCCGACGGCGACCAGGGTCAGGTCCTGACGGTGACCCGTCGCCAGATGGAGCGAGCGCAACCGCCGAACCCGCTCGGATCCGGACCTCTCGAGCCGCAGAGTCACGCGGTCTCCGACGCGCAGATCGCGCGGGTCGAACAGGCCCTGGAGCGCAGCCAGGGCGTCGCCCGCGTCGCCGCGCGCGACACCGGCGCGCTGCAGGGTGCCGATCAGGGTTTCGCCGCGCGTCACGGTCAACGCGAGGTCGATCCCTTCTCCGGCACGACTCGCGCCGGGCGCGCACACGAACCACGCAAAATAGATCCAGACGAGCTGGCGCTTCCATGCCTTGCTCGCCGCGACGTGCCCGAAAGTCGGGGCGACTTGCGAGCCTGCGCTCGATCCCACCCTGCTCCCCTCGAACTGGAGGAACTCCAAGGGAGTGGCGCGATGCGCACCACTCCCGAGCGAGCGCGTCCGCGGGCGCCTGGCCCGCGCGACGCGCCGACCGTGGGTCAGAGACCGATCGGATCGGGAGGCGCGCGGGCGGCGATCGCGCCGGGGGTGCGGAGATCTCGGACGAGTCCTGGATCAGGGCGTGTATCGCCGTAGCGCAGGGCCGTCATCGGCACGGCGTCGCGCAGCGCGGCGCCGATCGCGGTGCGCGCGAGCGCGGCCGCCTGACAGACCGCACAACCGGCCGCGAGGTGGGCGGAGCGGACCGGATTGCCCTCGGAGCGCTCGAACGACGCGCGCTCGTGGTGACCCGACGCGAGAACGGTCTGGAGCAGGTGCACCGTCTGATGCGGAGTCGCGATCAGGATCTGCGCAGCTAGCGCGATCAGCGCGAGCGGCAACGCGGCCGGGCGCAGCGCCGCGCGCGACCACGCCGGGGCCACAGCGGCACGCATGGTCCGGTCTGTATCAGACTGGTGCGGAGCGCGCCAGCGTGCGGCGAAGCGCCCGGTCGAGTTCGACGACAACTCTGGTTCCCGCTCGGCTGCGGGTCGCTGCCTTCTCGCCATCGGCGCCTCGCCGCGCTCCACATCGTCCCCTCGGCCACAAGCACGCGCCCTCGCCTTCTCGGACTCCGGATCGTTCACGCCCTTTGCCTCGCTCCGTATGCGCCTGCGCGCCCTGCCCTCTCCCTCGACCTCGTGCTCGACTACGTGCCGGCGAGCGGTGCGAGCCTCATCATCCGCCCGTTCGAGCCGCGCGCGGAGGCGCAGTGCCGCAAGGCGGGCGGCTCCGGCCGCCGGTCTCTTCCGGCTGCCGCAATCCGCTCAACGAACCGCGCGCGACATCTCACGTTCGAGCTCGATGGTGTGAAACTGACAGTTGGTGACGGGACCCTGCTGGATGAAGTAGGCGTCGCTCTGGCGCCTTCTCTCGTCAGGCAACGCGAACTCTTCGCGGAGTACGGCGGCGATCCAACGCGCCTGCTGCTCCGACCGCGGCCAGATGCTGCAGAGCGCCCGCATCACCCCCACGACAAACAGGCGGGGGTACCTCGGGTGCATGGTGCCCTGATAGAGCCGTAGGTCCCGCGCATCCTCGACTCCCAGAACCTCGCGAGACAGGAACGGCAGCGAGAAGCGATACCCCGTCGCGCAGATCACGACGTCGGCCGCCTCGCGCGAGCCGTCCGTGAACTCGACCACCTTGCCGTCGAACGCTCGCACGCCGGGCATCGCCGCGATCGCCCCCGTCTGGAGCATGCCGAGGACGTGGTCGTTGGCGACCGCGCGCTTCTCGAGAGGGTCTCGGGGCGGGGCCGGGAGCCCGACGTCTTGCGGCCGCGGCAGCGTTCTCAGCATGCGCTTGACGATCAAGCGGAAGACCCCGCGAAAGAGCGCGTCCCGCGCTACCCGAGGAAGCAAGCGGAAGAGCAGCGGTGCCGGCTCCGCGGGGTGCGGTGGCTGGGCCGGGCTCGGCGTGCGCGGCATGATGAGCTGGCCCGAGCGCGCCGCGAGCAGCACGCGGCTCGCGCCGCCCGCAGAGGCCAGCTCCACCGCGATCTCGCAGGCGGTGTTGCCGAGCCCGACCACGAGCACGGTCCGGCCGCGGCAGTCGACGGGTCGCGTCGCGTCTCGGTAGCTCTTCGAGTGGAAGAGCGGGCCTGCGAAGGAGCCCGCGAAATCCGGCGTCACGGGATCCCACAGGTTTCCGCTGGCAGCGACCAGCGCGTCGAACTCTTCGCGATCGCCCCCTTCGGTCTCGACGGAGAAGCCCCCGTCCGCAAGTGGTACGGCGCGGGTCACGCGCGAACGGAAGCGCACGTGCTCGAGCACGCCGAAATGGCGCGCGTAGCTCTCGAACCACGCCGCCATTTCGGCGTGGCCCGGAAAGTCCGGATAGTCGTCGGGAAAGGCGAAGTCGCTGAAACGACTCATCACCCGGTTGGTGTTCGTGCGCAGCGAGCGATACGCGGCCGAGGTGCCGCTCGTGTTGTCGATCACCCATTGGCCGCCCACGCGGTCGCCGGCTTCGAAGCAGACCGCAGCGAGACCTCGCTCGCGGAGAGTCTTGCAAGTGACCAGCCCACTCGGGCCCGCGCCGACGATCGCGACCTTCACAGTGCGCTCGCTCGAGCGTGGGAGGGTCCGGCGCAGGAAGCGAGCAAGGCCGCAACGAGCAGGATGCCGAGGCGCACTGAGTCCTCGCAGAGAGGCGCAGGTAGATCTTCGCGATTCAGCGTGGCGGGGGCGACCCTTGTTCCCGGGGCGCGGATCATTCGCAGGGCACGTTCACGACGTCGACCGCTCCCCCGAAGCTCACGCCGCTCGGGAAGCTCGGCGGGTCTCCGCGAACTCCCAGCGTGTCGACCAGCAGCAGCACTCGGCCGGCGAGCGTCCTCGGATCGAGTCGCATGGTGAAGACCGTGAAGCCCGCGACATCGACCGAGAGCGGCGGGCTTCCGGACAGCGCGAGCCCCTCGATGCCGCCCGAGCTCAAGAGGTTCAACACCCAAGCCCCATCGATCGACTCGGCATTCCCCGTCACAGCGAACGCCTCGTCGCCCTGGCGAATGACGCCGTTCAGGGTGATGTGCCCGCCGCCAAGGTGAGTCGCGCCCACCCGGACCTCGGCCGGCCCCTCGTCCGTCTGCCCAGCCCAGTACACTTCGCCGAGATAGCGGATCTGATTCGGCAGCGCGCAGCGCCGACCAAAGCAAGCGAGCCCGTTCGACACGTGCCGGTGAGTGTCGATCACGCGGCCGCCATCCAGCCGAAGAACCAGAGCGCCTGGTAGAACCTGTGGACGTCCTTGAATCCGGCCTCGGCGAGGAGTGATTCCTCGCGCTCGGGCGTGACGAACGCGAGGCTCTCGCGCTGCATGCGCACAGCGCCCTCGATCACCACCGGAGGCGCACCATTGCGCCGTGCAGACGCCGCGTAGAGGCGGAGGTCCTCGTCGAAGCGCGAGGAGCTCATGTCGGTGCAGCCGGCCGTCGTCAGGAAGGGAGCGCCGGGGGCGAGCCGCGCGCGGATCTCGCGGAGCGCCCGCAGGCGGCGCCCATCGTCGGGGATGAACGGCAACGTCAGAAAGGCGGTGGCCGCGTCGAAGGGGCCGGCGGGCGCATCCTCGATGTAACCCTGTACCAGCTCGACGCGATCGGCGGCGCCGACGGATTCGAGCTTCGAACGCGCGAGGCCGAGCATCACCGCCGACGGATCGAGACCGACGAACGTCCAAGCCGCGCGCTCGCGCGCGAACACGGAGAGCTCGACCCCGCCCCCGGCCCCGACGACGAGGATCCGCCCGCGCTCGCCGATTCGGTCGCGCAGAAGCACGGCCGCAAGCGCATGGCTCAGGTCATAGCCGGGGATGAACCAGCGCGGAGCTTGCTCGTAATTCGAGGTGAGCGCCGGGCTGCGATCGAAGAGCGGTGTTTCGCTCGTCGAGCTCATTGACCGGCTCCCCCAGCTCCCCCTGGCCCGGAAGGCTCTCCAGAGTCGAGCGCGCAGCGCCTTCCCGCGCTTCGGTAGGCGAGCACTCCGCCGATCGAGTACGCCGCGAAGCTGCGAGTCGCGGGATCGGGGCCGCTCAGCGTCGGAGAGATCCACTCGAAATCCCCATCGAGCGACTCCGGATCCAGCTCGACCACGAAGTGGACCGCCGAGATGAACTCGCTCTTCGCGACGTTCGGAATGCTCGCGTTGAGCTCGAGGTTCCCCTTGAGCTTCCCGTCGAGGGACTCGAAGTTCCCGAACAACGGGAAATTGCCCTCGTCGCCAAGGAGCGCGCCGCTCACGAGGAACGAGCTCGGCCCGAGGCGCAGCGGGCGGAGCTTCAGGAGAAACTCCTCGCCCATCGCATTCCGGTAGTCGCAGCAGATGGGGCCGGGAGAGATTCGCGGAATCGCGTCGCGCGTGCGGTCGGCCCCGGCGGCATCGGAGCGAGACGAGAATGCGGCGGCCAGCAGGAGCAGGAGGAACGTTCGAGCTGCGTACATCAAGCGGTCTCCTCTAGTGTTCGGGGGATCGACGAATGGGTCGGGCTGGCCGACGGGGGCGAGGTCGGGCACGTCGTGCACGCGCGGCAGAGCCGTCGGTTCCACAGGTGGGCGGCTGCCACGCTGAGGCCACCGGCGGCGAGGACGGCGCCGCTCGGGCCTTCGCTTCCGGCTGCGCCGAGTCCACGCCCGGCGGCCAGCAGCGCGGCGCCAAGGCCCGCGAGCGACAGGGCTCGCAACGACCCGTGCTGTCTGTGACCTAGGCTGAGGCTCGTCCCCGCAAGGCAGAGGCTCACCAGGAGAAATGCCCACTCGGTCGCCTCCGACGCGAGACCCGCAATGCCGGCGAGCGAGAGCGCGCCGACCAGGAGCGGCATGAGCGCGCAGTGGACTGCGCAGAGCGTCGACGCTGTCATGCCGAGGGCGTCGAGGCGAGCGGCCACGCGAATCGATCCGCTCATCAATCCAGCATCTCCGATAAAGGAACGGCCAAACCGCGTGCGCTCAGAAGCCTCGGGGGAACGCGCGAGTTCGGAAGAGAGCCCGCCCGCAGAAAGCGGTGCGTCCCCCGCCCTTTGCAGGCAGCCCTTGAGCGCTCGCCGCAGCACGGCGGCATCGAGGTCCGGACCCACGAAAGCGAGTCGCTGCCGCCGGTCTCCGAATCGTGGGTCCCAGTCCGCGGAAATTCGGGCGCGCGCTTCCGGATTCGCCGGCCAGCACTCGGCCGGCAGTGCGGCCCACCAGGGACTCGCGCGAAAGAGCCGACTGACGGGCGCCAGCGACCGAGAGACCGAGCGCGTATTCGGGCTCGTTCGAGATCCAGCAGAGCCCCTTGGCCCGAACGAAGCGCCCGGGCCGACCGCTGAGGAGGGCTCCCAGTCGACCCGGATGAAACGGGGCTCTCGCGTCGAAGCGAAGCACGCGCGCGTCTTCGAGCCCGGATCCGCGGTTGTCGAGCGCTCGAAACCAGCGCGCCGCCCGTACGGTGTCTCCGAATGCGAAGTGGGGCGCGCCGTCGAGGAGCCTCGGGTCGAGACGACACGCGCTCGCGTCGATGCGCGCGGCGTGTGCGTTGAGAGCCGCCGCGAGCTCCTCGCTCCAGTTGCGATCTCGTCCGGCGGCACCGGGGCCGGAGTTCAGGAGCAACGCGTCCGCAAACTCGATCTGCTCGACGGCCAGATCGGCGACACTGCGGCCGTCGCAGGGCCCCGTCGCCCAGCCTCGGCTCGCAAGCGAGTCCAAGGACGCGAGCTCGCCGCGCAACGTCGCGACTTCGACCGAGGTCACGATGCGCTCGATCCGGATCGAGGGCCGGGTCTTTGCGATCTCCGACCAGCGGGCGGCGTAGAGGCGCGGCTCGCTGCCGGGCAGGAGCACCGCGATCGCGTCGCGACGCTTCCGGTCCGAGCACAGCCGCGCGAGGAGCCCTTCCGGGCCGGCGGCCCGCGGCTCGTGCACGACCAGCGCGTACGGAGCTCGCGAGGCCAGCGCTTCGACGAGATCGGATTTCGCGGGCGAAGGCAGGCCGGCGACCACGGTCACGCGCACTACGTCAGCGGCGGCAGCACCTCGCGAGCCAGGCCCGATGCTGCTTCGCCCCCGTTCGCTTCGCACGCGCCCTCCAGCGCGCGGATGTTTACGCGTCTGGATCGCAAATGCAACTGAGTATCATATTGATGCTCAGTGGCAGTCGCGGCAGTGACCTCGCAGCAGCACCTCGGAGATGTCGCCGACGATCGAGCGGGGACCCGAAATGGCGCGCGGGACGCTCACGCTCTCATCGGGAAGGCACTCGATGGCCCCGCAGTCGCTGCAGAGAAAATGCGGGTGAGGAGGCGCCCCTCCGCGCCCAGCGGGGGCGACCTCGTAGCGCCAAACGTGGTCGCCGGCGTCGAAGCGCGTGAGCAGACCCGCGCCGGCGAGGTCGGCGAGAGCCCGGAACACCGTCGTGCGATCCGCTCCGCGAGCGCGAAGCAGCCGAAAGACGTCGGCGTGGCTCGACGGCGCTGGGGCCTTCGCGAGGAGCTCGAGAAGGGCGACGCGGACCGGAGTACAGCGCAGCCCTGCGGCCCGGATTCGCGCCTGAACCTCGTCGCGCGCACGAGCGGATTTCGCGGGCTTCTTTGCCACTGGAGCACTCTCCCTGTTCTCGGACTCGACCGCCCCCTTCCAACTCGGACCGACGACGGCCGATCCGTCGCCCCGCCGCGGCGTGGGGCGGCCGGCTCGCACCTGCGCGGGGCGGACAGCCGCCAGATCTCGCTCAAGATGGTACTGGGCAACGCGAGCTAACTCGACCGTCGCACCTTCGAGGTCGCTTGCCGCCGGGCGGGCGGCTCCGGCCACCCGCCCCTTCGCCGTTCGGAGCTGACGCGCCTACTGTGTGTTTTCATAATTTGTCCTAGCTGATTCTGTTCACGTTTCTCCCAGGTTCGTTCGCTCGTCCACAAAGAGTAGGTGCGAAGCTCGATCCGATTCAGTCTTCCTTTGCGCCAGAGTCTCGATCAGAATCCATCGCTCGATGTGGGTCGCAGCAGCTCTCGCGCTCTCGATCGTCCGCAGCGTGTTCGCGCTCTTCCGTAGTCGCCAGGATCAGGCCCTCGTGGAGCTGGCGCTGCGC
>Ga0335069_10012085_pt1 | contig 12157 bp, 4 predicted proteins | sample Lox_Sample_11_FD_206714 | JGI IMG/M metagenome (GOLD analysis project Ga0335069, IMG submission 206714) | Soil microbial communities from Loxahatchee National Wildlife Refuge, Florida, United States - Lox_Sample_1.1 | ecosystem: Environmental > Terrestrial > Soil > Wetlands | place: USA: Florida...
GCACAACGTCGATTTTCCCGAGCCGGACGGCCCCCAGATGGCGACGAATTCGCCCGGATGAATCGTGATGTCGACGGACTTGAGCGCCGTGATCTGCCCTTCCCCAAGCGGGTAGTGCTTGACGACCTGGCGCAGTTCGACGAGTGGCGTCGAGGCAAGTGCTGACATTTTGCGGTTCCTCAATGTGTTGGGCGTTGGACGAAACCCGTCCCCGCACGTCGTGAATTCCGGCGCGTGACGCTCGCGTTTCACATGGCGCTCACCTCGCCGAGGCCGACCGCGACGATGAAGTCACCGTCGCACTGCGTCGTGACGCGCGCCTGCCGGCCGCTGTGCCGATGGCGCATCTGAAAGCTGCCGTCGGTGTCGATCGCGGTGGCCTCGTAGTGCCGCGGCGTGCCGTCGATTCCGGTTCCCATCAGCTTGCCGAGCGCTTCCTTCGCGCACCACAGACGCGTGACCCACGCCTGGCGCTCGCTGCCGGCGCAGCGCGCGACGAGCGCGCGTTCCGACTCGGTCGCGATCGCCTTGACGAAGTCGGCGTCGTGCTCGGCGATGCGTTCGATGTCGATCCCGACCGGACTGCCGTGCGCGATCGCGATGGCCTCGTCGTCGCAATGGGCGATGCTGATCGCGGGCGGCGACACGCTGTCCGCGTGCCAGCGCGCGACGACGGGGCAGCCCTTCTCGTCGCTGGCGATCGCGAACGCGGCCGGATGCAGCGTCTCCCGCGCCTGCCGCCGCCGCGCGTCCCACGCACGCACCGCGTCCTTCGCGGCGATGCGCCCGAGCAGCCACTCGATCTGGCGTGCCGGCGTGCCGTGCTTGTCGGCGAACGCCGCCATCTCGTCGAGGTGCAGGTAGTGGCGGGCCAGCAACAGCGGATCGAACCCGGCCAGACGCTTCCGGGTCAGCCGCTGGCACACCGGCGCCGGGTGCTCGTCGAGCGCGGCCAGCGACACCGCATCGCTCAGCAGGTGCCGGGTCGGCAGCCGACGAAACGCCATCAGCCGCTTGTCCCACTGGAACCGCCACGACTTCCAGCCCCTGATCCGCATCCAGACGCCGCCCGCGCCGTCCTGGATCTCGACGTCCGCCGTCAGCGTCTTGCCCTTGTTCTCGGTCACGTGCACGCGCATCGGCACGCGCGTGCCGGGCGCCGGTACGGGCCGGTAGAACTCGAGCTTGCCGATGCCCACCGGAAACGCGACGTCGTCCTGCTGCAATGCCCACATCGCGATCGTCTGGCCGACCGTGTCGAGCAACGCGGGATCGGTCAGCAGCTGCGGATCGGCCGTCGAGCGAAACATGTCGGCCGCCGATCGCACCTGCACCTCGACCGCCGCATCGCGCTCGCCCAGCAACATCGTGCCGACGAGCCCCTGAAAGCGCGGGCCGTGAAACAGCTGGCGCTCCGCATATGCATCGACGGCGTTCAGCGGCCGGCACGCGCCGACGTCCAGCGCCGGTGCGTCGAACGAAAGACTGAGCCGGTAGTGCGTGCCGAACAGCACCGTCGCGCTGATCGCCGGATGCGATTCGCCCTGCACGAACACCGCGACGCCGAGCCGGCACGACGCGCCCGCCGCATCGGCCTCCTTGACGCGCGCGTCCACGCGCACCGTCAGCGCATCGGTGTCGGCCAGCGCGATCCAGCGCGCCGCCTGGACGTCCTCGAAGCCGATCAGGCCGTAGCCGGGCGCGAGACACGCGGCGGCCTCGGCCATGATCTCGAGGCTCACCGTCAGCGGCACGACGGGAAAGCACGCGGACAGCGGCTTGACCGCCGTCGCGTGGACGAAATGGTGGTCGGCGAGATGCAGGTCCTCCGCCAGCGAGAGCCGGCGCTCGATGCTGACCGACTGGCCCGGCACGTAATCCAGCACCGCGCCAACGAAGGGCAGCGCATGGTCCGCGACGCCGGCGTCACGCGCGCCGGGCGCACCAGGTGCCGGGCCGGACTGCGCCGCGGGCGGCGGCGCGTCGGGCTCGATCCGGCTCAGCTCGGACGCCGCGCTCACCTCGTACATCCGCGCGACGAGCGGCATCGCATGGTTGGGGCGGTTGATCATCAGACCTTCTCCATCACGAGGCCGGTCACGGTCATCCCCGGCCCGAAGCCGATCGACACGACGCGCTCGCCCGGGGCGATCGACTTGTCCTCGACGATGCGCTTGAGGATGTACGGAATCGTCGCCGAGGTCATGTTGCCGTTGTCGCGGAAGACCTCTTTGCTGATCACGACGTGGTCGTCGCGCAATCCGAGCTCGTCCTGAATGTGCTCGACGATCCTCGGCCCGCCCGGGTGGATCGCGAAGATCAACGAATGCTTGTCGCGCTCGAAGTCCATGCCCGCGCTCTGCAGCAGCGACACCACGAAGCGCCGCACGTGCTGCTTGATGACGATCGGCACGCGGATCGTCAGCGTCATCTGGAACTGGTGCGACGACGGCACCTCGGTCATCTCGTCCGCCGAATTCGGCAGCAGGTTCTCCTGGAACGCGAGAATCCTGAGGCCGCGCAGGCCCTGCGCGCGCACGTACTCGTCGGAGCAGACCGAATACTTGATGAAGCCGTCGCCGAACAGCGTCATCGCGACGATGTTCTCCGCGCTGGAATCCTCGAGGTTGTGATGACACGACAGCAGCTCGGTGTGCACGATGTCCACCCGCTGCTTAGGCGGGGTCGCGCCGAAGTGCGACGACGACAGGAAGCCGTGCGCCATCCGGATGGCCGGGAACGCGCCGTAGCAGCCCATGTGGTAGCTGTGGGTCACGGTCGTGTTGAACCACTCCTTCTGCGAGACCATCCGCTCGACCGGGCTCGGCGCGAGATAGCCGGTGCTCGTCACGTGGATCATGTCGTCGGGCGCCGCCGCAATGCCGTCGTACATTTCGGCCAGGCAGTCGCTGACGACCTTGCGGTAGCTCTCGTGACGTTCACGGATCGTCGCGCCCTTCGGGTCGGTCAGGTCCGGCGAGTGCAGCCGCAGGTGCCGCATCTCCGGCGACGGTTCGGCGAGCACCAGCTCGCCGTCGACGAAGCGGATGTCCCTGAGCCGCGGAAAGAACACGAGCTGCCGGCGCCGGATCTGGTCGGGCGACACGGCGTACTTCGAGAACTTTTCCTTGAGATCGCGCACCACCTGCCGCCTCGCGTCCCGAGACTGGATGTCGTTGATCTTGCAGTACCCCATCGCGAGCGCATACGCGCTCACCTCGAGCGTGATGCGCTGCGCGACGGGCTTCGCAACCTGCGCGGACCAGAAGTGCGTCAGAACCGGTTTGTCGAATGTGTTCATTTCACGGATACCCCTTTTTCCTGGCCGAGTCGCAGCGTGGCGATCTGACGGATGCTCGACGAAATGACGAGTTCGGGTGCGCCGCTCGCGCCGCGCTCCAGCGCCTCGAGGAAATGGCGCCGCCCCTGTTCGGCGGGTATGGGCCGGATCGAGCGGGCCGCGTACAGCTTGCGCAGCTCGTCGCTGACCATGCCCGCATCCCACGGCCCCCAGTTGATCGCGACCGCGTGAACGTGCGGCCAGCGGTGGCAGATGCGGTTCGCGAGCTTGTTCAGGACTTCGTTGGCCGCGCTGTAGTCGCACTGCCCGACATTGCCGAAGCGCCCCGTCACCGATGAGAAGAACACGATGAACCTCAGGCTGTCGGGGTGCAGCTTGCTCTCCATCACCAGCGCGGGTATCACCTTGGTGTCGAACACCGCGTCGAACGACTCCACCGATTTGTCGGCGATCAGCTTGTCGCTGATCACGCCGGCGCCGTGCAGCACGCCGTCGATGCGTCCCCAGCGCGCGTAGATGTCGTCGATCAGGCTGCCGAAGGCAGCCCGGTCGCGCACGTCGAGGCTGTGATACTCGACCTGCGCGCCCGTCGCCCGCATCGCGGCCAGGTTCGCGCGGATCTCGCGGTCCCGGAGGATGCGGTTGAGCGCGCGGTCGACCTCCGCGGGCGTGACCTTGCCCTGGCGGCACTTCATGTCCTGGATCAGGTGCTGCTTCAGGTCGGCGGGATCCTCGATGTCGAAGATGTCGTCCGGCTCGTCGCCGGGCAACGCGCTGCGGCCGACCACGATCAGCCGCGGCCGATACTTCTCGGCCAGCGCGCGCGTCACGTCCGCCGTGATGCCGTAAGCGCCCCCCGTGACGAGCACGACTGCGTCGGGGTCCAGCGTGAGCTTCGACAGATCCTGCGGCACCACGCCGTCGTCCTTCAGGTCGAGACGCCATCGCCCCTGCGTGTTGTAGCCCACCTCGACGCCCGGCTGCCCGCTGCGAATCTCCGCGAGCACCTGGGCGGCGAGCCAGTCGGGCTCCAGCTCGGGCGCGACGTCGATACACTTCACGCGGGCCGCCGGCCACTCCCGCGCGACCGATTTCGCGACGCCGAGCACGCCCGCGCTCTCGGCCGGGAACGCGCGCGACCGGCTGAGGCCGAACTGGCCGTCGAACGCGGTCACGTTGACGATCCAGCCGCCCCCGTCCTGCGCGCTCGCCTTCAACGCCTTTTCGAACACTTTCAGCAGCAGGAAGAACGCGCGCCCGTCGTGCAGGCGGCGATCCGGCGCGTCGTCTCCGCCCGACGCGCCCATCAGGTTGAAAATCGCGCCGACCGGCTCCGTCGAATCGGCGAGCAGCGCCTGCAGCTGCTCCACCGATTCCAGCGACGACAGGTCCGCTTCGTAACGCCCTTCGCCGATCATGCGCGTGACGCCACCCGGAACGACCTGGCGAACCCGGCAGCCGCCGCGCACGAGCGCACGCCTGAATGCGCTGGCCAGCGGCGTGTCGTCGCCGACCAGCAGCACCGGGTGCCGCGCGGGATACTCGGTCGCGCCGAGCGCGTCGTTCAGACGTTCGGCAATCGGCTCGACCGCATAGCGCTGAACGGGATCGATCTGCGCCGTCCCGTTTTCGGACTCCACCGTCTCATTGCGCGCGGACGGTGGAGTCTGCGCTTTTTTTGCGGACATGCCTCCCTGAGCGGTGCCGTTCTGCTCGTCGACCAGCTTTTCGTACCACGCGATGATCTCGTTCAACGTCTTGAGGCCGGACAGCTCCTCGATGACCGCTTCCTCGTCGCGCTCCCCAAGCAGGTTGTATTGGGTCGTGAGCCCGCTGAAGATTTCGATCCGCTTGATCGAGTCGATGCCGAGGTCGGCCTCCATGTGCGCGTCGGCATCCAGCATGTCCGGCGGATAGCCGGTGCGCTCCGACACGATGCGCAGCAGATCAGCCTTGAATTCCTCGGGCGACGCGAGGCTGGCGTGCGCGCCGCCGCCAGATGCAGCGGCACGCTCGGCCGGTGCGGCCGCGGGCGCGCGCACGACGGCCTCGACGACCGTTTCGACCGGCTGCGCGGGCACGCTCGCCGCACGCGCCAACAGCTGCGCGGGCAACACGGGCGTGACGGGCACCGTGCTCAGCACCACCGGCGCGCCGTCGGCACCGGAGCCGGACTGCGGCGGCGCGACGCGCGGCGCCGCCATCGGCATCGGTATCGCGACCGGCCGCGCGGCTTGCTCCGGCGCGTGCTGAACGGGCAGCCCGATCAGTTGCGCCTGGAAATCCAGGAAATGGCGCAGCGTAAGCTGCTGCTCGCATTGCAGGTCGAGGAACCGCCCGACGCTGTACTGGATCTGCGCGAGTTCCGACTCCACGTAGCCGACACCGACGGGTTGTGCGCCGGCGCTTGGCATCGCCGGCCCGCCACTTGATACCGAATCTGCTTTCATTACGCTTCTCCTGACGCTGGTGAATGGAGGTGCCGGGGGCCGGCTCGGGGCCGGCGAAGGCTCGGGTACGCGCGCCGCATCGCTCGCCACCATTGCCGTGACGGCAGGCGGCGCATCGGCGGCGCGGGCGACGGGCGGCGTCGCGCGCGGCTGCGGCGCGGGAACGGCGGGCGTGTTCCACGGCCGTGCCCTCGCCGCATTGACGCGCCATACGAGCGGCCCCGGCGCGGCGCGGCGTTGCGCGTCGGCGAAGACCTCGTCGAGGCCGCGTTCGCCGAGGCCGCGGCCGGCAAACCATGTATCGAGCTTGACCGGCAGGCCGATCGACAGTGCCTGGGTCAGCAGTTGCGCGAGCTGCAGCCAGCCGGGACGCCCCGGCGCGTCGATCGCGAGGGTGCTGTGCGGCTTGTCCGCGAGGATGCGGTCCACGAGGCCGCCCAGCACCAGGCCGGGTCCGCATTCGACGAACACCCGCGCGCCCGCTTCGTAGAGCGCGTGGATCTCGTCCGTGAACCGCACCGGCTCCGCGATGTGCCGCGCGAGCAGCGCGCGCACGTCGTCGCTCGCCGGCGGATACGCTTCGCCGGTCGTGTTGCTGTAGACGGGAATCGCCGGCGAACGGAACTCGACCGCGGCGAGGTGAACCGCCAGCTCGTCGCGCACGCCGGCCATCACGTCGCAATGGAATGCCGCGCTCACCGGCAGCTTCTTGACCCGCATCGGCCCGTCGCTCAACGCGGCTACCGCTGCGTCGATCGCATCGGCGGTGCCCGCGACGATGGTCTGGTCCGGCGCGTTCAGGTTCGCGATGCTCACCTGGAGATCGTGGCGCGCGATCGCCGCCACCGTGTGCTCGCCGTCGACGTCGAGCGCGGCCATCGCGCCGGCCGGCGCGCTCGCCGAGAGGCGGCCCCGCACCCGCGACAGGCGCAGCAGCTCGGCCCGCGTGATCGCCCCCGCCGCGCACAGCGCGACGTATTCGCCGTAGCTGTGACCCGCGACGAAATCGGGACGCAGGCCATAGCCGGTCAGCACGTCGAACGCGGCGAGGCCGGCCATGCCCAGCGCGGGCTGCGCGATCCGGGTCGCATTCAGCGCCTGCTGTTGCGCATCGCGCTCCGCGTCACTGAACACGGGCAACGGATAAACGAACGGCGCGACCGGCGGCTCGGACTCGGCATCGTGCTCGCCCGGCTCGTCCGCGAAGCACGCGTGCAGCGCGGGCATCGCGGCCACCAGGTCCCGCAGCATGTTGACGCGCTGCGAACCTTGTCCGGGGAACAGGAAGCAGACCCGGCCCGCCTTGCCGGCAGTCTCCCGGTAGTAGATGCCGGGCGGCTGCGTGATCTCCGCATGCACGCGCAACAGGTCCAGCACGCGGGCGAGCTTCTGTTTCAGGTCCGCGACCGACGTGACGAGGAGCGTGAGCCGGCACGGGTGCCCGCCGTTCGCGCGCCGGAGCACGTGCTGCTCGCGGTAGATCGCGTACGCGAGCTGCGCCAGATCGATCAGCTCCGGATGCGCGAGCCCTTGCAGCACGCGCTGCACGTGCCCTTCGATTTCCGCGCGCGTCGCGCCGGCGAACGCGACGATCTCGGCATCGCGCGGGTTCAGGTCGACTGCGTCGGAGTCGCGGTAGGCGCCAGTGTATTCCGCGAGCACCGTATGGAAATTCGTGCCGCCGAAGCCGAACGCGCTCACGCCGCAGTGCCGGGCATACGCTCGCCCGTCGTGAAGCCACGGTCGCGTCTCGGTGTTGACGTAGAACGGCGAGCGCTTGAAGTCGATGCCGCTCGTCGGCTTGTCGACGCCGAGCGTCGGCGGCAGCACGCGGTGCTTGAGCGCGAGCGCGGCCTTGATCAGCCCGGCCAGCCCGGCCGCGACCTTGGTGTGGCCGATCATCGACTTGACCGACCCGACCGCGCACGTCTGCGTGCCCGACGACGCGGCGCCGAAAGCGATGTTGAGCGATTCGATTTCCGAACGATCGCCGAGCGCGGTGCCGGTGCCGTGCGCCTCGATCAGCGTGACGCACGCCGGATCGACGCCACCGTCCGCGTATGCCCGCTTCAGCGCCATCACCTGCCCCGGCGGATACGGCGCCGTCAGGCTGCGGTTGCGTCCGTCGCTCGAGCTGCCGATCCCGCGGATCACCGCATAGATGCGATCCCCGTCGCGCTCCGCGTCGCTGACGCGCTTCAGCACGACCGCCCCGACGCCCTCGCTGATCGCGATGCCGTCGGCCGAGTCGTCGAACGGCCGCGAACGGCCGCGCGGCGACAGCGCATAGGTCTGCGCGAAGCACATGAAGCCGAGCGGGCCGTTCGTGCCATCCACGCCGCCCACCAGCGCGACGTCCGCGTCGTGATCGCGCAGCTGGCGGACGCCCACGTCGAGCGCCGCGAGCGACGACGCGCATGCCGCGTCCACCGTGAAGTTGGCGCCGCCGAGGTCGAAGCGGTTGGCGACGCGGCCCGCGATCACGTTGCCGAGGATGCCCGGGAAGGTGTCTTCGGTCCATTTCGGCAGCACGTCGTCGAAGAGCGCGTCCTGGACGCGCTTGCGCACCTCTTCTGGAACGTCCGCCAGGCGGGCCAGATAGCCCGGCAGCAGCGCGCGGAAGTTGAAGATCGTGCCCAGCTCGTTCATCCCGCCGACGGCGAAGATCGTCGACGTGCGCTCGCGCTGGAACGGCCGCCGGTCGAAGCCCGCATCCTCGAGCGCCTGCCGCACCACTTCCAGCGCGAGCAGCTGGACCGGCTCGATCGAGCCCATGCTGGCCGGCGCGATGCCATAGCGCTGCATGTCGAACGGAATGTCGTCGAGAAACCCGCCCCACTTCGAATACACCTTGTCCGGCGTGCCGCGCTTCGGATCGAACAGGTCGTCCGCGTCCCAGCGGTCCTTGCCGATTTCCCGGATCGCGTCGACGCCGTTCAGGATGTTCTGCCAGTAATCGCGCAGCCCTTGCGCGCGCGGCAGCAGGCAGGCCATCCCGACGATCGCGATGTCCTCGTGACGGGGCCGGCCCGCGGAGCGCGCCGGTTTCGCGCGGCGCTGCCGGAGCAGCGTCTCGCTGCCGGCGCACACCGCGGCGTGCAGCTCGGCGACGCTGCACCGGTCGCTACGGAGCCGCGCGACTTCGCCGAGCATGTACATGCCTTCGCGGCGCTGCGTGGGCGCATCGACCTCGACATAGCGGCTGTCGCCATGATCGGCGGCCGGATCGCTGTTGTGCGCGATCCCCTTCGATGCGATCCGCAGCCGGCCGATGTTCATCAGCTCCAGCGCCATCAGCGTCTCTTCGTCCGATTTCGACGCGAGCACCAGTTCGCGCCGCACCTTGTCGAACTCGTCGCAGAACGGCGTGCGCGCGCAGCGCGTGTAGATGCCGACACCGGATTGCAGCAGCGTCGTCTCGCGGCACTCGACCGCCTGCTGCTGGAACGTGTCGACGATCGCGCCCGACTGCACGATCTCGTGCGTGAACAGGTAAGCGGTGCCCATCAGCACGCCGACCTTCATCCCCCGCGCGACGAGCGGCGCGGCCAGCGCCGACACCATCGCCGCGGACAATGCGTCGTGAATGCCGCCGGCGAACAGCACCTGCACCGCTTCCGGGTTCTTGATGTCGCTGTTCGCCAGGATCTCGATCGCGGATTCCCACAGAATGAAGCTCGTGCGCGGCCCGGTATGACCGCCGCACTCGCTGCCCTCGAACACGAAGCGGCGCGCGCCGTCGGCAAGGAAACTGCGCAGCAGCCCCGGCGCGGGAACATGCAGATACGTGGTGATGCCGGCCTCTTCCAGTTCGCGCGCCTGACTCGGGCGGCCGCCGGCGATGATCGCGAAGCGCGGCTTGATCTCGCGGACGACGTCGAGCTGCGCCTTGCGCAGTTCGAGCGGAATGAAGCCAAGTATGCCGACGCCCCACGGCGCGTCGCCGATCAGCTGCTGCGTCGTCGCCAGCATCTCGCGGACTTGCGGGCCGCGCAGCACGGCGAGCGCGAGGAACGGCAGCGCGCCCCCGTCCGCGACGGCCTTCGCGAACGCGCCGACGTCGCTGACCCGCGTCATCGGCCCCTGCGCGATCGGGAATCGCGTGCCGTGCAGCCGGGCCAGCGCCGAATCCGGCGCGAGCGGGACTTGCTCGGCGGCCTTCGCGATGCCGTCGGCGATGCCGTCGCGCACCGCCGTGACAATGCGTCCGACCGTGCCGTAGCGCTGGCCGAGCGGCGCGGCGAACGCGATGTCCTGCCCGACCGCGATCAGCCCGTCGTGCGGCTCGGCCAGATGACCCGCGATCGACGCCTCCCACGCCGCGTCCTTCGCGACTGCGACTTCGAGCTCGCGCAGCCGGCTGCGGCCCGAGCGGCTGAAGAACCGGTACAGCACGTCGTTCGCACCGACCAGCGACGTCTCGCTGCCGTCGAGATGCGCCCAGGCCTGCGCCTCGGCGGCACTGAACGGCCCTTCGTCCGTCAGCCACAGTTGCTCGCCGAGCACGACGCCGGCGGCGCCAGCGAGCACCGCGGCCGCGGCGCTGTGCAAGCCGATGCCGCCCTGAATCCAGTACGGGATCTCCAGCTGACCGTGAAACTCCTGCAGCAGCATGAACGACGAATGCGCGCTCACGCGGCCGCCCGCTTCGTGCCCCTTGACGATCAGTCCGTCGAAGCCTGCCGCTTGCGCGGCGTGCGCCGACTCGATGTCGCGGACTTCGACGAGCACTTCGCTGCCGATCCGCTTCGCGGCGTCAAGCGCGCGGGCGGCCGCGTCGGCCGGCAGGCCGGCCAGCACCAGGACCGGCACCGGCGCGAGCGCGCCGACGATTTCCGCGAGCGGCGCGAGGTCGTCCGACGGCTCGCCGGCGGCATCCCAGCGCACGCCCCAGCGCTGTGCGTCGTGCGCGTCGCGGGCCAGGGCCGACAAGGCAGCCGCGGCATCGGCCGGCGTCTTGTCGACGCCGAGATCCAGCACACCGATCGCGCCGGCCCTGCACGCGGCGACCGCGATAGCCGGGGTCAACCGGTGCGATGGCGTCATCGCGACCACTGCCACTGATTTCGGACGAGCTGCTTTCATGAGATTCCCCCTCATCGCAAATTGACGTGCATCACGGTGATGTGCTCTTGCACGACCACCTGCCGGATGCAGTCGAGGTCGATCCGCTCGCGCGCCGGCAGGATGACCAGCCGCGCGCCATGCGTCAGCGGCCAGAGAAACTCCCAGACGCTCGCATCGAACGCAAAGTCGGCGCTCTGCAACAAGGAATCGCCCTGGCCGATCGGACTGATTTCCTGCATCGACTCCAGCCGGTCGATCACATTCCGGTGGTCCTTGACCACGATGTCCGGCGTGTCCGCCTCCGAGAACCGGCATATCGCGCAGGCCGGCGACACGCCGTCGGTCCGGCTGTCCTGCGGCCACGAGCCCGGCAGGTCCTCGCTCTCTTCGCCGCACACGACGATCTGCGCGTCGGCATGGTCGAACTTCGACGCGAAGCCCTGCTGGGTGACGACCGTCGACGCATGCGACGCGCCGAGGGTGGCGGCGATGCGCGTCTCGTGCAGCGCCGGGTCGAGCGCCAGACACGCGCCGCCGGCCTTCAGCACGGCGAGAATCGTGCGCACCAGCGCCAGCGAGCCCTGCATGCACACCGCGCACAGTTTTCCGGGGCCGAGCCCGTTGGCCTGCAGCAGCGCCGCGAGGCCGTCCGCCTGGCTGTCCAGTTCGCCGTAGGTGAGTTCGCGCTGGTTGTATTTCACCGCGCGCGCACCGGGATTCAGTTGCGCGTACACCTCGAACGGGCGATGCACTGGCGGGGGCAGCGGCTGCTCCGCCGCGCCGCGCGTCGGCGGCGGCGTGTGCGCGGCGCCCGCCGCCGGCGCGTGATGCGAGATCATTCCCTCGAGCATCGCCCAGTCCATGCCCGTGCATGGCACCCGGCACAACAGCTCGTCGCCGTCCAGCCGGACCATGCGACGCTCGCCGGTTCCACCGCCGACCTCCGCCCTGACGCCCATGATTTACCCCCTCCACACGCATCCGCCGCCACACCGCGCGTGCCGTTTTCGCGGCCGCCTCGCTCACCTGCTCCGCACTGCCCGCGTTGCGCCGATCGCCCGGCGCGGGCGTCAGGCCGCCTCCTCCTGCCCGGGCTGATCGGCCTGCGCACCGACTCGGGCAACGCGGCGCTTGTATGCATCGCGGTGCTTGCGCATGTTGTCGGTCAACTCGGAGATCACTTCCGACGCGGCGAAGATGATCTGATTGAAGTTGAAGCCCGCGGTGATCATTTCCCGGTAAAACGACTTCGCGAGAATCCGCGCCATCTGATCCGGGGTCTGCGCCGATTCGGCGACGATCTGCCCGATCGTCTTGTCCGCGGACCGCGTCAGCGCCA
>Ga0335069_10012086_pt1 | contig 12156 bp, 10 predicted proteins | sample Lox_Sample_11_FD_206714 | JGI IMG/M metagenome (GOLD analysis project Ga0335069, IMG submission 206714) | Soil microbial communities from Loxahatchee National Wildlife Refuge, Florida, United States - Lox_Sample_1.1 | ecosystem: Environmental > Terrestrial > Soil > Wetlands | place: USA...
GTCTGGGACCTGCCCCACGTGGCGCAGGTCCCAGACCTGCGATTGACGCGCACAAGCCTTGATCATTCGTATTTCCAATCCGGGTCTTCCGGATGCTTCAGATCCCACAACGGACGGCTGCTGCGAATTTCAGGAAGCGTCACGAAATTGTATTCGGGCGGCGGTGAACTGGTAGCCCATTCGAGCGTCCAGGCATCCCACGGATCGTCGCCGGCGTCTTTTCGTTTCCGGAGCGAATTGATCACATTCCAGGTGAAACAAAGAATCGCTGCGGCCTGGAAGACCACGCCGATTGTGGCGATGAGATTCAGAGTGTCCCATCCACGGCCGGCTGGATAGGTGTAAATCCGTCGAGGCATACCTAGCAGTCCGGGGAAATGCAAGGTATCGAACGTCATGTGGAACCCGATCACCAGCAGCCAGAAGTGCCACTTGCCAAGCGTTTCGCTGAGCATCCTGCCAGTCGCTTTTGGGAACCAATAATAGATCGCTCCGAAATAGGTGAAAAGGAGCCCGCCTAACAGGACGTAATGGAAGTGCGCGACCACAAAATAAGAGTCCGTCAACTGCCAGTCGAATGGAGCGACCGCGAGCATCACCCCTGTAAGACCGGCGATCAGGAATTGGAACAGGAAGCCAATGCACCAAAGCATCGGCGTATCGAAACGGATCTTCCCTCCGTACATGGTCCCGAGCCAGTTGAAGATCTTGATTCCGGTTGGGACTCCGACCATCATCGTCGAGGCGGCGAAAAACATGTTCGAGGCGGCGGCCATACCGACTGCAAACATGTGGTGCGCCCAAACGCCTAGGCTCAGAAATCCAATGGATACAGTAGCGCCAATCATCGCGGCGCGGCCGAACATCGGTTTCCTTGAGAAAACAGGAATAATTTCCGAAGCGCACGCGAAACCCGGCAGAATCAAGACGTAGACTTCCGGGTGGCCGAAGATCCAGAAGAAGTGCTGCCACAGAACCGCCGATCCGCCCGCTTGGGTATCGAAGAAATGCGCGCCCAGGTAACGATCGAGCAGCAGCATGATCTGAGCGGCGCTGAGCGGCGGAAGAACGATCAGAATCATGCCCGAAACGACGAAAAGCAACCAGACGAATAAGGGCATCCTCCAAAAAGTCATGCCCTTCGCGCGCATGCTGAAAACCGTGGCGATGACGTTTATCGCGCTAGCAATACTCCCGATACCGGCAGTCAGAATGCTGAGGGTCCAGTAGTCGGTGCTGCTACCCCGGGAGAAGGCGCGTTCGGTGAGTGGCGAGTACGCGAACCAGCCGACGTCGGGGGCGCTGCCATGTCCGGCGAGGCCTTCACCGGCGATGTAGCTGAAGTAAAGCAACAGACCGCCAAAGAGAAAGATCCAGAACCCGAAAGCGTTCAACCTCGGAAAGGCCATATCGCGCGCTCCGATCATCAGAGGCACGAGATAATTCGCGAGACCTGCCAGGAAGGGCATGCCGACCAGGAACACCATACTGGTGCCGTGCATCGTGAACAAGCGATTGAAGACTTCGGGCGGCACCAGCGTATTATTGGGAAACGCCAGTTGCGCGCGCATCACTGCCGCCATCAGGCCCGCGACCACGAAGAACACCAGGGAGGCCACGATGTACATGATGCCTAGGCGCTTGTGATCGACGGTGATAACCCAGTCGTGCAGAACCGCCGGCAGAGACCATTCCTTTGTTGCCCGGCTCTGCTCAAGAGGATATTCGGCTGTCGCCATTCTTCATCTCCAATTACTTCAGAGAAGCAAGGTAGTTTACCACTTGATCGAGTTCCTTGTCGTTCAATTGCATATTGGGCATCAGGTTCCCGGGTTTAATGGCTTGTGGATCGCGAATCCAGTTCCGCAGATTTGGAATGCCGTTGGGAATCATGCCGGAACCGAGCGTGTCGCGGCTCATCAGGTGCGACAAATCAGGGCCAAACGTGCCCTTCGAGGAAGTTCCGCTGATAGCGTGACAGTTCACACAGGAGAGCGATAAGAATACCTCTCGACCTGCCTGAACCTGCGGATCTGCTGCCGCCTCGGCCTTCTGTTGCGCTGCCCAGCGATTGAAATCCTCCTGCGTGTGCACGGTCACTCGGATCAGCATATTCGCGTGTTGAGTTCCGCAGTATTCAGCGCAATTTCCCAGATACGTTCCCGTCTGCTTGGGTTCGATCCACATGGTGTTCGTTCTTCCGGGAATTACATCCGTCTTGCCGGCCAGCTTGGGAATCCAAAAGCTGTGCGCCACATCGGCTGACAATAGCTTCATGAATGTCAGTTTCGGCTCCGTCGCGGTACTGATTGGAACGTGGAGTTCGTTCGCTGTAGTGATACCTAACGCGGGATAGCGGAACTCCCACCACCATTGGTGGCCAACAACGGTTACCTGCACAGCATCGGCGGGCTCGGGCCGATTCTGCAGCGCCGCTATCACGCGAGCGGTTGCCATGGTCAGGACGACAACGATCAAAAGGGGGATCACCGTCCAGGCGATCTCGATCTGGTTGCTGCCGTAGACCTGCGCCGGCTCGCGGTCGTCCTTGCTATCGCGGCGGCGGAAGCGAATGATTACATACGTCAGCAGCCCCGCCACAATAAGGAAAATCACGCCGCAGATCGCCAGGACCAGGACGGAAAGGTCCATCACAGACTGTGCTGGAGTGGATACGGGATCGAACATGTTCCCCGCAGCTCCGCCAGTCTGTGCAAACGCCAACCGTGCAAAGGCGGCAGAGAACCCAAGCGTCGCAAAACGCAGGCTCATAGAATACATCTCACTAAGCCGTACCAGCCGCCGCCCGCAATGCGGCGAAATCGTGATTCACCAGATCTCCGATCCGTTCGATGGTAACATCAGCCGCCGGATATTGCGCGACTGATTTCGCATCGTGAGCATAGTGGCCCTGACGAACGAACACCGTCGTCAGCCGCGACTTCCAAATCGCCTTCATCGCTTGCAGGATTCGTAGCTTGTCGTCGACCATGACATAGTGCTCGGCCGGATAGCGCTGCTCGACGTCATCCAGCTCAAGTTCCTTGTGTACATAAATAAGAACGTGGCCGTCGAATTCTTCAAACAGGCCCGACCGGTACACCTTATGCGGCTGAAAGACCACATCGCCGTCCGACAGAATCACCACAGGACCAAATTGCCCAACATGTTTTATTGCGTCGATGGACCCCGGGAACAACCGGTTCGCGAACGGATACCGCATCATGAAATACGACACGGTCAGCAGCCGGGGATCGCGAGGATATTCGATGCGATAGCGCTGCAACGCGCCAAGATAGTCCGCATATCCAAGTTCGGAGCGGATCTGTTCGAAGAACTCCCAATAGCGTTGCGCGCGTTCAGCTCCGACCTCGTGCTGCAGGTGATGCTTCAGGTCGGCAGTCACGTGATCATTGTTGAGCAGCGTGTTGTCGACGTCGAAAAGGAAAACGGTGTTCGTGGATGGCATGTTAGTCTATTGTGCCTTTCTTTCGCAGTCTCCGGAGAGGCTGCTTCTGTCACCGATTCGTCACATTGGAGAGCATGCTGGCCGCGGTCTTGTCGACCAGCCAGAGGAGCTTGCCGTGCTCCGGCCGAATCAATTGCGAGGGCAATTGTTCCGGTTCGTAAGGACCTTCGAGGACCGCTTTCAACGGCTGCGCCTTATCGGCGCCATGGCCCATGAACATCACCAAAGCCGCATTGTTCAGCACCGGAGCGGTCATGGTAATCCGCTGCGTATAGAATTTGCCGACCCAGTTCGACGTGACCAGCCGTTTTCTTTCTTGCAGCGCCTTGGTTCCGGGGAACAACGAGGCCGTATGGCCATCGGGCCCCATGCCGAGCAAAACCAGATCGAACCGCGGAAGTTGGCCGGCGCCGAGATGAAAATACTTGATCAACTGTTGCTCGTACTCTTCGGCAGCTTTGCTGGCATCCGCAGTTTCGCCGCTGATTCGAAAAACCAGCGATGGATTCACCGGGGACTTCGACAGCATCGACTCGTTCGCCATGCGATAGTTACTATCGGCATCGGTCGGCGGAACGTGGCGCTCGTCGCCGAAGAAAAATGCAGTTTTATCCCACGGCACCTGAGCGCGAAACGTCGGATCCGTTGCCAGGAGCGAATAAAGAGCCTTTGGCGTGGAACCTCCCGATAAAGCGATGGTAAAAGCGCCCCTCGCCGTCACAGCTTCCGCAGCGGCACGTACGAGCTCCTGCGCAGCTTCGCGGCACAGCGTATCCGAGTCCGCGACTACGCGTATTTCCGATTTCACGTGACTGGTTTCCGGTGTCATTTATACCTTCTTTCCGCTCACATGACCACCCGCGCCCTCCCAAAGCCGAAAGCCGCCGGTGTAAGCGTTCAGGTTGTTGCCGAGCCGTGCGCCCGCCGGAAGCTCCTTGAGGTATTTGGCATTGCCTCCACCGAGCACGACATAGTCCGCTTCGAGCGCCTTGCTGAGCGTCTCAACGACCTCGCCCACGTTCTTCCGCCATTTCTTTTTGCCTAGCCGCTCGATCCCGCGAAGTCCCACATAGTCCTCATAGGTCCGGCCTTTTTTGAACGGAAGGTGAGCAAGCTCCATCGGCTCCAAAATCCCGTCGACCACAAGCGCGGAGCCGAGTCCGGTGCCTAAGCCGAGAAACAGCATTCGGCCGCCGTCGTAGCTGCCGAGCGCCTGCATCGCGGCGTCGTTCACCATCTTTACCGGTTTGCCGAAGGCTTTTGAAAAATCGAAGCCAACCCATCCGCTTGCCAGATTGTGCGGCTCGCTCACTGGTTGACCATGCAGTACCGGTCCCGGATATCCGATGGAGACGGCGGTGTACTTCCATTTGGCTGCGGCTTTCCGGACCTCATCCACCATCTTCCGGGCGGTCATCGTCGTGCCCGAAGGTATCTTGATGGGGTCCTTCTGACCTGTGGCCAGGATCTTCACGTTCGTTCCGCCAATATCGATCACGAGAATATTCGTGTGTTTCTTCGTCGTCGCCATCTGTCCTCTCAACTAGGTCCCCAAGCGCCTGGTCGCGGGCATCGGACTACGGAAATCTCCGCAACTCAGTTCAAACCGCTTGATGGCCAGTGCCACTCATCTTACTCGATCTTGGGCCTGTCGTGGGCGGGCATTCCGTTACTGTGTCATGTCACGTTATTCCGGGAACCAGGCCGCAGGCAACGGTGTCCTATTCCCTGGGCTTGTGTCTCTGTTCAAGCAGAACATTGTCGATTCGCACAAACTGCAAATGCTCAAAGCCCGTCTCCTCTTCGGACTACAGATCGCGGGTCTGTGCGCCACTGGGTGGGTGGTCTGGCACGTAGCAATTCTTCCGCGGCTCGCATCGGAAAGCTTGCCGGGAATATTGAGTGGAGCGCTCGTCTGTGCCCTGATTGCAGCATGTTCGAGCGCTTGGATCGCGCTGGGAATGTATCTGGTCATCTCGCGCCATTTGAGCACCGATGCGTTTCGATTAGCTCTGCGGACCTCGGCAACTGCGATCTGGTTCGCGCCCGCAACCATCCTCTTGTCGGCTCTCTCACCGGCGGCGCTGGCAGCCGCTCTCGTTCTCGTCGTCAGCACGACCCGTCTGCTGTTCTCGCAGTGGCTGCAGATTCAACCGCCCGTTCGTCCCGAGTACGTCCCGATCGCAGAACTGGCATTTGCGCTTCCACCCTCCCCATTGTTCCGTCGAGATCTGATTCCAGGTATCGCCGCGTCACTCGCCGTGCAAGCCGGCCTCGTCGCGATCCTTCTGGGTTATCCGTTCCTCTCGTCTGCGATGTTCTGCCTAGGCATCGCCATGCTGACGTTATCGACACTCGTCGCGGGAGTGTTTCAAGCAGATCGCGTCGAGAGTTTGCCTCGATCGTTTCTTGGCGTGCTATTGACCATGGTCCTGGCGGCGGGTCTGACGGTCGGAGGACTGGCGATTCAGTACGGCGGTTCCTTGGATGGGCCGGGCGGTCCCTCCAACAGGCCAGGGCCTTTGGATCGCACCGCCGAATTGCTCCGAAAGCTCGTTCACAAGCCCAATGGCGGCACTCCCATTGCGTCGGCTACCAAAGTATTTCTCCCCCCGGCGTCCAACACTGAAGTGACGGACAAGAGCTTCCCCGGCGTCGTTCTTTGGACCCAAGCCGTACTGCAGGAGAAGCTGATAGCGCCCGCCTCAAAGAGCTGGCTGAATCGAACGAATACTCGGCCGCAAGAACCGCTCAGCATTCCGTTTTCCGGCCAGTACTGGATGCTGAAAGGAGCGTACAGCGTCCCGCCGGAGAGGTCTCTTTCCGAGCGTGGCACTCCGCTCGAACTTTCTTTCGTGACAACCGATCGTAGACCGATGAGCATGGCCGCGCATCAAAAGCTCGATCACCCGATTGACTTGAGCTGCTGCCGGGCGATCCAGATCGATATATGGAACGCAGACCGTTATCCTGGTACGGTCTCTCTTGAATTGATCCTGCGCGATTCCACCGCGAGCGGAACGGCCTCCGAGAGTCTGGGGGTGAAGGACGTTACTGCATGGCCGAGATGGCACTGGTCTGGAAAGCCGACGCTTCCCGCGACTGAACTTCTGGAGTTTTCGTTGCCCGAATCCGGCGCGCTACGCGAGTTCGACGAATTCGAGGTCGTGTTTCATCGCCACCGTCTCCGAAGCGAACGCAGCGCGAGAATCTCGATCGACCGGTTCGTCCTGGTCCCCTGAATCAAGGCGCGTCGACCACCTCTCCGATGTACCCGATGTTATCGCCCTTCTTCATTGAAGGAACGGCGCCGATGTAGATGATCACTCCGGTCAACGGCGATGGGATCTCAGCGATTTTCTTACCGGTGAAATCCGTCATGTAGCCAATCGTCATTCCCTCTTTGACATACGCCTCGGGCCCGAGCAGCGGATAGAAGATCCCATCCAGTTGACTCGCGATTACGGTGTAGCGCCCGATCCAAAGCGGGTGCGCGACGGGCGTTACCGTCCCCGGCAGCATCTTCAAATGACGCATGACGTTTCTGGTTCCACGCATTAAACTGTCGATATCTTCCGCCGCGGTGGTTCCGGCACGGCCTGCTTCGACGGCAATGGAAGGTTTTCCCAGATTCTGCGCCTGGCGAGTAATGGTGACTGCGGTGCTTGGGCGCGGGTCGGACGGTCGATTGTGCTGAATGATGATGTGGTCCAGACCGAACGCGAGCACCATTCCACGCGAGACGGAATCCAGCCGGTTGTCGCCCGTGTCGGCCCAATAAGAGTATTGACGGAGGTTCTCGTCGAGATCGCCTCCGTGGTAGTCGATCAGGAAGTCGCATTTCTTCAGCACCTGCTCGTTAATCGCCCACAACACGCGCTCGGTCTGCGTGCCGTCGGCTTTCCCGGGATAGAGCCGATTCATATTCTTTCCGTCGACAGGATTGATGTGCGGCACTTTCTGCAGGAACGAAGCAACGTTGAGCAGCGGAACGATCACGATAGTTCCGGTTAACGCCGACGGATCCGCCGTTTCGGCAAGCCGCTCGAGAGCGATGATCGATGCGTACTCGGTCCCGTGTGCTCCAGCGACTAGTGCCAGCGTGGGCCCGGGCTTGGCGCCATTCACAACGATGACGGCAATGTCGGTAGCAGCATCGGCCCCCGCAGGCACGCGGATATAGCCCGCAGCTTTCTCCCCGTTATGAGCAGTCGCCGTGCCCACAGTGACGTCAGCAGCGAGTGCGACCAAGCAGAATCCTATTGATACGAATAGAACAAACGCACGCATCGGCGAATTCCCTCCTCCGAGATTATACGGGCTACTGGAGTCAGTCGGACGAAAGCGGATTGCGAAAGTTTAATCGCGGAAATCTGCTGAAGTCATTGTCCGACGAGCACAACTCCGCTCCGTGCTCGATTGCCAGTGCTGCTAAATGCGCGTCGGATGCCAGATTACCAGCTGTGCCGAACGGTTCAAGGATATTGCGCAATTCCTGAAAATGTCGCGGCCCGGGTTGGACTACAGTAACGAAGGGCTGATCGAGCCATGACGACATTACCTCGAATGCGTGCTTCACAGAGAGGGGATTTCGGAACAAGCCCGGCCTAGTTGATATACGTAGAAACGCGAGCAGCACCATCCACGACAGAGCGACAGTCTCGGGTCCTGTCAGAACTTGTTCCAACCAACTCCTAGCTTCTTCGTGAAGGGGCGCGTCTTCATTGACAGCGTAAATGAGAAGATTAACGTCTATCAGAATCATTTACGCAGGGATAGTTTGGCGCTGAGCGCCTCGTCCTCCATTGCGGCCGCAACGCTGAGAGCCTTATCCCATCGAAAGTTCTGCTCGGGCCCCATACGGAAGGTTTTCTGCACAAAGCGTTTGCGGCGGGAATTTCCGCGAACGAGGCCAGAACGGATAGCGTCGTTGAGGGCTTGTTTAAATGAGATGCCCCGTTCTCTCATCGCCGCACGGAGCAGCCGCTCGACGTCTTGATCCAGAGTGACCGTAGTCCTCATGTAGCTATCGTAGCATCATCGCGCTTGCTGTCATGATGCCTTACTAACAAATCTACTGATTGCCTCCGCCCGCTGTAGTCGTCACATGACTATCCGGAGCAGCCTTGAGGTATTTGGCGTACCACGCCAGATACCTTTCAATACGATCCTTCTGATAACTTGGCCGAGTGATTCCGTGGAACGAAGCAGGATAAACGACGAGTTGCGTCGCGATACCAAGGCTCCGAAGCGCTTCGTACATCTGTTCGCCGCCGACGAGCGGAACGTTGAAGTCCTTCTCCCCGCCCATGAACAGAGTCGGCGTAGTGATCTGATCGGCGTGCAGGAAACCGTAGGAAATTCTCATCCACGGCTCGAGCCCGACCTTCCACGGCGCGCCGATCTCCTCCTCGTACTGCATGATGTACTGGTCGACTCCATAGAGAGCGATGGGAAACGCCGTGCCCGCACCGCTGGTGGCAGCTTTGAAGCGATGATCCTTGGCGATGATCGCATCAGTCAGGATACCGCCGTAACTCCATCCGCCCACCCCCAAGCGGTCCGGATCCGCCAGACCGGTCGCGACTACATGATCCATTGCCGCCTGCAGATCGACGACCTCCTTGTTGCCCCAGTCAGCGGCAATCGCGGTCTGATACTTTTCACCGCGGCCGGAACTGCCGCGATAGTTCACTTGTACGACAACATAGCCATTGGCAGCGAAAATCTGACGTTCGAAATTGAAGCTGTGCGCGTCCTGACCGTTCGGGCCGCCGTGAATGCGCAACAAGGTCGGATACTTGCGCCCCTGTTCGTAATCGGCAGGCTTGGTGATCAAGCCATGGACTTCGTTGCCGTCCTTCGCCTTGCAACTGAAGTCTTCCGTAACGCCGAGCTTGAACTCAGCCATCAACGCATCGTTGTGATGCGTCAGCGGGCGGAGTTCGCCATTCTCAAACGCATTCACTTCACCGGGCACCACATCACTTCCCGCCAGCACGGCCAGATGTCCATCCTTGCCCTGACTGAACATCGAGACAACGCCCTGACCTTTTGACAGCCGTTCGACGGCGCCACCATTGGCTGGAACGCGAGCTAAATATTCGTACCGATCGTCCGCCACAAGAAACAGGATGGATGCGCCATCTGTCAAAAACCGCGGAGCGGAGACGCTCCTGTCGAGATTTCCCGCCAGCAATTTCGGCTCGCCTCCGGAGACAGACACGACGGCAAGACGAGGCATGTTGTAGGCCTCCAGCTTCGCAGCCGTGCTTTGCAGATAAACCAGGCGGGTGCCGTCGGGACTCCATTCCGGCCGTGCCCGCGAAGCCGAGGCATGCGCGCCGTCATAGTGAGTGATTTGCTTCGGTGCCGCGCCGGCTTTCGCTTCCAGCACATAAACGTTCCAGGTGTTATAGCGTTCCGCGTCCTTCCCTTCCTTGCCCAGAAACGCGATCCATTGACCATCCGGCGACCACGCAGGCGAAGCCGCTTCAATACTCTCGCTCGTCAGGGCTTCCGCCTTCTTCGTCCCCAGGTCGTAAATGTAAATTCTCGGCGGACGCTGGGTAAGATAGCCAACCACATCCTGTTTGAACTTGTAGCGATCGATAACGATGGGCTTCGGCGCTTTCGCATTTGCACCACCCTGCCCTTGCCCGGCCGGGCGATCGTCGTCGGTATCGCTGGGATCTCGATCCGCCATCAGCAGTAGCAGCTTCTTCGAGTCAGGCGACCATTCGTAGCTCGAAATCCTGCCCTTCACATCGGTGAACTGCTGCGCCTCCCCGCCCTGACGATCCAACAGCCACACCTGAGTGCCCTTCGACTTGCCGGGCCGCCCGGAAAGAAACGAAAGATACTTTCCATCCGGGCTCCAGCGCGGCGCGTTCTCGCCTTCCGGGCTCGATGTCAAACGAATCTGTTGCGCGCCGTCCCAACTCACCATCCATACATCGGTGTCGCTCTTATCGGCCGTCGTGTCGACGGAATTGACAGTGTACGCAACCCACTTCCCGTCGGGCGAGATCTGCGCATCCCGGACGTCATGAAAACGGTGCATGTCGTCGACCTTCAACAGCCGTCGTGCAGCCGGTTGGGCGGCTAAGGAAGCGCATGCAAACAGGACAACACTAAGGCGGGACGTTTTCGAGCGGGTCATGGCATATGAGTTTATCAAAAAGCCGCTAAACGAAGCTTGAGTTAAACTACGTGCTATGAGCCCGTTCCGCTATCGTCTCCTCAGTATTGTTGTCATAAGTCTGGCGATTTCCACTTGCGTTTTCGCCAACCGCGGAGTTACGCCCGAGGACTATTTTGCCTTCCATTCCATCAACGACGCCAAAATCTCACCAGACGGCAAACAAGTCGCATATGTAGTCACGGTGATCGACCAGCAAAAGAACCGGCGAACGTCCTCGATCTGGCTCGTCGCGGCGGACGGGCAATCGGCTCCACGCCGCGTCACGGCAGAAGGTGTCAACTCGACTGCTCCGCGTTGGAGTCCGGACGGGACCAAGCTCGCTTTTGTATCCAGCCGCACCAGCGACGCGCGTGAGCCTGCGGCAGGCACCCCCGCCGAGACACCTCGGCCGCAAATCTGCATTCTGCATATGGACGGTGGGGAAGCGCAGGTCCTTACTCATCTAAAGAACGGCGTCGGCGTATATCAATGGTCGCCGGACGGAAGACGATTCGTGGCGCTCAGCCGCACCGGCCCGAGCGATGCAGTTGCCCCCAACGCGCGCAAGAGCGATGTTCGCCACTACACGCATATTTCCTATAAATTCAACGACACCGGCTGGTACGACGACAAACGCAGCCACCTCTGGATCATCGACGCCGCGAACGGGAAAGAAACTCAGCTCACCACTGGCGACGATTGGAACGATACCGATCCGCAATGGTCGCCCGACAGCACGCGCATCGCGTTCGTTTCAGATCGCACCGGCAAAGAATACGACGAAGGCCACAATAAAGATGTCTGGGTGATTTCGGCCGACGGCGGACCGCTCACGAAGATTTCCGACCACCCGTTCGAAGATGACCTGCCGCGCTGGTCGGCCGACGGGCGACAGATCGCATTCGCGGGCAAAACAATTCGGCGGCAGTTTCCCAAGTTGTACATTGCTTCGGCCACCGGCGGCCCCTCGACGCTGGCCATTGAAGACCTCGATCTGATCCCCACGGATCTGCACTGGGGACCCACGCCGAATGAACTGCGCTTTGAGACCGGTTTCAAAGGTACCAATCATGTTTTCTCAGTAAGTCTGTCTTCGCATAAGCTCGCGCAAGTCACCAACGGAGAGCGTGCGGTCCGGGGATTCGACATGAACGCCGGAGCAGGAATCATGACTTATCTCGCCAATGACTTTCAGCATCTCGATGACCTTTACCTTTCGAAACTCGATGGCAGCGACGAACGCCAACTCACCCACGTGAATGCGAAGCTTTGGAGTGAACTGGATGTGGCGAAGGTGGAGCGGCTGCCTTACAAGAGCACCGACGGATGGGCGATCGATGGATTTCTGGTGAAGCCCATCGGCTGGCAAGCAGGCAAGAAATACCCGATGATTCTCAGCGTTCACGGCGGACCCGCGGGACAGTACGGCGTCGACTGGTTCCACGAATTTCAGGGCTACGCAGCCAAAGGTTATGCGGTGTTCTTCTGCAATCCGAGGGGATCT
>Ga0335069_10012088_pt1 | contig 12153 bp, 10 predicted proteins | sample Lox_Sample_11_FD_206714 | JGI IMG/M metagenome (GOLD analysis project Ga0335069, IMG submission 206714) | Soil microbial communities from Loxahatchee National Wildlife Refuge, Florida, United States - Lox_Sample_1.1 | ecosystem: Environmental > Terrestrial > Soil > Wetlands | place: USA...
GGCGTCCACGATGGCCGGGTCGTCGGCGCGCACGAGCGTCGGCCGGAGGCGCGCCGGGGCGCTCGTGCGCTGCACGAGCTCCCACGACCAGCGCGCCGGCGCCGTGTCGCGCGCCGGCCCCGTCTGGTTGCCCGTCAAGAGAACCCGCGGGTCGAATGCCCCCTGGTCGCCGAAGGCGCCCGCCGGCCGCGGCGCCAGCACGACGAGCCCGAGCGCGAGCGCCAGCGTGAACAGCGCCAGGACGGCTGACCTTCGGCTCACGAGGAAGTTGTAGACCGACGACGGAGCCCTAGCGAGCGGCTCCTGCCTTCAGCGGCACCCGAGCTAGCATCACCGCATGGAAGGGCGCCGGCGCCGGGAGCTCGTCGCTGCGGGCGCGGGGGCTGCCTTCGGCGCCGCAGCGCTCGTCCTCGTCCAGCAGTGGATCTCGGGCCAGGGCGTCGCGAGTCGTGCGCAGCCCGCGAGCGCCGCAAGCGCGACCGGTGCGCCTTCGGCCGTCGCGTCGAACGAGACGAGCGACCGCGCGTGGCAGACGGCGAACGCCAACCTCGCCGAGCAAGTGAAGGAGGCGCAGCGTCGCCTCCAGCAGAACGACGCGGAGAAGAAGGTCCTCGAGCACGCGCTCAAGGAAGCGGAGGCGAAGCTCGCCGCCGCGGAAGGCGATGGAGCCACGGCCCGCAATCCCTTCGACCTCACGCAGGACGACTGGAAGGAGCTGGCGAGGCTGCACGAGGTGAAGGCGCGCTACCCGTGCGACTTCGAGCCCGAGTGGCACATCAGCCCCACGCAGCGAGACGCTCTCGGTCTGTCGCCGCAGGAAGCCGCCGAGGTCGAACGCGTCTTCCTCGACGAGGAAGACCGCCTCGCCAGCGTGATGCAGCCCGGCTGCGCCAAGGTCCTCGGCAGCGCCGAGCTCGCGCGCCGCCTCGGCAACCGCGTGTGCGACTCGGTCCTCACGAACTCGCTGAAAGATCCGAACGCGGACATCCAGCTCGTCGCCGACATCCGCGCTGGCAACGTGCCGATGCCGCCGCCCGAGAAGATCGACCCCTACGCGGCGATGTTGCTCGCGCAGACCGAGTCGGAGAGCAAGCTGCAGGCGGCGCTCACGCCGACGTTCGGCCCCGAGGAGGCACACCGCCTCGCCTTCAGTGACGAGCTGGGCTCCTGCAGCGGCACCTCCGGCGGGGGGCCACCGCCCAAGTTCTGAGCGCGACGCGTCGCTTCACTTGCCGGAGCGCACGTACTCCAACGCGCGGTCGAGCACCTCGTCGCGCCCGGCGCGGATGCCGCCGATCGTGGGGTGCACCTCGACGTCGGGGACGATGCCCACGCGCTGCAGCTGCCGGCCGTCGGCGTGACGCACGTCGTGTCCGCTGAAGCTGACGTAGTAGCCGCCGGGGAGCGAGAGGTTCGTGACGTCGCCGTTCGCGCCCGCCGTCTGCGAGCCGATGAACGTCGTCCCGTTGGCGGCCTCGAAGAAGAGACCCGTGTGCTCGGCCTGGCTCATCGTGCGCTCGTCGACGAGCATCACCGTCTTGCCTCGGTAGAGCGGCTTGTCGGTGAACCCCAACGGCTGCTCGAAGAACGTCCGGTCCCTGCCCGGGAGGCTGACGAAGGGCTCGAAGAACTGCGCCGCGACCCGCGCATGGCGCACGTTCAAGCGCGGCCCCACGGTCCACGCCGTGCCGTGCGGGTAACCGCGCATGTCGAAGACGATGGCGCGCGTCTTCTCGAACGCCGCGAACATCGCATCGACGTCGCTGTTCTCGAGGCGGTCCAGGTCCGCGTAGCCGATCTCGTCGTCGATGAGCCGGTACACGGGGCCGGTCCGGTCGGACCACTGCCAGTCGGTCGTGCGCGTGACCTGAACGTCGCGGGCGGCGCCGCTCGCGTCCTGCACCGTGAGGCGCAGCGTCGAGCCGTCGTCGCCCGTCAGCGCCGTTCGGACTCCCCAGAAGTTGCCCCATGTCTCGTTGGACGCGGCCTTGTACTTCTTGGCCTTCGCGATGCGAGCGTCGATCGGCTCTCCATCCGCCGACACGATCACGTCGCCCAAGTGCAGACCGGCGGCTGCCACGGAGGCATCCCCCGGGCGCAGCGCCGTCACGACCGGGCGCCCCTCGATCATCCGCGCCTCGAACGGCGCGCGCGCGCGGCCGCGCAGCGCCTTCAGCGCGCCCTTGCCGCCCCACACGTTCACGTGCCCGTCCGGGATGCGCGCCGCGAGCTCCGCGATCGCGCGCGCGTACTCGTTGGCGTCGGCCGCGGACTCGAAGCGCGGGATGAACTCGACGAGCGCCTCGTCCCACGCGTCCCCCATGAGCGGCAGATACGGGTAGAAGAGATCGATCACGTTCCAGAAGCGGAAGAGAGCGAGCATGCGTCGCTCGCGCGAGGGATACGGCTCGTCGGCGTAGAGCTCGTCGGGGTGCCATGCGGCCAAGTGCGCCGTCGTCGCCTGCTTCGCGGCTGCCTTCGGAGCGGCCGGGCGCTTCGCGGCGCGAACGGCCGCCGCGATCACCGTGGCGTCGTCGGCGTCGGCGGGGAGCTGCAGGTCCGGCTGCGGCGGCGTCTGCGTGAGCTCCGACTCGCGCACGACGGCGACGTAGCTGCCGCCGAGGGGCACGCCGTCGGTCGCCACGAACTCGTCGCGACCGAGCGCCCCCTGCACCACGACCGTCGCGTCGCCGTTGCGCTGCATCGCCCACGCGACGTCGGGGAGGCCGAGGGCGCCGGTCGTGAGGAAGACGACGCGGGACAGGTGCAGCTTCGGCGCCGCGGGGTACGTCACGGCGAGATCGGTGGCCAGCACGCTCCCGTAGCCGCCCGAGGTGATGCCCTCCTGCTGCCGGTAGCCGCGGTGCTCGGCCACGCGGCTGGCGAGCCCGGTCGCAGGGTGCGGCGTGAGGCGCTGGCCGACGGAACCGAAGAGCGTCTTCCAGTAATCACCCGTCGGCGGGGTGCCGCGAAGGTCGATGACCGCGAGCTTCGCCGTCGCGAGGTCCTTCTCGACACGCGCGGCCGTCGCATCGGCGGCATCCCAGGCGCCGAGCGCGACGGGCACGATGACCACGCCGTCGACGGTGCGCGTCTGCGCCGCCGCGGGAGCCTTCTGGGCAGGCGGCGTCGCGGTCGACCGGTTCTCCACGCGCGTCGACGGATCGTGGAGGGCGTCGAGCATCACTCGCGCGGCGGCGGCTTCGTCGTCGTCGTTCTGCGCCGCCAGCGCCTTCGGCAGCGCGGCGACGAGCGCCGCGTCCCAGTCGACCGTGCCCTCGACGACCCACGGGTGCAGGTAGCGGACCTTTCCCCAGAGCGTGCAGAGTCTCACGAGGCGCGCGGTGCGCGGGTCGACGACGGGTGCTGCGGGCTCCGCCGCGGGCGGAGGCGTCGACGTGCTCGGAGCGGGCGAGGAGGCCTCGGTTACGAGCGCCTGCTTGGCGACGGGGGGCGAAGCGACCGGTGGCGCAACTGCGGGAGTGCAAGCGGACGCGAGCAGCAAGACGAAGGATGCGCGCTTCATGCGGGCGCACGATAGACGCTTTGCCTTCCGACCGCCTTGGGCGTGGGGGTTCGGCGACGACGAATCAGCTCCGTTTCTGCGATACTGCGGGCCTCGTGGCGGAGAAGGGCGCACCCCAGGCTGACCCCGAGCGCATCGCGCACTTCCGCGTGCTCGGGAGGCTGGGGCATGGGGGCATGGGGGTCGTCTACCGCGCCGAGGACGAGAAGCTGCGGCGTCAGGTGGCGCTCAAGGTGCTGCCCGAGGCCGTCGCGAACGACGAGGAGCGGCGCACGCGCTTCTTGCGCGAGGCGCGGAGCGCAGCGGCGATCAATCACCCGAACATCGCGACGATCTACGAGGTCGACGAGACCGACGGGCGCATCTTCATCGCGATGGAGCTCGTCGAGGGCGGCACGCTCCGCGCGCGCCTCGCGAAGGGGGCGGTCACGGTGAGCGAGGTGGTGCGCCTCGCGCGCGGCATCGCCCGGGGCCTCGCGCGGGCGCACGCGCGCGGGGTCGTGCACCGCGACCTCAAGCCGGACAACGTGATGCTCACGGAGGACGGGGAGCCGAAGATCCTCGACTTCGGGCTCGCCAAGCTGCGCGAAGAGCGAGACGCGCCCGGGCCCACGCAGCTCGAGCAGGCCGAGACGGCGTCGCAAGTGACGCACGAGGGGCGCCTGCTGGGCACGCCCGGCTACATGTCGCCCGAGCAGGCGCGCGCCCGCCCGGTCGACGCGCGTACTGACGTCTTCGCGATGGGCGTCGTTCTCTACGAGATGCTCTCGGGCGAGCTGCCCTTCGCCGGCGAGTCGACGATGGACATGCTCATGGCCATCGCCCGCGACCCACACAGGCCCCTGCGCGACCGCAATGCCGACGTGCCCGAGGCGCTCGCTGCCATCGTCGACAAGTGCCTCGCGAAGGCGCCCGAGGACCGCTACCCGTCGGCGCGCGAGCTGGCCGAGGCGCTCGAGACTGTCGCAGTCACCGACGACGCGCACGTCCCGCCTTCGCGTCGGGGCGCCGCGGCCACGAAGAGCCTCGGTGCAGCGGTCGTGTCCGAGACGGACGCGCGGACCCCGCGCTGGGCGCTCGCAGCGGCGGGGACGCTCGTCCTCGCGATCGGCGCGGGCGTCGTCATGTGGCTCGCTCGGTCGCCGACGCCGCAGCCGGCGGCGGGCGCGTCCTCCGCGGTTGCCGCCGCGCCTTCCGGCTCGGTGCAGCCCGTGCGCATGGTCGACCTGCCCCCGCCCAAGACCTCGAGCCCCGAGGCGGGGCACGAGTACGCGCTGGCCGTGCAGGCGCTAGCCGACTTGCAGATGCAATCGTGCCGCGCGCACTTGCTTCGCGCGGTGCAGCTCGACTCGTCGTTCGCAGCCGCCCATCTGCTCCTCGGTTTCATAGGCTTCTCCTCGCTCGACGACCAGCGCAAGGAAGCGGCGGCGGCCGCGCAGCTCCGCGCGCAGCTGAGCCCCCGCGATGCGGCGATCCTCGAAGTGATGCAGCCGCTCCTCGTGAAGAACGAGTTTCACTCCGACAAGGCGTGGCGAGCCTGGAAGGACCTGGTTGCCCGCTTCCCCGGCGACGTCATGCTCGTCCAGGCGTGGGCGTGGTCCGGCTTCAATGGAGGGCACGACGCGGAGGCGATGGATCTCATCGAGCGCAGCCGCTGGATGGAACCCAAGTCCCCGCTCTGGGACTGGGAGATCGGCGAGCACCTCGTCGACACGGGCGACCTCGCCGGCGCCGCGAAGGCCGCCGATCGCTGCCTCGGGCCGACCCCCGCGGCGTGGCTGTGCCGCCAAGTCCGCGGGAACGTGGAGGCGCGTCTTGGGCAGTGCAAGCAGCTGGAGGACGATGCGCGCGCCATGATCGCGCTCGACCCCGACGAGCCAGTCGCCTACGACTGGCTCGCGGCGGCGCTGCTCGCTCGGGGCGCGCCGGTCGAGAGCATCGCAGATGCGTCGCAGCGCGCGCGCGCGCACGAATCCGATCCGACGCTCAAGGAGGTCCACCAGCAGCACGACATGGTGACGGTCGCCGAGCTGACGGGGGACTTCACTTCGACCTTGGCGCTCTTCCCGCGGCTCGATCGGGTCGCCGCCGGGAGCACCAGCAGTGACGTGGTCGGCAACGCGTTCAACGACGAGGTGTTCGCGCTGACGCAGGTCGGCGACGACAAGCGCGCCGTCGCGCTGGCCGACGCTTACATGAAGCGGCTCCCGGCCCTGACCCAGGACGAGCCGGTGGCCTTGCGCAACGTGGTGCTTCGTCTGCGGCACGCCGCGCACACGATCTCGGATGCCGAGTTTCGAGCGACGCGCGAGGCATGGTCGAAGGAGGTGTTCGAGCAGCTCCCGCAGCAGTTCGCGAACAACGTGTGGTTCCAGTTCTGGGCGGAGCCGGCCGCCACGCCGCAGGAGGCGAAGGAGGCGCTCGACACGCTGCCTCGCTACTCGCCGCTGCCGCCCTACGAGGGCATCATCTACTACGAGCGCGTCATGGGGCAGGTGCTGCTGCTCGCGGGGCGCGTCGACGAGGCGATCCCGCACCTGCAGCGCGCGCAGCACGCGTGCTTCACGCCGGACTACGTGCCCTCGCACCAGCTCTCGGCGGAGCTGCTCGGCGAGGCGCTCGAGGCCAATGGGGACAAGGACGGCGCGTGCGCCGCGTACGGGGAAGTCCTCGTGCGTTGGGGGAACGCCAAGCCGCGCAGCGTGACGGCCGACAAGGCGCGCGCACACATGAAGACGCTGGGATGCGGCAAGTAGTCGTCAATCGAAGTCGTCGACGCGCCAGACGCCGCTCTCGCGGCGGAGCTTCACCTGGTGCCCGCCGGGCACCGGCACGACCGCCGTGTCGCCCGTGACCTGCACGGGGAGCGTCCCCGGCTTGTCGAGACCGTCGACGAGCGCGCGCAGGTCGGCCTCGATCGAGGCGCGCGTCGCAGGCGACAGGACGCGCATCAGGCCCGCGTAGGACCGGCGCGCCAGCACGCGGCGGAGCTGATCGAGCGCTTCCTCCGGCGTCTTCGCGCCGCCCGGCAGCGCGCCGGCGGCCGTCACGCGGTATCGCCCATCGCGGAGCTCGAGCGCCGCTTCTTCCCCGTCGGCGTAACGCAGGCGCGCCGTGGCCTCGACGCGCACGTCGGGCCCCTGGAGCGCGCGTGCCTGTTCCGCCAGCTCCTCGCGCTCCTCGGCGACCATCTGCGTCACCTGCGCTGCGCTGCGCGCCTCCCGCGACGGCGTCGAGAGCATCGCGTAGAGAGCCGCCCCGTCGCCACGCGCCGCCGCGGACGCGTACGCCGCCGCCGCCGCGTGGGGATCGGGCACCTGGCGCGACGCACAGGAGCAGAGAGAGAGAAACAGGAAGATCGGGAAGTTCAGGAAGGGTTTGTTCCAAACCCCCTTCCTGATCTCTTGATCTTCCTGTTTCTCCTCCACCTACGAGACCTCGGCCTTGGCGATGACGATGTCGAGGTCGTACTCGTCGCGCCAGAGGCTCGCCTTGCCGCCCACGGTCCACTCTTCGAGCTCGCGGTCTTCGGCGCCGCGCAGGAACAGCGTGACCTTGCCGGCGCCACGGTCGATCGCCGCGCGCACGCTCTCGATCTTCTGCTTGTGCTCGCGGTCGAGCGCGTCGGCCATGCGCAGGATGGACGCGAGTCCGCGCACCTTGCCGCGCGCTTCCTTCGAGAGCTCGCGGTAGTTCGGGTGCGTCGTGTCGGGCGGTCCCTTGCGGTGGTAGCGCGCGATGTTGGCGACGATCGCACGCTCCTCGGGCTTGAGGCCCATGAGGTCCGCGTGCTGGATCAGGTAGTAGCTGTGCTTGTGGTGGCCCGAGTAGTGGATGAAGTCACCGATGTCGTGGAGCATCGCCGCGGCGCGCAGCAGCAGACGATCGCGGTCACCGAAGGCGTGCACCGCGTGCAGGTCGTCGAAGAGCTGCGTCGCAAACTTGGCGACGTGGCGCGCGTGGTTCTCGTCGAAGTGGTAGTGGCGCCCGAGGCGCGCGCACCCCTCGAGCACGCGCTCGGCCTCGCCGGCGGCGTCCCACACGTGGAAGAACTTGTCGACCAGCTCCTCGAGCATCCCCTGCGCGAGCCCCACGCCCGGCGCGAGGATCGTCGGCAGCTCCAGCTTCTTGGCGAGCCGCAGGAAGATGGCCGCCGCCGGCACGAGGGTGTCCGCGCGATCGGGGCGTAGCTGGTACTCGTCGCGCCGCTCGCTGTTCGTCATGGCGCAGAGCTTCTTGTAGAGCGACTTCGCCGCCGACACGTCGATGGCGCGTCCCTTGGCCGGCGCGAGGTCGAACAGGGTGTCGACGTTGCCGCCGGTGCCGACGAGCACGTCCACCTTGCCGAGCTGCGGCAGCGCCTCGCCGAGCGCGCGGTCGACGGCCTCCTCGAGGAGCTTCTCGCGCTTGCGGTCGATGGTCTTCTGCCCCTTGAGGTACGCCTCGAGCATGCGCACCGTGCCGAGCGGCAGCGACATGGTGAAGGCGGTCTTGCCCTTGTCGAGCAGCGTGAGCTCGGTCGAGCCGCCGCCCACGTCGACGAGCAGGGCCCGCTCGCCGTCGAGCGGGACGCGGCGCGTGACCGCGAGCTGGATGAGGCGCGCCTCCTCGATGCCCTCGATCGTCTCGACCTCGATGTTCGCCTCGCGGCGCGCGCGCTCGACGAGGGTCGCGCCGTTCTTCGACTCGCGCACGGCGCTCGTCGCGATGGCGCGGTAGGCGTCGACCTTGGCGCGATCCATCTCGGCTCGGAAGTTCCGCAGCGCATCGCACGCCTGACCTATCGAGGCGGGGGCGAGGCGGCCGCTGAGGAAGACCTCGGCGCCGAGGCGCACGGGGGCGCGGAGCGTCGCGAGGTCACGCCAGGGCTCGGCTCCGTCCCGATCGGGCAAGAGCGGGAGCTGGGACTTGACCGAGGGCGAAGGAGCGCTCGCCTCGACGATGCGGAGCCGCAGCGCGTTGGATCCGACATCGATGGCGGCGAAGCGCGGCATGGGCAGAAACTAGCGGCAGGCTATCCCATCGGCTAGCGTTTGGGGCGCGTGTCGACGCGCGCCATCCTCGCCACCCTCGCCGTGAGCATCTTGGTCGCCGCGGCGACCGGCTGCGGCGGAGAGGACGCCAAGGCGCCGACCATCCTGCGGCCGCTCGATGAGCCGCATGCCGTCCAGATCATGGCGAGCATCTTCAAGGACTTCGGCCTGGAGCCGGTGCGAAACCGGATGATCTCGTTCGGCACGGGCGATACGCAGCTGAAGCTCGACGTCGCGGCCAAGGGCAAGCAGTTCGGCATCGCGTACATCACGTGGCAAGACGCCGACAAGCTGGGGGACGCCCTCCCGAAGCGTCGCGACCCGGACGCGATCATCATCGTGCACGGCAACGGGGAGGACTCGAGCGTGCACGCCGCCCTGCTCTTCGCGGCCGACTACATGCAGGACGACCTCTCGGGCGAGGCGCACACGTCGACGAGCATTGCCGCCCGGCAGAAGCTCGAGCTGGCGACGCGGGACATCCTGCGGCGTGCGGCTCACGAGGGGTGGCAGTGAGCTCGCGCCGCCTCCTCTCTCTAGGCGGGGCGCTGACCGCCCTGGGCATCGCCATCGCGGCGACCGCGCCCGTGCTCGGCACCGCGGGCGCCGAGCGCACGCGCACCCAGGAGTTCCTCGGCGGAATCGTCCTGGTCGCCGGATGGGCCCTCCTCGCGTGGGGGATCCACCGGTTCGGCAGGGTCTCGGACTGAGCTAAAGCTCGCTTCGGAGCACCACGACGCCCGTGTCGGGGGCGAGCTTCGGAGTCCTCACTGCGGCCCAGCCGAAGCCGCGGTCGGTGATGTTCAGCGTGCCCTGCGCCGGCCCGGCCGCCGTCTGGCCGACGAGGTCGACGCCACCGAGCGCCTTCTCGTTCACCTGGGGCGTCGTCGGTGCAGGGTACACGCCGCTCTTGTCGAACACGGCCACGTAGAACACCGGGATCTTCCCCTCGTCGCCCGTCTTGCGCGCCTGCTCGGTCAGCTCGTCCTGAAGCGACGCCTGCAGGTGCCGCGCGAAGAAGCGGTACGTCCACCCCGTGACGAACACGGCGCCGGTGGTCCCGTCGGCGCGCTTGACCGGCGTGCCGGCGATCCAGTCCTCGTCCGGCCCGTTCTTCGCCGGTGCGTTGGGGAAGGCTCCCGTCGCGGTCGTGTACACATCCTTCGCCTTCGCCAGCGCGGGGAAGATGGAGAAGAGGTTCTGCCCCGCCATCACGTCCTCCTCGAGGTCGTTGCGGATGGCCACGCCGTTGGTGTCGGCGAGGGCGAAGAACGTCGATTTGGCGACGTCCAAGTCCTGCACCTGACGTCGCACCTGCAACAGCGCCTTGCGCACGCCCGCCACATCCTGCTTGGGGTCCGCCCCGTTGGCGAGGAGCGACCCCAGCTTCGTCGCGCCCACCGGTAGACCGCGCTCGATCTCGCCCACGTCCTTCTCGACCAGCGCGCCGAGGTTCGCCACGTCGCCTGAAGCGAGCCGCGCGCTCTCTTTCGCCTGATCCTTGCAAGCCACTACGGGGGGGAGGAGGAGAAGAGCCGCGACCGCGGCGAGCACATGGACTCTCATGGGCGCCCGCATCCTACGACGGCTCAGGGCGCCGTGCCCTTGGCTCCTTTTGCTACGTTCGGCGGGCAAGTGACCCAGCCGAGCTCCGCCCCGCCGCTTCCGAAGCTGGGCCCGTACGACGTGCGCGGGAAGATCGCCGACGGCGGCATGGCGGCGGTGTACGTCGCCAAGGGCGACGACCGGCTGGTCGCCATCAAGGTGATTCGCGACGAATTCGCGCGCACCAAGGAGTTTCGCACCATGTTCCTCGACGAGGCGGCGATCGCCGCGCGCCTCGTACACCCGAACATCGTGCGCTACTTCGAGCTCGGCGGCGACGCGGCGGGGCCGGCGTACATCGTCATGGAGCTGCTCCAGGGCCAGTCGCTCTGGGCCGTGTGGGAGGCGGCCCACGCGCGCGGGGTGAGGCTGCGGTACGACGTGCTCGCCTGGATCGGCGCGCGCGTCGCCGAGGGTCTGCACTACGCGCACGAGCTGCACGGGGCGGACGGCACGCCGCTCGACATCGTCCACCGCGACGTCAACGCGACGAACATCTTCGTGACGTACGACGGGGCCATCAAGATCATCGACTTCGGGCTCGCCAAGGCTGCGAATCGCGCGTCGAAGACGGCGGCGGGGATCATCAAGGGCAAGGTCGCGTACATGTCGCCCGAGCAGGCCGTGGGGGCGCCGGTCGATCGGCGGACGGACGTCTTCGCGCTCGGCACGACGCTTTGGGAGATCGCGTGCGACCGGCGCCTCTTCAAGCGCTCCGACGAGGTGGAGACGCTGCGGCGCGTGCACGCCGCGGAGGTGCCCGACCCGCGCTTGCTCGTCGCGGGGTTCCCCGATCGCCTCTGGTCGATCCTGCAGCACGCGCTCGAGCGCGAGACGGAGAAGAGGTACGCGACCGCCGCTCAGATGGGGCGCGACCTCGACGCGTTCGCCGACGGGACGGTGAATCAGCAGGTGGTGGCCGACGTGATGAGCGAGCTCTTCGCGCAGGAGAAGGCGCACGCGATGGCCTGGATGACCGACGCCAGCGCACCCGGCTCGCGTCCCTCGAAGGAGCCGCTGAAGCGCCGCTCCACGTTCCTCGAAGACGAAGGTGACGTGCGCCCCTCCGCGCCGGTCGCGATCCCTCCCGCGCCGGCTGGCGCCGCGCCCGCCGACTCGCTCGCGCGTCGCCTCGCTCCGGCGCTACTCGCGATTGCAATCGTGATCGCCGTCGTCGTGATTGCAGCTCTCGCGCTGCGCTGACAACGCTGCGCTGACGAAAGGAGGTTTGGGGGAGGGGCCCCAAACCAGACAACCTGCGAGTGCCGAAGGAGGGACTTGAACCCTCACGCCTTTTGGGGCGACGGATTTTGAATCCGCTGCGTCTGCCATTCCGCCACTTCGGCCTGCCGTCTAGGACAGGTATAACGACAATCGTTCTAGCATTGACCGATAAGGCGATAGGCGGTTATCTGGCTCTCCCCATGGCGACGTCCCTCCGCGCACATCTCAACGAGCTCGCCTCGAGCTTCGCCAACGGCGTGCTCGCGGCAATCCGCACCGCCTCGATCGAGGACCTGCTCGCCGAGTCAGGCAGCGGGCGTCGCCTCCCGGGCGTCCGTGGCGGCGCCGGCGTCGGTCGCGTCGCGCGCGGCTCCGGTCGGCTGCCCCGCCGCTCGGCCGAGGACATCGGTCGGGTGCTCGAGCGCATCGCCGGCCTCCTGCGGAGCTCCCCCAAGGGCCTGCGTGCCGAGGAGATCCGCCAGCGGCTGAACCTCCTCTCGAAGGAGCTGCCCCGTCCTCTCAAGGAGGGGCTGGCGTCCGGCCGGCTCGGCAAGAGCGGCAACAAGCGGGCGACCACCTACTTCCTGAAGGGTGGGGGCGCCCCGGCGGCCAAGAAGGCCGGCCGGCGCCCGGCTCGGAAGAAGTAGCGGTTGGCGCGGTTCTGGCCGTTGTGGTAAACCGCGCACCCTCATGCCGAGCGACGCGATTCAGTGCAAGCCCCTCGAGGTCGTCGTCAGCGACCGCGGGATCGAGCGCGCCATCAAG